>Ga0181527_1001528_pt1 | contig 23669 bp, 17 predicted proteins | sample PEATcosm2014_Bin_30_FD_119762 | JGI IMG/M metagenome (GOLD analysis project Ga0181527, IMG submission 119762) | Peatland microbial communities from MTU Mesocosm Facility, Houghton, MI, USA - PEATcosm2014_Bin06_60_metaG | ecosystem: Environmental > Terrestrial > Soil > Wetlands > Peat | place...
CTCCCTATCGCTCAAAGGTTTCATTTACGGGGTTGGCTCGGCTTTGGGAGCGGGTGTTACGCCCACCTACCTGATGTCTGCAGGCAAGATGCTCTTCTTCGCGGGCCTTGTCCCTCTCGCGTATCTGAGGAAGATGGGAAGGACGACTATGATCATAGCACTGCTCTTGGTCGCTTTATTCGTGGGGGACGGCGGGGTCCGCATCGGAGAAATGACTCCGGACAAGACCGTCATTGCAATCCTCCCGGGTCTCGTCATAGGTTTCGCGTTTGCGTTTCTCATTCTAGGCCTGGCCTCAATCGAGAAGTACGTAAGAGGGGTTCGGAGATCCAAAGGCTAGACCCGGTGGTCAGGCAGCTACGTCTGGTCGCGATCGTGGAGTACTCGCTGCTGGTCATGGCGACGGTCCTTCCTAGAGCGATGCGCTTTTCGAACGTATTTGTGATTCCGTACTACCTCTTCGTCCCTGGCTACTCCGTGGCACTGCTACTTCTCCAAAGAGGGACTGTCATCGATAGAATCTTCTACTCAGTTGTCTGGAGCATGGTCATCTTTGCGTCTCTCTACTCCATAGGGACGGTGGTGTCTGGGTTCGCGATCATCCCGCTGAATGCCATAATCCCAATACTTACCATGATTGTGTTCGTCTACGATTATTTTCATGAAAGGTAAGGATGCCACGCCTCCAGCTCTGACTGTTGTGATAGGTGCGTTCGACCACTGTCGCCGGAAATAGGCCCTTGAAGATACTTCTCGTCTCTTCCTCGTTCTTCCCCAAGATCGACGGTTCCACAAGATGCGTCTATGACCATGCCAGGGGTCTGGCTGCGGAGGGGAACGTCGTCTACCTGATCACCAGAGGAATCGAAGGCACAAGGAGAGCCGAGGACCTCGAGGGCATAAGGATACGCCGGACTTCCGTGTCATACAGGTCCGGGACGCCCTTGGACAGGCTCCGGATGATGCTCGAACAGGTCGTCTCCATCATGGCGCTCAACAGGCGCGTGCGTTTCGACGTGATTCACGCCCACGGATACTCCTCCGGCTTCGCTGCCCTACTCTGCCGGTACCTGTACCGCGTCCCGCTCGTAATCACGACTCACGGGACCGAATTGCTGTGGCCGAAGCGGCTCTGGTGGAAGAGCGAAGCCGAGGTCGAACTCGGGCTCTTGTTTGAAAGGTTCGTCTTGGAGCACTGCGACGTCGTCATTGCCCAGTCCGATGGAGTGAAGCAGTACATGCTGCGCATCTACTCTCCTGACCTAGAAGGGAAGATCAGGATAGTGCATACTGGCGTGGACCACAGGAAGTTCCAGCCTCCTTCACGCGTGACTCCCTCCAGGGTGATTCTTTTCGTAGGGGCCTTGTCTGAGATAAAGGGGGTGGGTGGGCTCATCGACTCTTTCGCTCAGGTTCACAGGGATATACCGGAATCGAAGTTGGTGCTCGTCGGCGCAGGGCCCAGGGGCGGCTACTACAGGGAGTACGTGGACAAGCTGGGACTCAGAGATTCAGTCAGGTTCGAGGGCGCTGTCAGGGACGACGCAAGGCTGGCGCGCCTCTATTCTGATTCAGACATCGTCGTTCTGCCGTCCAATGTTGGCGGACCGGTATCCTGCACCATAATGGAGGGGCTGAGCTGCGGGCGTGCGGTCATCTCCACGAACGTGCCCGGAGGGATCCCGGACGTGCTCGATGGAGGCGTCGGGCTTCTCATCGAAAGGGGAGACTGGAACGCGCTCACCGAAGACCTTAGGAGGCTTTTGACCGACGGGAAATTCCTTTCAATGACCGAGACGCGCGCTCGGACTGCAGTGGAAGAGAAATACACGCTGGATTCGATGATATCGAAACTGACCGAGATCTACGCAGAGGTCAGCCGCTAGATGAGCACGCAATTCCGCGAGAACGTTGAGAGCCTTCGCATTCTCGTGACGGGTGGGGCGGGCTTCATCGGCTCGCATATCGTCAACGCGCTGCTCGACAACGGAGCAAGGGTTGCGGTTCTTGACGACCTTTCGAACGGCAGGGAGTCGAACTTGCCGAGGGGAAATCCGGGATTGGAGCTGTTCTCAGGAGACGTGAGGACGTTCGACTTGGACTCGCTCGGAAAGGTGGACGGGATATTCAACGAGGCAGCCAGGGCGCTGCTTCCTTCATTCGAGGACCCGCTTACGGACGTGGCCGTGAACGCTGGAGGGACCGCTAGAGTGCTCGAATACGCACGAAAGTGCGGCGCGAAAGTGGTCCACGCTTCTTCAGGAAGCGTCTACGGTAACCCTGTCCGTATCCCGATTTCCGAAGACCACCCCGTGAGGCCAATCTCTCCCTACGGCGTCAGCAAGCTCGCTTCCGAGTACTACTGCCTGATGTACAAGAGCGAGTTCGGAGTGGACGTGACCGTCCTCAGGTACTTCAACGTCTACGGTCCCAGGCAGACGGTCAGCGAGGAGATGGGCGTCATCCCTATCTTCGTGAAACGCGCACTTGCGGGGCAACCGCTGCGGGTCTTCGGGGACGGTAAGCAGACGAGAGATTTTCTGAACGTGGCCGACGTGGTGAGGGCCAATCTCCTGGCATTCAGGGCTAAGGCTTCGGGTTCGATAATGAACATAGGGGGAGGAGGGCGGGAGATCAGCATCCTCGAGCTCGCCGAGAAGGTGGCAGGCATGTGCGGTTCCAAGAGCGAAGTCGTCCATGCCCCCCCAAAGCCAGGAGACATCAGGCGGCTCGCCGCGGACAGCTCGAGGGCCGGGGACCTCATCGGGTACACGCCCACGGTCACAATAGACGAAGGGCTGAAGTCGTATATCGAATACGCAAAGCGCTAGTCCCAGGAAGGTCTGCTACCTGGCACCCGACGTCCCCATCCCGTACCCCAGCGGCGCGGCAGTCCATGTCGCCGAGGTGGCAGCTTCTCTCCACGAGATCGGTCACGATGTCCACGTCATAGCGAGGAGGAGCAGTTACAAGGAGCCCAAAGTCGAGACCATCGACGGTGTGACGATACATCGAATCAACAGATTCATCCTGAGGCCGGGGGGACGAAGAGCATCTTCAACCTCATACGACGCCGGTTCAGGGAGCGTGGTAGGCTCTCTGTACTACTTCTACCTACGGACCATATTCACGATTTACGCATCGCTGGTGGCGAGAAGTGTGATAGGACACTACGACCTGGACGCAATCGTGGAGAGGGAGACTTCGTTCGGAGCTGGGGGCCTCGCCTCGCTCCTCACGGGCAAGCCATTGGTCCTGGAGATAGTTGGCCCGCGTTATAGCCGACTGAGTGCGCGCTTGAGTTCGAGCATCCTATACTACACCGACTCCATGCTACACGACTGGGTGGACAGAAGGAAATGCTTGAAAGTCACGGCTGGGGTGAATCTGAGGCTCTTCAGGCCGGACCCCGATGCCCGAAAGCTCATCAGGTCAAAGCTCCACCTCAATGACGACCCTGTGGTAGGCTATGTCGGTTCTTTCCAAGAATGGCACGGCGTTGACGCCGTCCTGCATGCAACGTCACTGTTGAAGGAAAGGGGTGCCAAGGTCGCCCTTTTGCTTGTCGGTCCATCCTTCGAGCCGTACGTTTCGATCGCCAAAGCACTAGGAATATCTGAACAATGTACGTTCGTAGGTCCGGTTGGCTACAAGGACGTCCCCGCGTACATCAACGCTTGCGACATACTGGTCGCACCCTACGACCCTTCGAAGGACCCGTTGCGCAGGGAATTTGGAATCGGCTCCCCAATCAAGGTGTTGGAATACATGGCCTGCGAGAAACCCGTGGTTTCGACGTCCGTACCCCCAATCGACTCCATGCTGGGAAGCTCGGAAGCGATCGTGTTGGTGGAGCCGGGCGACCCTGCCTCGCTCGCCGACGCCCTTGGAGGGCTAATCCTCGACCCTGGGAAGGCTGCCCGAATGGCAAAGAACGGGAGCAGGCTGGTGGCCGAAAGGTACTCCTGGACGTCCTTCACCCGCGTCCTTTCGTCTCAAATTGCAGCAGCGTGAGACTATCGCCTCGGGCCAGCTTGTTTCCGTCGTCGTCCCGTTCTACAACGCTGAGAAGGACGTCCCGTCGATTCTCGGCGAAATCAGGAAGCAAACCTACCAGAACCTCGAGGTCATAGTAGTTGACGACGGTTCCACAGACCAGACGCTCGCTGTTGCAACCAAGATGTGCAGCCAGATATCCGACGCCAGGGCAGTCGGGACCAATCACGGAGGAGCGTCCCATGCAAGAAACGTCGGGCTCCAGGCCTCTCGTGGTGACACGGTCATCTTCATGGAAGCGGACTGCACCTATGCTGAGGACTACATCCAGAAGGCGGTCGAGTTGCTGGATGTGCAGCCCGAGATATCAGCAGTCTGTCTAACGGGTGCCCCTCTCAAGCTGAGGCACACACTGGCGGTGGAATGCATAGATGTTGAAAACAAAGTCCAGCACAGGCTGCTCAACGAGGGCAAGATCAGGCCATTCTACGCCTGGGTCTACAGAAGACAAGCCATCTCGAGCGTCGGCGGGTTCGACGAGAAGCTCTTCCAGGGGGAGGACAAGGACCTCTTCCGAAGATTCGAGGGGGCGGGGTACAAAGTAGGATGGATACCCGGCGTCAACTGGTGGCACAAGCGCGATCAGACACTGCAGGAGCTGGCAGGCAAGTGGTTCTCAAGGGGAAGGATGCGATTGCTCTACTCGCTCAAGCACAGACTCTTCGGGGAGATAATGCGCACACTGACGCCACTGTGGCTCACAATAATCGGAGTCCTGATCGCGCTTGCGGCGCCTCTGTTAGGGTTTGGAATTATTGTGGTTGTGGTTGCTGCGGTGTTTCTCTATTCTCTCAGGAACGTGTACATCTCTTGGCCCCTGGTCGCCCGAAAGCGAGTATATATTGGATATCCGTTATTCGTACTTGCCAGGAACTTCTCGACGGCACTGGGCTATTCTTGGGCTCTAGTCGCAATCGCTGTGAGACGGCTCGAAGGTAAAGAAGTCAACTGGAGCAGCGTGTAAGGCTTGGAGCAATTGATCCGGGGCCCGACGAGGTTGTCGAAGTGAACCCCAGTTTGAGGGTCTGCAGGCTTGTGTCCGACTACCCTGTCGGGGGAAAGCCCACCTACGGGCTGCAGCCCGTCTACTACTACCTTTCACGGGAGCAGGCCAGGATGGGCCACGATGTTCAAGTGATCGCTCATAGGGTGGGTAACCAACCGACCCACGAAATCACAGATGGCGTTGAGATACACAGGGTCATGAAGCCTTTCACGTTCGGGACGCGTCGCCTGTTGAAACAGCTAGTCGACGATGGAAAGGGCTCTGTGGTTCACTCTCATGCCACAGCCGGGTCATACGCCCTGAGGTCGATTGCCGAGCTAGGTGCCCCGGTCGTGTCTCATGTGCACGGGACGACACGTTCGGCTTACATGCCTGCGGACTTGGAATTCGAAGGCATGAAGCTCAGCTACTCACCTGTGAAGGTCACGCTGGCGTACATCAGGGAGATAATCGCATGGAGCAGGGCAGACAGACTAGTGGCAGTCAGTACAGCTGTCAAGAATGACCTCGTCGCCAAGTACAGAATCCCTGAATCAAAGATTGACGTGGTTCTGAACGGCGCGGACCCCACCCTCTTCAGGCGCGTTCCCGACGCGAAGATGCCCGGTCTCCCCGGTCTGGAAGGCAAGCATGTCGTGCTGTATGTAGGGCACTTCGGGCTTCGAAAGGGAATCCTGAACCTGATCAGGGCGATGAAGGACGTAACGGCAGAGGTGCAAGACAGTGCGCTCGTGTGCGTTGGAGGCGTCCCGGCCTGGCTTGGAAAGGGAGACTACTGGGCGTTCTTGAAGGAGTTCGCCGGACGATGCGGGATGGAAGACAAGGTCATCCTACTTGACAAGGTCCCGAACGAAGCGTTGCCGATGTATTATTCTGCCGCAGATGTATTCGTGCTTCCATCCTACTACGAGGCGTTCGCGAAGGTTGTCATCGAAGCAATGGCGTGCGAGACTCCGGTCGTGGCCACGGCGATGGGCGGGAACTTGGACGCAGTCGGTTCTGATGCCGGGCTCTTGGTTAAGTTCGGCGATACGAGTGGAATCGCCAGGGCGATAATCACACTGCTGCAGGACCGTCAACTCGCCAAGAAAATGGGTGCCAAGGGGAGGGAGCGAGTACTGCAGAGCTTCACCTGGCACGCGGTCGCGACGAGGATTGAAGAGGCGTACGCGAAGGCGCAGGCGGAAAAGAGCCACTGAATTGGCTCCCGGACAACCGCTCACCATCGGCCTGCTAACGCAAGGGACTCTTTACGACGATGTCGTCAAGGAGATGCTCGACCATCAGGGAGTATGCTACGAAGCAATCGACGCAGGCAGTCCGTCCCTGGATGATTATCCTCTGGTGCTGGCATCCGAGAGATCCGATAAAGCTCTGTCTCAGGCGGCGCTCTGCTCCGTCTCCAAGGATGACGTCATTGCGGCCAGCGATGTAGTCGATCTGAACGGTGTCCTCGAATGCCTCTCGGGCCTGAGTAGGGATAAAGGTGACCGCTTCGATCTCTTAGTCAACCAAGAGGAACTTAAGCTATCTGCGGCTGTGAAGAACGGGCTGTCGAGAAAGGGTCTACCATTTGTAGTGAAACAGTTCTGGCCGGGACAAGCTAGCGCATGCTGCGTATTTACCCACGATCTGGATTGGTTCAGTTACTCTCCGTTCCACAAAGCTGTCTTCCAGGTCAAGTCAGATTTGCCGCGCAAGTCGAAGGTGTTCATCGACTCAGCATTTAGGGGGAGAGACTACGGTTGGAACATCCCATCCATACTTCAGTTGGAAAAGAAATATGGGGCAAAATCCACTTTCTTCTTCCAAACAGATTACGGAGAGGAGAACTCCTTTGTGGAGCCCAGTCTGAAATTGCTGAAAGCGGAGGGCTGCGAGATTGGATTGCACGCGGCGCATTCCTCACATAAGAGCGAAGACAATCTTAGGTCCGAGCTCAAAGCGTTCAATTCGAGGACAGGCTTATCCCCTCTGGGAATCCGCTATCACATCCTCAAGTTCAGGGTCCCAGATTCGTGGCTGATGCAGTCATCTCTGGGCCTCCTGTACGACGCCACATTCTCGTACACCGACTTCTTCGGTTTCAGGGGAAGTATCTGTTTTCCGTACCATCCCTTCGCCGAGAGGCGACTTACGGTCACCGAGCTTCCGACGGGCTTCATGGACTGGACGGCACTCAAGAGGAAAGTCAGAAGTGGGAGAATGAGGAATATGCTTGGGGACATAATGAGCAGGACCCTGGCATATCATGGGGTTGTCGTCGTCAATTTCCATAACACCTATCTCAACAAGGACACCTTCCCTGATGTCTTTGAAGCTTATGAATGGCTTCTCAGCGAAGCATCCAAGAACGGATACTGGATGGCAACGGCGCAACAATGTGTGGAATGGTGGAACTACAGGGCTTCATGCAAGCCACAGGTGCAACTCGAGGAAGGAAAGATCATCAGAGCAAAGACTCAGATTCCTTTAGTCGTCGAAAGCGAAGAACAGGGCTTCATGCTAAGCGTAGCTGGTTGAAGAATCACATGCAGAGCGAGCAGCTGCAGAACACAAAGCGGATTACGTCGGTCATCTTCCTGACCTACCACTTCCCTCCGGAGATAGGAGGAATCCAGACGAGGATCTCGAAATACGTAGAAAACCTAGTCAAGAGAGGCATTCGGGTGAAGGTTCTTGTGGTGGGGCACAATCCAATCGCAGCGGCACGGTTTCAGGGCTCGGAAGTGGTCGCTTGTCCAGGAGGTATGACCCATTTTCCCAGAAACGCCATCTTGGTGACCAGAAGCGTTATTCGTTCCAAGGCAGATGTTGTTCATGTGTTCACGGGGGCGTCCACGCTACTCGGGGTCTACGCCCTAACCCTCGGGAGAGTGATGCGCGCGAAGTGCGTTGTGAGTTTCTTCGGAAGAGAGGATTTCGTCTTTCCTAACTTCGCCTCTGGAATACCATTTCGTTTATCGACGAATCTAGCTGGATCTATCGACGTAAACTCATCAGCGACAGGAGCATCTCTTCCTAAGAAATTCAAGATCAAGACTCACGTTCTCCTTGGAGCCGCAGAAGAGCCTAGGAGTTCTGGTCTCGCGCAGGAACAGCTCCATCAAGACGAGGCCGCCGTTCTGCTCTTTGTCGGCCGGCTTGTTGAGAGAAAGGGAGTAGACGACCTTCTCCGGGCGTTTGCGATCATAAGGCCTCGTTTCCCCCAAGCTCGACTGTCTATCGTTGGCGACGGTCCCCAGAGAAGCAAACTGGTGAATTTGGCCGAGCAGCTGCAGCTCTCAGACTCTGTGGATTTCAGAGGCACACGCGTGGGGGCTGAACTTGACCAAGAGTACGCACGATGTACTGCATTCGTCTTCCCCTCGAAGGATGTCACTATCGACATAGCCAATGAAGGATTGGGGCTTGCACTGATAGAGGCATCAATGCACGCGAAACCCCTTATCGGAACGCGTCACGGGGGGATACCTGAGATAGTGAAGCAGGGAGAAAACGGCATTCTTATTCCTCCCGGGGACCCCGCCTCTCTGGCAGAGGCAATGGCTGAAATTCTGGCAAACGAGGATCAAGCTCGAGAGATGGGAGAAAGGGGATTCCAGATGGCCAAGTCTCGCTTCAGCTGGGAGAGGGCAACCAATGTATTACTGGAGACCTACGCCTGATGATAATAATGCAGCTGAGAAGGCGAAAGTGGTCGCGTTCCAGGTCGGCTTGTGCCACCTTATCCCTGATACTGTTACTCCTCGTTGCCAACCCTTTCGTTTCCGCCGTTCAGGGGAGTACCAACACTGCCAATTCTTCTGAATATACCGACCATGGTTTTGCGGCTCTTGCGGCCGGTGACAAGGTAACGCTTGAATCTCTGACAGCAATGACTGGCGGCAATCTCAGCGTTGCTGCGTTTGAAAGCATAATCCAGGATGTGTTTCTCCCATTGAACGTGCGGGAGGTCTTGCTTGACATTGGCTGGCAGAACTTCACGGCCGGTAGCCCGCCACATCAAGCATGGGTTGACAATTGGTTTACGGCAAGCGATGTGATGGGCATCAACAACGTACTGTATGTCGGGCAACTTACCAAACAAGGATTTGGATCTCCATGGGTCAACGGCCTCATCAACGAAGATCCATCGGTCGCCACGGACTACCCCAACGGGACCCGGGCAGCGTTTGTATCTCTGGATAATCCCGAGGTGACCCGTTATATAGAGAGCGACCTTGCCATCTTGTACTCCTACTATGGGAAGTATCCCAGCTGGGTAGGTCTCGGGACGGGTTCCTCTCAAAGCAACCCATACTATGAAGCTGGAGGGGCAATGCCCATCGTTGGGTATTCCAACCTCTCGATCAGCAGCTTCGTTAACTCGCCGTATTATGACGCTGACGTAAACGGAACGGGTTACCTTCCTGACGGCGAGCTCGACGCTCTCTGGAGTTCGTTCCGAAACGTGCAACCTGCGATAGTCCTCTCGTCCGGACTGTGGATGACTTCATCTCCGGTACAACTCTACGGAAGCGGAGCCAATGCGAGTTACGTCGAAATGCGCTTTCAGATTCCAACTGACACGACCAATCTTCAAGTCGGATGGTACGGTCAAAAGGTCGGCAGCCCAGGCGGTCTGAACGCGCTACTTTACGGGGACAGTAGCGGAAGCCTGAATCGGAACGAAGACCTCGGCAACGTGACCGTTCCTGCAGGAGCCTTCACCTCATCAGTGGAATGGCAAAACGGAATCAATCTGCAAGGCAACTTTTCTGCCGGCGACTATTGGATCGTGTTATCGAGCCATTCAAGCAACGCGACCAATAATTACATAATCTACATAAAAGATTATCTGATCAATAACGCTACAGCTAAAGCCGCAGAACCGTACTATGGACCAGGCTTCATCGGAGGCTCTACTATACTTTGGCTGAAGAACGCGACGGGTCAGAGCATCGCGATTTACCCATATCAGGAAGCGGAAGTTGGTGCTCCGACACAAGTGATTACAGCGACTCACGCATATTTCTTCAACACCGTATTCCTTTTTCTCTCCGACCGCCCATACAATCCCGCAAACGCGACTTTGATGATCTCAGATGTTACGGAGGGTAACAGGGTAGTCGCGACCGGGTCGCTCAGCCAGACACTCGTGCAGGGCCTAGAGAACTGGGTTCCAATTACTCTGAATGGCACTGTCACGACGGTGCCCGGCCACAAGTACTTGCTCACGGTGAACGACCCATCCGACACCTGGTACCCCATTATGAGAATGCTCACCACAGATCCGCCTCAAGCAGGGTTCCAGAACCAAAGTCAGACCCTGCTCTTTCAATTGGCCAATCTCGCTTGGGGTCAGGGCTCTCGGAACTGGGGGGGGATGACAAGCACAGGCAATGACGCTGTGACGACCGGTTATATGGACGCGGTCAGGTTCTCACCAAGTATCAATGAAACTGTGAAATCAGTGCAGATCCTCATGGATACCAGTCAGGGGACGATTCGGAACTACACTTCTGGGACCGTCTCGGTCGCGATTTGGGAAAGCTACCCGAACGGATCGGCACCGGAGGGACCCCCTCTGCAGCAATTGAATGTCCCAGCCACACGTGTTCCTCAAAATGGCTTCCTCAATGTCTCGGGGTTTGGCACGGCAGTAACTGCGGGAAAGGACTACTGGATCGTCTTCTCTGCAAATTCCACCGAGAGGTTTACCTTTGGCAGATTAACCAGTCCCTTTGAGTTTTTGGTCCTCGTCTCCAGAGATCTTGGAGCCTCTTGGAGTGATCCATCGGAAGGACCTACGGAGTACGCATTTACTGTCGCCCTCTCGAAAGAGACTCTCGGAACATTCGTAGCAGGTGAACTCCAAACAGCTCTGACATCGAACAGCATCTTCGCACAGTCCTTCTTTGCCTCATCGGACACCTCAGTGGAAGGGATCTACATCGGCCCACTACGCGGAGGACCAGACTTGCTCATCTCGATAGACCCAACAGGGGCGGATGGCAACCCAGCGGTGTCTCCACTAGGCTGGGGAGTATATCATGCGGGTAACATTACCCTTGACTATGGTCCCGAGTTTGTTCAATTCTCCTCCGTTGCCAACCTGCAAAAGGGCGACGAATATTGGATAACAATCCATCCAATTGGTGGCAACTATCAGGTCGATTCCCTAGTTTACCTCAAATCCGCCCCGAATGTGCCAGCATATTCGAGTGCTGTCATTTCAAATGACAATGGTCTCGCTTGGAAACGTATTAGCAACACTACGAATACGATTCCAGAATATCTGCTAGAAACCGCACCCACCAGGCCTCCGCAATATGACACGCAGTCATTGGTCGACGACCTATCTACGAACCACGACTTCCCGGTGGCTAGTGGGCCCCTAAAGGGATGGAACGCTTACGTCCAAGCTGCAGAATTATCAACATTCAACGGGATCGCACAATGGGTGTCCAATCTTACCGGCAGGAACTTCGAGTTCTACGCGAACGCACAAGTAAACGTCGCGAATCAACTCAATTTGAAAAACATCGTAGTATTACCCACAACGAATTCCACTTTGACTTGTGAGGGATTCTTGAGTGAGGAAGAAGTTGAAATCGCTTCAGCTGGTAGCCAGTTCACTTACGGCCCTCTCTCTTTGCTACAGCAGTGTAGCTCTAAAGGCATCGCAAGCTTGGCTCAGCAGCTAAATTATCTCCCGTATACGGGCAAAAACTTTGGACTGAGCACATCTGGCAATATCCTCGTTGTGGGAGACCAATCCGCCCAAAATCTGACGAATTATCTTTCCAATGCGTTCAACGTTACCTATGCCGGCTTTAGCCTAGATCCCATCCTCCAGACTCACGGCGATCTCTCTTCATTCAAAGTTATTCTCTGGGTTTCCTCGAGCAACAAAACGATTTCTTCGACTGTTTCCAACCTGCTCAGTCAATATGTCAGAAACGGAGGTGAATTCGTAACGACAGACGCCAGTTTGGCTGACCTCAACGCCTTCACACCCAAGAAAGGAGAGGGCATTTCGGTGGCTTCTGCTCTGAACTTTTCATCGTTTCTACGAACCGCCGTTGCCCACACTGGGTATGCCAACGATTCCTTCCAGCAGGCAGGCATCAATACAACAGTGACAGCTAAATCATCTGACCTTGTCATTTCGTCTCAAGCTCTCGGACTGGGGAAAGTCGTTTTCATAGGCTTCGGAAGCGCATTGATTCCCCAAATCGGTGATCAATTGGTAGTGATATCAAACATACTCTCTAATTCCATGGGCGTCCAGCCTCCGTTCTGGTACGAGCTGGCTGATTCCAAAACGCCTTTGACGGGGATGTACAGTATCGAAGGGACGCGCGGGAGTCCCCTGCTTCTGCGGATGCACAATCCCTCAAACTCGACTTCGCTCTTCACGCTGAGCCTAAACGGGAGCTACTATGGCATTCCATCCAGCTGGAAGACTGTTGAGATACCGGGACTAAGCGTGACTCTCGGCTCCGGCTCCAGCGTGCGAATCCAGACAACGGTACCGGCTGAGACCCTGATTGGAGTCCTCATCGTGCCCATGAGCGAACCTCTTATTGACTACTCGACTGCATTGGTACAGAGACAGTTCGCCTACCCTGACCAATCGCTCTACTACATACAAGGGACGGAGAACCAGACAGTTCTTGTCATGATTTCGACCAACATGTCCGCCAATCAGATTCTCCTCAACGACGGGACGAGTCTGCCGCAGGCGTCGTCTGTTGGCCAACTCCAGAGCGCGAAGTCTGGTTGGTTCTTTGATGGACAGACTGAAAGTCTCTTCGTAAAGTACCAATCCTCTGGAGTAGACAGTCTACGGTACGTCTTTTACACTCCTCCTGCATCACCTCCTGCTACTCTTCCGCAACGGACGTTAGTCACGATGCTCGGAGCGTTAGTCGCCGTAGAAGTAGTGACTCTTGCATTTCTAGCGTTCAGAGGTAGAAGAGAGAGATCTAGGAGGCAAAATGCAGGCAATTCCTACAAGGCATAGCCGCGTTTGGCCTTGGCTGGACTGACCCCAGCTAAATGCAGTTCAGAAAAGCGGCGTGGGTCATAAGAATGCTCAGTGACAGGCTCCGATCGATTTATCAGGTTGGAAGCCACCTTGCGGATTCTTAAGTCATGGTGGACTATTCGATATGCATGTTATGCTATAATGACGCAGAACGGTTAAGAGAAAGCCTGGAGAGCATTCTTCAACTCTCCGATTTCGCCTCAATTGAAGTCATAGTGGTTGACAACTTGAGCAATGATGGATCTCAGGAGATACTCTCCGAGTACCACCAGAGAGGGCTGGTCAAATGCATCGAAAGAAAGTGCACGCGAGGAAGGGGCAGGCAAATTGCTCTAGAGGAGAGCCATGGTAAGTACATACTCGCGCACCTAGATTGTGACGATGTCTTCTCTCCCTCTGGGATAAGATGTCTCTTAACTCTCTATCACAGAGATTATGAGGGAATGATGCTCGTGACGAAGAGAACGAATGTAGATGAACGGTCAAACATAACGATTGGGCCGGGCGACTTGTTCCGCACCCTGGCTTGGCGGGACATCAATTGGTTCGAAGATTGGGATCTTTGGAATAGGGCAAGGGCCATGGGCAAGTACAGGTTTTTGGATTACCCTGATTCCCTTCCACCACACAAATTCATTAACGTCAGGATATCCAGAAGAAAAGGGCTCCTGAGTCGAAACGTGATGACTTTCGGCAGATATAGAGACATGTACCGAATCGGTAGACCAGTCTTTCCTAAGGGCAACGCTCCTATCGGTCAACATCTGCTCATCAATCTGGCTCGAGCATACATCTTTCTCAGCCGCTCCAAGCTTGAGCCGGTCCCCGATCCCTCTTTCGATTCAAACAGGGCTTGATGATCCTCCGGGCCACTTCGGCCTCCATCCTTCATTTGGAGTAGCTGAATGTTGAAATGGTGTCTCGGCAGACGGGCCTACGTGTGAAGCTCCAAACACGTTTTCAACTGGATGTGAACGGTCGAAAGGAATTCTCGGTCAGATAAGATTGAGATTACTAAGTGAATTCTACGGCGTAGCCTTGGGTCGAGTGTACAAATGATTCAAAACAGCCCCACTATTATTGAGTTGCACCATAGCAAATGAACGAATCACCCGACAGTTCAGATACTTCCAAGCGTAGTCTCGAACTCGGAAAGATGACAGCGGAAGGCGCAACCGCTCTCTTGTTTGGAGAGATTGCGTCGAAGCTGGTTGGTGTAGTCGGTTCGCTCGTGCTGATTAGGCTTCTTGTGAGTCCCACGATCTACGCTCCCATCGCCGCCGCTACTACTCTTCCAGGCCTTGTCATGTTAGGCGACTTTACTGGCGTGAATTCGGCGCTGACGAGAACTCTAGCCTTCAGCAAAAGAATGGGGGATTCCGAAACAATATGGTCCTCTTACTGGGTCGCAAACATTGTAAAACTTGTCACGGGAGCTGGGCTGAGCCTAATCGCCTACTTCATTGCACAACCGGTTGCTGTGTTGCTTGGCAAACAAAGCGTTGAGAGTTATCTTCTGGTAGCCTCGCCTCTACCATTGGTCTGGGTTGTCCAGGTCAACATCAAATCCACCCTGATCTCTTTGGGCAGAGCTAGAGCTTACTCTTGGCTTTATATTTTGAACGAAGTGCTGTTGAGTTTCGCACCGATTCCTGCTGTTCTGTTGGGCTTCGGCGCAATGGGCGCACTGATTGCGATGGTGTTTGCGAACTTCGCCTATCTGGCCATAGGGCTCGCGGTAAGTACTAGCGCGGTGCTTGCTAATACGGACCAGCAGAGCAGGAGGATCACATATGGCACGACAGCGAAGAAACTTGTGAGGTTTGGCCTTCCTCTCGGATTATCCAGTAGTTTTGGCAGCTTTGTTGGTCAGATCATCAATCTGATCATATTGAGGTTCGTCAGCTTGTACGTTTATGGTCTGTACAGCGTCGCTTCTTCTGCTGCCGCTCTCATGAGTTCCATCAGCGACCCGTTGAATTCCATGACTTTTCCAATCTACTCGAGAATTAAGGGGTTTCAAGAAGTGGAAATCCTGCAGACAGTCTATAGGCAATCCGTCAGATATTCTACGATGATAATTCTTCCTTTTGCAGTTTTCTTCATTGTCTATGGGCGCCCTTTCATGATTCTATTTTTTGGCAGCACATATGCCAGCGGAGGAATGTACCTGACCTTTTTGTCGCTGGGTCTGTTGACTATCGGCTTGGGTTGGCCAGGAAACGTGCTTCCTTCCCAAGGCTATTCCAGATATACTGGCGTAATCGGCATCATGTCAGGTATTATCGGGGCGGCGATTGCAATCCTGACGGTGCCAACTCTTGGCCTTTTAGCTTACATTCTCATTAGCAATCTTGGTGTCATGCCGGGCTATATCCTGCTAGTAAGAAAGGCAAAGTCGGATCTTAGTATCTCGCCGCCTTATTCTTATGTAACGCCATTCTATGGTGCCGCGTTGCTCTCTGGGATTGTTTCGTTTGGTCTACTAATCGCAAATCTTGATCCTTTGATAGAGGTTGTGGCAGGAGCATTCGTCGTAGTAATCTCTTTCATTGTGTTCAGCGCTCTTCTCCGCGGTTTGACGTCTGCCGATGCAACACATCTTGGAGAGATGATTTCAACGCAACCAAAGGTATCCAAGTTGGTCAAGCCGTTCATTTCGCTGCTTGGCAAGATCGTTAGATCTATTCAACGTGAACAGGAGTAACAGGAATCTGGAACAGATTGGAATGAACGAGAGCCTAGCGCGTGAGAGTGCATGATTTTAGATCGACTTAGATGGGAGATCGGTTATGTCGCGAACACAATTAGGCGTGTATGGAAGCGTATTCCAGAGAGGTTTGCCTATGCCAGATTTGTCCGTAGGAACGTTCAAGGTTCGTCGAGATTCTTCCTTTGGAAACTAGGATTCAAGTCCCCTTTTGCAACAGTTGCTCATGGCAGGAAATTCGAGGTCAGAAATGAGCACGATAGAATCGAATTGTCGAGTTATCTTTATGACGCATTTTCGCCCTCGCGGTTCAGAATGGGCGAAGAATGTGGTTTGGCTTATGCTGAGTTCGAGTTTAGGGGCAAGCAGCTTCGATTCTACTTTAGAAAAGAGCTTACCCAAGATGCAATTGAAGTTCTGAAGGAGTACTTGCTTGGGGAACAATATAAGAAATTGGAAGCAGAGGATAGAGACGTACTGGACATAGGTGCGAATCTTGGCGACACTGCTATCTACTTTGCAATGCGAGGTGCCAAACGCGTAATATCTCTTGAGGTGTTTCCGGCGACTTTCGAGATAGCAAAACTGAACATCGAGAAGAATGGGTTTGCTGAGACCATTACTTTACTGAATGAAGGCGCCGGAGTCAGTGGAAGGCTAAATCTGGACCGGAGCCTTCTTGCGCGCCGTTCGAGTGAAGCTCACGAATCAGGCGGTGACATCTCTGTGCGAATCAATTCCCTGTCAGAGATAGTCGCAAGGTTCGGATTACAAGACGCAATCCTCAAAATCAACTGCGAGGGCTGCGAATATGATCTCTTCTCTGGCGCTTCGGACGAAGTGCTTCGGCATTTCTCGCAAATCATGCTTGAGTATCATTTTCATGGCCCAGAGCGGATTTCAAAAGTCTTGAAGCAAGCTGGATTTTCCGTCAAGGTCTTCGACAGGGAGTACTTCTATAATCGAGATTTCGTCGATCCGAGATGCGAGACGGGTTTCATTCTTGCCACAAGATTGGTAACCCCATCAAGGATTGCATTCTGGATGGGTACAGAAGGATACGATTCGTCAATCTGCCTTCTGATCTCAATTCCATTTTCCCCACTCCGTGGGTCCACGACCAAGATTTCAGAATCAGTGCCGGTTTGATTCGGGATACTGTAAAGTCACTGCTTGAGTGATCGAGGGGTCGTCATAGTGAGCAATACAGATACCTTATAGTGGCTTTGACCGGACGGAAAGAGGTTGCGCGATGGTCAGAATGCCACCCAAGGTCGCAGATCACCCAAGATGACCAATGACACCTGATATCACGATCGTAGTTCCGGCTTACAATAGACGTGACTATCTCGGTCTGGCGTTAAGGAGTGCCTTAGATCAGACCTTTCAAAATCTCGAGGTCATCGTCGTCGACGACGGCTCCACCGACAACTCTATGGAAGTTGTTGAACAGATTCAGAAGACTGATCCAAGGGTACGCATCTTCGTCCATCAGAAGAATAGGGGACCATCAGCTGCCATAAACACGGGTATCCTAAATGCCAAGTCAAGGTACATTACATTCCTAGGCTCTGACGATTTGTTTGCACCCGAAAGATGCCAAGTTCTTTGCTCAAGCCTTGACGCCGAACAGGAGCCTTGCGTTGTCTATTCCGATTTGATAGACGTCGACACAGCTCAAACCCGGATAATCCCACGACTTTCCACGGCATCGTACAGGCCAGAAGGAATGGTATTTGCACACATTCTAGCGGGAAGTTTCCACTTCGAGGGAGGACCTATTGCCTTGCCCAAGAGTTGTTTCGATGAAGTCGGACTCTTCGACGAAACACTTCGATGGTGCATAGACATCGACATGGCGTTGCGGTTGTCCGCTAAGTTTCCCTTCCGCTTCGAGCGATTATCCACTTATGGGTATAGGTCGCATCAAGGTAATTCAAGAATTGTCATGGATAAGGTTCAGCGAATGAAATACGAGTCTCGAATTCTCGAAAGACACCTACTGGATAACCTCGGTACTCTGGACTCAAACACGAGGAGAAAGGCATTCAACAGGCTATTCGGATGCTACATTGGCAGTGGCCAATGGAGGAAACTCATCAGGACGAGTTTCGTTGATTGGCAGGCACTCATTTCGATGTTGACGATTCCCAAGCGAATGAACAGATTGAATCCAACTGTCACTCGAAGCTGAGAAGCCCTTGTCCTGCATAACCAGACCCAGAGGGCCCAGCCTAGACTGTTCCCTTCATCCTCTTGGGAAGTGTCACCAATGAAATGAATGCTTGCCAATCGGCTAAGCTCATCTTAAGGAGTCTCTTCCACTGACCACTGCGCGCGCGCTTATGTAGCATTCAAATAGCCTACTGAAAGCCTGTCTCTTGGTCACTGAGTCTAGAGTTTCGATGCTACTCAGGATGTGCCTTTCAAGAACTTGAGATTCTTCCCTAAAGCGTAGGCTCTTCTTCATCACGTTGCTGGAACTACCTTCATGCGATCTCCATCCATGCGTGGAATGCCGCTCGAAAAGGAATGGGAACCTGGAAGATAGTTGCAATATCATGTCGGTATCCTCGGCCCATCGAAGGGATTCATCGTAGAGGCCAATCTCATCAAAACACCTCTTGGGTAAGGCAATCAGTCCTCCAGTGAAACGAAAACTGCCAGCCAGAAGATAGGGGGAAATCATTCCTTCTGGTCTGAATTGTGCAGGGGACTGCTCCGCGTGCATTTGAACTTCTCCAGCCCCCACTTTGACCCAATCAGTATAGATGACCGATTGCCCTTCCCCCGCGTCGAGTCTTGAACAAAGAACCTCGACTCCTTCTTGAGCGAAAAGGTCATCAGAATCCAGAAAGGTGACATACTTTGATCTACAGTCTTGAATACCCGTGTTACGCGCGGCCGATAATCCCCTATTCTTCTGATGAACCAGAATTCGCAACCTTGAATCCTCCGTCCGCATCTGCTCGACCATGCCAACAGAATCATCTGCCGAATCATCATCCACCACTACGACCTCAAAGTCTTGAACAGTCTGATTGAGAATACTCTTCAACGCCAGGCTAAGATAATACTGTCTGTTGTAGTTTGGAACTATGATTGAAATGTTAGCTGCCATCTTCAACAGCTTGGTTTAGATTCTTCCCCTCTTTCGATTGCTCCTTGATGAAACCTTTCCCCAAAATCTTCCGCTTCGACTGCTAATGGGCCAATATTCAAGAGTTTAGGGCATAATGCGTCGCACTCTATTTGAACTCTTCAACTGAGACACCTAGTCTTTGCTCTTGTCCAGTCCATGGGGTCAGCACATGATTCTGGCTTGGTTGAGAGTTGTTGAGAGAGACAGCCAAGGTGAGCCTTCTCTGTCTCGATTCGGACCCCCCTTTTCAGGTACCTCTCTCGTATTGTCACTGAACTTGGGGTTTCCTTCTTTAAGCAGATAACTGAGAGTCTGAAGCCAGATAGGAGGTGAGCGAAAGATGAGGGTGTGCATGGTCGCAGACAAACAACTCCCGCGGGATAGACCGACCGGGATAGGGATCGTTGCATACAACCTAGCATTGGCCATGTCACGACACGGTGTTGCAGTAGATTACGTCTGTAAAGGACCCAGTAAAGACGAAATTCGCATAAACGATTACTTCACCATCCACACAGTAAACCATTTTTCAAGAGACAATGCCTTCGCTGTCCGTCAAATAATAAAGCAGACAGGATGTCGCCTCGTTCACGTTCATTCCAGCTCCGCTTTTCCCTCCGTATTTCTTTCAAAGCTTCTTGGCCGAATCGTCGTAACTCATTCGCACGGCGCAGAACCTTTGCACCCTCTCCGCCTGGCTCTCCTGCGACAAGCGGGGGTGGAGTTGAGTGACAAGATAATCGCTGTGAGCAAGGATACGCAGAGTAAGGTCGTTAGAACGCATCGCGTTCCCCGTGACAAGGTAGAAGTCGTCTACAATGGTGTTGACACGGGAGTCTTCCGGGTCGTCAGCGGAAACGAGGAGACTCTGATTAAGTACGGCTTGGGCAACCTCAAAGGCCTAATTCTGTCGGTTGGGGCTGTTCAGCGAAGAAAGGGTCAATGGAGAATCATCGAGAGCCTCCCGGCGATCTTGAAAAAGTGGCCCCGACTCGCGTACGTCAACGTCGGGACAGCTTACGATTCGTCTTATAGGGACAAATTGATTGAAAGAGTCAGGGAACTCGGATTAAGTCAAGCTGTTAGGTTCATAGAAGCTGTCCCGCAAGGAGATTTGGTTTCAATCGTGAATCTGGCCACGGTCTGTGTTCAGCCCTCAGTTCTGGAACCATTCGGGCTCGCGGTCGCAGAGGAGATGGCGTGTGGCAGGCCAGTCGTCGCGTTTGACGTATCGGCCCTGCCCGAGATCATTGAGAATGGAGTCGACGGCATATTGGTTGCTCCTGAAGATGCTCGTGGTCTTACGAACTCGATTCTCAATCTCTTGGAAGACCCATCGTTGTCTAGGAGAATCGGTGAGGCTGCGAGACAAAAAGTTGCAACCAGATTCACCTGGGACATGGCTGCCACCCAACTCGAAGGAATCTACGAAAGGCTCCTCCCAAATTGCTGAGGATGATGATTAGATTTCAGCTACGGTCGCATGAGTGAGAGACATCGAATGACCTACCTCCAATCTGGGTTTTCGTTAGGCATCTCGGCGCGCGCGCACGCGTCGTTTCTTTCTGTCTCAGGGCTTCAACCACCCAAGATAGTATTTTTCACACGTGTACTTTATCGTGTACGGGGAAGCGGTTCCCGTCGTGTACATCAAACACACTTGATTGTTTCCTACAAGATTGAATGAACCGAACCCATTCCATATCAGATTTTCACCTGAGACTTGAACAAGTGGGGGACCAAAGGTTATGCCTCCATCTGTGGAGACCACGTAGCTAATCGTATCCATTGAAGATCCTTTCTTCACCGTCGCGTAGTTGAGAATTATCTCGGATTTGTTGTTGCTCGCCATGTTAGTCTGATAATCCTGGTTCATTGTTGGTGAAGTGAAGATAATGCTTTCTAGAGGAGCAGAGGCACAAGGGTACGTACACATCCAGAACTTGACGTTGTGAGGGTTAAGATTGTCGTCACCAGAAAAGTAAACGGTGTCGTTGATTGTCAGCGCGCTTGAGAATTCCACGTCATAGCTGCTAGTTGTTAGAGTTGGACTCGTCCACGAACCCGTTCCATCGTATTCCGTGATGCGTACCTGTCCGTATACGTAGTCCACTGGTTGATAGGAATAGAGCAAGGCAAGCTTCGAATTTGTCAGAGGAAGAAGAATATCACCATACTCCGTTGTTCTGACATCTAAGTTGTTGATATTCACCCATCCAGTAGGAAGATGTTTCCAGACTTCCAGATGCCAGTGATTAAGGGTGGAATCAAATGTGCTTAAGCTTACAATCATCTTACCAGAACTGTCTAACACAATGTTTCCCATGTATTTTGTGTACGGATAGATTGTTACTTGCGTTGTCTCTGGAATCAGCCAGCTTATTGATCCGCAACCAGAAGAAGAAAGCGTTCCATAGCGATAATGGAAACCAGCGTCACCGGAGTTAGCTCTGACATAATAGAATGTATTGCTCACTTTATCGTAGAAATAATCTCTGACTCCGTCAGCCCCCTGAGTGAATATCGTAACTGGAGAACTCCAAGTAGATGTGTCGGGAGATGTTCTACAAACCATGTTAGCTCCGTCGTAATAGATTTGCCAGTACAGAGTATCAGCAAAAAATGTGTTATGACCATTGTAGTCTCTTGCTGTTGTTGCAGTAGGTACTGTCGAAGTCGATGGAATTGTTGTGGCAGTTGAAGACGTTGTGGTAGAAGTTGAGGATGAGGTTGTGGTCGAACTTGACGTCGAGGAAGACGATGTGGTGGTTGAGGTAGTTGTGGATGAACTTGTCGTCCCTTTAGCTGAACCTGATGCTACTATGGCGTCTAAAACACTCATCTCGGTATTCGGATTAGAGGAGGAAAGATAGCTCGTTCCAAGCTGAAATGTTGCGGAAGACTGAGCTTGAGATGTTATCAAGTATTGAATAGTATAGTCGAGTCCAGAGTTTTCTACTTCTTGCAACAAAGTACACGATGAACTCCCACATGTACCGACCGATGGCGGCACAGTGGTGTATCCCAGCACTCTTGCAGTTACGACATGAAACACAAAATCATTAACGTGTGGCGTGGTTATGGTTCCACATGGATAATTGTTACTAGTGCAGAATGCTTGGACGATTACAGGACTCTGAATGTCAAACGGTGATGTCAGATTTGCCCCTTTCACTGCGAAGTAGACTAACTGGAAGTAGGTTCCAACCGGAGACAGATCACTAGATGTCACGGTTACAGACATGGCAGAAACTGGTGAGCTGAGTATTGAATACCATTCTTCTGTATAGTAATGAACCGTGCCGCTTACTCGGTAGAGTGCATTTGCTCTTTCGGTCCAACCTCCTCCACCTATCGACATGGCAGCGGTGCCGTCCTCGGACACGCAATCACACAAGACGACCGCAACATCATTCTGTGATGAAGTCGTGATGCTTATAGAACAGGAGCCTGTCGCATCGCAGTTGGTCTTGTTACCAGCTCCATCGAGAGCTAAAGATGACTGCGCTGAAGACTTGGTGCCAACAAGAGACAAAGACGACAACAACAGAATAGCGAGGACCATCGCTGTTGAGATCAGTTTGCTTTTCACTTCGTCTTCCTCCCTGTTTGCCGTAATGCAGCTTCGACAGTCGCATTCAGGAACTCGGAGACATCAAGACCCTTCTTCACAAGCTGGTCGTAGAGTTCTTTCTTAAGATAGACTTGTGGCAACTGCTAGTAACACTAATAGTGCCGCTATTTTAGCGCAGCGCGCATTGATGATGCCCCCAACTGGGTCAGGATTTCGGGGGCATCGTAGACCATAGTTGGGACAAAAGACTGATAAATAGAAGTGTCTGCAATTGCGCCCGTAGTCGTTGAATGCGTCAGATTCAGGCCAGCGTAGCGCGTGCTAGGATGCTCTTGATGGGACGGCGAAACTCCGCCCTAAGCTGTCTCAGGCTCATTCGCTGAAAAACGATAGTGGAGTATCTCGGACAAATTGACAGGATTGGGCGTCTCTATTTCTATTATGAGAATGTCTACAAGCGGCTGGACTCCTTGCATTACATCCCGACGAGAGAATTCCCTCCCCTCAGGAATTTCCAGCAAACTTGGGAAAGCGAAAGCAGGTGGCCAATAACCAACTCGAAATGGGGTTATCCATGTCGCGAAAACCTCCTCATAAGGAGGAGTGCTTAGCGCGCGCGCTCTTTTGGGAAGACAACAATCTATCAGGCTAATCTCCGCAGCTGCACTACCCTTTGGTCTTCCTGCCGCAATCCAATGCTGTACCCAGTTTGTGGCAATTTCTTCTTGTGCTTGAGCTAGTGACACATTTCCGCGCGCGCGACGTCGTCCTGAAGTTTCTCATTAGGGCTCGACGCGCCGACGATTAATCTGGGTTTGTGCTCCATATGTCTTAAAATCAGAATTTCCTCCATGGTAATTCCCAAATGGCCAAAGTGAGAATTTTCCAAGTCGCAATATTCTTCTTTCTGCCGCTATTGCCTGCAGGATTCGTCTCTATCATCAGCGTAGCACCTGCTGATGGAGCAGGTGCTCTGTCCACCTCAAATTCAAGGACTTCCTCGAATGCTCAGACCAGCGCGCTCGGAGGCGCGGTTGGCTTTTGAAGCTCTCGCAGAGCTCCCCAAAATGGGCCCTCCCGTGCGCGTTGATAGGGCTCTTGATGCTGTCCAGCCTAGCCGCGATATTCTTCACTGCGGACAGCATC
>Ga0181527_1001529_pt1 | contig 23659 bp, 23 predicted proteins | sample PEATcosm2014_Bin_30_FD_119762 | JGI IMG/M metagenome (GOLD analysis project Ga0181527, IMG submission 119762) | Peatland microbial communities from MTU Mesocosm Facility, Houghton, MI, USA - PEATcosm2014_Bin06_60_metaG | ecosystem: Environmental > Terrestrial > Soil > Wetlands > Peat | place...
CAAGGTCGATCTTGATAAATGCACGGGATGCCGTGCGTGTGAAATGGCCTGCTCGGCCTATCACGCCCATCCGAGGTACACCAGCATCAACCCGGCGAAATCCCGAATCAGGGTGGTTGTCGACGAGTTGAACGACGAGTACGTGCCGATCCGGGCCGGCGATTACACCCCGTCCGAGTGCAACGGCAGACATATTTATTCGATCAACGGCAAGCAATACAGCGAGTGCAGCTTCTGCGGGGCTTCCTGTCCGTCGCGAGATTACTTCGTCGAACCGGACTCCGGCCTGCCGCTGAAGTGCGACATGTGCGAAAGCGTACCGCCGCTCGAGGAACCGATGTGCGTCCAGGTCTGCGGCACCGACGCCCTGACCTACGTGGAACGGGACGTGGAACGGGAGGAAAAACCGCAGGAGAAGCGCGGGCAGATCGAAATCGGATTGGAGTTCTTGATCAATCAATACGGAATAAAGGCGGTCACTGACAGTCTAAACCAGTTGTCCAAAGCGTAATGAGGTTCCGATGCGTCGGAGCTGCCGCTCCGCATGGGGCCGGCGGAAAAAGATGACCTTGGCTTGGCCTCGAGCACGCGACGTTTACCGGTGTTCCGGGTTCTTCTTTCCTGTTCGGCGAGGAAGCTTGCCTGCTTCACGCTCGGTCGAGAACGGAAAAATCTCGGACGCAATGCGAGGCATCGACTGGGCGATCTTGATCGTCTTCGGCGGGAGCTCGCAGAACAATATCTTTGCCCGTCTTTGCGAGTCCGTCCAATTATCGGGTGTCGTGCCCATCGGTACAGCATTTCCAGTTCAGTACAAAAATATTGTACTGTTGGTGCAAGAATGGGCCCAAACAGAATGGGCACAAAGGGGCGCCCATGAGCCTCAATGAGACAGTAAGCAAGTACTCGGAAATGACCGATAATCCTAGAAAATGCGACAGTCGAAGAAACCGCCGTTTTGCCGTCGCGGCGATGATGGAGAGAGCCGGCTGGGCAGGAATCTGTAATAGATTCTACTCACTTGCGTGGGATGCAAGAATGCCGTGTTGCGCCGCTCATTGTACTTTTTTATCCGGTCTTTGCCGATTCGTCAGGACGTTCGCGGTACTATGGCAGGAAGCTGCGCTCGTCGGCGAGCTTGCGGGGAAGATAATCGTCAATAACGTAATTCAGGCCCCATTTGGCAAGCGCCTGTTGCTCGGCGCGAACTCCCATGTGAAGCAATTGCTTGATCGCGGCGATCCACTCGGGATGGGCCATGATGAATGGATCGTTCTGCAGTGCGTCTTGAGCACGCTTGATGTCGGTCGTTGCCAGCGGGTGGGTCGCGTCCTCAAGACCAAAATCGATAATATCCTGCGGTGTTACACCCAAGAAACGCGCCCGCGGCACGCATAAGAACCGGTTAATGTGAGCCGCGTTGCCAGAACCAACCTTTAGCGTGCGATAGATATTTGCAAAACCGTAGGGATCGCAATCGACAAAACAGTAGACCGGCAGATTCTGTTTGTCGGAAAGAAGACGAATGAAGCGCCGGGTTGCACGGGTCGGCACTCCGCCCATTTCGACAATAATACACCGTGAGGTCTCCCAAAATCGATGGTTATTGAGCCGCTGAAACATGCCACCGGTTTCGATGGCAAGTACGAAGCGCGCATCGGTCCGGAAGCTCAGATGCTCGACCGACCGCGGAATGCTATAGGCGCCGCTTCCCAGGTTTGCGCAATCGATCTCGATAGCGTCCCCCGTCGCGGGATTTCTGTCGACCACCGTGAGCCGGCCCGCGACCGCACCACCGTGCGATTCCGGGTAGAAGCGCAACTGCTCGCGAGACAGCCCATGCATCGATGCCATCGCCTCGATGTCGTCCATAATGGCGTCCGACTCGGCTTGTTCGTCGAAGCGGCATTCACCCCAGTTCTTGCTGATGTAGTAAACCTCACGTTTGGTGGCAAAATCGTCATGCTTGACCATCGCAAGTGAGGTCGCCATCAGACGAAGAGTTTGCGCGAAAGACCGGGCCGTGTTGACCGTGAGCGTGCGCACTTTGCACGCGCCGCCAAGCTCGAAGTAACCCTTCGTTTCATCGTATTTTACATTGTCAAGACTGCGGACTGGGAGTTTGATGTTCGGCAGCGTTCCGTCGTCGACGTTTGTGCGGACCTGCCTGGCAATCGACTCAATCAGCATGACGGTCGTTTGATCCAGGTCGCTCGGCGTGGCGTCGGCACTGCGCTGTTTCATAGTTCGGGCTTTCGGGTCGTACGGCTCTTGTGGAGTACGTCATCCAATCTGTTCACGGTACAGTCGCGTTCATCATTGCTGAGCGAGAGGATTTCCTGCAGAGCGATGCCAATGTGTGGAAGATACTTCTCGATATAGGCTCGCCTGTCATATTCCTGGTGAAGATGCATTTCGTGGCGCAAATGGTGAGCGAGGTTGCGCGCACATTGTTGTAGCCCCAGTTTGATCTCCTTGAGAATCTCCGGATACGGTTCGATCGCCTCTTTGGATTCGGAGGTGTAGGGAACCCAGACCGATGCGACATGAACCATGATGGCCATCGGCGCGATCGGCAATGCTCCTTTCGGCTGATGCAGGCCATAGGCCCGCCAGTTCGTTTGGATGACCGCCTTGGTGATGGCGCAACTGGACTGCTGGTAAAGGAGCGGCACCCGGTTCGCAAAACGCAGGAGGCGAACCGCCTCATCTTTCTGCGCTAATGCGTTTTCGGCAGCGCTCATTTCGTACGCTTCTCTCTTATGCATATTGCCGCCTTCGTCGACTTTGACGCCGACCTCGCTGGGGCGGCCGTAGGCGATGGCGACTTCCACCTGGAAGGGGTTTCCACGGTAGGCGGCGGCTGGCCGCGTGGTGACGGTATAAAAATCCGCCTGCAACTCCTTGTGCAATCCTTCCAGCAGCTGCTTGTCGCCGATAGGAACAATACAATCGGTGCGGGGTGCCAAGATGCGCGTTTTTCGAATCGCCCTGTGCAGCGCAATGGCTTGCGCATGAGCGATGTGTTTCGGATAGGAGCGGTCGCTTAATGGCTCGCCAGCGTGCTCAACGATGTCGAGCGCTGTCTTCTTCCCCACGCAAGAAAACTCGTCAGCGAGAAATCGCAGCAGCGTGCGACTTTTGGTGTTGCTCAACATCTGGATGAGCCGGCCAAGCTCGATGCCGTGCGGATGGGGTTTGATTTCTTTTGGTCGAGGTGGAAGCGCGTCAGTGCTGCGGGCAAAGCTGTACGTTACTCCATGAGGATCCCGATATGTGATTGTGAGATGCGGATTGGCGATCGCGGTCTGCTTCAGATAGGCCTCGATTGAATGCGGCCCTTTTTGATAATGGCCCTCCATCTCGATCTCGACCCGCGTCCCGTGAAGGCGGTCCCACTCGAGCCGTTTCTTCTTGTGAATGTCCGGCCGGTTCTTGGCGGTATCGAGCGATACATAGAGTTCGGAAGCAAGCTCATCGCCCGCTATGCGACTTATGATATGCACCGGCTTGCCGACGGTGAGTTGCCCGTACATTCCCGCAGCCGAGATTCCCATCCCCTGTTGGCCGCGCGACTGGCTTAACTTGTGAAATTTCGAGCCGTAGAGGAGCTTGCCGAAAATGTGCGCGATCTGGCTCTCTACAATCCCCGGGCCGTTATCCTCTACGACGACCCGTGACTTCCCGAAGCGATCGTACACCTGCACGTTGATATCGGGGAGTATCCCCGCTTCCTCGCAAGCATCAAGAGCATTGTCCACGGCCTCTTTGACAGCGGTGACCAATGCCTTGGCCGGCGTATCAAACCCGAGCAAGTGTCGGTTCTTGAGAAAGAACTCCGAGACGGAAATTTCGCGCTGCCGACTCGCCAATTCAAGGGCTGTGGCAGGTGCGGATTGCTTTTCAGACATGTTTCACAAGGTGTATCTGGCCCCTCGTTGCCCGCGTAATTCTTTAAGCTAAATTAATGATATCCCCCCATTGCACAAGCGGTGTACGAAATTATTGGGGGCTAATAGTGATCGCCGCGCACGGGCATTCGTGACTTATGCCGACTTGGGGGCTCTGGTGCCGTGGTTCAAAACCGTATCCCGATCGAAAACTTTCGGATAAAGTACCGTGGTGAATCGCTGAGAAATAATGCCAGCATAGTTGGCTTGCTTCGAGATTGGCTTGCCGACGGCATACCACGGGAGACAGCCATGGCCACTGCAAAGAAGCGTGCCGCGGCACGCAAGAAACGCTCGAAAGGCCGCAAGGCAAGCGCCAAGCCCGCGCGCAAGATGGCGACAAAACGCACAGCGCCGAAAGAGGCAAAGTCCAAGGTCCGGCGTGCGGGCAGTGGTACCCCGAAACCCGCACCCAAGAAAAAGCGGCCACCGAAGGCCGCGGCAAGAGAGGTACCAAGAAAGGCGCCAAGAAAGGCGCCAAGAAAGGCGCCAAGAAAGGCACCAACACAAATGATGGAGGTGCCGGTCGAAAACACCATCATCGATGTGATCGAGGAGCCAGTTCCCGGCGTGATCGTCGTTACGGAATACGAATCAATTCGAACGGCTACTCCCAGTTCATCCAGCGGTGAGCGTAAGCGCAGTGCGGGTCCCGAGACCGAGGAATAATAATTCGACCCAATCACTCGATTCGCTTTAGTTTCGAAGGCATTTCTGGCGGAGTGTCGCGAACCAAGCTTAAGTCCGGCTGGCCGTCGGCAATCTCGCTTTCCCATTCATCACGCTCGAGCGGTCCAGCATTACCGTGCCAAGGATCAGGCCATGGAGATCGAAAGCACCAGTTTCGGCACCATCACGATTGGTGGAAAGACCTATGAACACGACGTGATCATTCGCCTCTCGGGCGAGGTCATCAAGCGAAAGAAGAAGCTGTCGAAGAAGTGCTACGGTACCTCCCACGTGCTCTCGAAAGACGAAGCGAAGTTTGTCTTCGAGACGGGGTGCGAGCAGCTCATTGTTGGCTCGGGCCAAATGGGCAATGTGCATCTGTCGCCGGAAGCTGAAGCCTATTTCGCGAAAAAGGGCTGCAAGGTCCTGTTGCAGCCTACCCCCGACGCGATCCATGTGTTCAACAAGTCGCATGCAAAGAAGATCGGTCTTTTTCACGTGACCTGCTGAAACGGACGGGTGCTGGCCGCGACTGCGCTATGGTCGACATACAAATAATCGGCCGGAAGGCCCATCCGCCGACAAGCCTGAACGGCTGGGTTGGATTCGAGAACGAGGCGGTCCGCGAAAGCCCCTGCCCGCCGGACCGTCTCGGCTTCCCAAGCATGCAAGCTGTGCCCGTTGAGCCCCAAGATCGTCCGCAGCCAACGCGGTGTCAGATCAACAGCGGCCCGTACCAGCAGGTGCTGCGCGGACCTCAGCAGCAGCGGCAGAATAGGCGCTGAGCGCATGATCGCGAGAAACTCGAACACGATGTCCGAGCGCTCCAGCCGACCGGCCGTCGCATGAAACAGCATTTCAAGGTCGGCTTCCGATGTCGGTGCGCTTGTGGCGCCATAAAGAGTCGCGGCGGGAAGGCCCTCGGTATAATAGCGGTCGCGTTCCGACGGAGAGAGCGGCCGCACATAAGCGCGATATGCCTGGAGAAAGCCGTATGCCGCGGTGCCTTGAACCCAGGTCAGAACCTCGGGGTCATTGGCGCAATATGCTTCGCCCGATGATGTCGTGCCTGCGACCATGTCGTGCATTCGCCGAACACGGGCGATCGTGGCCTCAGCCGTGCTGCGGGGACCGTAGATCGTTACCATGGCGGCGAGCCCTGTCCGGCGCAGCCGCCGCATCGGGTTCACGCCGAAAGTCGTGTGCTCCCACACGCCAGTGCGTACGCGCGGCTCGGCGAGTTCCTTGAACACTCGCCACGAGACGGAGTCGGGCGATACAAGCGCGGCCTCGCCGGCCGGTCGCGAGAAATCGATGTGAGATCGGTCGCCGGGATCCAGCAGTGCCCGCGTTGCAGCCTCCAAGCTGGCCTGCAACGGCCAAGGTAGGACGATCGGCGTGGTCACGGCATCGGCCATCGCAAAAACTATTGCTCCCAAGCCGCGAACCTTGGGGCGCCTGCCGCTTTCGCCCGCGAGGGATTGGGCTCAACGCCCCCCGTTCTTCCTTATAATCGATTGGAGAGGCTTGATTCCAGGACTGCCGGGCACCATTTCGGCGTTGAGGATGGTGCCGCGAGTGCAGCACCGGCCGGCCCCTGCGATTTTCCCGCAATGACGGATCCGCGCCGCCCAGCGCCGATGATCGTTCGGCTTGGGCTGAGCGCCTCGGCTGCATCAAAGCCCATCCTCCAGGCCAAGCGAGCAGGAGCGCGTGTATTCTTCATGTCGAAGGATTGTGGTGAGACAACGTTGTTGCTGGATAAGCCGCTCGGCGGCGATGAGGAGGATTCGCTCCTTGAGCGCCCAGATCGCACCATTGGACGCGGTACTTTCAAAGCGCCGGTTTTCGATGAGGAACTGGGATCGCAATTCCGCGCATTTGAGCCGCTGCCCTCCGACCAAATCTCTATCCAGACCAGCGCAGACGAAAGCGCCGTAAGCAGTCAGGCAGACAGGGGCGGCAACGAGCTTGCCTCCTCGAGCACGATCGCGTCCGGTGGCGCGTCGGCCCCTCGCGGTTTGGTCGATACCTATTTCCGTCAAATGGGCGACGCCGCATGGCTCTCGCGCGAAGAGGAGATTGCGCTCGCCAAGCGCATCGAGACGTCGCAGCGGGCGATGCTGACTGCCCTTTGCGGCACCCCCATGCTCGTAGAGCGAATCGCCGGCTGGGGGCATGAAGTCGCCGACGGGCGCCTCCGTTTGGCGGATCTTGTCGATCTGCCCGTCGCCGGGGCTGAGCAGGACGAGGCCGACGTAGCGCGCGACCGCGAGGCCGCGGCGGCTGGCTTTGAGGGCGGAGATCCTGAGGTGCTTGCGAATGGAGAGGCCGGACAGGCCTCCGTCACGACGGCACGCCTGCAAACGGTTATTACGCTTGCCGACGAGATCGGATCGTTGAGCCGAAAGCGGCTCGCGGCCATCGGCCGCGGCCGCGATCTGGCCAAGAGCAGCCGTGCACGTCTGCACGAACTCATGTCCGGCCTCGCCGATGAGGTCGCGGCGCTTCGCCTGCATCCAGATCGCGTAACAGACCTGATTGAAGAACTGGAGCGCGAGCAGCGGATGGCTCGCGCGATCGAGCAACAGCCGTCGGAAATTGCGCATTGCGCAGGCTTGCCGATTTCGGACTTCCGCAACGTCCTCGCCGCAGTCGGCAAAGCCCGGCGTGAGATCAAGGCCACGCGCGAGCAGATGGTGAAGGCCCACCTTCGTCTGGTGGTTTCGATCGCGCGAAAGTATCACCGCAAGAGTTCCCTGGATCTCCTCGACCTGATCCAAGAAGGCAATTTGGGCCTCATGCGTGCGATCGAAAAGTACGACTATCGTCGTGGGGTCAAGATTTCGACTTATGCTGTCTGGTGGATCCGTCAATCGATCGCGCGCGCTATTGCCGACCAATCGCGCACGATTCGTATTCCCGTGCATATGACCGAGAACGCAGGGAAGGTGTTGCGCGAGCGTCGCCGGCTTTACCAGAAGGAAGGACGAGACCCCAGTGCGGGCGATATCGCGGCGCGGATGGGGGTTCCTGTCGCCCGCGTTGAACAGGTGCTGTCGATGGTGCAGGAACCGACCTCGCTTGATGCTCCGGTCGGTGAAGATGGCGACGCTACCTTGGGCGATCTGATCAAAGCGCCCGATGCTGTCGATCCGCAGGCGGCAGCCGAGGCCAGCGCTCTGCGGAGGACCGTTGGCGAAGCACTCGCCGACCTGACGCCACGGGAGCAGCGCATTCTGCGGATGCGCTTCGGCATCGGCAGGACAGCCGATCATACCCTTGAAGAGATCGGAAAAGAATTCGGTGTGACCCGCGAGCGCATTCGTCAGATTGAAGCGAAGGCACTTGAGAAGCTCCGCGATCCGGCGCGCTTGCACAAGCTCGCGACGTTCATCGACAATTGATCAGGCAATACGAAGCTTGGCATTCTGACAAGCCGTCGTGAAAGGCAGTCAGTCGCCCAGTAAACGGTGCCGTTCGGTAATAGGCGCGGCTGTGGCTATCAGTCACCGCCGTCGGGGAACATCGGCAGTAGGTCGTTGAGTATGATCCCCATCGCCCCTTTGACCGGGGCGGCATATTCGTGCGGGCCAAGGTCGTTCGCCGCTTTGGTCAATAGAACCCGTGCGTCGGCATTCGAGAGAATGTTCTTGTCGACCAAGGTCCTTAGCAGCGAAACGAGAACGGCGCTTGCCGCATTCCCGAGCTCAAGTTCGCGTCCTTGTCCATACATGCCCGTCTCCTGCTCGACCGAAGCTGCTCATGCGTGCCCCGTTCACTTTCGGAGCCCCAATTAGATGTCGCGTGCCGGCATCATCCCGCCAGGCGCCGCTTGTCGTAGAGCCAGCCTTCCCCGCTGCATCGCGTGCAGATCGCGCCGTTTGCGCGGCCAGTTGTGCGGCAGTCGGGACATTCCGTCCACTCGTCCGCAGCTAATGCGCTGCGAATGACGCCCGGACATTTGGCCCCGAACGCAAGCGGCCTCGCGCATTTCTTGCGGATCTGATCAAGCGACCTGATAACCGTGTGACATCGAGGGCATATTCCGACAGGGCGGTCACGTCTTGTGACCATCAATTCTGCGCTGTTCGACATCGCAAGACCCCGAGCCGGAAAGCAGATTGAGCCTGCCTGATATCCCAAAAGTCGGCGTGCATTATTGACTCGGATCAAAGCCGAGCCGTGAAAATCGCTTAGTCTGCAAAATGTTTGGCAGGGTGATAGCGGCTATGAGGCGCGTTCGCAGAAAGGCGGGCTCGCTCGGATGCTTAAGCCTATGTCTCAGATGAATACGACGAAAGTCAGTGCGCCTGAGGCCTTGCCGCAGCGCTCGCAGCACGTCGAGGCGGTGCGACGCTCGCTGGAGCAAAGCGCGCTTTATTCCGAGGAACTTGGCATTGATTTAGCGCGCGGAACAGACGCTGTGTTCTTCCGCTGGCTTCTTGAAAGCCTGCTGTTCGGTGCTCGAATTTCGGAAACGACAGCCAAGAGAACCTTTCGCGCGTTCATGCGCCATGGTTTGACGACGCCAGCAAAGATCGTGGCTGCCGGATGGGATTTCCTCGTCTATCCGGTGATGCGCGAGGGCGGCTATGTGCGCTATGACGGTCGTAAGTCGACGCAGGTCCTACGTGACTGCGATGCGTTGATCGCCGACTATGGCGGTAGCTTGGGCCGGTTGCATGAGGCCGCGCGCGATGCGCGTGACCTCGAGGAAAGGTTGTTCGCTTTTTACGGCGTCGGGCCGGTAACGATGAACATCTTCCTGCGCGAGCTTCGTCCCTTTTGGGCCAAAGCGGACCCAGATCCCCTGCCGGTGGTCAAGACGCTGGCGAAACGCCTGTCCATTGATCTTGCACGATACAGACGCAAGAGCCTCACTTTCGCGCGAGTGGAGGCCGGCCTTATCCGCCGCCGGCGCGAGTCCGCTCTATGATAGGTTCGCGGCGTCACGCCAGGTTAGAGATCTCGTGGCCGACGTGCCGAGGGGTTCACTTCGTGAAAGACCGGAACGTAATCATTAGCATCTGTCAGGGCGGGTTTGCGGCTGTTTGATCCTTATCAATTCGTTGGCGGTGGCGCACGCGCAATCTATCATCAGCTTTGGGGCACTGGAGAAGGCTCATGCAGTTGCGATCGAGTGGCTTTTCCAATGGAGCGACGATCCCGCGGCGCTTCACCTGTGACGGTGAGGATTTGTCGCCGCCGTTGGATTGGAGCGGCGCACCGGCGGAAACTCGCAGCTTCGTCCTGCTTTGCGATGATCCCGATGCGCCTGCCGGCACCTGGCACCACTGGGCGGCCTACGACATTCCGGCCGACCGTAGCGGGCTGGCCGAAGGCGCGGCCCGGCACGCAGATACGAAAAACTTCAAACAGGCGATCAACGACTTTCGGAAGCCGGAATATGGCGGGCCTTGCCCACCCCGCCGCCATGGAGCGCACCACTATCATTTTCGTTTGTTGGCCCTCACGGTTGACCAGCTGCCGCTTCGCAGCCAACCATCCTGCAGTGACGTCGAGCGAGAGGCGCGCAAGCACATTATAGCTGAAGCAATCCTCGTCGGGCTTTATCAGCGATGACGTTTTTGAGCGCGAACGTCGCCGAGCGCACACACACTGAACATGCCGCTCCGCAAACGCGCGTGTTTGTCGGGCAGAAGATTGCGCCCGAGATCGCAAGCAAACTCGCTGAGTGTGCCGCAGGTCTCGAAAAGCTCTCGGTCCGTCCAATCGCGCCGGCCGATATTCACGTCACCCTTGTACCGCCCTGGAACGAGACGTCGATAGCCGATGCAGTCGCGAAGCTTGGCCGGGTCGCCGGGAGCTTTGATGCCTTTTGGCTGATTTTCCGGCACGTCGGTTACGGGCCGGAGCCGAGAAGGCCTCGCCTGCTATGGGTGGACTGCGCAGTCGACGATGAAATCGCCGCAGTGCGCACGGCACTCCTTGACGCCTTCGGGCAGCTCGACGACCGGCCCTTTCAGCCGCACGTGACCCTCGCCCGAATTCGCTCGAATGGCCTCGTAATCGCACGGAAAGTCCCGATCGATCAGCCACTGTCGCTGACGCAGCACGTTGAATCGATCGAGCTCTTTCAATCGCCGCCGCCGGGCGGCCGTGGCTATCAGGTCCTCGCCTCATTGCGATTAGGCGAAACTCCGGGCTCGGCGGAGACAATATAGCGCTCGAAGGTCACGCCGCTGGATATTCGCATGATTTGATCTGGATCAGTCCAGCCGACCGGTTTTCATGATCTGCTTGCGCCGTCGAAATTCGGCGGGCTCGACGATGCAACATATCGTAGCAGCGACGGACGGCTCGGAGGGTGCGGATCGCGCGGTCGATGTCGCCGCCAAGCTCGCGATGGCGTTCGGGGGCAAACTCGTCATCGTAACTGTAGCTGGAAACCTTTCGGGGGAGGAAACGCGAGAGCTTGCACGCGGCGAAAGAAATATCGGCGACGCACTGGAAGCGCGTTCGATGCAAATACTCACGACGGCTGAAAAGCGCGCACAACGTCTTGGCCTGGCGGACATTCAGCTTGAAATCGGCTGGGGGGACGCGGCCCGGTCGATTATCGATATCGCCGCGCGCGAAGCCGCCGATGCAATTGTTCTTGGAAGGCGCGGCCGAGGCCGGTTGGCCGGTTTACTGCTCGGAAGCGTATCCCAAAAGGTTGCAAGTCTTGCCCCTTGTACCGTGATCGTCGTCCCATAACTGCGCGAGGCAGACTGAGCGATTGATGATGGCCTTGGACTTGATCTTGCTCAAGCGCGAGGCCCATCGCCTGGCACTAATTGTGATCCAAGCGACCCTCTGAGAACGAGTGCGCGACCGTGTCCGAAATTCAAGATCTGACCATTGCAGTGAACGCAACGGAAGATTGGATCGATGACCTCCTGCGACGCCTCGATTGGCATGATCGAGACAAAGTTTATCGCGTTCTACTGGCAACGTTGCATGCGCTACGGGACTGTCTCGCACGCGATGAAGCGGTCTACGTTGGGGCGCAATTGTCGCCATTGCTGCGCGGCCTTTATTACGAAGGCTGGCATCCCGGCGTACGCGGAGCTGCTCGCAGCCGCATCGCGTTCCTGGAGCGCGTCCATGACGGCGTGCACCGCGACCCAGGCGTCGATGCCGAAGCAGTCGCCCGAGCGGTATTTGCCTTGCTTGCAGCGCGTTTGCCTACGGCGGAGATCGAGGATGTCAAGGCCGCCACGCCGAAGCAGCTGCACAATCTTTGGCCAAGCTGAGGTAATGCCCAGCTTTTACGAGTGCTTCTGTGCAATCGCTTGTCCTGCGGCCGACGCTACGACTGTTCCTGTGCGGCGACGTCATGATGGGGCGTGGCATCGATCAAGTATTGCCGCACCCCTGTGATCCCACCCTCCACGAGGAGGGTGCACATTCGGCAATGGACTATGTGCGCTTGGGCGAAACGGCAAACGGCCCAATTCCGCGCTGTGTCGATCCTTCATATGTCTGGGGCGAGGCCTTGGACGAATTGAACCGCATGCGGCCGGATGCCCGTATCGTGAATCTCGAAACGAGCATCACCCGCAGCGAGGACTATGTCCCGAAAGGCATCAATTACCGAATGAGTCCCGACAACGCGGACTGTCTGAAAGCCGCCGCGATCGACTGCTGCGTGCTCGGCAACAATCACATTCTCGATTGGGGACGACGCGGGCTGCTCGACACGTTGGCCACTCTCGAACAGCTTCAGATCAAGACCGCCGGAGCCGGACGAAATCTCGCTCAGGCGAGCGCACCAGCAGTGTTAGACGTTGGAACGAACACTCGTGTATTGGTATTCTCTTTCGCTTGCGTGACGAGTGGTACGCCCCGCAACTGGGCTGCGCGAAGTGATGGTCCCGGAGTTAATCTCCTCACCGAAGTCTCCGAGGCAGGTGCCTTGCGGATCGCCGATGAAATCGCGCGTACAAGGAACGCTGGTGATCTGATCATTGTTTCGGTACATTGGGGACCGAATTGGGGCTACGAAATTCCGGACGAGCAACGAAGATTTGCCCACGCACTTATCGACACAGCCGACGTTTCGATTATCCACGGCCATTCTTCGCACCACCCAAAAGCCATCGAGGTTTACCGCAACCGGCTCATTCTCTATGGCTGCGGCGATTTTCTGAACGACTACGAGGGGATCAGCGGTTACGAAGAATATCGGGACGACCTTGCCGTGATGTACTTCGCTGACATCGATCTCGCGAACCGGGATCTTCGGGGTCTCGAAATCGTCCCGCTCCAGATCCGAAAGTTCCAGCTCGTCCGCCCGTCGGAGCAGGATAGCGGTTGGATCAAGCAGAGATTGGATCGGGAAAGCCGAAGGTTCGGAGCCGGCGTCGCATTGAGCCCGCACGGGGGGCTCACACTCTCCTGGAAGGCGGGCGATCAGGCGGGATAGCCGAGTTTAGGCGGCGGGTTGTTTTGCATCTATGACTTTCCGCGCCGGAAATCGCTTGAGCAATTCGATGACGTCTTCGTCCGCAACTTGGCCGAAGTCCGCATAATAGGCGCCGATCGCTCCGAAGAACTCGTGATCTTCAAGACAAATGACCTCATCAGCGTCGGTGCGAAGCGCAGCAAGGCTGTCCGTGGGCGCAACAGGCACCGCGAGAACAAGTTTTTTCGGATTGCGCATGCGGGTGGCGCGCAAGGCCGCGCGAGTCGTCGCACCTGTGGCGACACCGTCGTCGATCACGATGGTTGTGCGGCCGCTGACCTCCACGCGTTCGCGGTTGCCCAGATAACGCCGACGCCGCCGTTCGATTTCGGCGAGTTCACTGTCGCAGATGGCCTTGAATTCGGATTCGGTGATACCCGCGAGGGCAATGACATCCTCGTTGCGCACGATGATTGGTGCGCCGCCATCGACCACGGCTCCCATGGCTAGTTCGGGCTGAAAAGGTACGCCGATCTTGCGCACAAGGACCAAATCGAGCGGCGCCTTGAGTGCGGTTGCAACCTCGGCCGCAACCGGCACGCCGCCGCGCGGCAGCGCGAGAATAACCGGCTGCTGATCCTTGTAACCGGCCAGCGCTACGGCCAATTTGCGACCGGCTTCGGAGCGATCCCTGAATGACATAGCTGCCTCTCGGAAGATACCCTCCTCACTTCGCCGCAAGGGTCCGCTCGGTAGGGGTTGGTGCAAGATGGCGTTCAAACCAATTTGCGGCAAAGTCGATCACCGCATCGAGCGCTCCAGGCTCGGGAAACAGATGGCTCGCTCCCGGCACGATCTCCAGCGCTTTGGGTCCTTGCAATCGAGCGAGCGCCTGTTCATTAAGCGCGATGACACCAAAGTCGGCGCCGCCGACGATCAAAAGCGTTGGTGCGCGCACCCTGTCCAGCGCATCGGCAGCGAGGTCAGGCCGCCCGCCGCGCGAGACCACCGCACCGACACGGCGAGGGAGCCTTGCCGCCGCGACAAGCGCGGCGGCCGCTCCTGTGCTGGCGCCGAACAGCCCTAGCGGGAGCGTTGCGACTGATGCTTGGCGGTCGAGCCAGCTTATGGCGTCGACAAGCCGGTCCGCCAACAGCGGGATGTCGAACACATTGGCGCGGTCGGCTTCCTCTTCAGGGGTCAACAGATCGAACAACAGCGTCGCGATGCCTCGATCGTTCAATGCTCGGGCGACAGCCATGTTGCGTGGGCTCAAGCGGCTCGAGCCGCTGCCATGCACGAAGGCAACGAGCGCATAGGCGTTTTTGGGTGTTTGCAAAACGCCAGCGAGATCGATCGGCGCAATGCGAATATCGCGGACTTCGTGCGCATTTTTTGCGTCGTCGCGTGGGGAGTGACCTGGGGCGGCACGGCTCATCATGACACAGGTCTCCTCGATGCACGGGATCAGTAGTTGACGTCAGCTCGCTCGGAGACGGGTATCAGGCACTATTTGAGCCCCGGGAGTGTTGAGCCAAATCAACTATCATCGAGTGGGCCTCTCATTTTGAACTGCTCCAGTTTCAACGGCTCAGGCGCCTGTCTGGCCGCAGGGGAGGCAAGGGGGCCTTACAAAAACGACCTACTCGCGTCGTTAGCCTGCCGTAAACTTCAGAGGCTGCCGCAGTTGATGAAAATCAATGCGTAAATCGAGGCCGCTTAGTTATTCTTTGTTCGTTGCCGAGGAAGAATAGGCCTTACTCCGCTGTTTTACGCCATGCCAAAAACGTCGACATTACTGTCTGCTGCCGAAGGCGAGCGGCAATCGCCGCGTATTACAGCGCTTGCTTGGGGACGGATCGAGGTCGAGGGCGTCGGGAAATTCAGAGATGCCAAGGTTTTTCCGGGCGGAGCGCGAGAATGGGATTGGAACGAGACCGGGACAGCTCACCAACCGGGCATACAGCCCGCTGATGTTGCCGAGCTGCTTGATCATGGAGCGACCACGATCGTGTTGTCGCAGGGTAGGCTGAGGCGACTTCACGTATGCCCGCAAACCCTGCAATTACTCGCGGAGCGTGGGGTGCGGACACATGTGTTGCCGACCGCGCAGGCAGTCGAACTGTACAACCAGCTGCGCGATCGGGAGCAAGTGGCGGGACTCTTTCATACGACGTGCTAGCTGCGAATTTCGGTCGCCTTCGACCCATTGCATTCGCCGGCATGGCGTCACCACCGACTCTCGCATGGTGAAATAGGTGCTGTTCGGGCGCATCTCCACCTATCTCACGATTTCGCTGAATTCTTGCGTCCTCCTGCTGCTCTCGCTTCCTCGAATAAACGCCGGTGCCGCTCCGACAGCTGTTCTGGAATGTGAACCTGCACCCGGACATAGAGATCGCCCCGCGCACCACCGCCGAAGCGTGGCAAGCCCTTGCCGCGAAGCCGGAGCATGGAATCCGGCTGGGTGCCCGGTGGGACCTTGATCGATACCTGACCGTCAAGCGTCGGGACGTCGATGCTGGTGCCGAGCACTGCATCGACGACATCGATTGTGTCAACGCGGTAGAGATCGCGGCCATGTCGTCCGAAGCGAGGGTCGTCAGCGGTGCGCACAATTACCAATAGGTCGCCTGCCGGCAGCCCGGGTCTTTCCGCCGGCAACCCGTGGCCCGGCACGCGCAGCGCCATGCCCTCTTCGACGCCGACAGGAACGCGCACGGTAAGTGTTTCGTCACGGGCAACCTGCCCAGTGCCACCACACTCAAGACAGGGCGTGTCGATGATGCTGCCGCGGCCGCTGCAATCCGGACATGGCGTGATCTGCTGGAGGCTGACTCCCCCCTTTCGCTGAGTACGCACGAGTTGGCCGCTGCCGCCGCATTTTGCGCAAGTGCGCGGCTTCGTGCCGGCCTTGGCGCCCGATACTTGGCAAGCCTGGCAGGCGGCCGGTCGACCGACGCGGATAGTTTCGTCTCCGCCAGTCAGCACTTTTTCGAGGGGCACGGTAAGGTTGACTTCGAGGCTTTCGCCTTGGCGCTGTGCAGCTCGGCGATGGAACAAACGATCGAATACGCTCGGCCCACCGAAGTCGACGCCAAGACCACCAAAAATGTCCTCGAAATCGATGCCGCCGAATAGATCCTCAGGCGAGAAACCTGCGACCCCGGCGTAACCGCGAGCATCGTATTCGGCTCGCTTCTTGGGGTCGCTCAGGACGGCATAGGCCTCGGCAATTTCCTTGAAGCGGTCGCTCGCTCCAGGCTCTTTGTTACGATCAGGGTGATACTTGAGCGCAAGTTGCCGAAAGGCGTCCTTGATCACCTTCACATCGGCATCCCGCGGAATCCCGAGCACCTCGTAAAAATCGCGCGGCTCGGCCACAAGCTAGCGTCCCATTATCTCGTTCCGCCCGAAGCCTCGCGGTACTCGGCGTCGACCACGCGGCCGCCGGGGCCGGAACCGCTGGGCCGTGCCTCGCCGGTCGGCGCACCGACATCGGGGCGGGGTTGCGGTCCGGACCGCGATGCTTGTGCGTAGAGGGATTTGCCTGACTCCTGCAGCACGACTTTCAGCACCTCAGCCTTTTGCGACGCCAACGTCGCATCGCGCTTGCTGAGCGCTTCGCGGGTTTCGCGTATCGCGGCCTCAAGGCGCCGGCGCAGATCGTCGGAAAGCTTGCTGCCGAAGTCAGCCAGCGTACGCTCGCCCTCATAGCAGGCGGAATCGGCGATGTTGAGCTTCTCCGCTTCTTCGTGGCGCTTCTTGTCCTGCTCGGCGTATTGCTGAGCCTGATCGATCATGCGCTGTTTCTCGGCTTCCGGCAGGCGGGTCGAACCAGTGATGCGGATCGACTGCGATCTTTGGCTCGCCATGTCCTTGGCGGTTACGTTGAGGATTCCATCCGCGTCGATATCGAAGGTGACGTCGACCTTCGGCACCCCACGAGGCGCCGGCGGCAACCCGTCGAGATTAAATTGACCGAGGCTTGTGTTGTCGGGTGCCATCGGCCGCTCGCCCTGGACTACATGCACCGTCACGCTGGTCTGCATGTCGGCCGCAGTCGTGAAGATTTCGGACCGTTTGACGGGGATGGGCGTGTTTCGAGCAATCAGCGGCGTCGCCACGCCGCCAAGCGTTTCGATGCCGAGCGTGAGCGGCGTGACATCGACCAGGACGATCGCGCCGACTTCCCCGGCCAGCACGCCAGCCTGGACGGCGGCTCCCTGAGCCACGCACTCCATGGGGTCGATGCCGGTCTCGCCTTTGTGCCCGGCGAGTCCCTCGAAGAAATTGCGCACCATCGGCATTCTTGTCGGTCCACCCACGAACAACAGCCGGTCGATGCGGTTGGATTCGATGCCGGCATCGTGAAATGCCTGCAGCACCGCCTCGCGGCAGCGATCCACCACCGGCCGCACAAGGCGTTCGAGTTCTGCGCGGGTCAGCTCATATTCGAAATGGACGGGCCCTGACGGGCCAGCGGCGAGGAAGGGCAGGGTGATGCGCGCCACCATGCTGGCCGACAGTTCGATTTTGGCGATTTCGCCGGCCTCTTTGAGTCTCGCGGTGGCCATTCGGTCGCCACGCACATCGATACCTGTTTGGGCACGGAATCGCTCCACGCGGTCCTCGAAGATGAGCTTGTCCATATCCGTGCCGCCCAGCTGGGTGTTGCCGCTGGTCGCTTTCACCTCGAATACGCCTTTGCCGAATTCCATGATGGTGACGTCGAGCGTACCACCGCCGAAATCCACCACGGCGATACGCAGTTCCTGACCGAGCCGGTCGAGGCCATAGGCGAGCGAGGCCGCTGTCGGCTCATTGACGAGCCGCGCGACCTCGAGCCCTGCTATGCGGGCGGCGTCTTTGGTCGCATTGCGCTGGTTGTCATCGAAATAGGCAGGTACCGTTACGACTGCCTGTTGGACCGGCTCACCGAGAAACGCTTCGGCATCGCGCTTGATCTTCTGCAACAAGAAGCCGGAAAGCTGCTCGGGCGAGAACTCGCGATCTCGAAGCCGCACTTTCTCGCGACGGCCCATCAATCTCTTGAAGGCCGTGGTGGTGCCCTCGGGATTGATCGTCACCTGCCGGCGAGCAGGCTCGCCGATAAGCATCTGTCCATCTGGCGTCAGTGCGACATAGCTCGGAAATGCCTTGCCGCCCAAGGTGATGCCTTCGGCGCTTGGAATGATGATCGGACGTCCACCGCGCAACACAGCGGCGGCCGAGTTCGACGTGCCAAGGTCGATACCAATGATCGGCATGATTTGGGACCCTTGTCGAGGAGCGATAAATATCAAATGGCTCCCACTAGAATTTGACTTGGCTTAACACAACTCGTTTTCGCCCCGCCTGATTGCCCCGGGATTTCAATTTAACAGGAGGTACTGGACCTGTGGGACGATCCATTCTCTGCAAACGGGATTTCGGCGCCCGCATAGCCATCAACTCCTGCTCGGAACGCGGCCGAGCGCCGCCAGTACCGCGCCCGGCGTCAGCGGCAATTCGCGCATGCGCACGCCGATCGCATTGTAGACGGCATTGGCGACCGCTGCGGCCGTCGCGATGGTCGCTGGTTCGCCGATCCCGCATGCATCCGTCGCGCTGATGGCTTGATAATTTTCGAGGAAAATCACGTCGATTGACGGTGTTTCGCGGGCACCGGCAAGCTTGTACTGCTCAAGATCGGCATTGACCATGCGCCCGGAGTTGCGATCGAGGATACGATCCTCAAACAGCGCAAATGAGATGCCCATGACGATGCCGCCGTGAACTTGGCTCTCGGCCTGCCGGGGGTTCATCGGCCGTCCGCAATCATGCACCGCCGTAATCCGTTCGACGCGAATGATGCCCGTCTCGGTATCGACCGCAACCGCAGCGAACTGAACACCGCCGAGATCCTCGCGCGCGATTTTCATCGGGCTGGTGACGCGGAAGCCGCTATAGTTATCGCCGCGCTCGGCAACGGCGCTAACCGTCTGCTGATCAAGAAGCCCGGCCGCTTGACGGAAGCTGATCCCGGGCGACGGGTTACTGCGAAGAAAAATGCGAGCTTCGCCAGCCGCAAGATCCTCCGGCTTCGCGCCGAGTGTCGGCGCCACAGCCGCGAAGAGTTTTTGCCGGACCTGATAAGCGGCTTTGCGGGCGGCGGGTGTAATCGAGCCGGCTGTCTTGCTGCCGCCGGAACTCGGACCGGGCGCGAAATCGGTGTCGCCGATGCGCACCGCAATGTCAGCGGGTCGCAAACCCAGTTCCTCGGCGACGACCTGCGCCAGCAACGTGCGAATGCCGCTGCCGATGTCTTGCACGGACGAACGCACCTCGACCGAACCGTCGCGATGAAGCCAAACCTCGCAAGCTGCGTTGGTTTGCACGATACCTGGCCAGAACGACTGCGCCATGCCGACGCCGCGCTTGACCGCTCCATCATCGGTATTGGGAAGCCGGCGCTTAGCCCAGCCAAATCGCTCGGCGCCGATCCGGCGCTCCTCGCGCCGCACCGCACTTGGATCGATCCGATCGCGTAGCGCCAAAGGATCAAGACCGAGTTTCTCCGCCAGTCCATCCACCAATTGTTCGAGCGCGAAAGCGCCCTGCACGTTGCCGGGCGCCCGCATCGCACAGCCCGGCGCGGCGTTAGTGAACACGTCATGTTGCCCCATTTCGAAGTTCGGGCACTGGTACATCGCCTGGGCAATGTTGCCGACGCCGGCTCCCAGTTCGACACCTGCCGTGCCATAAGACAGCAGGGACATCGCGGTCAGCGTTCCATCGTGGCGAGCGCCGATGCGCAGGCGCTGCCAGGTGCCCGGCCGATTGCCGCTGGCCTGTTGTTCTTCAGCACGGTCCAAGACAAGCGCAACAGGCGCGCCCGCCTGCCGCGACAACTCGACGGCAACGTGGCCATAATCGCCCACGTCCAGCTTCGAGCCGAACCCGCCACCCATGAATTGGGTGACGACGCGCACCTGGTGACGCGCAAGGCCAAAGGCTGCCGCAAGGTCATTACGTACTCCCACGGTATCCTGGGTGGAGATGTAGACCGTCAGGCCGTCCGCCTGCCAATCGGCAACGATCGCATGCGGTTCAAGGCAGCAATGGGTTTGCACCTGCGTGCGAAATTCACCCTCGACGATGACGTCCGCCTCTTGGAAACCTCGCGTGACATTACCGCGCGGGCCGCCCAAAAAAGTTTCCGTGCTGGGTCCGAGCACGTTTACCGGTTGGGCCACGTGGGATGCGGCGGCGCTTCCGGATTTGCCGTCGGCAACCTCAAAGACCGGCGGCGCATCGGGGCGGCGCGCCTCATCCATATCGACGACAAACGGTAAGGTCTCGCAGTTCACTGTGATGCGCCGAATTGCGTCATCGGCAGCGCTGCGCGTGGTCGCCGCAATTGCGGCAATGCAGGCGCCGACATAGTGCACCGTCGGCAATGCGCCGGGAGCACCGGCGCTCGCGCTGCGCGCCGCGGTGCGACTGTCTGCGGTCACGACACAGACGGCCCGCACGCCGGCATGACGCTCGGCCGCGCTGGTGTCGATCGAAAGAATGCGGGCATGCGGATGCGGCGAGCGCAGGATGCGCGCAAACAGCATGTTCGGCAGTTTGACGTCTACGGTGTAACGGGCAGCTCCAGTCACCATGGCCCGGCCGCCGATCCGCGGTATTGATTTGCCGACAACCGCAAGTTCGGCGTTCGGCGGCAGCGGCGGCGGATCGTTCGCCGGTATTTTGCGATCGGTTTGGCCAAGCGAGACGCCGGCGATACCGAATGTAAACTTCTCAGTGCGGGTTGCGGAGCCGGACATGGAGTACAGCCTAGAACGCGCGGACCACGAAGCGGCGGACGCTGGCAAGCTGCTTTTCTCCCTCGGCTCGGCTCATGCCGGGCTCGATGCCGGCCAGATAGAGATGCCGCACCATTTCGATGCCGCAGAATTGCATCAGCCCTTCATCCTGGATGGTCTTGAACGCCCGCAACCTGCCGCTGCTCTTCAGCTCCTCCTTGCTTGCGCCCGATGTTGTAATGATCACGCCCTTCTTGCCGGCAAGCCCCGGCAGGTACTCGCCCTGTTTGATCACATAGGCGAAGCCCGCGCAGAACACCCGATCGAGGTAGCCTTTCAGCATGGCCGGAAAGCCGCTCCACCACAGCGGCGCGATCAGAGTAATCACGTCCGCCCGGCGGATCGCCGTCTGCTCATCGCGAATATCCTTAGCCGCCTTACCACTGCCAACGGCCGCCAGATCGCGCGCTGATAAGACCGGATTGAAATTAGCGGCATAAAGATCGCGGCACTCGACGCGATGTTTGCGCTCGATCAGCGCTGACGCATAGGCTTCCACGACGGAGTGGTTGAAGCTTTTTGTGCTTGGGTGAGCGGCGACGACGAGATGACGCACCTGCCCCTCCTGCATGACGATGGCAGCAAAATACAACACCGCATGCGCGGGCCCATTGATGCAGGTCAACTAACCTCCGCGTAAATCGGAAATCCAATCGACTGGAGGGTGTCTCGGCGTTCGCGTGCGCAGCTCGTCTCATGTTTGGAACGTTTCCACATTGCGCATGGGCGCTCTTGATCGAGCGCAAGGCGGGCGGTCTGCATCAGGCAGTCAATGGAGAAACATCTCAGAGGAGAGTAAAATATGACAAAGAGTGCAGCCGACTCCCCGGTATGGTTCGTGACCGGCTGCTCGACCGGCTTCGGCCGGGAATTTGTCCGCACGGCACTGGCGCACGGGTTTCGCGTCGCGGCAACGGCGCGCGATCGGAAGAAGCTCGACGATCTTATTGCCGGGCATGAAGACAAAGCCAAAGCGATCGCTTTGGATGTGACCAAAGCAGATCAAATTAAGCGTGCCGTCAGTGAGGCCGAGCGCGCATTCGGACGCATCGATGTGCTCGTCAATAATGCCGGCTATGGTTATTTGGCTGCGGTGGAAGAAGGAGAGGAGAAAGATATCCGCGCCCTATTCGAGACCAACTTCTTCGGCTTGGCAGCCATGATCCGAGCGGTTCTGCCGGGCATGCGGGCCCGTAGGCACGGATTTATTGTCAATATTGCATCAGTCGGCGGGACTGTCGGCCATGCCGGTTCGGGCTATTACTCGGCCACGAAATTTGCAGTCGAAGGCCTGTCGGAGGCCCTCGCGCAGGAGGTCGAACCGCTCGGAATCCGTGTGCTGATCGTCGAACCCGGCCCATTTCGAACGAATTTTGGGCGATCCGTGAAACAATCGCCCAACATCATCGCTGATTATGAGAATTCCGCTGGCAAGCATCGTCATGAAACCATCGAAGGTAGCGGCAAACAACCGGGCGATCCGGCGCGGGCCGCCGAGGCCGTCATCAAGGCGTTGCAGTCGCCCACGCCACCGCGACATCTTGTGCTGGGCCATGCAGGCTTCGATAATGTCGAAAATCAGTTGCATTCGTTGCTGCAAGAGGCCGACCTCTGGAAGGCGACCAGTTTGGGCGCGGACTATCCCGCGGCGTGATGCATCAGCATCTGCCACGCAGAAAGCTTTGCCACAGCGGCATCGCCAAAAATCGTCGGCGTCCGCCAGCGTAGGGCATAGCAGCACACGCTTTCGGGGTGGCGGGCGGAGCATCTTCGGCCTACTGCCGCGGCGCTAACGCGACCATCAGACAGTTGCACCGCCGTCGGCGGCCAGTACTTGACCCGTGACATAGTCTGAATCAGCGCTGGCAAAGAAAAGGAATGTGGCTGCTAGTACATCCGGCGGAGGATGGCTTCTCAACGGTGCGGCGGCGTCTTGCCCGAACAGCCTGCCTCGATATTCGGCGAGTGCTTCGGTCATGCGGCTTTGGGCGACCGGCAGCACGGCGTTGACTTGGATGTTGAGCGGCGCCAGTTCCTTTGCAGCGTTTTTGGTGAACGCGATGATGCCGCCTTTCGCCGAAGCGTAATCGGCTACACCACTCGACGCCCTCATGGCAGAGGGCGCAGTAACATTGATGATCTTGCCGGAGCGCTTGGACGCGAGAAACCGCCTCACCATTTCGACGGTGCAATAAAAGGTGCCGTAGAGGTGAGTGCGTAACACCCGGTCCCATTGCTCGGGACTGATCTCGAGCAGTGGCGTTGGGATGATCGTGCCGGCATTGTTGACGACGATATCGAGTGCACCGAATTGCGCAGCAATCCGGTCGGCAATGCGGCAGACACCGTCGTGGCTGCCGACATCGAACAGGCCTGCGTGAACATCGGCGCCTGCTTCACGTGCGAGCCGCGAGGCGTCATCAAGCGCATGCTGATCAACATGGCCGACCAGAAACAGGTGCGCTCCTTCCCGTGCAAATGCAAGTGCGACGCTGCGTCCGATGCCGCGGCTGGCCCCGGTAATGAGAGCAATCTTTCCTTCGAGTGTTCTCATTGCACCAGTTGCCGTATCCACCGCTACAGTACCGCGGCCACAAACGGCTGCTTTTTCAGCTTTACAATGCGCCCGAAACGGACTTCCAGCCGGTGCTCTCGATCACGAAGGCTGTGACAGAGTTCTCCTGCTGGTGACGTCCGCTTTGGGGCGCTCCTCCTTCAGCGGGCTGCCTTGAGCGATGTAATAGACGGTCTCCGCTATATTGGTGGCGTGG
>Ga0181527_1001532_pt1 | contig 23621 bp, 21 predicted proteins | sample PEATcosm2014_Bin_30_FD_119762 | JGI IMG/M metagenome (GOLD analysis project Ga0181527, IMG submission 119762) | Peatland microbial communities from MTU Mesocosm Facility, Houghton, MI, USA - PEATcosm2014_Bin06_60_metaG | ecosystem: Environmental > Terrestrial > Soil > Wetlands > Peat | place...
TTGACGGATCCGCTGTTCGGGGGTAAGAAGCATACTCGACATGGGTGACCTCCTTTTTCGGGTGTCCACTCCTGTTGTACGACAGGAGCCCAGAAGTGTCACCCATGTCTCTTTACAACATACACCGGCGCGGGAGGCCCCTTGACACAGGCCCAGCGTCCAGGTATTGTCTATTTTGTACAATTTGCCAAGGAGTGAGCCATGACTCGCCTGAACGCGACGGATGCGCGGAGCGATTTCTCGACAACGTTGAACCGGGTCGCTTTCAGCAAGGAGCGCGTGCTCCTCGAACGGCACGGGAAGCCGCTCGCGGCGCTCGTGCCCGTGGAGGACCTGGAGTTGCTCCAGGAGCTGGAGGATCGCTTGGATCTGGCGGCTGCCCGGAAGGCGCTGAAGGAGCCCGGGCGGATCCCGTGGGCGAAGGTGAAGAAGGATCTCGGGATCTAGCCCGTGGCCTACGCTGTCGATCTGAAGCCGGCGGCTGCCCGCGACCTCCGGAAGCTCCCCCAGGACGTGCGGCGCCGGATCGTGCTCCGGATCGATGCGCTCGTAGCCGACCCGACGCTCGCCGGCGCGGAAGCCCTCAAGGGTGAGCCGGACTGCTTCAGGCTCCGAGTCGGGGAGTATCGGATCCTTTACCAGATCGAGCGGAAAGCTCACGCCGTTCTGATCGCCCGGATCAGGCACCGGCGTGAGGTCTACCGAGGGCTAGGAGGGAAGGGGCCGCTGGGCTGAGCGCGACTAATCGCGAGGAGGTGTCGGGTGTCTCCAGGGTCTCAGCGATGGCCAGAAACGCGCAAGCGCATCGCGGAATACACGAAGCGGGAGTCGCAGCTTGCTGAGGCGGAGGAGTGGGCTCGCAATGTGGAGGAGGCCCACCTCGCCGACCTCTACCGCGCCGCGCGTGAGGCTACGGCGAGACGGCGCAAGATACTGGAGAAGGCGAAGCCGCAGGGATAGACGCTTGAGAGTCCCAGCCTAGGGTCGCTCCCGTGGTGAGAGGGTTTACGTCTTGAAGCTCTACGCTCGCTAGGATTGGCCAGATCCCCACGGCTAGGCCGGCCAGCCGAAAGCCGCCTCCCGAGCGGTTGCCGTGGGTCTAGGGTTTTTCTTTTTCCGCGAAAGCCTGAAGTAGGGCTTGTGCTACCATATCAAATGTGGTATAAGGGAGATGGCCTGGATCCTCGAACGTTACGAGCGGGATGACGGTGAAAGCCCGGTCGAGGACTTTATCAATGACCTCCCGACCAAGGTTCGGGCCAAGGTGCGGGCTCACCTCACCCACCTGGAGGCAGTGGGTAACCGGGCAGCGGCCCCGATGTCAGAAGCCATCGGCGCCGGTTTGCTCGCGCTACGAGTGAGTGTGGGCCGGCATGAAGTGCGGGTTCTTTTATGCTTTCCTTCCCGGCCAAAGGATCGTGTTGCTGCACGGCTTCTTGAAGAAGGCCCGATCCATCCCGGCCCGGGAACTGAAGACCGCACGTGCCCGGTTGCGGGAGTTGCAGGAGAATTGAGTCATGGCGAGGAGCGCTCCGTTTCGTCGAACCCTCAAGGAAGAACTTCGTGACCCTGAATTCGCCCAGGAGTATGAAGCCGAACTCCAGCGTCTTCGAATTGCCGAGCAGATCGCCCAGGCACGGCAGGCGGCGGGGCTGAGCCAATCAGTCCTTGCCGAGCGCATGGGTACGTCCCAACCCGCCGTTGCCAGACTGGAGCACGGCGGCTACCGGGGGTACACCCTGGCGACCCTGGCGAGAGCTGCCCGCGCCCTCGGTCGCCGACTGAAGGTGGAGTTGATTCCCTTGGCGGGGCCCGGGCTAGTCTATATGAAGAGGGCGACCTCTGGGGCCTCTGCCGTAAAGCATGCAAAGAAGAAAGTGCCGCGAGGGGGGGCGAGGAAAAAGAAGTAAGCCGCTCATCTTTTCCCCGGCCTAGGGTCGCCCCCGAAGAGCCGGACCCTGCCGGCCTAGCCCCGGGTTGCCTGTCCCCGCCCTCGCTTGTTCAGAAGTGATTGCGGCGGAGTGGCTCGAATGAACGGACTCGGATAGCTCCACCAGCTCCACCCACCAAGTCAGGAGAGGCAGGCAATGAGCTTAAAGAAAATCGAACTCTATCGGGGATTCAACATCTACACGGAGGAGATCCGGGGTGGGACCTGGGGAATCTCCGTGGTCGAGGTTCCCTCGGGAGAGGCGGATATTATCCGTGCCCCTTCCCAGGGGCGAGTGCCGGGAGGGTATCAATCCAAGGAGAGTGCGCTGGAAGCGGCAAGGGCCCACATTGATCGGATCCAGAAGAACAGAAGGAACAGGGCCAGCCAGGAAGGAAGATAGTCAAGCGCGCCCGGGCGGCCCGCTCCGGCGTGATTTCTGGCAAGCATTTGGCAAAGATGAGGGGCCAAAAGGGGCTGAAATCGCCCAGGACAGACTGAAGGACGAAAGGCCGTAAATGCTTGACAAAACGAAACATGTCATACTATCCTGCAAGGCCATGCAGGGCCAGGGTCCGCTTGATACGCAAGAGGGCGCCGGTTCAAAGCCGACCGTCCCTACCACTTCTTCTCTCGTGACGGCATAGTGGACGTCCTGAGCATCACGATGCAGGTGGTGTCGTGATGCTCTTTTATTCTGTGGATGCCGATGGCTGACGCCGAACTCCAGCTCACCGACGGCCGGCGTGCCCAAGTGCCCGCCGGACAGCCGATCCTCGCGACGCTCCGGTCGCTGGGAGAGTCGGCGGCGCAGTCCGCCGTCGCGGCCGCATGGAACGGGCAGATCCTGGACTTCATGACGCCCGTCCCCGCGGACGCCTCTCTCACGCTGATAGCGCCAGACTCGGCCGAGGGGTTGCGAGTGCTCCGGCACAGCGCGGCCCACCTGATGGCGGCAGCGGTCCAGGCACTGTTCCCCGAGGCGAAATTCGCCATCGGGCCGGCCATCGAGGACGGCTTCTACTACGATATGGAGCTGCCGCGGCCCCTGGTCCCGGAGGACCTGCCGGCCATCGAGGCCAAGATGCGAGAGCTGGCGGCGCAACGACTGCCCTATGAGCGCCGCGAGATGTCGCTTCCGGACGCGTTGGCCTGGGCCCGCGCCCACAGGCAGGACTACAAGGTCGAGATCCTCGAGACGATCGCGCAGAGCCGAGAGCCGAGAGCCGCGAGCCGCGAGCCGCGAGCCGGGACTGGAGAGCCGAGAGCCGAGAGCCCAGAGCCGCGACCGACGAGTCGAGAAAACGTCGAAGAGATGGCCAGTGAGGTCGCGGCGGGGGCGTCGACGGTGAGCTTCTACGACACCGGGGCGTTCGTGGATCTCTGCCGCGGCCCCCACGTTCCCGACACCTCCTGGCTGACGGCGTTCTGCCTCACGCACATCGCCGGGGCGTACTGGCGGGGGGACGAGCGGCGTCCCATGCTCCAGCGGATCTACGGGACCGCCTTCCCCACGCAGGAGGCGCTAGACCGGTATCTGTTCCAGCTGGAGGAGGCGCGCCGGCGCGACCACCGCCGCCTGGGGCGAGAGCTGGACCTGTTCAGCGTGGCGGACGAGGTGGGGGGCGGCCTGATCCTGTGGCACCCCAAGGGGGGAATCGTTCGCACGCTCATCGAGGACTTCTGGCGGGACGAGCACTTGAAGAACGGCTACGATATCGTCTACACCCCCCACGTGGGCCGGGCCAAGCTGTGGCAGGTGAGCGGCCACCTGGATTTCTATCAGGACCTCATGTACCCTCGGATGGAAGGGGAGGGGAACGACTATTACATCAAGCCGATGAACTGCCCCTTCCACATCATGATCTACCAGTCCAAGGTGCGGAGCTACCGTGACCTGCCCCTCCGGTTCGCCGAGCTGGGAACGGTGTACCGGTTCGAGCGGGCCGGCGTGCTGCACGGCCTGCTGCGGGTGCGGGGGTTCACCCAGGACGACGCCCACATCTTCTGCACGCCCGAGCAGATAGACGAAGAGATCACGCGGGCGGTCAAGTTCAGCCTGTTCTTTCTCCGAACCTTCGGGTTCAAAGAATACGAGGTGTACGTGGCCACCCTTCCCGAGAAATTCGTAGGGGATCCCAAGGACTGGGAGGTGGCCACGGAGGCGCTGAAGCGCGCCGTGGAGCGCGCCGGCCAGTCCTACGAGTTGGACCCGGGCGGCGGCGCCTTCTACGGCCCCAAGATCGACATCAAGGTGAAGGACGCCCTGGGGCGCCCGTGGCAGTGCACCACGGTCCAGTTCGACTTCAACCTCCCCGAACGGTTCGGGATCACCTTCGTGGGCGAGGACAACCGCCAGCACCGGCCCTTCATGGTCCATCGCGCCCTGCTGGGATCCATGGAGCGGTTCCTGGGCGTCCTGATCGAGCACTACGGGGGCGCGTTCCCGGCATGGCTGGCCCCGGTGCAGGCGCGGGTGCTGCCGGTGGCGGATCGCCATCACGGGTACGCCGGGCAGGTGGCGGCCCGCCTGCAGGCGGACGGCCTGCGGGGCGAGGTGGACACCCGCAACGAGAAGATCGGCTTCAAGATCCGGGAGGCGGAGGTCCAGAAGATTCCGTACATCCTGGTGGTGGGGGACAAAGAAACGGCAGCGGGGACGGTATCGGTCCGCCTGCGGGGCGGCCAGGATCGCGGCGTGATGCCCCTGGCGGACTTCGTCACCACGCTGGCCAGTGAAAACAAGCCGCAGGCCGCCTGATCCGGCGGCCGCCCTTTGCGGCTGGAGGTGGGGCCCATAAGTAAAGGCCTTCGTGTCAACGAGCGGATCCGCATCAAGGAAGTGCGGGTGATCAGCCCGGACGGGACCCAGCTCGGCATCCTGCCGATCGAGCAGGCGTTGCAGACCGCCTTCGACCAGCACATGGACCTGGTCGAGGTGGCGCCCGAGGCGAGGCCGCCTGTCTGCCGGATCATGGATTACGGCAAGTACAGGTACGAACAGAGTAAGAAGGCCCGGGAGGCGAAGAAGAAGCAGACGATCATCGAGCTCAAGGAGATCAAGCTCCGCCCAAAGACGGAGGAGCACGATTTCCACTTCAAGGCGCGAAACGCCGAGCGCTTCCTGAAGGAAGGGAACAAGGCGAAGGTCACCATAATGTTCCGGGGGCGCGAGGTGATCCGCATGGACCGGGGAAGGGCGGTCCTTGACCGGTTCGTGGAGGCGCTGAAGGAGGTCGCAGTCGTCGAGCAGGCACCCAAGGTCGAGGGCCGGAACATGTCGATGATCCTGGCCCCGAAGCACTAGGAAATCAATGACCAATGGGCGGTCGGGAGTATGTTCCTTCATTGGCCATTGGGCATTCTCGTGAGTCACTGACAATTGGCCGCCGGAGGCTCCGCTGGGCTGGTGGAGTGCGCGGCCAACCATCGCAGCCACAGGAGTAGGGTTCCATGCCGAAGATGAAGAGCAACAAAGGCGCCGCCAAGCGATTCAAGCGAACCGGGACCGGGAAGCTGCGGCGTGCCCGTTCATCCAAGAGCCACCTGCTGACCGGGAAGTCCGCGAGGCGCATGCGTCCCCTCCGCAAGGGGAAGCTGGTGGACCCTGCGGACCTCAAGCGCATGAGGATACTGGCGCCGTACGTATAACCAGGATTTCGAATTTCGAATTTCGGATTGCGGATTTGATTTCAGAGGTTCAGTGTTGAGGCTCTAAATCCAGAAGGAAGCGAGGAGCACGCATCATGCCACGGACAAAGGGTGGGTTCAAGACACGACGGCGACGGAACCGCGTCCTGAAACAGGCGGAAGGGTACTGGGGGAAGCGGAAGAACTGCTACCGAAGCGCGCAGGAGGCGGTGGATCGGGCGCTGGCCTACAGCTACCGGGACCGGCGAAACCGCAAGCGGGAATTCAGAAACCTGTGGGTGATTCGCATCAACGCGGCCGCGCGCCTGGCGGGCCTGTCCTACAGCCGCCTGATGGGCGGTCTGCGCAAGGCGGGCGTCACCGTGGATCGCAAGATCCTGGCGGACCTGGCGGTGCGGGACGCAGCCGCCTTCAACGCACTGGCGGATCTGGCCAAGGGGCAGGCCGCCGCCTAGCTAGCGGGTCAGTTTACCCTGCTGCGCCCCGATGCCCTCGGGGCGCTTTTTTTGCTGAGCCAGGCATGACAGACATACTGGAAAAGCTGGCGGCGCTGGAGGCGATGGCCCGCCTCGCCCTCTCGGACGCGGCCGATGAGGCCGCCCTGGAACAGGTGCGGGTGCGCTGCCTCGGCCGCAAGGGGGCCCTGGCGGCGATCCTGCGCGGCCTCGGCGATCTGGATCCGGCCGAGCGCCCCGCCGTCGGCAAGGTGGCCAACGAGGTGAAGCAGCGGCTGGAGGCGGCTCTCACGGCGCGGCGCCAGGCGCTGGAGGAGGCCGCCCGGGCGGCGGCCCTTCTGGCCGAGCGCGTGGACGTCACGCTGCCCGGCCGGCCGATCCCGACGGGGCGCCTGCACCCCAGCACGCAGATCCTCCGGCGGATCTGCCAGATCTGGGCGGACATGGGGTTCCAGATCTATCGCAGCCGGGACGTCGAAACCGATGAGATGAACTTCGAGTTGCTGAACATCCCGGCCCACCACCCGGCCCGGGACATGTGGGACACGTTCTACACCACGACGGACGGCGTCCTGCTCCGGACGCACACCTCGCCGGGGCAGATCCGGGCCATGCGCGAGTACTGTCCGGAGCCGATCCGCGTCATCCTGCCGGGGATGTGCTACCGGTACGAGCAGATCACCGCCCGGTCGGAGATCCAGTTCCAGCAGGTCGAGGGGCTGGCCGTCGGACGCCACGTGACCATGACCGACCTCAAGGGGACGCTGATCAGTTTTGCCCACCGCATGTTCGGCGCCGAGCGACGGGTGCGCTTCCGGGCCAGCCACTTCCCCTTCACCGAGCCCAGCGCCGAGATGGATGTGGAGTGCATGCTCTGCGAGGGGAAGGGCTGCGGCGTGTGCAAGCAGACCGGGTGGCTGGAAATCCTGGGCTGCGGCATGGTCCACCCCGCGGTGCTGCGGAACGGCGGCTATGACCCGGCGGCCTACTCGGGGTTCGCCTTCGGGATGGGCCCCGAGCGCATCACCATGCTGCGACACCGGATCGAGGACATTCGCTACTTCTGGGCGAACGACCTCCGCTTCCTCGAACAGTTCTGACGGGGATCTCCCGTCCCTGACGGGGGACTCCTGACGGGCCCACGACCGATGCGCGTGCCGATCAGCTGGCTGAAAGAGTTCGTGGACATCAGCCTGCCGGTCTCTGAGCTGGCCGAGCGGCTGACCTTCGCCGGCCTGGAGGTGGCCGGCGTCGAGATCATCGGCCTGCCCGGCGCCGCGCTGCCCTGGGATCCGGAGCGGATCGTGGTGGGCGAGGTGCGGGAGATCCGGCCGCACCCCAATGCGGACCGGCTCGTCCTGGCGACGGTGGAATACGGCGCCGGCCGGCCCAAGACCGTGGTGACGGGGGCACCGAACCTCCGCGTGGGCGAGAAGGGGCACAAGGTGGCCTTCGCCCTGGAGGGGGCCCGCCACTGGGATGGATACAGCGCCGCGCCGGAGGTCACCACCCTGAAGGGACGCAAGGTCCGGGGGATCCACTCCGACGGGATGGTGCTGTCGGAGAAAGAGCTGGGTCTCTCGGACGATCACACCGGCGTCCTCGTCTTGGACGCGCAGGCGCCGGTCGGAACGCCCCTGGCCGAGTACCTCGGGGACGTGGTCCTCGACCTGGAGATCACGCCGAACATGGCGCGATGCATGTCGGTGTTGGGGGTGGCCCGGGAGGTGGCGGCACTGACCGGCGGGCGCGTGCGGTATCCAAAGGTCGAGATGCAGGCCGAGGGGGAGCCGATCGAGGGGCGCGTGCAGGTCGCCATCGAGGATCCCGCCCTGTCGGCCCGCTACACGGCGACCTTGATCGCCGGAGTTACCATCGGACCATCGCCGGAATGGATGCGGCGCCGGCTGCGCTTGGCGGGCATCCGGCCCATTAGCAACATCGTGGACGTGACCAACTATATCATGCTGGAGTGGGGCCAGCCGTTGCACGCCTTCGACTACGACGTCCTGGTGCGCCGCGCCAAGGGGGTCCCGCGGATCACGGTCCGCCCCGCCAGGGCGGGCGAAGTGATCACGACGCTGGATGGGGTGACGCGCACGCTCACGCCCGAGCGGCTGCTGATCACGGACACGGCGGGGCCCATCGCCGTGGCGGGCGTCATGGGTGGGGCCGAGACCGAGGTCACTGACGGCACGCGGACCATCCTCCTCGAGTCGGCCAACTTCCACTTCGTCTCCATCCGCAAGACGACGCAGGCGCTGAAGCTGCCCAGCGAGGCCAGCGCCCGGTTCGGCCGCGGAGTTCCCCCGGCATCCGCGGTCCCGGCCGCCACGCGGGCCACCGAGTTGATGCGGTCGCTGGCCGGGGGGACGATCGCCCGGGGCGTCGCCGACTGCTACCCGGCCCCCCAGGCGCCCTCGGTGGTGCTCCTGACGACCGGCGAGGTGAAACGCATCCTGGGCATGGACCTTGCCCGGGCCGAGATCGAGCGGATCCTCACGGCCCTCGAGTTCCGCTGCGAGGCCGAGGGCGAGGCGGGGTTGCGGGTGACCGCGCCCGACCATCGGCTGGACATCGGGACGGGCGTGACGGGGGCCGCGGACCTCATCGAGGAGGTGGCGCGGATCTACGGGTACGACCGGATCCCCGTCACCGAGATGGCGGACACCCTTCCGCCGCAGCGGGACCGGGTGTCCGTGGATCTCGAGGAGCGGGTGCGGGATCTTTTGGCTGTCGCCGGCCTGCAGGAAGTGATCACCTACCGCCTGACGACGCCCGAGCGCGAGGCCGCCCTGACCCCCGAGGGCGCCCCGGCCGCGGAGCGGCCCTATGTCCGGCTCGCCAATCCCGTCAGCGCCGATCGGGTGGTGATGCGCCAGAGCCTCCTGCCCGGCCTCTTGGAGGTCATGGCGCAGAACGCGCGGCTTCGCGAGCGGCTCTGGTTCTTCGAGGTCGGTCCGGTCTACCTCCCGAACGGCGCGGCCGACCTGCCGGCCGAACCGCGGCGGCTGGCCATGGGGATCGCCGGGCGGATCGCGCCGGCCTCGTGGCGGGACGTCGATCCGTGCCGCACCGATTTCTTCGATCTCAAGGGGGTGGTGGAAGCCCTCCTGGAGGGGCTCCACCTCACGGCCGTCGCCTTCGAGCCGGCGACTCATCCGACGTTCGCTCCGGGCCGCACGGCCCGGGTGCTCGTGGAGAGCCGGGAGGTAGGCGTCCTGGGCGAGATCCACCCGCAGGTCCGAACGGCGTTCGATCTGCCGGGCGGACCGGTCTGCCTGACGGAACTCGACCTGGGCGCGCTGCTTGCGCGCGTCCCGTTGACGTATCGCGTGGTGCCGGTTCCCCGGTTCCCGCCCGCGCTGCAGGACATCGCCCTGGTCGTTGACGAAGGGGTGCCGGCGGCCGACCTCACGGCGGTCGTTCGTTCTGCGGGCGGGCCGCTGCTTTACGATGTGCGTCTCTTCGACGTGTACCGGGGACCGCAGCTTCCCCCCGGCCAGAAGAGCCTGGCCTATTCCCTCGTGTTCCAGGCGACGGATCGCACGCTGACCGATGCGGAGGTGGAGGCGGAGAAGCGCCGCATCGTCGGGGCGGTGGCCAAGCGCCTGGGCGCCCGACTGCGCGCCTGAGGGCCCCTCCTTGTAGGTTCCCCTGAATCCTCACCGCCAGAGAATTCCCCCTTTACAAAGGTCCGGGGCTTTGGTAGGTTCTCCTCGGTTGTCGCGGAGTGGACCAGATGGACACGGTATTGGAGCGGCTTGCCGCCCTCGAGACGAAGGTTCGTGAGACCCTGGCGCAGGTGGAGGATGCCCGCCTGGAGCGGGAGGGCCTCCAGGCAGAGATCCGCAGCCTAGAGGCGGACGTCCGCTCCCGCGAGCAGGAGACCGCGACCCTTTTGGCGGAGCGCGATCGGGACAGGGCCGAAGTGGCGCACCTGCGCGCCGAGCGCGACGAGGTGCGCGCGCGGGTGGAGGGCCTCCTCTCCGAGATCGGCCGTCTTGAGGCGACCGTGCAGGGGGTTGGGGTCTGAGCCGAAGGAGTCAGCGGATGACAGCCGGCGAAGGGGTGATCGAGGTTGAGTTCTTCGGTGAGCGCTACACGCTGCGGGCGACCGACAGCCCCGAGTACCTGAACCGGGTGGCGGAGTATGTGAACGATAAGTTCCACGAGGTGGTCAAGGAAAGCCCGGCGCTCACCCCTGTCAAGGTGGCGGTGCTGGCGTCACTGAACATCGCCGACGATCTGCTCAAGCGGGACGAGGCAAAGGATCAAGCCGAGAAGGAGCTGTTGGCCCGGATCGACGGGATCTTTCAACTGTTGCATCGTGGAGGCGTGGCGGGATAGCCCGGCGTTTGCGTCGGCGCGTCGCGGCGTGGGCGGCGCGCGGAAGGATGCGACAGGGCGTGGAAAGGGCTTGCAACGGGGAACGACCTGTGCTAGCGTTTCTGGCGGAAATCAGGGATGCCGAGAACCCCTACCGTGCGCGTGATGCGGTAACTTTTTTTGAGCCAACACCCTTAGAACGGGGACCCCTCCAAGAATGCGGTGTGCAGGCCTCTCCGCCTCGGCGGAGGGGAAGCCTAAAGCGTTTGCGGGATCCCCACCTGGTTATCCAGGTTCAAACAGGGACCGGCACACGGCACAATGGTAGGGGTTGTTTCTTTTCCAGCCCGGTAGAAGACCTTCCCTGCTCCGCCGGCATCAGGTTGTCCTGACCCCATCCGCCCTCTCCCCCTCGCAGCGGCTTTCCTGACGCCCCGGGCACATTCGGGCATTGGCGGCCTCGCGGCCTGCGCCCATGGTGGTCCGCGCGGTCGCGCGCTTCGACTGGATTTCGACGGGACTCGGTACATGGCAACGGGTCGGTTCCGCCAAGGCGGGATGCGACCCTGTGAGAGGACACGGAGGAGGGAGGAAATCCCGTGGACATGTGGGTCACCATCGTGCTGGTGTTGGCGATGGGCCTGGTGGCGCTGGCCATCGGCTGGGCCCTGGAACGCCGACGGCAAAACCGGCTGAAGCAGCAGGCGGAGGATGAGGCCAAACGCATGCTCCGGGAGGCGGAGCGCGAGATCGAGGCGCGCCGGAAAGAGGCCGATCTGGAGACCAAGGGCCGGACGCTCCAGGCGCGGACCGAGTTCGAGCACGAGACGCGCGCGCGCCGGGAGGAGTTGCAGGGGCTGGAGAAACGCCTCAACCAACGGGAGGAGATCCTGGACCGCAAGCTGGAGGTCCTGGATCGGCGCGAGCGCGATCTCGGGGGACGGGAGCAGGAACTCCGGACCCGGGAGTCGACAGTGACCCAGGAGGAGGGACACTGGCGCCGCCTGGTGGATGAGGCGCAGCGGAAGTTGGAGCAAGTCGCCGGCATGAGCTCGGAAGAGGCCAAGGCCAAGCTGATGCAGGCCCTGGAGGACGAAGCCAAACTCCACGCCGCGTCCCGGGTCAAGCGCCTCGAGGACGAGGCCAACGAGCTGGCCGAGGAGAAGGCCAAGCTGATCATCGGGCGGGCCCTTTCCCGCATCGCCTCCGAGTACGTGGCGGAGGCAGCGGTGTCGGTGGTGGATCTGCCCAGCGACGACATGAAAGGCCGCATCATCGGCCGCGAGGGGCGGAACATCCGCGCCCTGGAGAAGGCCACGGGGATCGACATCATCGTGGATGACACCCCCGAGACCATCATCCTGTCCGGATTCGATTCGGTGCGCCGGGAGATCGCCCGCGTGGCCATCCAACGCCTGATCCAGGACGGCCGGATCCACCCGAGCCGCATCGAGGAGACGGTGGAGAAGGTCACCAAGGAGCTCGAGAAGGACATCCGGGAGGCGGGGGAGCAGGCCTGCTTCGAGCTGGGGATCACCGGCCTCCATCCCGAGCTCGTCCGGATGGTCGGGCGGCTGAAATACCGGTACAGCTACTCCCAGAACCAGCTCGCCCACACCAAGGAGGTGGCGACGCTGGCCGGCCTCCTGGCGGCGGAGCTGGGCCTGGACGTGAAGGCGCTGAAGCGCGCGGCGCTGCTCCACGACATCGGCAAGTCGGCGGATCAGGGGACGGAAACGTCCCACGCGCTCCTGTCGGCGGAGCTGGCCAAGAAGTATAACGAGGATGCCCGGGTGGTGAACATCATCGCCGCCCACCACGAGGAGGTGGCCCCGCAGTACCCGGAGGCCGTGATCCTCCAGGCAGCGGATACCCTGTCCGCCGCCCGGCCCGGCGCCCGGCGCGAGATCATGGAGACCTACGTCAAGCGCCTGGCCAAGCTGGAGGAGATCGCGACCTCCTTCAAGGGCGTGGAGAAGTGCTTCGCCATCCAGGCGGGGCGCGAGATCCGGGTGGTGGTCGAGAGCGAGCAGGTGAATGACCAGGCCGCCTACGTGATGGCCCGGGATATCGCCAAGCGCATCGAGGACGAGATGGAATACCCGGGGCAGATCAAGGTCACGGTCATCCGCGAGACCCGCGCTGTCGAGTATGCGCGCTAACGGCGGGAGTCGAAAGGCAATTTCGCAATTCGAATTTCGCAATTCGAATTTGTGGCATGCGCATCCTGTTCATCGGTGACATCGTCGGGCAGCCGGGACGCCAGATGGTGGCCCGCCACCTCAAGGCGCTCGTGGCGGATCATGGGGCTGAGATGGTCCTGGCCAACGCCGAGAACGCCGCGGGGGGCTTCGGCATCACGCCGTCCGTCGGGGAAGAGCTGCTCAGTCTGGGGATCGACCTGCTCACCTCCGGCAATCACGTCTGGGACAAGAAAGAGGCCGAAGGCTACCTGGCGAAGGAGAGCCGGGTGCTGCGGCCCGCCAACTATCCGGAGGAGACGCCCGGGGTCGGCGTCCACATCCTTCGCAAGAACGACCGGATGCTGGGCGTGCTGAACCTCCAAGGGCGGGCATTTCTCCCGTCGATCGACTGCCCCTTCAAGGCGGTGGACCGGGAGCTGGCGCAAGTCTGCCGGGTCACCGACACCATCCTGGTGGATTTCCATGCCGAGGCGACGGCCGAGAAGCAGGCGTTCGGCTGGTACGTGGACGGGCGCGTCTCGGCCGTGATCGGCACGCACACTCACGTCCAGACGGCGGACGAGCAGATCCTGCCCGGCCGGACGGCCTACATCACGGATGTGGGCATGACGGGCCCCCGGAACTCCGTCATCGGGATCGAGCCGGAGGAGGCCATCCAGAAGTTCCTTACGCAGATGCCGCGGAAGTTCACCCTGGCCCACGGACCGGCGCAGCTCTGCGCGGTGGTGGTGGACGTCGGAGAGGACGGCCGGGCCCGAACCATTCGGCGCCTCCAGATCTCCGACGACTAGCTCGCACCGTTGTGACGTGATGCGTCCCGGATCCCTGTCGCTGTCCCTGTCGGACGGCTACGGATGTTGCTGTCGCTCATCGGAGAGCATGGCATGAGCGCGCGGATCATCGACGGGAAGAAGATCGCCGCGGAGGTGCGAGCGGAGGTCCGCCTGCGGGTCCTCCAGCTCAAGGAGGCCACCGGCAGAGTCCCTGGCCTGGCCGCCGTCCTCGTCGGCGACAACCCAGCCTCGGCCTCTTACGTCCGGTCAAAGACGAAAGCGTGCCAGGAGGCCGGGATCTTCTCTCGGCAACTCACGCTGCCGGGCGATATCCCCCAGGCCGATCTGCTGGCGATCATCCGCGAGCTGAACGACGATCCCGTGATCCATGGGATTCTGATCCAGCTGCCCCTGCCCGCGCATCTGGACGAGCGAACCGTTTTGGAGGCGGTGGATCCCGGCAAGGACGTGGACGGATTCACCTTCGCCAACATCGGGCGCCTGGTGGAGAATCAGCCCCGGTTCGTCCCCTGCACGCCCGCCGGGATCATGGAGCTGCTCGACCGGGAGGGCGTCGAGGTCAAGGGGAAGCACGCGGTGGTCGTGGGGCGGAGTGAGATCGTGGGGAAGCCGGTGGCGTTCCTCCTGCTGCATCGCCATGCGACGGTGAGCATCTGCCACTCGCGCACGGCAGACCTTGGCGCCGAGACGCGCCGCGCGGACATCCTCGTGGCGGCGGTGGGACGGCCCCGGCTGATCACAGGCGCGATGGTGAAACCGGGCGCGGTCGTGATTGACGTCGGGATCAACCGCATCGAGGGGAAACTCGTCGGCGACGTGGATTTTGATTCCGCCGTCCCGGTTGCGTCCGCCATCACCCCCGTCCCCGGCGGCGTCGGCCCCATGACCGTCGCCATGCTCCTCAAGAACACGCTGCAGGCATTCGAGCAATCGCTTGCGTGAAGCCTGCATAGCAAACACGTACCCCTCAATAGCTGTCCGGTGCCATTTCTACGTGCCGCGTGGGATGCGAGGCCGTGGTGGAAACGCTCGGATTGCCAAAGCGCCCGCAGTCGTTCGGGGAGGAGATCGCGAACGGCGTCAGCCACGGTGTCGGTCTTCTGGCGGCGATGGGTGCCGCCCCGGTTCTCGTGCTCAGGACGGTCCGCCGCGGCGGCGCTGCGGACATCGTGGGGGCAAGCGTCTTCGCCGCGACCATCCTTCTGCTGTACCTCTCCTCCACGCTCTATCACGCGTTGCCAAGGAACCGGGCGAAGCGGGTATTCCGGGTGCTTGACCACGGTGCGATCTTTCTCCTGATCGCCGGCACCTACACGCCGTTCACGCTCGGCGTGCTCCGCGGCACGTGGGGCTGGACGCTGCTCGGCCTCACATGGGGGTTGGCCGCCGCAGGCGTGATCTTGAAGGCGCTGGGCGGGGTACGCCACCCCGTGCTCTCGACATGCCTGTATCTCGGCATGGGGTGGCTCGTCATCATCGCGATACGGCCGTTGTGGCTGCACATGCCCCTCTCGGGTCTCCTGTGGCTGCTGGCGGGAGGTCTCGCGTACACGGGGGGTGTGGCATTCTTTGCGGCGGAGCGAATGCGCTACAGCCACTTCATTTGGCACCTCTTCGTCCTGGCAGGCACCGCGTGCCACTTCATCGCGGTGCTGCGGTACGCCGCCTAACAACACCTTGCCCCGGGCTCACGACGCTCGCGGCTGAACGCCAGGCCGCCAGACGATCCAACCGCGCCCGCCATCACCCCCGTCCCCGCCGGCGTCGGCCCCATGACCGTGGCGATGCTCCTCAAGAACACTCTTCGAGCTTTCGAACAGTCTCTCGCCCCAGACGTGGCGTAACCGCGTCCGCCTTCGATTTCCGGTCTTTGACCTCTCCCCGGCGTGTAAGACAGGACGTTGCCAAGTATGTCAACTTGACGCGGCCTACTGAGAACAGCCGTCGCGTCGGCCAGGTGAGGTAGGTGGAAACAAGAGGGGTGGGGGGGGCTTGGTCAGGAAAGGATATGGAGGTTGAAGCGAACGTACCGGCGGAGCAGGTCGAAGTCCCGCGCGTTGTGCGTCACGACCATGGCCCCCACCTGCCGGGCGCACAGGACGATCAACAGGTCATTCCATAGCGAGGGGATCTTGGATCGGAGTTGAGGTTCCTTCCCCCGCATCTCACCGAGAATCTCTCCGGCGCGCTCCCAGCTACTGGCGTCGGGCGTCACGACCCGGCGCACCTTGTGGGCCCATCGGACGAAATCGAGAACAGCTCGCCTTGCGGCTTGGTTCGTCGCACCCGCGAGGAGTTCGGCGGATACGACGGAGGCGAGATGTGTGCGTGGCAGCTTCTCCTGCAGCAGCCGGAAGGCCGGACTGAAGAGGCCACCGTGGATGACGGCGATGTACGCGCTGGTGTCGAAGACCAGTCGCTTACCGGGGAAAGCCGGGTCTCCTGCCGAACGTCGGGCCGCGTCCCCGTGTCCGCCTGAATTGGCCGGGAGCGGACCCCTGGTCGCCCTGCTCCGTCACCTCCCGGAGCCAGGCCAGGCCCGCCCCGACGCGGTCGGGGCCCACCGAGCGCCGCTGGGAGATCCTCGCAGGACTCCTCGTCGCTGATGCGTGCGGGGTGTGAGGCGCCGAGGCTCTCCGGGGAGAGCGGGTCTCACCCTTGGCCGCCGCCCGCGCCCGCTCCCCGGCCTTGCGCGTGCGGATGGCCACCATGCGCTGGGCGAGCGGGACCTCCAGTTTCTCCGCCGGCCTCCGCGCATAATCGAATCCGGAGACCTGGTGCCGCGGGAGGGGCTTTCCCAAATGGCGCTCGATGCCGCGGAGGTCGCCCTCCTCATCGGGCGAAACGAAGGTGTAAGCCTCGCCCGTGGCCTCGGCCCGGGCCGTGCGCCCAACCCGGTGGATGTAGTCCTCGGGAAGGCGCGGCACATCGAAGTTCACGACCAGGCCGAGGGCCTCCACGTCGATGCCGCGCGCCGCGATGTCCGTGGCAACGAGGACGCGGAACTGCCCGCGCTTGAACCCGACCAGGGCCTCCATCCGCTGGGCTTGGCTGCGGTTGCCGTGGATGCGGGCGCAGGACACCCCCTGTCTCGCCAGGAAGTCGGCCAGCCGGTTGGCCCGGTGCTTGGTCCGCGTGAAGGCCAGGACGCTCTTGGCCGATCCCTGCCGCAGGAGTTCGAGCAGGAGATGGGACTTCAACTCGTGCGGGACCGGGTAGGCCCGGTGCGTGATCCCGACCGGTGGGGCGGACTTCCGCTCGATGTTCAGGAACACGGGATCCTGCAGCAACTCCCTGGCCAGGCCCACGATGGGGGCTGGCAGCGTCGCCGAGAATAGCAGCGTCCGCCGTCGCCCGGGAAGCTGCTGGAGGATGCGGCGGATGTCCGGCAGGAACCCCATGTCGAGCATCCGATCCGCCTCGTCCAGCACCAGGCACTCGATGCCGTCCAGCCGCGCGTAGGGATACTGCAGGTGATCGAGGAGGCGGCCGGGTGTGGCGATGAGAACGTCCACGCCTCTTCGAAAGGCTTGCTCCTGAGGGCCCATGGCGACGCCCCCGTAGATCGCCGCGCCGGTGAGGCCGGTGCCGGCTGCCAGGTCACGGAGGTGCTCGGCGATCTGGACGGCCAGCTCACGGGTGGGGACCACCACCAGTGCCCGCGTAGTTCCGCGGCGTTTGTTCAAAAGATCGTGGAGGATGGGCAAGAGGAAGGCGGCGGTCTTCCCGCTGCCCGTCACGGCCGTGGCCATCACATCGCGGCCCAGGAGGAGCGGCGGGATCGCCGCCCGCTGGATCGGCGTCGGACGGTCGAATCCCATCCGCTGCGTGGCCTGTACGAGTCCTGCATCGAGTCCAAGGTCAACAAACGACATGCGTGTCCCTGTGCTTTCCGCGGACGCACGACGCCCGCGCACGGGTCGCGTGTGACCGCTGCTGTGTCCGGCTTGGTTGTGTGTGAGGGAGTAACGGAGGGATCGCCGGAGAGGCCGCCGTTCAGGCTCTGAGACCTGCCCTATCCTGCTCGTCCCGCCTCAGAGCCTCGACGTGTCCGGCTGCCGTTGCGGAATGCGAAGGGACTGTAACACACGAGGGAGCGTTCTCCAAGAGGTTTTCCATCCTCGACCCCTGGGGAGTCCGCGCCCTCTTGCCGAACCGACGGGGCCTCGGCCGTCACGCCGGTTCCCGGCGGCGTGGGAGGTCAGGCCGAGGCCTCCGCGTACTCCTCCAGCAGCGTCCCGATCAATTCTTTGACAGACACGATCTTGGTGGCGCGGTAGGCGTTCTGACCCGCGAAGGCGAATCCGTGCTTGAGGTCGCCCCGCTGGGCGTTGATGAGGGCCAGGGCGATGCAGTACGGGCTGTTGGTGTAGTCGCAGGTGATGATGCAGTGGTACGGGCACTGGAACGGAATCTTCTTGTCGTTGTTGACGTCATCGATGAACTGGTTCCGGATGGCCCGGCCGGGCATGCCCACCGGGCTCTTGATGATCATAACGTCCTCTAGCTTTGCCCGGATATAAACCTCCTTGAAAGCGAGGGAGGCATCGCACTCGTGCGTCGTCACGAAGCGCGTCGCCATTTGGACGCCGGCGGCGCCGAGCTGCAGAAACCTGTGAATGTCCGCTCCGGTGTAGATGCCCCCGCCGACGATCACGGGAATCGCCTTCTGGTGCTTTGCCTCGAAGGGCGTGAGCTCGGCCAGGACCTCCGCGACCAATCGTTCCAGGGCGTAGGCAGGGTCGCCGATCTGCTCCGGCTTGAACCCGAGATGCCCGCCGGCCAGCGGCCCCTCGACCACGATGGCGTCGGGAAGGTAGTCGTACCGCTCCGTCCATCGCTTGGCGATGATCCTGGCCGCCCGCCCGGAAGACACGATGGGCACCAGCTTCGTCCGGCCCGTCCCGGTGAGGTAGCGGGGGAGATCCAGCGGGAGGCCCGCGCCGGAGAAGATGATAGCGATCTCCTCCTCGAGGGCCGTCTTCACCAGGTCCCCGAAATTCGACAGCGCCACCATAATATTGACGCCGAGGATGCCCTGGCTCAGCTCCTTCGCCCTGCGTATCTCCCGCCTCAGGGCCCGGATGTTGGCTTCGAGGAAATGCGAATAGAGGTCCGCCTCGAGCATCCCAATCCCCGCAGAGGCGATGACGCCGATCCCGCCCTCGTTGGCGACCGCCGATGCCAGCCCGGACAGCGACACGCCAACCCCCATTCCGCCCTGGATGATGGGAAGGGGGGCGGTGAGATCCCCGATGCGCAAGGCCTGCGGACGGCGACCGCTCATGGACGATATCCTTTCCCGGGCATGCCTGACCACCCGCTCATTTCTGCCGGAATCGACTGGACTCGCCGAGGAGAACCGGTCCTGCGCCACGACCATGTCTCACATGTAGCTCTCGCCATGCAGCCGGGATACAAGGAGGCGTCCGCCGCACGCGGTGACGGATGCGGCAACAGGTCGTGCATCGTGGGAAAGGCAAGGCGGCCTCAGGGTAGTCTGTGGGAGGGTCTTTGGCAACCACGAATTTCATCGTGGCTGCAAATAGATGCCTGAGGGCTGATGGTGTCAGGTTCCTTGGCCCGCCGGGCCGGACCGGAGGGGCTACCGATTGCCGGGCTGGAGCAGGCCAGGAGAAGCTGCGGGCCCGCCGCCGGCGACTCCTGCGACAGGCGCCGCAGGAGGCCGGGGGCCGGCCGGGGAAGAAGAGGCCTCGGCGGCTCCGGGTGGGGAAGCCGAGGATGGCGCTTTCGCCTGCAGCGGCGCGGGCTCCGTGCCCTTGATGAAGTATTCCAGGATGGCGCCCTTATCGTCCTGCGGGGCGGGAAGACCGGTCATGTAGTTGACGGGGATGGCGACCACGTTCTCTGGCACCGGAAAGTCATCCGGCGGAAGATCTGTCAGCGCCTTCTGCATGAAGGCGATCCAGGGAGGGAGGGCCAGCCGGCTTCCGGTCTCCGCCGAGCCCAAGGAGCGCTTCACGTCGTAGCCGATCCAGACTCCGGCGACCAGGTTGGGGGTGAAGCCGACGAACCACACGTCGGTCGCCTCGGAGCTGGTTCCAGTCTTTCCCGCCAGCGGCCGTTTCAGGACATGCGCGCGGGCACCCGTCCCTCGCTCCACCACGCCTTTCATTACGTTCGTCAAGACATACGCGGTCTCCGGCCGCATGACCTCCTGCGGCTCGACGATGTGTTCCTCCAGGATGCGCCCCTGGCTGTCGGTCACCTTGCGGATGGCAAACGGCTCCGCCCGGACCCCCCCGTTGGCGATGACCCCGTACGCCGAGACCAGCTCCAGCGGGGTGACCTCGGAGACGCCCAGGGCCAGGGCAACCTCGCGCCGCAAATCGCTCTCGATCCCCATCTGGTGAGCCATCCGGATGACCGGATCCACTCCGACCCGCTCAATCAGCTTCACGGTCACGACGTTGATCGAATTTTCCAGCGCCCGGCGCAACGTCGTGGGCCCGTGGAACTTGCGGTCGTAGTTCTCCGGGGACCACTCGACCACCTTTCCCTCGACCCGGAAGTGGAAGGTGATGGGAGAGTCCTCGATGATCGTGGAGGGCGTGAGCCCGCGGTCGAAGGCGGTGGCGTAGACGAACGGCTTGAAGGCGGAGCCGGGTTGCCGTCGCGCCTGTACGGCGCGATTGAACTTGCTCCGCTCGAAATCGTAGCCTCCGATCATGGCCTTGATCGCCCCGTCCCGGGGATCGAGCGCCACCAGGGCCCCTTCGAGCTCCGGGTCCTGCTCCAGGGACAGGTCCAGGATTTTGCGTCGCTCATCCACCGAGAGCACCTGGACCACGATGGGGTCCCCTTCGTGGAACGCCTCGGCGAGGTTCCTGATCTTCGTCCACTGTATGCTCTCTAGAGAAATCTCCCCCCGGTAGCGCCCGAGCTGGACCTCCAGGGACTTCGGCTTCACCCTGAGGACGGTGCCGGGAAGGATCTCGCCAACTCTCGGCGTGTATGGGCCGATGCGGGCCCGGGCCGTCTCCGTGCCCTGCTCTTTCCGGGGGCGGAAGCCCCGGGCCTTGTCGAGGTCGCGGAGGCCGCCAACCAGGGCCTCCTCGGCGGCGCGCTGCATCTTCAGGTTGAGCGTGGTGTAGACCTTCAGCCCGCTGTTGTAGAGGGCGTAGGCGCCGTAGGTGTCCTCCAGCGACTGCCGGACGTGCTCGACGAAGTAGGGGGCGATTGTTCGGCTTCGGGTGAAGAGCGTCTCGTCGAAGGGGGTCTGGCCGGCTGCCGCGGCCTGTTCCCGGCTGATGAGCTTCATCTCCACCATGCGGTTCAGCACGTGGTCGCGCCGGCGCCGGGCCCGCGCCGGGTCCAGGATGGGGGAGAACCGGTTGGGGGCGCTGGGAAGCCCGGCCAACATGGCGACCTCGGCCAGGTTGAGTTCCCCCACCGACTTCTTGAAATACGTCTGGGCCGCCGCCTCCACCCCGTAGGCCCCGTGGCCGAAGTAGACCTGGTTGAAGTAGAGCTCCAGGATCTTGTCCTTGGAGTAGTGTTTTTCGACCTCGACGGCCAGGAGGGCCTCTTTGATCTTGCGGGTGAAGCTCTTCTCGGGTGTGAGGAAGAGGATGCGGGCCAGTTGCTGGGTGATGGTGCTGCCGCCCTGGGATTTCCGCCGGGTCAGGAGATTCATGATCATGGCGCGGGCGATGGCCCGAGGGGAGAGGCCGCGATGCTCGTAGAAGCGGGAATCCTCGACGGCAAGCACTGCCTGTTTGAACTGGGGCGGGATCTTGGCGAGGGGGAGCGGGATGCGCCGCTGCTCATAGAATGAGGCGAAGGGCTCATCCTGATCCGTGTAAAGAGTGGTCACGATGCTGGGCTGGTAGTCCTCGAGGCCGTCCAGACTGGGGAGATCGCGGAGGAACGCGAAGAAGATGCCGGCGGCTGCCCCCGAGGCCATCACCAGGAGGATCAGCAGGCCCCACAGGCCAGCGAAGACAAGGCGACGGAAGTATGCCTGCCGGCTGCTGTAGGTTCGGTCGCCACGTCTGCTGAACGCCATGATGGCGGAACTATAGCATACGGACGTGGAGGAGAAAAGCGCACGCTCGGCGCCGCCGCCCGCCTCGCCTCGAGGCGGGGCAAGCAGGGGAGGCGGCGGCCTTTTCGGTTGCGAGGCCTCAGTGGCTGTGGTACAAGATGCGCCTGCCCGCCCCGATCCAGGATGCTCGAGGGAGTCGAGGGACCACGGGGGCCCGCAGCGGGGATCTGTCACGCCGGATCCGGATCGGGGCAGTCGAATCGGAGCACGCGACATGGACGTGGATCGGGAAGCTCGGCGACAGTTGGACGTGCTGAAGGCCAGGGTGGTGGATTTCCTGGTGGAGGAGGAGCTGTACGAGAAGCTCCGGCGGTCGCTCTCCACGGGGACGCCGCTCCGGGTGAAGCTTGGCCTGGATCCCACGGCGCCGGACCTCCATATCGGTCACACGGTCGTCATTCACAAGCTGCGGGAGTTCCAGACCCTCGGGCACGACGTCATCTTCCTCATCGGCGACTTCACCGGGATGATCGGAGATCCGAGCGGCCGGTCCGAGACCCGCAAGCCCCTCACCACCGAGGAGATCCAGCAAAACGCCGAGACCTACAAGCGACAGATCTTCAAGATCCTGGACCGGGAGCGCACGATTATCGAGTACAACAGCCGCTGGGGGAAGGCGCTGGGGTCCGAGGGGATGATCAAGCTGGCCGCGCGGTACACGGTGGCCCGGATGCTGGAGCGGGACGACTTCCAGAAGCGCTTTGCCGAGGGGCGTCCCATCAACCTCCACGAGTTCCTGTACCCGCTTCTGCAGGGATACGATTCGGTGGCGCTGCGCGCCGACGTCGAGCTGGGGGGGACGGACCAGAAATTCAACCTGCTGGTCGGACGCGAGCTCATGCGGGACAATGGGCTCGAGCCTCAGGTCATCATGACGCTGCCGATCCTGGAAGGTCTGGACGGCGTCCAGAAGATGAGCAAGAGTCTGGGTAACTACATCGGCATCGACGAGTCTCCCGAGGCGATCTTCGGGAAGGCGATGTCCATCCCCGATCATTTGATCGCGCGGTACATGGAGCTGGCGACTGCCATCCCTCGGGAGGAGATCGCGACGATCCAGGCGGGAATGGCCAGTGGTTCGATTCACCCGAGGGACGCCAAGATCCGGCTGGCGAAGGCCCTAGTGGCTCAGTACCATTCGGTCGAAGCCGCCGAGGAGGCGGCGCGGCGATTCAACGAGACCTTCAGCGTGCGAGTCTTTCCGGAGGATGCACCGATTGTGAGGCTGGAAAAAGGTCTCATGGAGGGCGATAACCAGATTTGGATCATCCGACTCCTAACCTGGTGCGGGGAGGGTACAATAACCAGTTCGGAGGCTAGCAGGCTCGTCAGGCAAGGGGCTGTAGAGATCGACGGCGAAGTGATCCAGGAGCGGGACGCCCGAGTCACGTTGGACGCCGAACGGCGGCTTCAGGTCGGAAAGCGGCGATTCTTCAGGGTCTTCCCGCCTAAATAGCCGAACAAGAAATTTCGGACTCCGGCGAAAGAAAAGAATTGCTTGACAGATCGGGAGGAGTGGCGTAAGTATAAAGGTCCGCCGGGCTGTAGATCCTTCAGTCAGGATCTCGACCGGACAGGCGAAGCGTTCTAGATTTTCTTGTGGCGGGAGGTGTCGCGGCCCGCCACTTCTGTTCTCTGACAATAGAATATCATTGCTACTGGCTTGTGGGTGGACACACGCGCAATTCCACCTCCGCCGGCCAGAGGCGGAGGGGTCCGAGATCTCTCGCAAGAGAGAACACAATTACTCGGAGAGTTTGATCCTGGCTCAGAACGAACGCTGGCGGCGTGCCTAACACATGCAAGTCGAGCGAGAAAGTCCCCGCAAGGGGATGAGTACAGCGGCGAACGGGTGAGTAACACGTGGGCAACCTGCCCCTCAGTCAGGAATAACCCCGCGAAAGCGGGGCTAATACCAGATGACGCCCCCTGGGGGCATCTCCGGGGGACCAAAGGGGGCGAGCGCAAGCGGCTCTCGCTGAGGGATGGGCCTGCGGCTGATTAGCTAGTTGGTGGGGTAACGGCCTACCAAGGCGACGATCAGTAGCCGACCTGAGAGGGTGACCGGCCACACTGGGACTGAGACACGGCCCAGACTCCTACGGGAGGCAGCAGTGGGGAATATTGCGCAATGGGCGAAAGCCTGACGCAGCGACGCCGCGTGGGTGATGAAGGCCTTCGGGTCGTAAA
>Ga0181527_1001536_pt1 | contig 23590 bp, 18 predicted proteins | sample PEATcosm2014_Bin_30_FD_119762 | JGI IMG/M metagenome (GOLD analysis project Ga0181527, IMG submission 119762) | Peatland microbial communities from MTU Mesocosm Facility, Houghton, MI, USA - PEATcosm2014_Bin06_60_metaG | ecosystem: Environmental > Terrestrial > Soil > Wetlands > Peat | place...
AAGGCCCTTTTGGCAGGCGCATTATTACGATTTCAACGTCTCATCGCACCAGAAGTTCGTGGAGAAGTTGCGCTACATTCATCGCAATCCGGTCAAGCGCGGCCTCGTTACCAAGCCCGAGGATTGGCTCTGGTCAAGTTATCGCCATTATCAAACGGGCATGCATGGTACCGTAGAAATCGAATCGGAATGGACGGCCTGCAACAGGGGCTGGCAACTGCCTGAGTGGATGCGCAACAGGCAGTTCGATTCCCCTTCCCCGGTCCCCAAAGGCGAGGGACCGGGGGCACCCTCAACTTGATAGTGCGCGGTATGAGACCAGGGCCACCCGCCTCCGGGCCAGAGTCTCGCGGTTTCACAGTTCTAGACCGTGTTTCATAAACCTGTTTTGTGTCAGGGCACGACTTCACACGCTGCGGAAAAACTCATTCGGAGCCGCAAGAAGTGTCAGGGCACGACTTCACAGGTTGCTGAAAAACTCGTTTCCGCCGTTGTTTTGAAAGGGCACGACTTCAACCGTGCCGATAAAGCCAATAGAATGAACAGGGCTTTAGCCCCTGAGGGAAGGTTTCTTTCAGGTTTCGCCATACCCTTGGGGTTTTTCCGCAGCCTCTTCAGCCATGCCGAAAAGGACCGGAACAACGAGGGGTTTTAACCCCTGAGGAATTCAAACCCAGACACAGCGGCCACTTATGAAGCAAGTTCTACAAAAAAATCCGCAGGGTTGCGAAAATATTGCGAGGGAGGCGGGGGTAGGGGCCGGAGATGCCCCGGCTTTCTCCGTTCGCCCTTCCATTGACCATTGTGCGCCGGGGGAGCGCTATTTTGCGCAAGGCGAGGGGGAGGACTGTCCGCGGGAAGCCGGCGGGAACCGAGCGTCGCGAAGGTTGGCCGGCATTCCCGCCCGGAACCGGGAAGGCATCTCCAGATGAGCTCGATGAGTGCATCGGGCTGTGATCGTCAGTTGACATCTTCGCTTTGCTTCGACGCCCAAGTCCCGGACCCTTGGGGAATCTTGCCACAAGCCGACTTCGCGGGACTGATCTCGATGAGGCGGCTTTCACCCGTAGATTGTGAAAGGTTTCGATCGAGGCTCCGTTTTCGCGATGGGACTTCTATTTATAATCAGGCATAACTTTTCCCGTCGCTCAAGCACCGAAAGGCCATCGTTTACCGGCCTTCGAGTTGTTCGAGCACTGAGGTCGGTCTCTGAATGAACAGCGAAGAGCTTATCCTGGTCACCGGCGCGACTGGCTTTCTCGGGGTGCAGCTGGTCCGCGAACTGCTGGATCGTCAGCCGAACGCCAGGCTGGCGCTTCTCATCCGCGACAGACCCGGCCAATCGGGTCAGCAGCGTGTCGATCTGATTGTCCCTCCGGCCGACCGTTTCCGCGTCGAAGTCCATTCCGGAGATGTCAGCCAGAACCATTGCGGTTTGGACGCCGCTGCCTACCAGCGCCTCTCCGCGGAGACAACCCGCGTGATTCACTCCGCCGCTACCGTACGTTTCGATCACTCGCTCAACGAGGCGCGCCGCATCAACGTCGAGGGCACCCGCCGCGTGCTGGATTTCGCGGTTGGCATGCGCCAGTTGAGGAGCCTCGCCTACGTCGGGACGGCCTTTGTGGCCGGCGAGCGATCGGACCTGGTGCGCGAAAGCGAACTCGTCGTGGGCCAGAGCTACCGCAACACCTACGAACAGACCAAGGCCGAGGCTGAGACGCTGGTGCGCTCGCGCCTGGGTTCCCTGCCCGGCATCATTTTGCGCCCCAGCATCATCGTGGGCGACTCCCGCACCGGCGTCACATCCAGCTTCAAGATGATGTATTGGCCGCTCAAGATCTACGCGCGCCGGTTGTGGCGCACGGTCCCAGGCTTTCCCGACGCCGTGCTGGACATCGTGCCGGTCGATTTTGTCGCCACATCCGTGGCGCGCCTTGTCTTTGACGAGGCCGCCCTCGGCAACACCGTCCACCTTTGCGCCGGGCCTCGAGGCAGCGCAACCATTCAGCAGGTCGCCCGGCGCGCAGCCGAGTACTTCCACGCGCCTGAGGCGCGCTACGTCGATCCGAGGCTCTTCTTCGCCGCCATCCGGCCGCTTCTGTTTCTATCCTTGTGGGGACGCAAGCGCCGCGTGCTGCGCGACGGCCGCGCTTACCGCGACTACTTCACCATGCGCATGCAGTTTGATACCACCAACGCAGAGCGACTGCTGGAGCCCGCCGGACTGTGCCCGCCGCCGGTGCTGGACTATCTCGACCGCCTGTTCCATTACTGCGTGGCCAGCGAGTGGGGCCGAAAGCCGGTTCCCGCGCTATGAATCCCGCATTGAATCTTGCCCGGCGCTTTTGGCTCTCGCGCGACCCTACCGTTACAGTGGCCAACCTGGTGGACGAGCTGCTGCGACGGAACGGAGATTGCGAAGTCGGCGTCGAGGACAGCGGGCCTTATCGTCTCGCCGAACTGCACTCTGAAGTTTGCTCCATCGATGCCTTTCTCCGTCGAACGATCGCGCTGCAACCGGGCCAGCCGGTGGCCATTTATCGCACCAACGACCGGCGGTGCTTCCGTTGGTTCCTGGCCATCATCCGCGCCGGGGGCATCGCAGTTCCGCTGAATCCGCTGCTCTCCCTGGTCGAAGTGCGCCGCATTTTGGCGCATAGCGGCACAGAGATCCTGGTCACCGACAAAGCGGTCTTCGAACGCAACATCTCGGAGCGCAAAGCGCTGGATGTACGCATCTGGATACAGGCGGATCAAGAGACGGTGGGGGAGCCGGAAACGCTCGATGGATTCGTGCGGGCCCCCGGCGCCGGCTCAGACACCGGGCTGCCGTTCCCGCCGGCCGACCTCGATCCGGGCGCGACCGTGGCTGTATTCCATACCTCAGGCACAAGCGGTTTTCCCAAAGGTGCGGCTCTTTCCAGCCGCGCTCTGCTTGGGGCTCGCGCGTCCACCGTGCTGGCCGGGGTATTCCTCGGGCCCAAGGACCTGGCGCTCATCGCGCTGCCATGGTCGCACATTATGGCCGTAAGCATTGCGCTCTACGGCCTGCTGGCCGGCATTCGCGGCTGTGTCCTCGATCATTTCGACGCCGCGCGCGCGCTCGACCTGATTGAACGCAATCGCATCACCGCTGTCGTCGGCGTGCCCGCGATGTTCGCCCGGTTGGTGAATAGCAATCCGGATCCCGCCCGGCTCGCGAGTGTGCGCGTGTGGCTCTCGGCCAGCGATCACTTGCCTTCCGAAGTTCGGCAACGCCTGCGCCAGTTCGGTGCGCTGGTCCGGCTTCCGGGCGGCCGGCGCATTCCGCCGGTGCTTCTGAACGGCTACTGCATGGTGGAGCTGGGCGGCCTGGCCATGATGGGCATCGAACTATCGCTGTTGCCCGGCAGTGGCGACGTGTGCTTCCCCGTGCCGCCGTTTCGCATCCGGGTGGCGGACGAAAACGGCCGGCGCATGCGAGCCGGCGCGACGGGCGAGTGCCAGATACGCCGTCGCGGTCTCACTCCGCATTATTGGAAGGACGAGCCCAATGACCAGGGCTTGCTCACCGCCGACGGTTGGCTGCGCACAGGCGACCTGGCCACGCGCAATCGCCTCGGCATGGTCCGGCTGGTGGGACGCATAAAGGATGTGATCAAGTCCGGCGGTTACTCGGTATATGTCCGCGAACTGGAAGAGACTATAACCGCGCACCCGGCCGTGGCCCGCGCAGCCGCATTTGGCTTGCCCCACAAGGAGAAGGGCGAGATTCCCGCCGCGGCGGTCGAGCTGCACGATGGGTCCGTTGTGAGCGAAAGCGACCTGCTGGACTGGTGCCGGCAGAATCTAGCGGCCTACAAAGCACCGCGCCGCATTTGGATTTTGGAACCCGATGAGCTGCCCCAGAATCATAGCGGCAAAACGCTCAGGAGAGTTCTGCGGGAGCGGTTTTCGCAGGAGATTGAAACGATCTAATCATGTCGCAGCGCCTCCACCGGAGAAAGTTGCGCGCCGCGCCATGCCGGAAGCGCCCCGGCGATGAGCCCCGCCAGAATAGAAATGCCCAGAGCTTCCGCCACAAGCGGCAAAGGAAAGGACGTGGGCACAATGCCGGCAGTTTGCGGCAGCGCTGCCAGCAGGCGCATTGCGCCCCATCCAACAGCGATGCCCAGAATCCCGCCCCCAAGGCCGAGCGCAGTCGCTTCAAGTTGAATGAGAAACATCACCTGCCCACGCCTCCAGCCCAGCGCGCGCAGGATGCCGATTTCCCGTGTGCGCTCGAAGACCGACATGGCCATGGTGTTGGCGATCCCCAGAATGCCGATCAGCAACGCAATCGAAGAGGTGCCCCATGCGGAGGCATGTGCCAGCCGGACAAACTGATTGTTCCCGGCACGCTCGGCTGCCGGCACTGCGCGCAATCCGGGCAGAGCCGCCTCGATTTCCGCCTGTGCGCGCTTCAGATACTCGGCCGGTGCCTCTCCGGCAGGCGCGGCGCGCAGCCGCACATGGATTGTCGATACTTTGCCCTGCAGGCTGCTCAACCGCTGCAACTCGTCGAGAGGCATGATCACCGCGCCGGCCTCCAGCGCAGACCCGCCATGGTAGACCGCGACTACCGTGAAAGGGGAACCTTGAATTTCCAGCGTGTCTCCTGGTTTCTTCTTCAGCGTTTCCGCCAAAACGTCGCCCAACATCACTTCAGGATGGCCATCGTGAAAGGGCCGCCCAGAGAGCAATTGGAGTGATCCGAACTCGTAGGAATCAGCCTTCCAGCCGTAGACCAGCGCATTGACCTCTGGCGTCAGGTCCATCACGTTGTAGATCATCGGCGTTGCTTGCGCCACTACGGGGAGCGTCTTGACCTTTGCTGCTACCGACTCATCCAGCGAAGTACTCAGAAAGGTCTGCTGAATGATGGCAATGTCGGTGCCGCTGCTTGTGTAAATGCGCAGCCACGCCTGTTCGAATGCGTTTGAAAAGCCCACCAGGCCCACAAACGCGCCAATCGCCATTCCAATTCCGCAAAGGGTCAGCAAAGTCCTCAGCCGCCGGCGACTGAGATTCTTCCATACGAAGCCTGTGAACGACAGCTGAGGTGCCATGAAGTCGGTGGGAGTCCTCGCATTCTCGGATCTGCGGAAGTCAGAGTGCCAGTCTATCGAGCAGCGCCAGCCGTGTCTAATCATATCGCACGGTTCGAGAGGGTCTCGTCAATTCCTGTCCAACATCCTGAAGGCGTAAACCCATCCGCCTTCACATGAAGAGGCTCGTCTTTCGACTCTTGCGTCCCGCCTCAACGCTAAGGAGGATTGCTTGGGTACTGCATGCCAGCCGCGTGGATGGTACTCTGCGCACACACCTTCTGGAACAGATTCATCGCGTTGCGGCCGAGTGACGACCGTCCGGAAACAGACGCCTTGAGGATCAGTACCCACAAACGCCGATGTCGCCGGTAGGGATTCTCGCTTTACGCTAAATCGCCCCAGCGTGAACTGAATCCTGCATATTCGTCCCGGCCCTCCAAACCGCGACGGTCTCCACAGCCGGCGTAAACGCGGAAAAACCTCCCATTTTCGACGCCTTACGCCCTTATCCTGTCCCTTTTGAGCCATTTCCGCGGCATTTCCGGCAAATCTGTACCGCCTTTTCATCAAATCCGGAACCCTTCCAGGTGCCGATTCGTCCAATCAGGTCAATTCGCAGGTTATTCATTAACTTTTTCACAACCGCGTGGACGAACCTTTGGGGCTCAAGCGAAACCCCTGAAGCGAACCTTTCACGCCTTTGTGTAACCGCCTGGGCCAACATTTCGGGTCGCGCAGAATCGCCCGTTCACTCATCGAAAGCCGCGGCCCTTGCTGTTTTATGGGTCCGGTCAATCTGAAGAGGAGGCTATTCGTACGCCAGTGCGTCGATGGGGTCTTTCCGCGCCGCCATCAACGCCGGGTAGAGCGCGCCCAAAAACGCCCCCAGAAGAGCGTAGATCGAACCCCTGACGATCCAGGCGGCAGTGATCTCAAAGTGCTGCGTCGGGAACAGGTGGCCCACCAGAGCCTTAACCCCGTAAGTGCCCGCAATGCCCAACAGCACCCCCGCCCCCGCCATCACTGCCGTCTCGCGCAGCACCACGTCCACAATGGTCAGCTTCGACGCCCCCATCGACTTGAGAATCCCGATCTCCCGCGTGCGCTCCAGCACCGCCGTGTACATCGACTGGAAGATGGCCAGGAACCCCACCACCACCGCGATGAACGTGACTACGTTGAGAGCGATATTGAAGCCGGGAATCTTATCCGGAGTCATCTCTTCCAGCCATTCGTCGACGGTCTCTACCGGGTAGTCTTCCAGGCCGCGCGTGGCATGGATCTCCTCAATCACGAGGTTGTCGTTGGCCGGGTCGTCGCATTTGATGAAAAACTGCGAGGCCTTGCCCTCGGCGTCCATCAGCTCGCCCATGGTATCGATTTGCAGCAGCTTGCGCCCCCCCTTGCCGTGCTCCACGATCCCCGAGATGCGGAACGGGTGATCCATGATGGTGATCGTATCGCCCACGCGATGCCCGCCGCCCGCTCCAGCAAAAATATCGTCCACCATCACGTCCTGGGGCCCTTGGAACGGCCCGCCGGACAGGAATACAAAAGGCTTCAAGGCGTTGAAGCTGGGGTAATCGATCCCGTAAAGTATCTCGATCTTGCCGGCGGTGGAGAGCTTTTGAATCACCGGCGAGGCCACCGCCACGTGCGGCAGACGCCGGATGACCTCGATGTTTTTTTCGGGCATCGGCGCGCCGCTCACGCCGGCGAAGATGCTGGCGTTGCTGGGACGCAGCATCAGGTCGGCGCCAATGCCGTTGGTGCGCTGCTTGGTGTCGTTCAACATCCCCATGAAGATGCCCACGATGGACAGAATCATGATCACTTCAATGGCCACCGCCAGCACGCTGATGATGGAGCGCACCGGCCGGTGCACCAGATTGGCAAAAATCAGCTTGTTCATTCCCCGAGCCTGGCTCCGAGGGCCGAAATGCCTGAGAACACCCTCGCCTTCAGGGTATCAGCCTGGGCTGGCGAAACCAGGACCGCGCACTCCCGTCCCGATCCGTTCCTCCGGGCGCCGCAAATGGTCTCGCCGGCCTGCGCTGCCCGCGTAGAGGGTAAATAGTTGATAAATAGGCCCAAAATGGTCCTGCGAGTCTCAGATTGATGATAATAAAGGGAAAAACCCGACGAATCGCTTTGACGGAAACAGAAACCCGGTTTATTGTGAAGGTGGAAAACTTTAGGGTACGTTACTCGTTTTTCTGGTTGCAGATGGGAAACTTTGGTGAAGACCTGCGCATGGAGCGGCTAGCCCGCGGCGTTGCGCTGGAACAAATCACGGCGGTCACCAAAATCAGCCAACATCACCTCGTTGCGCTGGAACAGGAGCGGTTTCGCCTCCTGCCCGGCGGCATTCTCTCCAAGGGCATAGTGCGCGGTTACGCCGCGGCCCTGGGCCTTGACCAGCATGCCTGGACCGAACGGTATCTCAAAGCCTATGTCGCCTCCGGCCAGGTGGTCGACGACGACAGCAGTTGGACGGCCTTCGCCTCCAACGTGGGCAAAGCCCGCATGCTGCGCCGCGACGCTATTGAGCTCCGTCTGCGCTGGGCCGGCGCCATCCTGCTGCTGCTAGCGGTTGTCGCCGCGGCCTTTCTCACCGTCCGCTACCTGGGCCTCCGTGCCGGCTGGTGGCCCACGCTGTTGCCCATGCAGCAAGCCGCCGCCGCCGCCGCCCACGTCGCATTCTCCTCAGCCCACCACCTGCTTTCCCGCCTGCTCGCCTGGTTCAACGGCTGATCCTCGCCAGGAGAGCAAACATTGCCCGCACTGGCTCTCTAGGCCTTTGAGCGCATAATTTTGTGCCAAAGCTGGGTGCCCCACCTGGGTGCCCTTTGGGCAGCGCGTCTTTGTTTTTGCGCCTAGGGTGGGAGGCCGCGACACTCAATCACACGTACAAAATCACACGGTCAGAGACCTAGTACCGTGACTGCATGATTTGGAAATGTCGATCAGAACAGAATGGGTGCCCCAGGTCTCGATTTTGAGACCTGGGAAGTACAAATTCACGTGGTCGCGGTACTAGCCCCCGGAACCCGCGGCATGATGAACTGCGGTTCAAAGCGCCCGCCACGCCCTTCAGCGCCTGCTGCTCCCCGTTCGCTCAGGAGTCTTTGCCCCCGCCCGCCCGCTGCGATTAACATGGAGGTGTACACCCGCTGGCTCACGCCTGCCGGTGCAGGCGTGTCTCACCGATGCGGGCGAGTTGCCGATCAAGGAGAGAAGTTCCCCCCTCTCCGCGCCGGCTCATCCACGGCAAAGCAGCCATCGCGACAGGCAACCAATCTAAATCCCTTCAATGGGGAGGAGTTCGAATTTGAGCGACCGTTTCTTGTTTACCTCTGAGTCAGTCACCGAAGGCCATCCGGACAAGATTGCCGACCAGGTCTCTGACGCCATTCTCGACGCCTGCCTGGAGCAGGACCCCTACAGCCGCGTCGCCGCCGAAACCCTGACCGCCACCGGCCTGGTGGTCATTGCCGGTGAAATCACCACCAAGGCCTACGTCGACTTCCAGAACCTGGTGCGCGGCGTGGTTGCCTCCATCGGCTACGACAACGCCCTCTACGGCTTCGACGCCAACACCTGTGCCGTCATCTCCAGCATCAACAAGCAGTCCGGCGACATCGCCCAGGGCGTTGACACCGGCGGCGCCGGCGATCAGGGCATGATGTTCGGCTACGCCTCCAACGAAACCCCCGAGTTGATGCCCGCCCCCATCTCGCTGGCCCACCGGCTCACCCGCCAGTTGGCCAAGGTGCGCAAGACCGGCAAGCTGCCCTACCTGCGCCCCGACGGCAAGAGCCAGGTCACGGTCGAGTACGACGAAAACGGCAAGCCCGCCCGCATCGACGCCGTGGTCATCTCCACCCAGCACTCTGAGAGCGTCGGCAATGAGGAGTTGCACGCCGACATCCTCAAGCATGTGATCCAGGCCGTGCTGCCCGCCGCGTGGCTCGACGAGCACACCAAGTACCACATCAACCCCACCGGCCGTTTCGTTATCGGCGGACCCATGGGCGACACCGGCCTCACCGGCCGCAAGATCATCGTGGACAGCTACGGCGGCATGGGCCGGCACGGCGGCGGAGCTTTTTCAGGCAAGGACCCGACCAAGGTGGACCGCTCCGCGGCCTACATGGCCCGCTACATCGCCAAGAACATCGTGGCCGCCGGCCTGGCCGACCGCGTCGAGGTGCAACTGGCCTACGCCATCGGCGTGGCCGAGCCGGTCAGCGTCCTGGTGGAAACCTTCGGCACCGGCAAGATCGGCGAGGCCAAGCTCACCGAACTGATCCGCAAAAACTTCGCGCTCACGCCCAAGGGCATCATCGAGAATCTCGACCTGCGCCGGCCCATCTACCAGAAGACCGCCTGCTACGGCCACTTTGGCCGCAACGAGCCGGAGTTCACCTGGGAGGCCACCGACAAGGCCGCCACCCTCGCCGAACAGGCCGGACTGGTCGCCGCGGCAAAGTAAGGCGCCTGCCGGAACGCTGCAAACAGGAATGGGACCCATCGGGCGATGGGTCCCATTCCTTGTCTCACAGAGCTTCAATTCGAACGGCCTTAATGCTCCAGCGGGCCCAACCAACGGTTACCGGCAGGTGGCCCTGATCCCTCGTTCCTCTTATAAACCACAACGAGGGTGGCCCCGGTCCCTCGCACTTGGGGACCGGGGATGGAAGCGCTCGAACCTTACACCAGAAGATTCCTAATGTAATGTCGGCCAGTGTCCGCCGATCTGAATGCGCATGGTCCTCGATTGACGACAACCGGCCAAACTGTGTTTCGAGGCCTGGCAGTTCTGGAAATGGGGGCTGGCGATTTCTCGCTAACCGAGAGTCGTTCCTGGCGACAGCGACGTTCACCGCAACTGCGTGTCAAGCCCCATTCCTCCTGCCTCCAAGGTATCTCCCTTATCATCAACGCTTTCCGCTGACAGCCCATTTGCCGGTTATTTCTCTCCATCCGCTAACCTGTCTTTAAGAGTTGTGTGCTGTGCGCAGACCCGCGGCGTCGCGCACCAATCTGCGCAAGTTCGCCGTTTTCAGGAATTTGCCTTCCAGATTCCTCAAAACAGACGGTTTACGGTAGAACCCTGCCTCCAACGCGTTGAAAATAGACAATTTGTTCCAAAGCCACCGAGTGGGGATAGGGGGGCCCCCTGTCGCCCGCAAGAAAGGACTTCATGGTCAACGAATGTCGTCACGTCATGCCCAGCGGACTCCATTGCCAGTCGCCCGCCATGCGCGGCAGCTCTTTCTGTTACTTTCATGCCCGCCCCCAGCGTCCCGCCCGCCCGCACGAAGTCCGCATCGCAATGCCGGACCAGCTCGACGGCAAAGGCACTCAGGCCATCCTCCACCGAACCCTGCAAGCCCTTGCCGCCGGGCACATCACTGCCCGCCGCGCCGCTGTCCTTCTCTACGGGATCCAGATGTCCTTGGGCCAGGCGCCACAGATCCCGCCCCTGGGACCTGCGAAGCTAGAGGCTAGAAGCTAAAAGCCAGGAGCTGCCTTACCCAGATGCCTTAGAATGCTCTCTGACGCGTTGCGCGTCCATTCTGTCGAGGAGCTGTCGATGCGTTCTCCTGCACTTGCCGCTGTTGTACTCGGCCTGGCCACACTGGCCGCCGCGCATTCCGCCGCGCAAACCACCGCCCCCTGGGACTACGAGGGCAAACGCGGCGCACTGGCCTGGGGCAAGCTCGACCCGGCCTACCGTGCCTGCTCGCATGGCCACCAGCAGTCGCCCCTCGACATTCGCGGCGCGCACCTCGACAAGGCGCTCCAGCCCCTCGAATTCCACTACATCGCCGGGCCCGTCACGCTCGAGAACAATGGCCACACCGTGGTGGTTCACGTTGACCACGGCAGCTACATTGTGGCCGGCGGCGTGCGCTATGAACTGGTCGAGTTCGACTTCCACCACCCCGCCGAGGAAGCGGTAAAAGGCAAGCTGACCGACATGGACGTCCACCTGCTCCACAAGAGCGCCGACGGCAAGCTGGTCATCCTCGCCATCCGCCTCGCCGAGGACGCGGGCAACCCCAACGCCGTGCTCGCCACTCTCTGGCCCCACCTGCCCACAAAAGCCGGCGGCAGCGAGAAAGTCACGGAGATGGTCAACCCCGGCGGTTTGCTGCCCGCCGACCGCGGCTACTGGACCTATCTCGGCTCGCTCACCACCCCGCCCTGCACCGAGGGCGTGCGCTGGTTCGTCCTCGAGCAGGAGGTCAGCCTGAGCCGCGACCAGTTGCGCGTCTTCGCGGCCCTCTTCAAGGTAAACACCCGACCCCTGCAGGACCCCCACGGCCGGCGCATCGAAGCCAACGAATAAGGCTACCCCGCCAGCGGCGTGAATTTGAGAACCAACCCCGCATCGCCGGAAAGAGTCTCCGCTTCCACGCCGGTCACGTCTTCGATCAGGTAGTGCGCCCCGTCCAGCATCTCCATCGAATGCGAAAACGTGGTCGCCACCACCGTGCATCCCGCCGCGCGCCCGGCCTGGACGCCCGACGACGAATCCTCAATCACCACGCACTCCTCCGGCGCGAACCCCAGCAGCGCCGCTCCCGCCAGAAATGCCTCTGGATGCGGCTTGCCCTGGGTCACGCTCTCGGCCGCAACCAGCCGCTCCGGCACGGGAATGCCGCTCGCGGTCAACCGCTCGCGCACCAGCCGCTCGGTGGCGCTGGTCACCACCGTCCAGCGGCGTGGGGGCAGCGCCGCCAGCAACTCCAGCACGCCGGGCAGCACCGTGAGCCCTTTGCCGTCCGCGAGTTCGATGTCCTCGATGACCTTCAGTTCCGCCACAGGGTCCAGGTCCGGGCGCAGCGTGGCCACGGTCTCGATGGCCCGGCAGCCGTGGGCGATGCTGCGCGCATATTCGGGGTCTACGCCGCGCATCCTGGCCCACTTCGTCCAACTGCGCTCCACCGATCCAATCGAGGAGATCAGAATCCCATCCATGTCGAACAGGATGCCCTGGCAGCGGATGGTCACCGGGGAAGAAGCGATGGATGAATCCATAGCGCCATTGTAAAGGGAAGCGGTTTCAGTGCTTGGCCTGCGCTTCCCTGGGCGGTGCAAAGCTGATCTTGGGCGGGTCGCCGAGGGTGAGCGCCGCTTCGACAGCTCGCTTGCGGGCGCCTTGCTGCACCAGGTTCTGCTGGAGCGTGATCGTCCCGTCGCCAATCCCGGCATCCCCGCTCCAGCGGTCAAAGCGCGCCAACGCAGCGGGAACATCCAGTTCAGTCGCAGAGCCCTCCGCCCGCCCATGCCGCCACTCGAAGTGCAACGTGCCCTTGACCGACGCAGCCAGCTCTTTGTCCGTGAATCCAGAGAGCTCAATTTTGCCGTCGGCGTCGAAAGCGCCGCCCGACCAGCGCAGCCCCAGCAACTGGCCCACATCCGCCGGACTAAGCTTTTCAAACTTGCCCTCCAGCGTATAGGCGGGCTTGCCTTGATCGGTCCCCACGGTGCGCAGAGTTCCCGATGCATGCATGCGGCCGCCCAGCAGATCCGCATCGAGGTCCGTGATCTCGGTCCCGCTTTCCAGAATGCGCAGCGTGGCCGTTGCCTCGCGCAGCGTAACCGGCCCCAGAATCAGGGAATCCGCCTTCACCGTGCCCTCAAGCCGCGGCCAGGCCGGCGCAGTCGATGAGTTGGACGGCCTAAGGCGTGCGATCAGCGTGGAGAGCAGCGTGCCCGGCTCGCGCGCTCCGAGAATCGCGGCCTGCAGGGTGGAAGCGTCCAGATCGCCGAAGTGTACCCGAAACCTGGCAACGCAGGGCTGGACCGCGTCGCAGTGAGCCGCCAGGCTCAGGCTGGCCGTGCCCTTTACCGGACCGTAGGAGAAGACCACCGGGTCCCAGCGCGCTTCGCCGTTGCCCAGGTGCAGCGTGGCCTGCGCGATCTCCACATGGTTAGCCAGGTAAGCGGCCTTCCAGTTGGCATCGCGAAAAGTCACGGTCCCGGCCAGGCTGTCGGTCACGGGCGCCCCAGCCTCTGCCGCGGGCCGCGCCGGCCCAGCCGGCTCATTCCCGGCACGGATCACAGCGCCTCCGGCCGAGCTGCCGCTGAAGGAAATGTTCTGCGCCGGCATCCACGGACCCTCGGCGCTCAGATCCACGCTCAGGGGATCTCCAGCCAGCGCATCCAGCACCGCGGCATCCTGCATTGCGGCCACGTGGGCCAGTTCCCTGGCCCGCACCATGCCGGCCTGCCCGTGTACCGCCACCCGGTAGCCGGAGAGCGCCAGCCGGGCAGTGAAAGTGAGTGGAACGGCGCCGCCGGCAGGAATGGCCACGGTTGCCGCCAGCGCCGCAGGCGGGGCAGTTGGCGCAGGGCGACCCGGCTCCTGGCCCTGCATAGCCGCAACCACCGGCTCCAGCACCAGCCTGGGCGCCTGGATGGGCGTGCTGAGCCCGGCCTCGCTGATTTGAAAACCCTCCACGGTAAGGCTGCCGGTAAGCGGCCCTGCTGCTGCCGGATGCGCCTTCGCAGGGCGGAGCTTGCCTGGGTTCTTCCTTCCTTCCGCTTTCTCCGGCGTTGCCGTTTCAGTGGCTATCTCGGCATAGGCGATCTTGCCGCTGATCGCGCCCCTGGCCGCCAGGCCAGGGCCAAAATCGCTGCGCACGGTGCGCAGCGCATCCAGGCCGGCAGCCACCGGAATCCGGTCAAGCTCGACCGAAAAGCGTGGCGGGCCGCCGTTGCCCGGCAGCTCCCCGGCCAGGCGGATGCGGCCATCGCCGAGCGGCGAGTCGCACGCCAGGTTCTCCACCGCGCGCGCTGAATAGCGGTACAAAAAACCGCAGGTGGCGTCGAAGTCGAGCGGCGCGGCGGGGGCAAACTCGGCGCGGTGAACGGCGGTGGCGCGCAGCCGGGTCTTGATTTGCGCCGCGTCCGCGGTGCCGTCCACGTGCAGTTCCCCGGTCAGATCGCCGCGCCAGCCGGGGTCCGAGCCGATCACCAGCCGCGCCAGTTGGCCCAGTTGCGCCTCCCGCCACGCGACGTCCAGATGCACCGGCATCTGCCGCAACTTCGGCGCCTGGCGCACGTTTGCCTCGAGCCGCACCACCCCGGTGTCAGCCAGGTCCAGGCTCAGGTCGGTGCGCGCCGGTTGCCCACGCAGTCGAATGCGCCAGTCGCCCGGCTCCTGCTGCCAGAAGGACAGATCCGTGTTCACCAGCGAAAACGGCAGCTTCTCCGCCCCGCTTTTGATGTTGATCCGCGAGTTGGTCGCCTCCAGATAAGGCAGCGGAACCGCGTGGCGCGGTCCTGAACTGCCCGCTGCAGGCTGGGCCTTGGCGGCTGCAGTACGAAAAAGCGGGTCCAGGTTCCAGCGCCCCTCCGCCGTTCGTACCAGGTTCAGGCTGGCATCGTCCACGCTGATGCTCCGGATCTCCAACCGCCCCCGCCACAGCGACAGAAGCCGTATGGTGGCGGTCACCGTGCTGGCGTGCAGCACCGGCTCGGCGCCATAGGCCGGGTCTTCTTCCACCGTCAGGTCGCTCAAAACAAAGCCGGGCACGGGCAACAGCCGCAACTCCACCGAGGAAAGGCGCACCGGCCTGCCCAGCGACACCGACATCAGTTGCGTGATCCGGCTCTTGTAACGGCTGATGCTCACCAGCGGCGGCACAATCAACACCGCCAGGATGGCCACGATCACCGCCAGGGCCAGCCAAAGCCGCATCCGCTTTCGTTTCCGGCCTTGCACGTCTTCCGTCATTATCTTTTCAGTTGCAGTTCACCGCACCGGGTTCAGCGTCCGCTTCCAGCGCGTATCGCTGAAGAAATGCAGCGCCACGTGGCCCATCCACGCCAGGCTATTGCCAATCCCGGACTGCTCATACTCGTCCTCCGGGGTCTTGAACGACCAGTAGTTGAACAACGGCCGGCCCACGATGTTTTCCCTGGGCACAAAGCCCCAGTAGCGCGAGTCCAGGCTGTTGTGGCGGTGATCGCCCATCATGAAGTACTTGCCGGGCGGCACCACCAGGTCCCCATCCACGACGTGATTGGGAAAGTCCACGCTCCAGGCCTCCGTGGCGCCATGTTCCACGGTCGGCGGAATGGACGGGTACTCATCCAGGAACTCAGGGTCGCCGCTGGGCGAATCCTTCCCTTCCTTGGGCGGGGCTTGAGCCACGCCGTTGAGGATCACGATGCCGTCGCGCAGGTGGATATGGTCGCCGGGAACACCCACCAGCCGCTTCACCAGGAACGGGTATTCCGGCTTTCCGTCTGGATAGTCCGGCACCGGCTTGAGAAAGACCACAACGTCGCCCCGCCTGGGCTCGCGGTAGTGAACCAGCGGCATCCACTTGGAAGTCGGGGCCAGCGTGATCCTGTCCACCACCAGGTGGTCGCCCACCAGCAGCGTGTTCTCCATCGATCCCGACGGAATCACGAAGTTCTGGCCCAGAAAGGTCAGAATGAACAGTCCCACAACCAGCACCGAGCAGATGCTGGCAGCCGCCTCGTACGGCGTTTCTTCCACCCTCTTTTCAACGGGGACCGGAGCCGCAACCGGCTGGGTTTCCGGCGGCGTCCTGGGGGTCGGCGCTTTCTTCTTCGTCATCCTGTCGCTCTTTGCCAAAAAATGGTGTGCGGGCATCAGATTTACGCCGGGGCTATTGCGCCGGCCTACCGTCTCCGCCCGCCCTTCCAAATTGGTGGCCGGAGATGAAGTCGAACCATCGACCCGTCCCTTATAAGGGGACGGCTACATGCCGCCAGCAGCTATCCGGCCTTCGTGAATTGGGATATTCGCAATTTGCACTCCCCCGAAAAGTTGCTTGGTGAATTTGAGAACGCTGACAGGAACTCAGCCTCAATGAACGACGTGGAAGATGCGCTTCCAGCGCGCAAACCCCGTCAGTTTTGCCGAGAGTTCCCTGTCGTGTCCGAGTCTATCATCCGCGACCTGTTGCACATCGGTGGTCGAGGGCCTGCTCAGCGAGAAGTAGATCACCAGCGGCCGGGCCACGATCTGGGAGCGCGGCACAAACCCCCAGAAGCGGGAATCCTTGCTGTGATTGCGGTTGTCCCCGAGCACGAAATACTCGTCCCTGGGGATCACCAGCTCACCGTCGCGGGTCAGGCTCTGCATCTGGCGCCACCACGCCGGATCGACCTCCGGATCGGTATACACCTTGCCGGGAAAGTCGTCGCGAAAGGGATTCCGGACCGCCGGCTCAAAGGCCGCGTACGGCTCGTCCTGGATGAGCCCGTTCACCGTCACCCGGCCATCCTCGATGCGCAACCGGTCGCCGGGAAGGCCCACCACCCTCTTGACCAGGAACGGGGGATGGGGATGGTGAAAAACCACGATATCTCCGCGCGCAACCTCACGATAAGGCAGCAGCCACCGGCTCAGCCTGCCGGCCGGTGCATACACCTGCTTGTTGACCAGCAGAAAATCCCCTACCAGGAGCGTGTGCTCCATGCTTTCTGAAGGAATCAGGTAGGGTTGAAGGAAAAAAGTGAGCAGAAACAGCGCCACTACCACCGTCCGCAGCAGCGAGGCCAGGGCCTCGGGCACGGTGGGAAGATGATGGCGCAGCCGCGAAATCCGCGCCTCGGACGGGTCCGGCTCTTGGGCAGGTGTGCTCATTCCGCTGCTTGATCCTCCTCTTCCGTGCCGGCCGCCGGAGCGCTGCTCTCGGCCACCCCTGTCCCCAGCCGCTCCAGCGCGCGCCGCGCGGCATCCTGTTCCGCGAGCTTCTTGGTGCTCCCCTTGCCCCGCGCCAGCGCCTTACCCGGTTCGCCTTCGTCCGTCTTGAGCCGGACCTCCACCAGAAACCGCTTGCGGTGGTCGGGACCGCTCTCGCTCTTTACCCTGTACACCGGCATTCCGGCCCGCGCCGCCTGCAGGCGCTCCTGAAGCGCCGATTTATAGTTGCCCAGCGCGGCCCCGGAGCGCAACTCCCGCGCCAGCTCTTCGGCCGCCTCGCCCATCACGTAGCGACGGACAAACGCCCTCACCGGCTCCATGCCGCCGTCCAGGAACAGCGCGGCCAGCACTGCTTCCATGCTATTCGAAAGCACCGTGCTCTTGTTCCGCAGACCGCCGCGCTCCTCGCCCCGGCTTAGCCGCAGGTAACTCCCCAACCCGATCGCCTGCGCCACCTCCGCCATGTGCTTCCGGCTCACCAACTGGGCGCGGATGCGGGTCAACTCCCCCTCATGCCACTCCGGATGCGCCAGATACAGCGCCTCGGCCACCACCAGGCCCAGCACCGCGTCGCCGAGGAACTCCAGGCGCTCATTGTTCCCCGCGTCCCGGGCCTCTTCGTTCCTCTGCTCAACCGGCTGCTCGATTCCCGCCTGTTCGTTCATCGAGGACCGGTGCGTGAGCGCGCATACCAGCAGCGCCGGCCTGGCAAAGCCATGCCCGAGTGCGGCTTCCAGTTCGGCCAGCACTGCCTCCACGCGCGCCTCGTTCGTTTCCACCCGGTTCCCTTTCAAACTTCTCCGGCGACCATGTCCACCGCCGGAATTCCTGACCAGGGGAGCAAGCCCTGCGTACTAGTTTCTCCTGTAACGTATCGATTCCACAATTGCCGTGGCCTCGCGCAGCATCTGGTTCAACTCCGGATCGTCCTCATGCGGCAGCTGATCCAGATCGGTCGCGTCATAGGTCATTCCAATTGCCATCTCGTAGAAAAGACCCTTGGAATTACCGGCGCGCTTGTCCGCCAATCGGTCAGGGTACAGAAAAAAGCCTTCGCAGTAGTTGCCGTCCCGTGCACGGGAGCAGTTCTCCGCAAAGTAGGACCCATACCAGACCGTCGCCGTCGTCTTCGGTTCCCGGCAGTCCTCTGAGTCCGGGTCCGAAGGGTGCGCGGGATCGCGGCGATACCAGAGGTCAACCCGGTCAAGCAGCTTTGACGCTTTGCTCTTCGCCAGCACGCCGCAAGGGAGGTACGGGCCGCCAAGGGGACGAGACCAGGGCTGGACCAGGGCTAAGATCTCGCTGAATCGCCCACCCATGACTCCGCTCGTCTGCCCGCAACCGGTGCAAAGCCGCAGGATGTACCTGCCCTTGCGCAGGATGGCTCCTTTGGTCAGGGGGTGTCCGCCATTCTCGTAAGTGTCAATCGCGAGGTTCCAGTCTGCCGGAGCCCGCAGGCTGATCTCTTTATCATGGTAGACGTGGCCCGTGATGTTCGCGTGAAGGTCGAAATCGTCCTGAGACACTGCCGGCATTCCACACAGAAGCAGAAACAGGGCTGCTATCCCCGCCTCGCTCAATCTACACCGTCCGAACATATGTGCCTCACCGGCTCCGCGGTTGCGCCCCGGTTCCGATCTTCCGCCTGGCCATGTGCCAGTTAGACGCCTGGCGGGAGCCCAAAACCCGTCCGCGGCGTACTATTGCGGCTTCTGTGTCCCGGTTTGACCCGCGGCTCCCGTCTGCGGCGTCGCCCCGCCCGGCTTCGCCGGTCTCGCGCCGGGCGAGTCGTCGTCCGCGTCCTCGTCGCAACTGTGGCCCTTCACCGCATAGGCCGTCTTCACGCCCCGCTCGGCCGCCAGCCGTGTATCCTGCTGCCCGTCACGCACCGTGAGCGCCAACTTGTACTCTGCAACCGCTTCGTCGCGCTTGCAGTCCAGATCCAGCATCCGCCCCAGGTAAATGTGCGACCATGCCAGAAGCCGCGGCGTCTTGCTGGTCGCCAACGTCTTCTGGAAGGCGTTGATCGCGTCCTCCGGATGACCGGTCAGGATCGACGCCCTGGCCAGGATGAAGTTGGCGCGTGCGCCGTCCGCCACCGCCTCCAGGCTATCGGTGCGCACCGTCAGCGCCTGCCGCGCCAAGGCGCTGGCCGTGGCCACGTCCCCGGCCGCCAGCCGCGCCTCGGCCAAATCCAATCCCGTCAGCTTGCGCGGCTTGCTGCGCCCCAGCACCTCCTCATCCGCCTCCTTGTCGAACTCGATCTGCCGCGCGCGGTGCACCTGCTGGTCCACGTCCATCGTGTACACCATCTCGCCGATCGTGTCCCGCAGGCTCGCCGGGTCCTTCTCAAACTGGATCAATTGTTCATAAAAATACTGTGTCAGCACAAATCCCTGCGTCATATCGTGGCGCACCGTCGCCAGCCGGACCGCATCCACCTTCTGCTGGTAAACCTGCCGCTCGTGCTCATAGCGCGGCAGGTCCGACCGCTCCACGCCCGCCGGAATCTTGTACTCCGGGATGCCTGTATCCATGGTCCGCGCCTCGATGGCCTTGATCAGGCACTCGATGGTCAGGGGCACGGTGTCGGAGCGATAGCGGAACTCCATGGGAGCCTCCCGTACCTCCTTCAGAATCGGCTGCGCGCGGTCGATGGCGTTGGCCCGCGCGTTGAGCAGCGGCTCGATCATGTAATGCAGGTAGGTGTGGCGTACGTCCTTCATGCGAATCTGCCCGTCCACCGGCGAAACCACCACCACGTAGTCGGTCCCGTAGATGCGCGCATTCACCGTGTACGGCGAAAGCAGCGGCTCGATGACCACCAGAAACCGCCGTCCCACATAGGTCTCGGCCGGCATCTTGAGATACAGATTGGTTCCCACGATCATCTTCGACAGCGGATCGTGCAGCCGGTCCGCCTCCCGGTCGTATATGGGATGGACCGCCAGCCATATCCCGTGCAGGTCCACCGCGGCCACAAAGTCCTTCAGCAGCGGCACAATCTCCACCACCTGCGTCGAATCGGGCGGCATCTCCGTCAGCTCTTCCGAGGTTTCAAGCTCCGGCGGCGGCGTCAGATACAAGGCCAGCGAGATGTACTGCGAGATGTCCCGCTCCGAACCCGTGGTACGGTGCTGGGCAATGTAGAGGCACACCTTGTCTCTTTTGTCGCGGGCGTCCTCGCTCCTGGCCAGCGCCTGGTCGATCTCGTCCCGCACCCGCTTGCGCACCGGCGCGCTCTCCTCCAGCCCCTCGTCATAGCCGCACGCGTTCAAGGCCGCCGCCATCAGGAACACCGGCTCCGAGCTGACCAGCGAGATGGTCGGTCCCGCCGGATCGATCAGCGACGGCGCCTTCTCCTGCTGAACCGGCTGCGAAGACGAACTTTGCCCTTTGGCAGAATTGCTGTTGGAAGATTGGGCGTGAGCCGCGGGGAGCGCCATCCCGGCCAGAAGACAAGCAAGAGCAGCCGGAAGAACGGCAAACAATCGAACGGTGCGCAAAGTCATTGAGAATCCCTGCCTGCAAGTCTAGTTAGACGCACCGGCAGGGTCAAACGGGAGGTTTTGAACGTTGCTGCCTCTTACACACGCGCACCGACACGCCGGCGAGTGAATTGCGCCGTCCGGGAGGGGCCAATAAGAAGCCCCGCCCGGACAATATCCGGTCGGGGCATGGTGTTTACCCGTTCCCTGTTCCCTGCCTTTTTACCCGCGCACCGAAACCCCGGCGAACGACAGCACCGCCAGTCCGCGCACCGGCTGGCCGAAGAACCGCGCCGGCGCAAAGCGGCTGGTCAGCAGCGTGTTCTCAATCTGCGACTTGGTGGCCTCATCGGTGGGGCCGGAGACGATGCGATAGTCGTACACCTCGCCCGCCCCGTTGATATAGACCTCCACCACCACCGGGCCGGAAAGGGCGCCAATCTGGCTGTTGCCCGCGGCGCTGGACAGACTCACCAGGCGGGGCGCCGTGGGGTTGCCAAGCGGCTCATCCTTGGTGGCCTGCGCCACCTCCGGCTGGGCAAACATGGTTACCAGCACGATGATCGAGCCCATCAGCAGCACCGCGCTCACTAAACCGGCCGCGGCCTGCAGCAGGAAGGGACCCACCGTGTTTTTCCAGGCCAGATTCCACCCTTCAAAGAGGTTCCGGCGGCTGCGCGCCCGCTCCTGGCTCACCGCCACGCGAATCCGCAGCGGCAGGTCCTCCGGCTCCGGCACCGGGCCCAGCGCGGCAAGCGATGCCTGCGCCTGGCACAGCGATGCCCACTCGGCGGCACACTCCCGGCAATCTTCCAGGTGAGCGGCAATCCGCTGCATCTCCCGTCCGTTCAGCCGGTCATCCAGATACTCCGTAAACCTTGCCTGCACTGCATCGCAGCTACTCATTGCGCCTCCTCTCCCAGAGGTACTTCAAATACTGCTTGCGCCGGGGAACAGGCGCCGGCCGCCGGCGCCGTCAGAATCGTCTTCAAACAAGCGCGCCCCCGCACCAGCCGCGATTTCACCGTCCCCAGATTCACGCCCTGCATCTCCGCCACTTCCTCGTACACAAATCCCTCAATGTCGCGCAGGATCAGCGTGGTCCGGAACGGCTCCGGCACCTGCTTCAACGCCGCCTCCACCCGCGCCCGGTTCTCGGCGTGCACCACCATCTCGTAAGGCGACTCGGACGGATCCACCAGCATCTCTTTCAGCCGCACCGGCGTCCCGCATCTCCCCTCCGTCATCTCCTGCTCGATGGGGATCTCCTGCTGCTTGTGCCGTATCCACCACCGCCGCTGGTTCGACGCCTCGCGCAGCGCGATGCGATAAATCCACGTCCGCAACGACGACTCCCCGAGAAAATTGCCCACCCCCCGGAAGACCTTCACGAAGACTTCCTGGGTCAGATCGGCGGCATCGTCGCGGTCATGCACGGTGCGCGCCAGCAAGGAGTAGATCGGCTGGTGGTAGCGCGCGATCAGCCAGGAAAATGCTTCCTCCGAGCCGGCCCGCAGTTCCGCGATCAGAGCCGCTTCGTCGGATTGGAGCGTCAGAGCGCTGGCAAGATTGCCCATGGTGAGGTCCGCCTGCATTTCAGTGTCCTCCCACCTATACCGCAACACAAGCACACTTGGCATCTCAAAAAAAATTTGCACCGGGCAAAATCGCCCGAATGCCCAAACCCGAATGCTTGTCGCGGCCACTCGCCCCAGCCCTCAATCTCCCGCAGGGAATCCGATGCTGCTGCCGAGTGCGCGAGAAACGGAACACCGGTAGAAGCCAAATGTCCCGCGCCCTCTATTCTCTTAGACACCGAACCCCACCTAAAGTGTTCCCGGTCACGCAGGTCGGCAAACTTCCGTCACCAATCTCCTCCTTGCTCCCTATACCGTAAAAACGATCCGCCGCCCTTTTTCCACGCGGCTCCACGCCGCCTCCACGTCTGAAAGTGGAACCGGCTCGACGTCGATCTTCAGGCTCCCGGCAGCGGCCATGGAAAACAGGGTAGGAATTGCCGCAAAAATCTCCTTCATCGACGCGGAGCCGAATCCGCTGCCCTTGAGCGTCAGATCGATGCTGCGCAGGGTCGCTCCGGGCAAATTGATCGTCTTGCCCGCGCTTTCGCCCACCTCCACCAGCCGCGTCGGCCGCGTTGAGCTGGCCCGGAAACCCCTGGCCAGCGCCTCCAGCAGCAGTTCCGTGGGCCTGCCCCAAAGGTAATCGATAATGACGTCGATGCCGACGGCAGCTTCCGCCGCAAACGCCTCGCGCACTGCATCCTCGGGCTGTCCGAGCGAAATCACCGCGTCTGCCCCGGCGTTTGCGATAGCGTCCACGTTTCGCCCCACTCCGATCACTCGCTTTGCTCCCAGCAACCGCGCCGCCTGCAGCGCTAGCTGGCCGGCAACACCAGTAGCTCCCAAGATGAGCACCGTCTCCCCGGCAGAAACCGCGGCGCGGTGCTTGAGCGAGACCCACGCAGACATTCCAGGGTTGGCAATCGCCGCAGCTTGCACATCGCTGATTCCATTCGGCAACGGGATGCACATCGACTGGGACACCACGGCAAGCTCGGCCATGGTTCCCCATGGCTTGCGGACGCCGCCAAAATAGACCCGGCTTCCATCGTCGAGCGTGCCCACGCCGTCAATACCCGCCACAGCGGGAACCACGCCGCCAGTCGAGTAGTGCAATCCAGCGGCAATCGCCTTCACCACAGGGTGCAGTCCGGCCGCCCGGACCCTGATTGCCACCTCGCCTTCCCCGGCCACGGGATCGGGAAAAGGTTCATACCTGGGTGCCTGGCCCAGAACACTCACCACCGCTGCCTGCATCGTTCCGCCTCCTTTGCGCTACTCCCAATTTACCCTGCTTCCCGATCCAAAACGCGAAACGCGCCGCCCCACTCCCACCTCGCATCGCCGCGTTTGACACGTCCCGCCCCAGCGGTCACAATAAGGGTGTTGCATCCCTTGAGCACGTGGGCCTGTGGCGCAGCTGGGAGCGCGCTTCCATGGCATGGAAGAGGTCATCGGTTCGATCCCGATCAGGTCCACCAAATCACTTCAATCATTTACAGCACTTTCTCTCTGCAACTTCCTCTCTTTCTGGGAACACAAAGGAACAATAGGCCGCTCCCCCCTTCATCATTCCTTGCCCTCAGTTGTGCATTCGTTGAACTCAGATTGTATCTGTTTAGCGGGGAGTGGTCGGGGTCAATTCCAGGGCTTGGGGCTTGGGCAGGTGGACCAGTTGCTGCAGAAATGCGGTTGCGGGCCGGAGCTGCTGGCGGCAAGTCTGTAGGATGCTGACCAACACGCTCTGTG
>Ga0181527_1001538_pt1 | contig 23558 bp, 15 predicted proteins | sample PEATcosm2014_Bin_30_FD_119762 | JGI IMG/M metagenome (GOLD analysis project Ga0181527, IMG submission 119762) | Peatland microbial communities from MTU Mesocosm Facility, Houghton, MI, USA - PEATcosm2014_Bin06_60_metaG | ecosystem: Environmental > Terrestrial > Soil > Wetlands > Peat | place...
AGGAGGAAGTATGGCGGATGGAAAGATCACTAGTCTCCCCACTAGCGAGATCCGTTTCGAAGCGGGCGCCCAGGAACATGTCAGTTCTGAAAGGATGAAGCCTTATCTGGCCCTCTTGAAGGCACAGGCAGGAGGACAGGATACCGAACTGTATTTGACCGCATTGGCCGCGCTGCCGCTGGAAGAGAGGTATGTATGGCGAGTGGTCTCCGCATTGAAATGGGCTTTCTGTGACCTTGAAACGGAAAGTTCAGTTGCCGATGTCCGCACTCTGCCGGAAGAGGATTTCAAGAAGGTGGTGGAACCTCTCACATTGAGAGCGATTCAATTCTGCCTATTCTTCAACGCGCTCATTGGAGAGGATGCTACGGAACGAATTATGCAGCACGCGCTGCGCTGCGCAAAGGAATCATCCATACCCGCTTCGAGCGAGTAGCCGGCTTTGGCTCCTTGCTGTGTCGGTAGATCAAGACAGGCGGAACCCTGCGTCATCTATCCCCTTCTCTGGAGCTGCTTAGTTGGAGAGCCCCACCTCAAGCCTGACAGCAAAGCAGGTCGAACTCTCGGGACTGAGTGGAGAATCCTCTTGGTCGCAGAAAAGGTCCGGCTTGGCCGTCACTCAGGTTTGTCAAAGATTCATCCGACGATTATCGTGTGTTGAAGCAAGTGGCTGATCCTTCGGGACATTGTGAATTGGCCCCGCGGAGATTGGACCGATTGTCCTAATCAATCCATCAGGAGGGCTACATGGGAGTATCGGAAATCCTGGCAACAATTGATCACGAAATCGCTCAGTTACAAGAGGCAAGAGCATTGCTGGGTGGCGGCGCGGCACCAGCAGCAAAGAAGAGAGTCGGCAGACCCAAGAAGGCAGCGGCGGCTGCACCCGCCGCTGCCAAGAAGAAGAGGAAGCTTTAGGCGGAAGGGCGGAAGCGGATCGCCGAGGCTGTCAAGAAGCGCTGGGCGGCGCAGAAGGCTGCGGCAGCGAAGTAGCCGAATGGAGCACGATGCAGATCGGAGCTGGCATATGCCCTCACCCACGTCAGCTCTGTCCGCTGCTTTAGTCTTTTCTCTTTGCTAGAGCAGCACCTGCATGGCGCGAATTTGCTCATGCCTCAGGTCAGTTCATGCGATTTGTCGCGAATCCAGATGCACCCCGGCCGAACAGAGCCTTGATCCAGACCGCTTAATTGTCAATCGAGAAGAACAAACTGAATTCACCTTATTCAGTTCACTTTACGGATACTGATTCGGTCACTACCTGCATTGCCTGTATAAACGTCTTCCACGGGCACGAGTAGTCCGCCTGACTACAGCCTGGAACAAACACTGGCACACGCTCGGGAGGATTGCCGAGGCTCAACGGAGTGGCATTCCGCATCTGTTCGAGCGTCTGCGCGGCGTAATACGTTCGCACCGAGAATTCATCGGCCGCATGCTTCTTCCATAGCTCGAAGACCAGAGCCCCACCCGGCGGCGTATCGTTGCGGCGGCCGTCGATGAGCCAGTCGAGGCCCAACGCCCCGCCGATGTTGGAGAGGTTGGTATCGTGCCCAACCAGAATCAGCAAGCGGTCGCCGGGCTTTGTCAATGCGCCTGCTACAGGCTTTGCTTCCACCGCCTGTTCCATCGAATTGAGAATATGAGAGAGCAAATAAGCAGACTGCGCTCGCGCCAGGTAAGGCGTGCGCCGCTCGATGTCTTCGCTGGCCTCATGAAGTTGCAGAAGAAAGCGCAGCTTGTGAAGGTCCACGCGGCCCCAGCCCACCTGCGCGGCGTCCATGCCCTCAGCGTATTCAAGCAGCAGGTTTTCCGCCATCGTCGAGGCGGTTCCGAGGGGCGAGTGCAGTTCGCCTGGATGGTCTCCTCTTCCGGGAGCGATCGAGGAGGGAATATCGAAGAGAGATTGCGGTGCGGGTGAGCCTGTGCAAGCAGAAGCAGGATTGCAGCCGCGCAACACCTCTTCGAGCGCTTCGAGTTGTGGACGGTACGCCTCGGTCAATCCCTGCGGATTGGCGCCTATGCGCCCGGAGACTGCCGCCGTCGCCAACAGTTTGTCCGGGTGAAAGGCTCCCGCCCCTTGCGGATGAAACAGCGGATCGGCTGTGCCCTCCGGACGGGCGGCAACCTCGACGGCGCAGCCCGGCGCAAGGCCCGCGGCGAGCGCTTTGCCGGTTTCTCGCGTGCGCTGGTCGGAGTCGGCGACGATCCTGATGTGTTCGGCGTCGGCGCAGCCGCTCGGCGCAAGCAAGCCTTGCGAAGCCAGCAACTCGCGATCATATGCTCCGACGAGAGTCATGAGACGCGCGCCATGTTCGGTCAGGTAGCCCGGCGGAACGCTCCATGCGGGCCACGGCTGCCGGGAGTATTGATTCAACTGGTCGAACTTGCCCGTGGGTGAACGCACTCCATGGCGGCTGACAATCACGACGAAACGCAGTTCTTCGTCCTGAACCGCCGCGCTCTCCGGCGAGCTTGCGTTGGGCGTCTGCGCTAGCAGGCCGCAGGCCGCGGTAAGCGAAACGCAGAGCATGACGGTCGCAATGCCGCCAGGATTGCAATGCTTCATCGAGTCATTCCGTTCTTAACCGTTGAATAGACGCGAATCTCCGCCGGATCAGTGCCCGCTCCCGGCACGCCAACATACAGCAGATTCTGCGCGGGAACAAACAAGGCCGTCTTCGCTCCCGCGGCGGTGTGCAGCGATTCGAGCGGATGCAGATTCCTCGCCTTGTCTACCTGATAAGCATCGACCTCACCAGAGCCCGCTATGACGTAAACGCGGCGAAGCGCGGGGTCGTAGAACAGATCGTCGGCTCCCCCCGCTGCCGGAAGGCTCGCGACTTCCTTGCCGGTGGCGGCATCCAGGGCGACAAGCATTCCTGGAGTCCGGCAGGCTACGTAGAGCGACTGGTGTTCACCATCGAAGGCCACCGGAACATTGTCGGCGGCCTTGGTCAGCTTCCAGCGCGCGACAATTGCCTTGCCAATCGTGTCGATGACCGCGACCTCATTCGACTCGGCAACATTCACGAAGATGCGCTTGCCCGCGGGATCGATGTCGAGCGCCTCGGGATGCGCCGCCACGGAGAGACTCGCCGCTAGGCTGAAGCTCTTCGTATCGACAACGGCGACCTTAGGCGGGTTGGCCGCCCCGCTGCCGCCATGACCGACGAAGAGCAGGTGATCGGCCTCGTCATAGACCATGTCGTCGGCATCGTCGGAGAGCTTGATCCTTCCAGCCAGAGCCAGCGGCTTACCCGTATAGACCTGGAGTTCGCCCAGCGCGCCATCGGCAACGTAAAGGCTGCCGGTCTCCGCAACCCAGGCCAGGCCATGCGGCTTGCCCAGCCCGGTAATGCTCTGATCAACCTTGTCCGCCGCCAGATCGATGACTTCGACGGAGTGATTGCTGGTGGCGGCGATGAAGAGCCGATCGCCCGCCGTGTCGATGGCCAGGTGGTCAAACTTGCCGGTGATTCCTGGCAGAGGGATGGTCCGTTGTAGCGTCAGGGGCGCCGCCGGCTGTGCGCTCGACGAGAATGCGCATAACGAAAGGCACGCAAGAGCAATTGCACTTTTCTTCATTGAATCTTTCTAGGCATGCCGCGCGCCGGAGCGCACGGAAGCCTTTTTGGGACTTTTTGAGAATGAAGCCTTTTCAAGGCATTCAAGATTGTGGACGTAACGAAGCGAAGCCACGAGTTGGGTGGCCTATCTCCGATTACTCATGGTGCTGGGTCCAGCGGATGCCGCCCGAATATGTCGGCCTGTAATACTCGCGCTGCACCATGTACTGCGGACTGCCATTATAGAAGCCGAAGACTGCGTCATTCATGTTCTCTCCAATCGCCTCCGCCGTAAACCCCTTGCCGAGATAGTAGGTTGCCTTGGCATCAACCTGGGTATGTGAATAGAAGTAGTTGTCGCCAAAGGGCCCGGTAACCTCGTAAACAGCAGCGGCAGCACCAGGCGCCTGAGCGCCTGGACCCGTGCTTTGGTATTGGTATGCATAGATATTAGCGCCATTGTGCGAGATGCCCATTGTTACCACGGCGCGCTTGGTGGCATAGGAGGGCCCAATGTTCCAGGACAATGGCGCCTGACCCACCAGAGCGGGGCTGTCCGTGCGGTTGAGGAGGTTATAGTTCCTGGATTCCGTATAGGTGACGTTCGCATCGATCCGGGCGTCTCTTAAAACTCCCGGAAGATAAGTCATGTGTTGCTGATATGCGAATTCAACGCCCTGCACATGCGCATGGTCGCCGTTGACCTCCTGCAAGACAAGGTCGGTGGCATACGCTTGAGACAGCGGCGATCCGGTCGCGGGAATGATCGACTGCTCGCCGTAGATAGGGCGCGTGATCTGCTTGTAAAAGTAGCCCCCCGCGATCATGCCGACCGAGGGCAGATACTTCTCAAAAAGGATGTCGTAGTCGTTGGCGTGCTCCGCTACCAAAGCGGTGTTTCCTATGTTGATCGTATAGGGTGTGGTCGACTGATCCTCGGTGATATAGGGAACCAACTGATACGGGTCCGGCCGCGAAATTCCCCGCCCATAGACGGCGCGAATATCCGCATTGCCGTCAAAGGTATAGCGAAGCTGCACGCTCGGCAATGGATTCACATAGGATCCGCTTCCCTGCTGTGGTGTTGTAGACACGTAGTTGCCATTCGTATCGTCAATGACCAGATATCCTGTGTCCGAAGTGTTCGTGGCCTCGATACGCAGCCCTGTTTGCAGATGGAGGCGAGAGCTGAGATCCAGTGTGTTCATGATGTAACCGGCCGAGACCCTCTCCTGCAAGTTGTAGTTGGAGGCGTCGGAACCCAGATGTGTTGCAGGCTCATCCAGGAGAAGAACTCCCGGATTTGCATTCAGCCACCCAGTGATATTTGTAAAACTCGTAACAGGTCCCAGGTGATAGCTTCCGCCATAGAAGCTTGAATTGGTAAATGTTCCAAGGAACTGGCTCATCAGTGGGGCATTAGCCCCATCGGCGAAGTTGTCGTACACCGGAGAATACGCATCCTGTCCCTTGTGTTCATTGCGGATTTGGCCTCCAAATTCCAGAGTCGACGTGTGCGCCCCGAGATGGTAGTTGATTCCCATGGCGCCGCTGGCCTGAAGATTGAGCTGCGTCGCTTGTCCCGATGTCAAGTCGATTTCGGTGAGTGGATACTGAGTTGGATCGAAGATCGGGTCGCCTGCTACGTCGCATGTGTATTGCGGGCGGTACTCGCTCGGGCCCTGTGCATACGTGCAATCATTTACTTTACTCTTGAAGGCCGCGCCGGGGTTGCCGGCAGCTCCTCCAAAGCGCGAGTGGGCCGCGGCGATCTGATACCTGAGGTAGGAACGATTGAAGAGGTGGTTGCCGCCTATAGCCAGGTCGGCGATTTGCAGGTTCGGCCGGCGAACGCTGGTATGGTACTTGGCTTTTCCGCCTTCCGTTAATTGATAGGCGAACTTCTGCCCATAGTCTCTGAAGTTGGAGAACAGGCCGTGAACATATAGATCGGAGCCCTCATTCAACTTATAATCGAGCGCGCCTGCCATTCCATAACGAGTTCGGTCGTATAGATACTGCTGAATATAGAGCTGGTCGAAGGTAAAGGAGTTGTTCGGTCCGTCGAAATTTGGGACGGGTTCCACATCGTCGATGCCGCGGCCGTTGTAGTCGTAGCTGTAGCCCAGCATAAGGCCCCAGCGCTTGTCTGGGCCAAAGCGCATTCCAGCCGACGAGTCGATCAGAAACACCTTTCGGCCATTGTCGATCGGTGTATATCCATCCTGGCCTTCAAAAGTGAGGGTCGACCGGGCCGAGGTCGCCTGCTTGATCCGCAGGTCCACCGAGCCGCCGATTGCGTCGCCGTCCTGATTCGCTGAGAGTGTCTTGTTGATGGCCACCGATCCGACCAAATCCGCCGGAATCGTATCGAGGTCTACCTGGCGGACATCAGGGTCGGGACCCGGAACGACCACTCCGTCGATGGTCGTGTTGCTCAATCTCGGCTCGGTTCCGCGAATCTGCACATACTGTCCCTCGCCTTCGTTACGCTGTATCGTCACGCCGGGCATCCGGCCGAGCGCGTCCGCGATATTCGCATTCGGCAGGCTCTGAATCTGCACATCGGTTTGAACATTCAGAATGTTCTCTGACACCCGCTGCTCGTTGATCGCGGCGACATCGCCCTCCAGGGTGGCGCTTACTATAACCTGCTGATTCGTCGAGCCAACGGTGAGCGTTGCATCAAGCGGCGTCGACTTGCCGGCAATGACTGCAATGCTCTTGGAGAAGGTGGTGAACCCGACATAGGAGATCGTCACCGTGTACGGGCCCGGCTTGACATTCGGAATGACAAAGCTGCCTTGCGCATCCGACGACACGATCCTCGTCGCCGGCTCCAGGTCGATCCGCGCACCCTGCAGCACTGCGCCGGATGCGTCCTTGACAGTCCCACTTACGCCGCCATTGGCTTCGGCGGAGTTCTTTTCGGCTGTCGCGGCACCCGCCGGGGTGCTTGTTGAGGCGCCTATCTTAAGCGAGAAAAATGACATAGCGAGTAGGAACGGTAAAATAAGTGCCTTGTTTGACATGGTTCTCCTTGGACCGCGCGGTTGAAATCTGCGAAACTCCAGCACCGCGGTCGGTGTGCCATCACTTGACGCTAGCCTGCGCCGAGCGAGTGAAGCATCGTTTACAGATGGATGAATTCTTCCTAAGGTTGGAGCGCGTCCTTATGCGAATGTGAATCTGTGATGAATTCGGTCGTGCCGCAGTGATTCCTTCATGCACTTTGCGATTACGCTAAGGGATACGGCACCGATGCGAATCCTCATCGTCGAAGACGAGCCGCGCATGTTGGAACTCCTGCGCAAGGGGCTCTATGAGCGCGGGTTTACCGTGATGACGGCCATCGATGGCGAGAAGGGACTGGAGATGGCATCGGCCCATGAACTTGACGCCATTGTGTTGGACATTGGGCTGCCGAAGCTGGACGGATTCGCGCTGATGCAAGCGTTGCGATCGCGGGCGCGCAGGACGCCGGTGCTGATGCTGACCGCGCGCGACACGGAGGACGACATTATTCGCGGACTTGACGTGGGCGCGGACGACTACCTGACAAAGCCGTTCTCTTTCTCCGAGTTGGTTGCGCGATTGCAGTCCATCACGCGGCGCGATCGCGAAGAGGGCGATGGCACCATCAAGGCCGCCGATCTTGTGATCGATCCGGTGCGGCGGACGGTTACGCGCAACGGCGAAGGCGTTGACCTGACACGTCTTGAGTTCCTGCTGCTCACCTGCCTTGCCAGAAGCGTTGGCCAGTGCGTGGCGCGGCAGACGCTGATGGAGTGCGTCTGGGGCGCGGACCGTTCGGTCGGAGACAGCGCCCTGGATGTGCTGGTGAATTCGCTGCGTGCCAAGATCGACGCGCCCTATCACAGGAAGCTGATCGGTACCGTGCGCGGCTCCGGCTACATCTTCAGGCGCTCTGCCGCAGGGAGGGAGTCGTGATCAATTCCCTGCCCATCCGGATTCGGCTCACACTTTGGTATTCGCTGGCAATTGCGACGACCATGTTCTCTATTGGCATCGCATCGCTGTGGATGGTGCATCGCGCCATCGACGATCTTGAAAAGGAGGAGCTGCAGCAGCGCGTGCGCAGCGTCCGCCGCTTTGTCGAGAGCCGCCCCCCAGGCGAGACGCGCGCTCAGTTACGCGATGCCATCACCGCGGCGTACAACGTCAGCCACGGCAATAAGTGGCTGCAGGTCATCGACGAGCAGGGCAACTGGATCTACCGCTCTGCGCACGTAGCAGCCGCGTACCCGACGCTCGTGCTTCCGCAGCAAGCTCCGGCGGCCGGCGCTTACTTTACCTACACCGCGGAGTCATCTTCTGTCCGCGCTCTCATCGAACCTATCTCGATTCACGGCGTCCGTTACACCGTACAGACGGGCCTGACGCTCAACAAGACGCTGGCGATTCTGTCCAATCTCCGCCTCCAACTCTTCTTGCTTATCACCGTAGGTCTGTTTGTCTCCTCGATTGGCGGCCATTTCATGAGCCGCAAGGCGCTCAAGCCGGTGGCCGCGCTGGCCGCCGAGGCGCGCCGTATCAACGACCGCAATCTCGATATCCGTCTGCCGGAGCCCAGCGCAAAGGATGAGATCTCCGACTTGTCCCGCACACTCAACCAGATGCTGGAGCGGATCGACAAAGCCTTCGCCAGCGTGCGCACCTTCACCGGCAATGCATCTCACGAACTGCGCACGCCCATCTCGCTCATGCGCACGGAGATCGAAGTAGCCCTCTACCGCCCGCGCGATTCCCAGGAGTATCGCGCTATTCTTGGCCGTCTGCTTGAAGAGACTTCGCGCATGACGAATCTGGTTGAGAACCTGCTCTCGCTGGCGCGGGCCGACGGCGGCGCTGAGACCATCGGACTAGGTCCCATCCGAGTCGATGATCTCCTCCGGCAGGTTGCCGGAAGCTGGAATGGCGCAATGAACCGAGCGATGCTCGACTTTCGCGTCGAGATCGAAGGCGAAGATCTTGCTTTGCTGGGCGACAGGCATCTTCTTCCGCGCCTGCTCTCGATCTTGCTTGAAAACGCCAGCAAATACACTCCTCCGGGAGGTTCCGTGAAACTATGCGCGGCGTCCGCGGGCACTCGCGTTGTTCTCTCCGTCGCGGACAGCGGCATTGGAATCGACCCCGAACAGAAGCCGCGCATCTTCGACCGCTTCTACCGCGCAACGCAGCTTGGCGAGCATGCTCCCGCCGGCTCCGGGCTGGGTCTTGCGCTTGCCAAGTGGATTGCCGAGCGCCATGGCACCCAGCTATTTGTGGAAAGTGAACCCGGACGTGGAAGCTGCTTTTCGCTCTCGCTGGAGAAGACACATCTAGCTGTCCAGCCCAACCGAGCGGTCGGTGCCTTGCACTCAGAATCGGGCACTGAGTCCACGCTGCCATCTTGTTAAGTTCATTGACTGACATCCTGATCAACGAGGATTCGTGCGAGAATCGGAATGGCAATTCGCCAGGTCTTGTGTGCCGGTGGAGTTGCTATTGCGGCTCATAGTCAGTGTTGCATTCGGAGCGCAGTGAAACTGATCCTGGCTCAGTTTGCGAACCGGGATGCGATTCGTCTATGTGCTTGGCGAGTTCATTTTGAGCAAGTCTTCGGACTGTATCTGAAGCGCCCGGTGGACGCACTGCGATAGAGGCTCTGTCGTGGTATTGTACTTGAGCACCACCGATTTAGATTATTCAAAGTCGGGAGCTTCAGGACAAATTCTGGCGTACGCTAGCGTTTGCCATGTTGGCGGCCTCCAATTGCCATAGCGGACAGCATGATCCAAGTCGGCAGTTCGATCCATTGCTCCCTAAAGCTCTTTATGGTTCCGTTCAGTGCGGCTTGGTCTAATGCCGGAGTTTTCCGTGCTTTGCTATCTCTGCCAGTTCTGAACAGGATTCGTGCATCACGCTTGCCGCAGCGCCGCAATCCGCACCAGGTCACCTGCCGTTACGAAGACGTCTTTCGATCTTCGCCAGAGCCTGATTGCATGAGGCAATATCTTCTGCAACAAAATCAGCGCCCGCTCCTATCAATATCTCTCTTGCACGGGCAAGTCGGACTTTCTTTGTTGCTTCCGGAAGTTGCGCCCACTCGTCTTGATCCAGCCCAACCAGATTCCCGGTTCTGGTGAGTCCGATGGTCCACATGCCGGCATTCCTGCCCTCTTCAATATCGACGACAGTGTCTCCAATCTTTACGCATGTCGATGGAGGATAGACATCCAAAAGCTGTGCGTTCTTCATCAGCATCCACGGAGCCGGGCGTCCCGCGCCAACTTCCTCCGGGCATACGGAAGCATCGGGCTGAAAACCTTGCTGGGCAGCCTGGGTCAATACCGGGGCCAGCATCTGACGGGTATAGCCAGTGGTACTGCCAATCCGGATCCCGCGGGTCTGCCAGTCTTTTACGATCTGCGCCACACCTGGAATCAGTTGCGAGTGCTCCGCAATGATCTTCATCTGCAACGGGCCAAACTCCTCAAACAGGGAGAGAACTTCTGCCTCGCCAGGTTCCCGGCTGGCAATCGAATTCCATTCTACACGGATATTGGGTAGAGCAAGGATAGCCTGAATATGATCCCGCTTGAGCAGCCCCATATCGCGGCGGGCGTCTCCAGTGGACAGCGTGATGCCATGCTGTGCAAATAGGGTCTGGAGCGCCAGTACTGGCGCTATTGACCCATGATCGACCGTTGTGCCTGCCCAGTCCAGCATGACCGCTCGAATGTGAAGAGGATTTCTCATGCTCGGCCTGCCTGTGCGGAGAACACGCAGATGATACGATTGCCAATTTGTGAATTCATGGTTGCAGTGTACTTTGAAAAGCGAGCAGATCAACCCACTGAACGGTTAATTGAAGCGGTCTGATCGGTTTGGAGTCGGGCGCCGAAAGCGCAAACGCCGCCGGCAACGAGAGCGAAGAAGACAAATAGATCGAACAGCTTGGTCCATCCGAATTGCAGGACCAAGATAGTGACGAGGAATGGAGAAAGCGTCTGACCGATGGAACCGATGCCATTGACGAACCCGGCCGCGCGGCCGTGCAAATGGTCGGGGACGGCGTCTAGGACGGCCATGGCGGACATGAGGACATCGGCGCCATAGATCAGGATTCCCATTAAAGAGATGGAAACGGCTGCGCCGAACCATCCGCTGCCTGCAAGGACGGGATGTAGAAGACAGATGAAGGCAAGTGCGAAGAGTATCCCAGCGCCTAAAGCCATGCGCCTCTCACCAAGCCAGCGGCGCAGAGAGTAGGCGGCGACAAGGGGGCCGAGAAAACCGAAGAGTTCGAAGTACGAGGCGAAGTGGTCGGCGGAATGCTGGGTGTAACCCAGGCTCGATGTGAGGTAAAGAGGCAGCCAGAAGAGCAGAGTGTATCGGGTCATTTTGAGAAAGAAATACACGATGGAGATGACCTGAATTCTACGATTGGTCAGGATCTGGCGCCAGCCTCGGGCCTGCGCCCAGATCGCAGTCGAGCCGGAGAGCGAGGAAGCAGGAGGTGGAGAGTGAGGTGGCACCGGCTGCGCCAGATGCGCAGTTCCGAAATAGAAGAAGAGAGCTGCGCAGAGTAAGACAGAGGAGGAAACCAGGTAAGCAGGTTCAAATCCGGTGAGTACGGCAACCCGAGTGTGCGCGACTAGCCATGCGGTCAGAGCGGTGGCAAGCACTCCGCCCAGGATGTAGCTGGTGCTCCACCAGCCGAGTACACGATCTCGTTCGCCGCGTTGAAACCACTGACCAAGAAGCCGCAACATGGCTGGCCATCCCAGGCCTTGGCCGAGACCGTTGCCGAGCAAGAGCATTAATTGGGGGACAGACGGGGTATGGAAGGCCAGAAGGCTGGTGCACAGGATTGAAATGGCGGCGCCCGCCAGGGCTGTGCGGCGCGCGCCTATTCTGTCCGCCAGCGAGCCGCCGACAAACTGGGCGATTGTGTAGGCGGCCCCGAAGCAGATGAGGCTGAGGGCGAAGTGAGAGATTCCCGGTCCGGTTGTTGGGCTAATGTCCTTCCGACAGATATAGTAACCGGCGTAGAGAACCCACGCAGAGAGGAAGACCTGACAGCGCGAAGCGGCCAGGGATTTGGTTTCCGTCCTCACGGCGTGCCGTTCATCGCCGAACGCGTCACGGGTAACGATTCATGAAAGACCACTGCCTGTGCGCCAGGCGCCAAAGGAAAAACAATCTGCGTGATCGTTCCCTGCTGGAAACTCTCAATGAGCCCGTCCGGAAACGCACTGGGCTCACAGATCGATTTGATGAGCGAATCGACGGAGGCGTCGTCGGTGCCATCAATATGAATGGAGCGCTGAGCCCCGTTGACGATGGTGAGCAACCCCGCCCGGCCATAGGAATTGACAGAAGAGTTGCCTGCGTTGCGATCGACAATCTGCCGGCCGGAGGGTGTATCACCGATTACAAGCCTGCTTCCCTCGGCGGAGGCAATGCGCTCAAGCGCCAAAGAACCGGGCACGGAGTCTTTGAAAGATGCAGGAATAGGGCCGATCAGAATCAGAATTTCCTCAGCGTCAGAGTGAGGAGCAAGCGTGCGGGTGAGAGTGATTCCGGCATGAAACTGGCCGGCCAGATTGAGCAATGGAGCGGTGTCCTCGATCCTGTCCACGAGAGCAAGTCCCCGTTGGCCATCAGAGGTCGATGGGGGCACATACAGCAATGCGTGATGATCCTGGAAAACCGTTTGCCAGAATGTAACGAACGGATCCTCCTGGGCAATCTGCCAGCGAATGCAGATCACGCAAAGAAAGAGCGCAACCAGTGAAGGCAAGGCCAACTGTGGCAGGGAGAGTTCAGCAGGTTGGGGCAGCACAGGCTGGGAATCGGGGAGTGCGACGGCAAGCACGAGCTCAGGATCGGGGAGAGCGACGGGAAGACGGCGGGAGATGTAAAAGCGCGGAACGTAAGCGCCTGAAGGGATGTCAACGGTAATTTCCAGATCGGAAAGATTCGCAGCGTAGTAGGCAGCCAGCCTTTTGCGGACATCGTTGGCGCGCACGCGCACACCTGCATCGGAACCCGTGTCGTAGGAGGATTCGCGACCCAGCAGCTCGATCCCGATCAGGCGCTCCTTTAGTTCATCGACATTGCCATCGAGCGTGTGCCGGACAATGTGGCGCAGAAACTGGCAACTTTTGGCACTACTGCGGAAGGACGGACTCTTGCACACAACTTCGACGGCTGCCTGTAGTTCAGGGGCGTATCGACGCAACTCGTCTGGTTGGATCTCTTCCTTCTGCATCGGTGTTCCACAGAAATGATTTCTTGTAAACCCAGTGTAGTGCCGGGATGTTACAAAACGGTGACATCGGTGCTGCCCTTGGCTAAACCGTTAATTTAACGTGGGAAGCCGCACTGCTTAACCCGCTGAACGTTTCGGCATTCGCCAGACGCTGAAATGGTAAGGAGGATGCTATTCCGCACACATGCTGAGACCGGCAGACAGGTTGGCGCGAACAGATGCCGGCAGATGCACCGGTGCGCAATGGACCTGTGCGCTCCCGGTAAGCGGCGAGTTTGTTATGGCGTTGACAGGCTGTCTCTTGCAAACCGTTGGTACTGCGTTCACAAGAGCGCGGTGGAACTGGAGTCTTGATGCGTTTATCTGCCGGTCAACGCCGGATCTTCGGGATTACCTGGATCGCCTACGCTGGCTTTTATCTCTGCCGCAAGAATCTGGGTGTGGCATTGCCCCTGCTCAACAATGTCTCAGGGCTTCGCGGCTTCGACCTGGCAAACATCGTATTCGGCTATAGCTTGCTGTACGCCGTTGGCCAGTTCGGATGCGGGCTTCTTTCCGATCGCATCGGAGCAAAGCGCGTGGTCGGCGCCGGCCTATTGTTGGTGGTGGCCAGCAATATCCTGATGGGCGCGCATGCATCGTTCATTTGGCTGCTCGTTTTTGCATGCCTGAATGGCGCCGGTCAGTCGACCGGATGGTCGGGACTGGTAAAGACAATGGCGATCTGGTTCCGCGGCGATAATCGTGGAATCGTGATGGCGTGGTGGAGCACGAATTACGTTCTCGGTGGTTTTCTGGCAACGGCGTTCGCTACCTGGACAGTTGTGCAGGCATGGCTGCTTCCTCAGCTTGGATGGCGGCGGGGCTTTCTGTTTCCGGCGCTGCTACTGCTGCCAATTACTATTCTTTTTCTGATGGGCGCCAAAGATACGCCGGAACAAGCAGATCTCCCTTCCGGAATGCGCCGCGATGGGAGCGCGCTCAGCGCAGTACGCACAGATTGGAGCGGCGTGGCCGTTCTGCTGCGCAAGCCATCTTTATGGATGGTGAGCATGTCGTATTTCTTCCTGGAGCTATGCCGGTACGCGCTGATGTTCTGGCTGCCGCTTTACATGGTGACCCGGCTGAGGTACAGCCTGCAGGCATCGGGATATCTATCGTCTTTGTATGAGCTGATCGGTATTCTCGGCGCGGTGGCGGCGGGTTACATTTCAGATCGCTTCAGCCAGTCACGGCGTGCCCCCGTCTCCGCGATCATGCTGTGCGGATTCGGAATCGTTCTGCTGTTTGAGCCGGCCCTGAGCCGATATGGGCTTGTGGGCACGGCGATTGCAATCTCCCTGGCTGGCATTTTCTCCTTCGGTCCGGACACGCTGCTTTCCGGGGCGGGCGCACAGGACATCGGCGAAGCAAAGGCCGCGGCTACCGCCTCAGGCCTGGTGGACGGAATTGGGCATCTTGGAGCGATCTTCTCGCCGTATGTTGTTGTATGCGTGAGCGAACGCTTCGGGTGGGACCGGCTCTTTCTTGTTCTTGCCGGTGCCGCGTTTCTAGCCGGCGCGGTATTGTTGCCGATCTGGAATCTCAAACCCGCGTGCCAAGTTGTGGTTCCGCTTGAAGATGAGGCGTTGCAGCAGACGGCCTGATGGGCAAATGAGAGAAGGCCGTCGATTGGACTTGATCTGCCCGCGAGCCGCGGACGTTTGCAGGCGATCCCTTCCTTCAGGCCTTTGCCCGTCGATGCGATTTGAACGGCAGGCCGTTTCCCCTACGATGTCGGGCGCTTCCGAATGGCGGCGCGAGGTTGTTGTGAACGCACAGCTTACCGGCATGAACCAATTCCGGGCCCGGATTCCGCGCCGTCACCAATCGGTAATGAACAGACGTTCATTACCGTTAAGCGCGCTTGCTTTCACTTCGCCTTCATACTCTGTGCATTTCTGCTGGCTACTATCGCATCAAGTTCAACGGCAAACCGAGTGAATCTCAACGGCGCTTCTTAAGCCGCCGTGTTGATGCCGAAATTTCACCAACCTCGAACGGAGCCGCCATGCGATATGCAAGCCGCCTTCTCTTCCTTCTCCCCGCATTTGTCCTCAGCATCCCACTCTTCGCGCAGAATGCCCGTGTCAGCGGCGAAGTGGTCGATCCTCAACATGCCAGCGTCAAGGGTGCGAAGGTGGCCCTGACGCGCATCAGCACCCAGGTCAATGAGGTAACCACCACCGACGGAAACGGCGATTTCATCCTGCCGCCCGTTGACCCGGGAACCTACGAGATCAAAGCGCAGTCCCCTGGATTCGAAACCACGGTGGTGACCGGAATCACTCTCGAAGTGGGCGAATCCAAGGTGTTCACTCTGGCGCTGAAGGTGGGCGCGGTGCAGCAATCCGTTCAGGTGAGCGATGTGCCGCCGGAGCTGACAACCGATCGCGCCGACCGCGGCCTCACGATCGAACCGGCATTCGTCGAAAGCATCCCGCTCAATATTCGAAACCCATTGCAGATCATCAGCGACGGAGTTGGCGTAACCAAGGGCGACGATGGTTTGTCGGGTCAGAATTATTCCAGCGAAAGCCGCTCCAACACGTTCCGCATCAACGGCGCAAAAGGCTCGACTACCGATGTAATGCTCGACGGCGCAGCCAATATCACCAACTACTATAACCAGGATGCCGGGATTCCAGGAACCGATTCGGTGCAGGAGACGCGCATTTATACCGATGCCTATGCCCCGGAGTTTGGCCGCACCAGCGGAGGCATTGTGGCCTTTGCGCTGCGTTCGGGCACCAATGCGGTGCACGGCTCGGCCTTTGAGTACTATCGCAACGAAGATATGGACGCCAACGGCTACAACGCCAACCTGGCCGGGGCGGCGAAGGGATCTTTCGGCAGGAATCAGTTCGGCTTCAGGATCGGCGGTCCGGTCGTGATTCCCAAGGTGATGAACGGCCACAACAAGACATTTTTCTTCTTCTCCTACGATGGGCTCCGGGACATGACCGCGGAATCCTGGCTGGAAACCGTTCCCACAGCTTTGGAAAGGACGGGTGACTTCTCTCAATCCTTCGATGCCAAGGGAAACCTGATTGTCATCTACGATCCGGCGAGCACCACCCTGCAACCGGTGGGCAGCACAGTTTGCACTTCAACCCCTGTAAAAACCGCAAATTCAACATATTGCCGCAAATCCTATCTGAGCGAGAATGGGGCCAACAAGATCCCGAACCCCAGCGCATTGGGAATCGCGCTGCTCGACCTCTATCCGCTCCCAAACACCACCGTGCCAAACCCAAGCAATCAGAACAATTTCTTCTCCAATGCGCCGAACACCGACGACAACAACAGCTACGATACGCGCATCGACCATCAATTCAACTCCAAGCACAGCATCTTCGGGCACTATACAGACTTCAGCAATCGCATTCTAAATGCCGACTTTTTCGGCAACGGATTGTCACCCCAGATGGCCAATGACCGCATCCCAGGGAAGAGCATCCTCGTGAATCACACCTGGGCCATCAAGTCAAACCTGATCTTCGAACATCACTTTTCCTGGGCGCATAGCGAATCCAATCGTGGTGAGCTGGTGCATCGAACTCCTGGAAGCCTTGGCTTCAATGCCGCCAACGTCGCGCCTGGCGTCACCGCAACCCTCAGCCCCTCGCTCGGCATCAGCGGCGCTTCCGCGCTGGGCGGCGTGACTTCTCTGGGAAACGAGTATCCCCTGGAGAGCAACTTTTCGTCGGTTTGGCAATATGCGGCCGACGCCAGTTGGGAGAAGGATAAACATACAATCAAATTCGGCTTCGATACCAGGCGTTACCCTGTGCAGCTATGGGATCCGGATCAGATGTCCATCAGCGCAGCCGACAAGTTTACCAGTGGTCCGTGGACGACGACACCTTCGACCGACTCCGGCTCGGGCATGGCCGAGTTGCTGCTTGGCCTGGCAACCGTCAGCTCGGGATACGAGCCTGTGACCCGGTCCCACCACTACTACTACGGCGCCTACGCTCAGGACATCTGGAAGCTCACTTCCAAGCTGACGGTTACTTACGGCTTGCGGTACGACCTCGAGTTGGGCGACATTGAGAACGAAAACCTGCTCAACTACATCGACACCACCTCCACTTCGCCGATCAACGGCAAAGTTTCCTCTCTTCCCGGCGAACCTGCACTTTCGACTCTGGTGGGCGGCGTGGGTATTCCGGGCCTGAACGGTACCAGCAGAGAGCTGCAACTTCCCGAGAAGGTGCACTTCTCGCCGCGCCTTGGTCTCGCTTATCAACTCAACAAGAAGACCATCGTTCACACCGGCCTCGGCATCTTTTTCCATCCGGCCGCGGCCTGGCAGCAATTTCCCAACGCCGACGGAGCAATCAGAACTTCAACCTCTATCGACGCGCAGTCCAACGGCGCAATGCCCGTCGTCGGTTACAGCCTAGCCAGCCCCTTTCCCTCGGGCCTTCCCACTCCTTATGGGAACGCCGCCGGCCTGGGCATCGATCTCGGACAAAGCATCGCCGGCCCAGGGCGCAATCAGAATATTGCCTATCAGCTCAATTACTCGCTCGACGTTCAACGTTTGCTGCCCGCCAGTTTTGTCGTCGCCGCGGCTTACGCCGGCAACCAAGGCGTGCACCTGATGCAGCCCCTCTATATGAACCAGATTCCCGACTCCGATCTGGCTCAGGGTTCGGCATTACTCGCCAACGTCAGCAACCCCTTCGCCGGCGTCATCACCGACCCAACCTCTACGCTCAGCCTGTCTACGGTCGCCTACGAACAACTGCTTCGTCCATTCCCGCAGTTCACCGGTTTGGAGCAGCTTAACTCGGGCGTGGGCCACTCCACTTACAATGCCGGGCAGTTGACGGTCGAACATCGCGCCAAGCAGGGGCTCTCCGAGCTCTTTGGCTACACCTTCAGCAAAGCCCTCGACAACGTCGGCGAGATGACCAGCGTGGCGGGGACTTACACGGGATTCCAGGATTACTATTGCCCGCGCTGCGACAAGTCCCGCTCCGACCAGGACGAGACCCACGTAGTGCGCTGGAGCACGCGCTACGAATTGCCCTTCGGCTACCAAAAGCCGCTTCTCAATCGCGGCATTGCCGCAAGGTTTGTGGGCGGCTGGGCGGTCAGCGGAATCTACTCCTTCGATTCAGGCCGGCCGTTAACGGTGAGCGCCACCAACAACTCCCATTCCTACAACGGAGGAAGCTACCGGCCCAATACGACCGGCATCTCGGATAAGGCGCCTGGCGGTGAGCAGCTCAAAGCCGGCGGTGAATACTTCAACCCTCTCGCCTTTGCGCAGCCGCCCAGCTACACCTTCGGCAACGCGAGCCGCCATTTGGCGGACATCAACAGTCCCTATTCGTGGAACCTTGATGCCATGGTGGAGAAGGATACGCGTATTTCAGAGCGCTACGTCGCCACCTTCCGCGCGGAGGCCTTCAACGCTCTCAACAATGTAATCTTCTCAGGCCCGACCACCAGCTACGCCTCCGCAACCTTCGGATCCTTCGCTTCTATGAGCCAAAGCAACACACCGCGAAACATTCAGATCAGTGCGCGTTTCACGTTCTAACCCCAGGCAGGATTCCGCGGCCGCGCCGTGGAATCCTGCTCACCGGAAAATGGAGATGCAGATGACAAAACGACTCTGTTTAATGCTTGCACTGCTGGCGAGCGCCGCGTGCTTCGCGAACCTTGCGCACGCCACCCAAACGATTTTCATCAACGCCAAAGTCATCACCGTCGATGCGGCGCACCCTTCCGCGCAGGCCTTCGCCATCGACAACGGCCGATTCACCGCGGTGGGAACGAACGCGGAGATCCTCAAGCTCAAGACGGCCTCGACCACGATGATCGACCTGAAGGGCATGACGGTAACTCCGGGATTCAACGATGCGCACCTGCATCCGCAGGCGATCTTCGACGAGAACTCGCAGTATTACAGGGTGTGGCTGGGCGCCGATCGCGTCAAGACGATCGACGATCTTGTCGCTGCCTTGAAGAAGAAGGCCGCGATTACTCCTCCGGGAAAGCTGATCAACGGATATGGATACAACGATGTCACGTTGGGCCGCCACCCCAACCGTCATGATCTCGACCTGGTCTCCACCACCCAGCCGGTGTCCATCACGCACGGGTCGGGTCACATCACAGTGGTGAACAGCTTCATGCTTGAAGCCGCCGGCGTCACCAAAGAAACGCCTGACCCTCCGGGTGGTGCGCTCGATCGCGATCCCGATGGAACGCCCAACGGCGTGCTCCGCGAGAGTGGGCGCGGCATGCTTTCGAGGGGACGCCGCGAGCAGCAACTCGCCGGCTCAAGTGACAAAGTCGCAACCTCCGATCAGCCGAGCGAAGGCCGTGGCCAGCGCGGCGAGGGCCGCGCACAACGGGGCGAAGCCGGCGACCGGCGCGATGCGGGACCGAACGACAGAATGAGCATCCCGCACGACGACGAGATTAAAGGCTACCTGAACTGCTTTAAGCAATACTCCGCGCGAGGCATCACCAGCGTGGGCATCGCCGGCGGGAGCCCGTCCTCGTTCCGCTTGATGCAGGAGTTGCGCGATCAGGGAAATCCGGTGCGCGTTGGTTTCATGTTCGGCGTGGGCTCATTCGACGATCTCCAGGCGGCGGGCATTCAACGGGGCTTCGGCGACGATCGCCTTCGCATTTCCTCTCTCAAGAACTTTCAGGGCAACTCGCTGAGCGGGCGGACCGCATGGCTCAGCCAGGCCTACTCCGACCGGCCCGGCTATTTTGGAATTCAGCCCGCTCGCAGTCAGGAGAAGCTGGATGAGGACGTTCAGAAGTGGTGGGACGCCGGATGGCAGGTTGCGACTCACTCCAACGGCGATCGAGAGATCGACATGATGCTCACGGCAATCGAACGCGCGGAGGCGAAGAATCCCCGTCCCGATGCCCGGTGGCGAATCGAGCACGCGAGCGTTATGAATCAGGCGTTGCTGGATCGGGCCAAGAAGGATGGCGTGATCCTGGTGTTTCATTCCTATATGTGGGAGTACGGGAATATCCTTGCCTCCTATGGGCCAGAGCGCCTTTCGATGATGCACGCCTATCGCACCGCGATCGACATGGGCATTCATGTGGCCGGCCATTCTGACTCGCCAATCTCCGCAGCCTATCCCTTGCTGAGGATTCAGGACATGGTTACCCGCAAGAGCCAGCAGGGCGTCCCGACCGGCGCGGAACAGAAGATTGGTGTCGAAGAGGCCATCAAGGTGTGGACGCTTGACGGAGCCTACGCCACATTCGAGGAGAACAATAAAGGTTCTATTACTCCCGGCAAGCTGGCGGATTTTGTAATTCTCCAGAAGGATCCGCGTGCGGTTCCGCCCGACACCATCAAGGATATTCTTCTTGAGGCAACTTACCTTGGTGGGCAAAAAGTCTACACGGCGCCGGAGAAAGCCGTAGCAATGACTCCGCAGCCTCCCATCAATTACGGCGATGGCAACTACGGCGATGGCGATGAAGAGGAAAATGAGAATGGGAGCAATTAACAAAGATAGGTTGCTCTTTAGCCCCGGCCCCCTGACCACAAGCGCTACGGTCAAGGGGGCCATGCTCCGGGATCTTGGATCGCTGGACAGCGAGTTTCTGGCCACGGTTCACAATGTTCGTGGGCGCTTGCTCGATCTGGGCCCTTATCCACGCGAGGAATACGAATGCATTCTGATGCAAGGCAGCGGGACGTTTGTCGTCGAATCAGTGATCTCATCGGCGATTCCACGCGAAGGAAAATTGCTGGTGCTGGTCAACGGCGCCTACGGGCGGCGCATTGCTCAGACAGCACGTGTTCACGGCATCGCATTGGACGTCTTTGAAGTCCAGGAGAACAAGAAATTCACTGCCGAACTTGTCGCTGAACATCTGGCGTCGGCTTCCGGAATCACTCACGTCGCCGTGGTGCACTGCGAAACGACCAGCGGCATGTTGAACCAAGCGGAAGAAATCGGCCATGTAGTACATGCCGCAGGCGCTGTCTACATTGTCGATGCGATGAGCAGCTTCGGTGCCGTTCCCATCGATATGGTGGGTTCGCATATCGGTTTTCTGGTTTCTTCCGCGAATAAGTGTATCGAGGGAGTGCCGGGGTTTGGGTTTGTCCTTGCCAACCGTCGCGCTTTGGATTCGGCAAAGGGCAATGCGCGGACGCTGAGCCTCGATCTCTACGATCAATGGGCCAGCATGGAAGCGGATGGTCATTTCCGGTTTACACCGCCGATTCACACCATTCTAGCCTTTGAACAGGCTCTGAATGAACTTGAAGAAGAGGGCGGGGTAAGCGCACGAGGAGAACGCTACCGTCAAAACCACGTTGCCCTCTGCCGCGGCATGAAGGCCATGGGCTTCGAGATCTATCTCGCGGACGAGGACCAAAGTTTCATCATTACTTCGTTTCGGTACCCTACCAACCCGGCCTTCCAATTCGCAGATTTCTATGAAAGGCTTTGGACCCTCGGCTTCGCAATTTATCCTGGTAAGTTGTCTTACGAACCCTGCTTCCGAATCGGAACCATCGGACGAATCACCACTGCCGACATCGAAGCGCTGCTCTCTGCCATCCGCCGAGTACTCCTCGAGATGGGCGTCCGCAGTGCGGGTGAAGCGCGCGAAGAGCGGGAGCCTGAGACTGTAACCGGCTCAGTAGGGCTACGAGCACTATGAGGTCAAATCTTTTAAGCGCTGCATAACATGCCGCTTGCTGCCCTCGCGGACATCATTCAAAGCTGGCAGGAGATCGATGCAAAGCGCATCGTTGCGTGGGAATTCTGATCGATGAGTGCGGAGCAAGTTGGTTGCAGGACACTATCGCGCATCATGCTTAGCAAAATGGTGGAACCTCTGGTATACAACGGTCCTCAAACTTGGCCTAGGATGACGTGCAGGTTGCGGTCGCAGCATAGAGGGCCGTACATCTCGCACTTTCATAAGGCGCAGTTGCAATGGGTCCGTTGGCGATAAATTGGACGATGTAGGTCCAGCGGTGACATTATGAGCAAGGCTGTTTGGTTCGGACTGGACGCGATATTCAAGTTGATTTTACAGCGTTCGGCTGAACTTTCAACTGGTAACAAGGGACGATTGTCGATGCCGCAAGATTGCGTTTCCGGGGCGGGCCTGTCGCAATCGCATACTCGGACCTCGGTGCCTCCAGCGGCGGCGAGTTTGCCATTGGTCTACAGCGCCACAGCATAGACCGAAGCCCGCTACCGATGCATCCGTCAAAGCCGAACAGGAGAAGCGCCGCCGCGAGGAGGCCATAGCCCAGGTCACGGGCTTGCGCGTCCTGAGCGCCATCGGCGAAGCGGTCCCCGTTCGTCTGATGAAGCGCGACCTGCTTTTTGTTGTTGAGCGTCTCGCCGCCGTCTTGGACGAGCGCCGTCTGGCCATCGTTTTGCGCCAGTACAACCTCGGAAAGCCGAACAGCGCCGCCGATGCCGCGGCCAAACTGCTTGATAACGTAGTCTATTTTTCGCACATTTGAATCGGGTTTTATGCTTGGGAGGTTGGTACAAGCAGGAGGAGCAAGACCTCTGAGGCGAGGACGATGGAGCCAACCATGGGAGCAGGAGTGGAGCCAGCCGGCGAGGCAAGAGCGCCGTTAGGGCCGGTGTTAAAGATCGACGAAGGGCGCATTCATGCGCATTTGGATGAGGTGGTAAGGTCAACGGTCGAAGAGACGCTGAACGCGCTTCTGGATGCCGAGGCTGATCATCTGTGTGGCGCCAGGAAGTACGAGCGCACGGAGGGCCGGAAGGACACGCGGGCGGGCAGCTACGACCGGCACTTGCAGACCAAGGCTGGCGAAGTAACGCTTACGGTGCCGAAGCTTCGCACGCTGCCCTTCGAGACGGCGATTATCGAACGGTACCGCCGGAGAGAGTCTTCCGTTGAGGAGGCGCTCATCGAGATGTATCTGGCCGGGGTGAGCGTGCGGCGCGTGGAAGACATCACGCAGGCGCTGTGGGGCACGCGGGTTTCTGCCTCGACAGTGAGCGACCTGAACCAGAAGATCTACGGCAAGATCAACGAGTGGCGCGAACGTCCGCTCGTGGGCGATTTTCCCTACGTATTTCTCGATGGCCTTTGGCTGAAGCGCAGCTGGGGCGGCGAGGTGAAGAACGTCTCGGTGCTGGTGGCGATTGGCGTTTCGCAGAGCGGCTATCGTGAGATTCTGGCGGTGAGCGAAGGCGCCAAGGAAGACACGGCGAGTTGGACGACCTTCCTGCGCGAGATGAAGCAGCGCGGCCTCAAGGGCGTCGAGTTGTTCGTCTCCGACAAGTGCCTGGGGCTGGTGGAGAACCTGGCGGACTTCTATCCGGATGCCTTGTGGCAGCGCTGCGTGGTGCACTTCTACCGCAACGTGTGGACCGCCGTGCCCACCGGCAAGGTGAAAGAAGTGGCTGCCATGTTGAAGGCCATTCATGCCCAGGAAGACGCCAAGGCGGCTAAGGAAAAGGCTCTCCAGATAGTTGAAAAGCTGCGCGCCATGCGGCTGGCCAAGGCTGCGGAGATCGTCGAGAACGGCATCGGCGAAACGCTGAGTTACTACTCGATGCCGCCAGAACACTGGCGCTGCCTGCGGACCAACAACCCGCTGGAGCGGCTGATGCGGGAGATACGGCGACGAACGAGGGTGGTGGGGGCATTTCCCGACG
>Ga0181527_1001539_pt1 | contig 23558 bp, 21 predicted proteins | sample PEATcosm2014_Bin_30_FD_119762 | JGI IMG/M metagenome (GOLD analysis project Ga0181527, IMG submission 119762) | Peatland microbial communities from MTU Mesocosm Facility, Houghton, MI, USA - PEATcosm2014_Bin06_60_metaG | ecosystem: Environmental > Terrestrial > Soil > Wetlands > Peat | place...
ACTGAAGGCCGTCGCACCGAGCGTGAGCAAGAGCATCACGGCCGTGCACATGGCGAACAACTGGTCCACCAGTGTCACCGGCACCAACGCCGCCTACTTCCAGATCAGCAATTGGCAGCTCGCGGCCGGCCGCGTCTTCAACGAGACCGAGGAGAAGGCGGGCAAGGCGGTGTGTGTGATCGGCGACACCGTGCGGCGGGAGCTCTATGGTAGACAGAACCCCGTGGGCGACAAATTGCGCATCAAGCAGTTCTCCTGCGAGGTCGTCGGGCTGCTCCAGGCGAAGGGTCAGGGGTCGATGGGAATGGACCAGGACAACACGGTGATCATGCCGCTGCGGACGGTGCAACGCAGGCTGGCCGGCAACCAGGACGTCAGCACGCTGCTGGTCTCGCTACAGGACGGAGTCTCGAGCGACAAGGTCAAGAACCAGATCGAGCAGCTGATGCGCGAGCGCCGAAGAATCGCCGAGAACGAGGACGACAACTTCAACGTGCTCGACACCAGGCAGATCGCGGAGACCCTCTCCGGCACGACCCGCGTCATGACGATGCTGTTGGGAGCCGTGGCCGCCGTGAGCCTGCTGGTCGGCGGCATCGGCATCATGAACATCATGCTCGTGTCGGTGACCGAGCGCACGCGGGAGATCGGCATCCGCCTGGCCATTGGGGCGCTGGAGCGGGAAGTACTGCTGCAGTTTCTGGTCGAGGCCGTCGTGCTGTCCGCGTTCGGCGGTTTCGTCGGCATCGTTGTGGCGACCCTGGCCTCGGTCGGACTCGCCCGCGTGATTCAGGTCCCCTACCTCTTCAACCTGCAGATCAACGTGCTCGCGTTCCTGTTTTCCGCCGCGATCGGCGTGATCTTCGGCTACTTCCCGGCCCGTCGCGCGGCACAACTCGATCCGATCGAGGCGTTGCGCCACGAGTAGCGCATCTCGTTAGCGTCAGTCTCAGGGTGCCTGCGTTACGCAACCCGTGAATGACTGCCTGGCGGGCCTCAACGGCTGCGGCACATAGCCGACTACGCCCTCCGGCTCCCACCGTCGGCTTTGCCTTGACAGCGTATGATAACGAAGAGTGTTTGATCCGCTGTCCGGCCAAACGTGCGGTGTGCGACTTGCCGGGATCCGTTGCAGCCGGACGGCGGATAAACGCCGTTGAACTGAAGCGCGTAGCACGACCGCCGCTGACTATGGGGTTTGTATCCGAGGGAGCGTTCGATCGGCCAACAATACGGAGGGACAACGCAGCCGGTCTTGGTGGCGGGGGTGGGGGTCAGGGTGTGGTGAGTAGGCGCGGAAGGCCTGCTGAGCGCGTGCGGACGCGCAGGTGTGCGTCACCACCGGCGTGGTCGTCAGAAAGCTTGAGAGCGGAGAGGGAGCCTCGGCCGGAGTCATGAGGTGTCATGCGGTCGTGGAGCCAGAATTTCCACGATGCGCATCCGTGCCCCGCAGATCGGACACGGCGCAAGCGGTGGCTCGGTATCGTGGTCGTCGAGAGTCTCGGGGTCGGTAGCGCGCGTCTCGATCGCCTCGTGAGAGGGCGTGGCCGCTGCCACGCCGAGCAGCTCGCGGCACCGAGTCAGCTTCCGCTCTCGATGCCGGTTAGCCAAGATCCCATAGTGCCGGATGCGCATGAAGCCACGCGGAACGACGTGCAGGAGGAAGCGACGCAGGAACTCCGCGACGGGGAGCGTCATCTCCTTCTGAGTGTCGCGATCGGCGTAGTCCTTGCGCACAAAACGCACGATGCCATCGCCAATGAACAGCAGCCGGCGGTTGGCGATCGCCACGCGGTGCGTGTAGCGGCTCAGATACTTCAATACGCGCTCAGGTCCGCCGAACGGTGGCTTGGCGTAAACCACCCATTTGGTGTGCTGCAGCGTGGTGAGCAGACGGTCCCAGGGTTCGCAGTCGGCAAGTCCCGCACACTGGCCGATGAATCGCAATTTTGCGCGCCGGCGTAAACGTGCCAGCGCAGCGAGGTACTTGCCGCGAAACACCTTGCTCATGGCTTTGACGGGGAACAGAAACGGCCGGCGGCGGCGCCTGCGACGCACAGAGACCCAGTGCGATTGATCCGAGCTGAGGCCGCCTCCCGTCACCACACAATGCACGTGGACGTGCTTGGTGAGGTTCTGGCCCCAGGTGTGCAGCACCATGGTGATGCCCGGTTCACCCCCAAGGTGCTTGGGATCGCGAGCGAAGGTGAGCAGCGTCGTCGCCGCCGCCCGGAACAGGAGCCCGTATAGCTCACTCGGGTTGACGCGAATCAGCGCGTTGAGCGCGTGCGGCAAGGTGAAGATGACGTGGAAGTAGTCGACGGGCAGGAGCATCGCCTGTTCGGCCGCCATCCACTTCGCTCGCGCCGTTCCTTGGCACTTGGGACAATTGCGATTGCGGCAAGAGTTGTAGGCGATGCGCTTGTGCCCACAGACATCGCAGCCTTCGACGTGCCCACCGAGCGCTGCGGTGCGACAGCGGGCGATGGCACGCAGCACCTGACGCTGTGCCGGCGAGGTCGGATGGGTGCGCAGGAACTCGGCTCCGTAAGCACGCACTGCGTCAGCGACCTCGTAGCGCGGTCGCTCTGCTGCCGCCGTCGCCGTCCCAGACGACGGGCCGTGCATCACCTACGCAGGCGTGACGGGAGCGAGCGTCAGCTTGTCCAGCGGGGAGGCCAGCTCAGCGATGCGGTGCCGCGTCACGTGCAGGTAGCGCGCGGTGGTCTTGAGATGCCCATGGCCGAGCAAGCGCTGGATGGTCACCACGTCGGTGCCACCGTCCATCAGATGTGTCGCGAATGCATGACGCAGGGCATGAATCCCGCCGTTCTTGCGGATTCCCGCTCGCGCCCTGGCTGCGTAGTAGATGCGCAACGCAGTGGCGGTCGCCATCGGCGCGTCCTTTCGGCGCTGAGGAAACAACCACTCGGTCGGGCGGTAGATCCGGTAGTACTGCCGCAGCTCTTCGAGTAAGCGCTGGGAGAGCAGCGTGTAGCGATCTCTCTTCCCCTTGCCCTGTTGGACGCGGATCAGCATCCGTTGCGAATCGATGTCCGTCACCCGCAGGTGCACGACCTCGCCCGCGCGCAGGCCCGCCGCGTAGGTCGTCATCAACAACAGCCGATGCTTGAGATTCGACGCGGCGCCAAGCAGTCGTGTCACTTCCTTAAGGCTGAGGATCGCGGGTAGCTTGTGCGCCTCCTTTGGCAGCGGGATGGAAAACTCGCTACGCCTGCGCCTCAGCGTGACCTCATAGAAAAAGCGCAGTGCGCAAGCCGCTTGACGGCACGTGGCCGACGCAAGCCGGCGCTCCTCGATGAGATGGCACAGATACCGTTGTACGTCGCGATCGGTGAGTTCGTCGGGCGAGCGGTGATGGTACCTCGCCAGATCGGTCACGGCACGCAGGTACGCCCGGCGCGTGTGCGCCGACCGCCCGCGCACCACGAGATCCTGCTCCATCCGTGTGCGGAGACTACCCATCCTGACCTCCCTTCGGTTGGGGTCGCGCCAACCAGGCACGACCACGTGAAAGGCCGAGTCTGCCGCACACACTCAGTCAGATGGAATGAGGATCAACGAAGAAAAGGCATTCAACCTCCTTCTTCCCGGGAGGGGCGGACATTCTCACTGAGCAGTTGGAAGGCGGACAGAATCACTGAGCTACAACATTCGAACGTGCCGCGTCGCCGCCGGATTCGGGGTAGGTGATGGGGCTGGATGGCTGGCGTGCCGGTGCGGGGCGGACGTGTGCAGCGCGTCAGCCCACCAGCCAATTACGGATCCGCTCGTACACTGCGGGCTGGCTTAGCAGGTCGAGGTGGCCCGTGTCGTACGCGATCCACTGGTTTGGCTCCGGAAACGCGAGCGCGAAGCGCGGATCGTCATGGCGCCCGAGCGCGCTCGCGAGGGGCACGAGCCCGTCGCCGAGCAGACGAGCGCCGAGGCCGCCCGCCGACTTCCCGGTCGTCGCGGCGATCGCATAGCACCGCACGCCCTCGGGCAGCGGAACGGGGCGACGCGGGTCCTCGCCGTACGCGAACCGGTTGCGCCCCTGCCAGTCCTCGTCCAGCACGCTGCCGTGGCGCAGATCCGTGATCCCGGCGCTGCGGATCTTGCCGAGGCGCGCAAATGGCGCGGTAAACGGTGTCTTCTCTAGCAGGAGGTGAATCCAGTGTCCGCCGCGCTCGAGCGGCGCGCCGTGGTGCGGCGTACCAAGGAAGACGAGCTTACACAGCTTGCGCGGCCAGTCGTGGGTTGCAGCCGTGCCGGTGTAATGCGCGCTGCGCGCCACCAGCCCGCCCATGCTATGCGCGACGATGACGAGTTCCTCGAGCGGCACCGGCCATGCCGCGACAAGCGCGTCGAGCATCGTGGCGAATGCCTGCCCGTTGGTGGAAGTGTGCAGGCCGGTGTTGTAGTGCAAATAAATGGGCGTGAACAGCAGATCGCGAGCGAGCGCGGCGCCGTGTTCGTGCCCTTTGCGCTCCCACTGCAGATCGTTCATGCACAGGCCGTGCACAAGCACGACGACCTTTCCGCTCGGCAACGGAATGGCCGCGGCGAGCCCTTCCTGCGTGAGTTCGAGCGGTTTGCCGTCCCGGCGCAGCTGCATGGCGATCGCCAGCGGATTACCGGTCTCGGCGAGGTAGTCGCCCAACACGCCATTCAGCGCCGCAACCAGGGCTTCGCGCGCAGGCGGTGAACCCATCTCACCCAGCATCGGGCCGAGTTGCGCGAGAACCGCATCAATGCCACCGCCCACGGCGCGCGTGACCCCGCGGATGCTCTTGTAAACGAGCCCGGTGATGCCATTCAGGGCGCCCGTCACGACCGGGCCGCCGAGCCCGGCCGGCGCACCCGCGATGCGGGTATGCAACGCCTCCACCAGATCGGTCAGACCCGTGGTCGCGTCGATCGCCATCCGGCTGACGCCGCGGAGGTCGGTGACCTGGTTGCGCCTTTTCGAGGTCATAGCGGCATCGCAGCCGGGAGTGTCCGCCTTTGCCCCGTTGAGCGCAATCGAGGCTGCGGGAAGGAAGAGACTTCGTTTCAGGGCTACACCCAACCAACTTGGCATTTGCTTGAGTGGGGTGGAAGATACAAATTAGAAACAAGTCCAACAAGGACATCAAAGCGGTGTGGGTGTACTACGAGCTGCTAGACAATCAACTTGCCGAGACGCTTGCCTCGGGAACCACCGCGCAGCGGTTTAGTTCAACGTCCTGTACCAGCGGCGCCGGCTCCAACCGGCCGTGGTGCGCGATGCTCTGTGTCCTGCCGCTTCTTCGGCCGTGGTCATCTCGGCGACGCGGCGGTAGGCCAGTTTGAGTTAACCGAACAACACTTCTTGGCGACCACTAGGGAACGGGTTCATCTATTTTGCGCTCCGGAAGTGAGAGCGTCGCGTAGTCGACATATTTGTCTGTGTAACCCAAGACCTTCAGCACCGTCCGATGGAACAATGTCTGGGTTGTATTCCAGTGCTGAATGTCTTCGGGCCTCTTAAGTACGTTGCCGTGAGCTGGACGGTGCCGCACGTCCAACGCTGCCTGTTCCCGCTTTCCAATAGCAAGGCCGATGTCTGTAAAAAAAGCTTTCACCCTGTCGCCGCCACTCATCCGGTAGGCGTTTTCGAGCACCCTAAGAATCTCCTTGCCGCGAGACTCCCCGGTCAGCTTGCATTGGAGAGTTGCCATTTCGGGTGCGACCAACCCGTCAAACCGTTCCTTCGTCATGTAGAGGCCAGTCGTGGAGGAACGCTTCGACCCGTGCCATGCCGCGATCAACCGTTCGATGGCCGCCGTCGCCAAGAGGATGTTGGGACCCAGGGGCGATCGTTCCGCGATCCAGAATTGCCATAGCGCTTCATCGAGAGCGAGTTCTTGACGGAGGCGCATGTAGTTGGGCACGAGTGAACCCAAGAGTTGCTCAGCGCGAGCAGAGAATCCGCTCTCATCATGAAGGCGGACAGGCGGGAAAGACGCCCGTCTGCACAGCTCTGGGATCCCATTCCCCCACGGTGAACAGCTGACCACGCGAACGACCCGCCCAGTATGGAAGGAGGTCTCCCCAACGAGCAGCAGTTGACGCCCGAACACAAAAGAAACGATCTCCGCCAGAGCTGCACGCACATCTGATGGGGGAATACCTCCCCATGAGGAACGATACTCGAACTGCAGGCACCGCGACCATTTCGGCGCACACTTCTCGGGCACCAGTCCAACGGCCGCCGTGTGATTCCCTACAGTAACAAGCACGTAGTCGTGCCTGTGGGACTCTTGTGGCCGAAGCGTTCGATCAGCTTCTGGTCGCAGGCCCGAATCCGCCGCCGCGGTGCGGTGCCGGTCGTAACACTTATCAAAACTACGCCTGGTGGTCCGGTAGAAGCTGAGCGTGTCGGAGGGGCCGTTCAAGTACCACTCGCAAAGAATGCCCGGCTCCACATCTTCCAGTTCTACGGAAATGCTCCCTACGCTCGTCATGCGGCAGGTGAAGTGCTCCACGGACCGGGCTAGATCGTATTGCCTTTCCAGGGAAACAGGCAGGACACCCGTCAGCCGATAACGCCCCCCCACCGCGTCTGTTCCTTCGATCCTTTCTCCTTCCACGACTGCGCCCGGAACATGCTCGCCAAAATACTCGCGGCCTATGTCGCCGGACCCAAGGCCACGGCTGCCGCGGACTTCAACAATTATGTCGTACTGTGAATCACGTTCCACTCGGATATTCGTGGACTGAGCAGGGAGGCAGCTGGCGGCCGTGATCGTGGTGATCTCGCGGCCGGGAAAAAGAAAATCCCACTCAAAATCCGCCGCGGCAAGCTCAAGTGATGTAGGCTCGCGATCACGCCCCGCGCTCATGAGCCTTTCATACACCACGAACGGTGCCGTTCCCAAAGAGTCGGATGACACCGGTTCTTGGGCACTCCGGCGCTCCGCCGGCTAATCAATCTTATTCAAGATAAAACCGGTTACCTCATACGATCCATTCGGAGTCCAGATCGCAATCAGTGTCGGAGACTTTTGAGGAGCCAGCCATGGCCACAGCCGAGACTAGCGGCATCACGGCGACGCGTCTTCGGACGCTGAGAACTTATCGTTTTCCAGGAGCCTACTCACAAGCAAAGCCCGGACGGTCTCATCGCTCCAGAGAAGCCGCTCGGGTTTGCCCTTCTCGATGGTGTGCCTCTTCCGGCGCACGGCGGCGTTCTTCGCCAGAGGCACAAGTTTATGGCCGGGTTTTTCACTCGCTATGGTGCAATCGCGAATGAGAAGATCGACCCACCCTTCCTCATCCCGGATCACCTCGGCAACGACCACGCGGTCGCCGACATTCACGGCGCGGCCCCGGTGGCGCCTGGGCTTTTGCCATACGCCCTCGCTCCAGCGAATGACGTCCGCCTTGATAAACCCGCTGCCGCAACGAATCCATTCCGCCGCCATCCTTATCCGCCACCTCTCCTGGGATCGCCCGGCAGGCGTTCGTCTGAGGCTCTCAGCCTTTCGATCGCATCACTCATGGCAGTCCATACCAGGTGCCCTTGCGGGCGCCGTGCTGCTTGAGGTGGCCAAGCGCTACCAGCCGCCGGAAATGTTCCTTGAGCGTGTTCCGGCTCGCGCCGGTGACGCGGATCATGTCGCCGATCGTCACGCGGCCATGCTGGCGCGCGTGATCGACGATCTGCACGGCCAGCTCGGGCAAGGCGGCAATGATAATCTTCTCCCGTTCCACCTTCGCCGCGAGGCGCCGCTTTTGTTGCTGCAGGGCGCGCAGAAAGAAGAGAAGCCACGGCTGCCAGTTCGGCGCCGCAGTGCGGATCGTGCCCTGCGTCTGGCGCAGCGCGAGGTAATAGCCTTCCTTGCTGTGCTCGATCACGCTCTCCAGCGAGCTGTAGGGCACATAGGCATAGCCGGCCTGCAGCAAGAGGATCGCGGTCAGGATGCGGCTCAGGCGGCCGTTGCCATCCTGGAAGGGATGGATCTCCAGAAACACCACGATGAACACGCCGATGACCAGCAGCGGATGCAGGCGACCAAGCGTGCGCGCCTCATTCAGCCAGGCTACCAGCTCGGCCATGAGGCGCGGCGTGTCGAAGGGCGTTGCCGTCTCGAAGACAACGCCGATCTGCTGGCCGGCTTCATCGAACGCGGCAACGCTGTTGGACGTCGTCTTGTATGCGCCCCGGTGATAATCGTCCTTGTCGCTGTAGGACAAGAGATCCCGGTGCAGTTGCCTGATATGGTTCTCTGTGACCGGGATGTCTGCCCAGGACTGGAAAACGGTCTCCATGACCTTCGCATAGCCCGCCACTTCCTGCTCGTCTCTGGTCGCGAAGGACTGGATCTGCAAGTTGCTGAGAAGGCGCTCAACTTCGCGATCGCTGAGCTTGCTGCCCTCGATGCGGGTGGACGACCCGATGCTCTCAATGGTCGCGACGCGACGGAGGGCATTCAGGCGCTCAGGCGCGAGTGTGCCGAAGGCGCGCCAGGCCCCCTTGAATTCGTCAATCTCAGCGATCAGCGTCAGAAATTCTGGTGTGATCTGAAGGGTGTCGATAGTGAGCATTGGAACCTTCCAGCCATATGTTCACCCATAAACACCCAAAAATCAACATCCAAAAGCACATCCACAACCATCCATATTCCCAGCGAGTCTGGGCCGGACGCGCGCTCGGAAATTTACACACTGACTTACACACTTTCACATTTTCTGAAAATATCATCAGGAAAATCGAGATGTTAGCGTCATGCAAAAGGGACTTAAAATCCTGTGGGGGGTTTCCCCCGTACGGGTTCGATCCCCGTCCCCGGCATTGATGTTTCAGCGGCCTAGCCGCTTATGAAAGTACGCAATGTCAAGCGGGGATTGGTAGCCAGCACAAAGCGAAGAGAGAGCGAAGCGCGCTCCACCCCAGATCAGGGCACTGCTCCCCTGTCGCTTTATGGCACACTGCGACAGGCGGTATGCAGCGCTCAATCCGGCTTTACTTGGGCTTAAATTCGCGGGCGCGCTTCCGCGCCTCCGCGATCTCCGTGGGCGTCATCGCGGCGGCACACTTGTCGCGGCGCTGGATGGCCTCCTCACGCCCTTCTGCCTTGGACAACCCGGCAGCCGCGAGGTCGTACCACTTGTGCGCCTCCACATAGTCCAGCGGGACACCCTGGCCTGTGTCGTACAAGACGCCGAGGCTGTACTGGGCGCTGGCATCGCCTTGGTCGGCAAGCGGTTCATAGAGCCGCAATGCGGTCGCGTAATCGCCGTGCTCTTGGGCTGAAAGCGCGTCCTCGAATGATCCGGCAACGGCGGTTCCTGCAACCGTCAACACCATGAGCCACACGGCCAGCATTCTGCGAAGCATCGGCAAGACCACCTCCGACTTAGACTCTCGCACTCTGTCGTAGAGAACAGTGGGAAGGTCAAACGAACCCCCCGGCGGTCGCTGTCGCAACATCGCACCGGGTACCCGCCCCTGAGCCTGAACGTTGTTCACGCGAAGGTGCTGAGATTGTCGCCTGCGGCAGAACTTGATATTCAGTGCGACAGTCAATGATTGCGAAGCATGCCGACGGCACTGCACACGGGTGCTTACCGGCGGAGATTATGAACATTCGATGTATGTCCAGACCCTGGCAAAGGAGCAGCTGATGTGAGTGGGTCGGCCCATCACCCACCGTCGACGGTCCCGATCCAGTGGTGGAGGCGGGGCGCAGCCGAGAGTCGCAGTAGCGGCGAGCGGTCGCCACCTCCGGGAGGGGGTCGCCGCAATTGTCTCGCGTTCAGTGTCCTCGCGATCCCGGTAGTCTTGATTCTCGTGCTGGGGTGGACCCAGCGGTGGATGTCCGATGACGGCTTCATCAGCGTCCGCGTGGTGCACCAGATTTTCGCCGGCAACGGGCCCGTGTTCAACGCAGGCGAGCGCGTCGAGGCGACGACTAGCCCACTCTGGCTGCTGTCTCTGGTGGTCGGCAGGGTTCTCTTCTTCCGGCTTCCCGTCGAGTGGATCGCCGTCCTGCTGGGCATGTCGACGACGGTCGCCGCCGTCGCGCTCACGCTCTTAGGCGCGGCGCGTGTCCATCGCACGTGGCGGCTGCTTCCCATCGGCATAGTCGCCTATGTTGTGCTGCCGCCAGCGGCGGCGTTCGCGACCGCCGGCCTCGAGACGGGCCTAACCCTCCTGTGGATAGTCGGGTGGTTCCTGTTGCTGCTACGCGCTAGCGATCAGCCCCAGAGCCGCGCCGTCATCGTCGCTGCCTTCACCCTCGGGCTCGGCCCGCTTATCCGCCCTGACCTCGCGGTGATGAGTGTGCTAGGCGGCGTGACGCTGGCGGTGCTCAGTCGGCCGACGGGCCGTCGGTCGTGCATCGCGATCATCACGTGGGCGCTTGTCTTGCCGGCGACCTACGAGTTGTTCCGGATGTGTTACTACGGGAACCTGCTACCCAATCCCGCGTATGCGAAAGAGGCGACCGCGTCAAACTGGACACAGGGTTGGGAATACCTGAAGGACTTCAATCGACCGTACTGGCTATGGGTGCCGGCCCTTGTGTGCATGGTTGCTGCAGCCGTAACGTGGGGACACGTGCGGGGGGCCATGCGTCGCCTGGTGCTTGCGACACCGGCCGCGGCCGGCTTGGTGTACGGCTTCTTCATTGTCCGCGGCGGCGGCGACTTCATGCACGCACGGATGCTCCTCCCGGCCGTGTTCGCTTTGCAGCTGCCAGTCGCGGCCGTGCCGCTTCGGCGCAGCACCTTCGCTTTGCTGGCGATTACCGTGCTGTGGGCAGCCGTCCCGCTCGCTGCAGGTGGACCCCCGTACAGCGGGATTGGGCCGCAGGGCATCGCCAACGAACGCGCCTACTACACGAATAAGCTGGGGAACCCCGTCACGCTCGACGACTACGCGTCAAAGCTACTCGTTTCTGTCGGGCGCGGCGCCAGGTTGCGTTCGCAAAGCGGCCAACGGTTCGTTGAGCAGTTCTCGCTGAGCGGGTCGTCGGTTATCCAGCCATTGGATCCTCGCGCCCCGGCGTTCGTCCAGCGCGGTGTCTACGCGATAGGTACGATCGGAATGGCAAGCGTGGCCGCTGGTACCGACGTGTACATTGCCGATAGCTTTGGGTTGGCAAGCCCGATAGGGTCGCGACTCGAGGTCACCAACCGCAGGCGGCCTGGACATGAGAAGGTTCTCCCGTCGAGCTGGATTTTTGCGATGTTCGGCGATCCCCGCGCACCGGCACCCTGGGGCGTTTCGACAAATCAGATTAGTGACGCCCGCAAGGCGCTCGGCTGCGCGGCGATCCAGCAGATGCTCCAACGAGGGCGGGAGCCGCTAACTCTGCGCCGCATGGCGCTCAATGTCGCGGAGTCGTTCACGGCGTTCAATACCAGGATCGATCCCGACCCCGCCAAGGAGCTGCAGCGCTGCTCCCGCTGAAGCCGCCGGCCAGCCCCGCTCGCAGCTCGGTGACGATGGAGAGCCCGACCGTAAGTAACGCTCGTACTCAAGTGGGCCACCTTGGCGTACACCGGCATGGAAAAGAATGGGCCGGTGTCCGCGACTCCGTCAGGGGGGCCGCTCGGGGCACTCAACGCTGAAAGAATGCTTTGGCGCGGGCGAGATCGCTCTCAGTAATCGCACCCGCCTGCTGCAAGTGCTCCAACAGCACGCGCACTTTGAGCAGGCTGTGCAGGCGCAGGCCTGCGGTGGCCAGGGCTTGTAGGTCCGCCTGCTCGCGGTCGACGACGACGAGGATATCTTCGATCACCAGGCCGGCCTCACGCAACGGCGCGATCGCCTCCAGCTTGGCTCCACCGGTGGTGATCACGTCATCGATGACCAACGCCCGGTGGCCCGCCTGAAATACGCCTTCGACCTGTCGGCGCGTCCCGTACGCCTTCGCCTCTTTGCGCGGATAGATCAGTGGGCAGCCGCTCTCCAGCGACATGGCAACCGCGATGGGTAGGCCGGTGTACGGAATCCCCGCCAGACAGTCGAACCGAAGCGCGGCAGCACACGCCAGCATCGCGCGCGCCACGCGCCGGAGCACCGCCGGATGTCCGACGAGCACGCGCAGATCGATGTAGAACGGCGAATGCCGCCCGTCCTTGAGCACGAAATCCCCGAAGCGAACCGCGCCAATCCGGTGCAGCTCAAAGGCAAGGGACTGGCTCTCGGACATGGTTTACTCGCGCGCCATTCCCACAGCGCCGTTCGCCTTGTCAGGCGCTAGCGCCGCCTGCGGTGGCGCAGCAGACGCAGGACGAAAGGAAATGCCAGGGCGACAATCGCGCTCGGGTCCGCGCCGGCGCGCGCGCCGGGGTCGATACCGCAGCTGCACCCACCGCCGCCGCCGCCGCCGGCAGCGTGGGTCGGGGACCCGCCCGGCGTTTGCGTGGCACCGGTCGGAGTGGGCGTCGCGGTGCGAACCGCGGTTCCGGTCGGGGTGGGCGTGGCACTCGATACACTGGCCGGAGTGGTCGGCGTAAGCGTCCAGGTTGCCGTCGGCGTGGAGGTCGGGGCAACGGTCAGGGTCGGGGTGAAGGTCGGCATAACAGTCGGGGTCGGGGTGGAGGTCAACGCAGGTGAGGACGTCCAGCTTGGGGTCGACGTGATGGTCGCTGTGGGGCTCGACGTGGGCGTATCCGTAGGAGTCGGCGTCTCGGTCGGTGCAGTGTTGGTGGGCGTTGGTGTCTCGGTATCCGTCGGCGACGCCGTGTTGGTGAACGTCGGCGTCGGGGGGTTGGGAGCAGCAAAGATCTGGCTGGCGCCGTTGGCACCGTCGCTCACCAGGTTGGTTGCCGTCGACTCAAAGACGATCGTTGACCCATCGCCGCTGATCTGAGGACTGATGCTATTGAGGTTCCCGTCCTCGCCACTGGGCGAAACGCTCACGAGGACCGCCGGACGCACGATTCCGTCGGTGAAGTCGACGACGAAGATCTGCGACTTTCCATTTGTCGGCGGATTCACCAAGTTGTCATCGGTGGATTGGAACGCCACGAAGCGGCCGTCGGCACTGATGCTGGGATGCTGACTTGGACCATTCTCGCCTTGGCTGATGCGCAGCGTTACGCCGAACAGTCGGTCACGGACGAACACGTCCGTCGCATGGTTATCGTCAACTTCAACGAGATTCGATGCGTCCGACGCGAAGGCGACAAAGCGACCGTCGTAGCTGAGACTCGGGGGCCAGGCTTGGCTGGGGCCGCTCGTCGTAGCGCCGGAGATCGGCACGCTCACCAGCTCCGTCGTCTGCGGATCGGCACAGAGATCACGCGCGAACACGTCCCTGAACGCGCTGGTGTAATTCTTCACCAGGGTGTCGGCGGCCGAGTAAAACGCAACGACGCAGCCGTTCCCGCTGATCGCCGCGCCGGCGCTGTCCGCGGGAGCGGGGTCTCCAGCCCCGGCACCAACGGTCACGACACTGACCAGAGTATTCTGGCCGCTGGTGCGATCGTGGACATATACCTGGGCATGCTGGTCCTCATTTGTCACCGTGCCTTCCAGGTAAGGGGCCGAGGACGTGAACGCGACGAGGTTGCCGTCTGCGCTGAGGCTCGGCGGCTCATCCTTGTCGGCCCATCCACCGCCCTCGAAGTTGTCACCGACCTGGTCTGCGAAGGTCAGGCCTTCGAGTCTTCCGGAGGCCCGATCAAAGGCGAAGATGTCGTTGGTGTTGTTCGCATCGGCGGGGGTAGGCTGCGGCAGCAGGTTGTTCGCGGCTGAGGCGAAGGCGACCACTTGGCCATCATTGCCGGCCGAACAGAGCGCCGGCACACACGCATTCAGCGCGGGCGGGAAGCTCTGCCAGTTCGGCTCGGGGGTCGGTGGAATGCGCGTCGTCGTGCCTGCGCTGCGGTCACGCACGAAGACGTTGAACTGTGTGTTGGTGCCGCTGGCGAGATTGGAGGCGATGGACTTGAACGCCACGATGCAGCCATCGCCATCCACCGCCGGGACTTCGCTGTCGCCGTTCGCCGGCGTACCGTCACTGGCACGGCTGACCAGCTCGATGCTCGTGCTGCAGCTGCCCGCGAGGGCTGGCGGCGCCCCAAACACGTTTACCAGCGCGAGCAACAGACCCGCCGCCCGGATGACGAACAAGTGCGTGCACGGCCCAGCGTCCCAAGGGCATCCTGTGCGCCACAAACGGCATCGCCGCATCCTCGTGCCTCCTCGACGGAGTTCGCATATCACAACAGAGCAAGCAGCGACAATGGCGCATGGAGCAAAATGCCTGATGGCGTACGGCATGTGGCGTATCGATCTCATCGCCGTAAAACTCTCGCCACAAGCCACGGGCCATAAGCCATCTGCGATACGCGATCACTTGATCAATTTCTGTATCGCCTTGAATTCGGCGGCAGCAGCGGTCTTCACCCATTCAAGGCAGGCCATCTCCACCGTCGTGGGCACGGCCCCCGAACCGATCATCTTCTCCCACCCGACGCGGTAGTCGTTTTCGAAGCGCGACGAAATGGCGTCGAACGGCACGTGCACGCGATAGCCCCGTTCCAGCAGATCGTGCGTGGTCTGGTTGACACAGGCATGTGCCTCCACTCCACAGACGACAATCTCCTTGCGCGCGATCTCGCTTAGCCGGGCGGCAAAGCGCGGCTCGCCGCAGCAGCTCAGCGAGACCTTCTCAATGGGTTCGAGGCCGGGCGGAAAGAGTTCACTCACCTCGCGCATGAGGTGGCCGAGGCCTTTCGGATATTGCTCGGTTGCCAAGATCGGCACGCCGAGAATCTTGGCGGCTTCGATCAGTCGGCACACGCCGCGCAGCAGTCGATCGTGCTCTAAGGTCCGCCCACGATACGCCTCCTGCACATCGATCACCAACAGCGAGCTCTGGGTCCGATCGAGGATTCGTATGTGGGTCATGGCTTACAGGTTTCCGGCTGATCGCTCATGGCGTATGGCGGATCGGCGACTTCCTATATGCCATCAGCCGGGGGCCGGCAACTTTTCTCATCAGCCGGTGGCGGCTTTGCGAATTTCGAGCCTGTGTACCGCATCAGAAGCAAGCCACCGATCGCCAGCGCCACGCTGAACCATTGCGCCGTGGTTAGGCCGGCCAGCCAGACAGGATTGCGGCGTACGAACTCCACCAGGAAACGCACCACCGCGGCGAGAATGAAGTAGCGCGCGCTCGCATCGCCCACCGGTGCAGGCTGATATCGCCGCCGCCACAGGTATACGAAAATGGCGACGCAAGCGAGCGTCTCATAGATCGGCGTGGGGTGCACGTATTCCGTCGTCGGCACCACGCCCTGCGGGTAGCTCATGCCCCACGGCAGGGTGGTGGGGGTGCCGTAGTCGCCGTCACCCGCAAGCTGACAGCCGATCCGGCCTATGCCCTGCCCCAACGCCAACGCCGGGGCGATCAGGTCGGCCAACAACAGGAACGGCAAGCCGCGGCGGCACGTCAGCATCCACAACGCCACGATGCCGCCGATCAAGCCTCCGTACCACACCCAGCCGCTCGAGGTGAGCAGGAATCCGATGGGATCATCGGTGAACAGATCCCAGGCGCTTGGAATCAAGAAGAGACGTGCTCCGACCCAGCCGCCGATGTAGACATACAGGGTCATGTCGTATGCTAGATCGACCTCGAAGCCGCGACGCAGCAGATCGCTGCGGACTACCAAGAACGCTGCGAAAAAGCCGGCAAACGCCATCACCCAGAAACTGGAGACGGGCACGGTGCCGAGGTGGAAGAGAACGGGACGCATCAGCAACTCAGTGAGAGCGTAGGTTAGCCCACGCTCCACGCTCCGCGCTGCACGCGCTACGCTCCCACGACGTTATAGCCGCCGTCGGCATGCAACACCTCGCCGGTGACGGCGCTGCCGAGGTCGCTGCAAAGGTAGACGGCGGTAGCGGCGACCTCCTCCGGCCGGATATTGCGGCGCAGCGGCGCGCGCTCGGCGTGGTGATGCAGCATGTCTTTGAATCCGGTAATCCCCGCCGACGACAGTGTGCGGATCGGACCAGCCGAGATCGCGTTCACCCTGATCCCCTGCGGCCCCAGATCCCAGGCGAGATAGCGCACGCTGGCCTCCAGCGCCGCCTTGGCGATGCCCATGACATTGTAGTTCGGCAGCACCTTCTCGGCACCGAAGTACGTCAGCGTCAGCAGCGATCCGCCCGCCGGCATCAGGGGCTCGGCAGAGCGGGCGATGGCAATCAGTGAATACGCGCTGACGTCGAGGGCCAGCTGAAAACCGGCGCGTGATGTGTGGAGGAAGCGCCCCTTGAGTTCCTCGCGCAACGCGAAGGCCACGGCGTGGATGACGATGTCGACCCGGCCCCAGCGCTCACGCAGGGTCCCGAAAGCGGCGGCGATCTCGTCATCTTTGGTGACGTCGCACGACAGCACGAGATCCACGCCGAGCGAGTGTGCCAGCGGCCGCACACGCTTCTCGATGGCCTCGCCGGCGTAAGTCAATGCCAGCTCCGCCCCTTCACGCTGCAACGCCTGCGCGATGGCCCACGCAATACTGTGATCGTTGGCGACACCGACTACGAGCGCCTTCTTCTGATCGAGCAGAGGCATGTCGGTCACTTAGCATAAAGAGAGGGTTCGAGGGATCAAGGGAGGTTCCTTTCGCCCCCGCCAGGACCAGTGCCGGGTGCGGGCACCCGTCTTGGCAATGGCTTCTGTACCCTATACTACTGCGAGCATGGATCGCGTCAGTCGGATCGAAACCAGCTTGCGGGAAGCGCTGGCGCCGCAACGCATCGAGTTCATCGACGAGAGCGTGCTGCACGCCGGACACGCCGGCGCCGCCGAAGGCGGCGGACATTTCCGCGTGCTCATCGTTTCGGATCACTTTCGCGCACACGATGTGGTCACACGCCAACGCATGGCGTACGCGGCCCTCGGTGAGGCCATGAAATCCGAAATCCACGCTTTGGCGCTGCGCAGACTTACGCCGGAAGAGTGGGAACGTCAGCGGGTATGACGTGAGCCCTGAAAGGGCCAGACCCCAGACCCAGAGCCAATCAAGTATGCCTCCCATAGCCGCTGGTTGCCTCGTCGCGCAAGAAGTCGACGGCCGCGTCGACGTGCTGTTGGTGCACGCGCGCCGTGCCGGCTTTCGGAGACCACTGTTCGGGATTCCCAAGGGACTGGTTGAGGGCGATGAGAAGTTGGAGGCCTGTGCCTGCCGTGAGACCCTGGAGGAAACCGGCTTGCGCGTACAGATCCGCGGGTCGCTCGGCAGCGTACGGCAGAAGTCCGGAAAAGTCGTGCACGCCTTCTGGGCCACGCTAGACACTTCCAGCCCAGCAGCCATCGACGAGCATGGCCGCTGTCTCGCACACGATTGGGAAAATGACATCTGTCGGTTCTACCCGCTCGAGGAAGCGTACAAGATTATGATCCCGGCACAGCGCGAGTTCCTTGACCGACTCAAGAAGGTGCTGCGTGCTGAGGCCTAACCCTTACCTCTTACTTCTCACCTCTTACCAGCAGTCAGAAGTGAGGAGTGCCGCCCTAACCCGAACCCCTCAGAGCATCTTTACAGGTACTTCAACCAGCCACGTTGATTCAGCTCGTCGGTGACCTTGCGCACGTCCTGGGCGCGGTCGCGTGCGCAGATGAGCAGAGCATCCGCACTGTCGACGACAATGAGGTCAGTCACGCCCACCAGCGCCACCAAGCGCTCCGGGCTGTAGACGATGGAATTCTTCGATGCCACCGCGAGAACCTTGCCGGTCACCGCGTTCCCAGCGCGATCGCAGCCCCAAATGTCGGGCATCGCGATCCAACTTCCGACATCGTTCCAGCCGAACTTCGCCGGTACCACGGCGAGCCGCACGCCGCGGCTAGGCGCCGCCGTCATCGGCTGCATGATGCCGACGTCGACGGACACTGAGGGTAGAGAGCGGTACACCCCTGCGAGCCGTCGCTGACGTCGGACGGCCGATGTCGTTGTCCAGAAACCCTCGAAGGCACGGCGCACATCGGGCAAGTACTCCTGCAGTGCCCGCCGGAACACGCTTGCGCGCCACACGAACATCCCCGAGTTCCACAGATGCCGGCCACCTGCGAGGTAGCGGCGCGCCACCCTGGCGCTCGGCTTTTCATGAAAGCGGCGCACCCAGTACGTGGCGGGCGAGTGATGGCCGATGCGCTCGGCCACCTCGATGTAGCCGTAGGCTGTTTCCGGCCTTGTCGGCGTGATCCCCAGGGTTACGAGTGTATCGACGCGAGCCGCAAGGCTGCACGCCGCCCGCAGCGTGCGCCGCAGCGTCGCGCCGCTGTCGATGACGTGATCGGCCGGCACGACGGCCATGATGGCGTCGGGCTCGCGCGCCGCAATCCACTCCGCCGCCAGGGCGATGCAGGGAGCGGTGTTGCGGCCCATCGGCTCGACGAGCACGTGATTCGCCGGAAGATGCGGCAATTGGCGGCGCACCTCTTCGGCCTGCTCACGGTTGGTTACAATCAGCATGCGTGGCCACGCGAAAGCCGGCAGTAAGCGGAGGGCGGTGGCCTGCAGCAGCGTGTGCCGTCCGACAATCGGCAACAGCTGCTTGGGCAGACGCCGCCGGCTGCGCGGCCAGAAGCGCGTGCCTTGGCCGCCGGCCATTATCACGGCATAGCGTGGCAGCCGCTGAACTTTCGCAGGAGGGGACAGCGACATCCGCCGCATGATCGGCGGAGCCTGACCGAAAATCAACCCCGATCCGAAAGAAGGCGCGTGCGGGTTTTGCCGCCAGACAAGAATTTCGGATTGGGGTCAACTCTTCAGCGCACCCTGCCGCGTCGGTCCAGCACCGCGCCGTGCCTGCGGAGGGCCGCCGGGCGGGCCCAGCGCGCCCGTACTGACGCCCGCCCTTACTTCGGCATCTCCCGCGCCGCGGCGCGCAGCTCGTCGCGGAACTGCGGATGGGCGATTTCGATGAGGGCGGCGCCGCGCCCAGCGTGCGTAAGGCCGTTGAAATCGGCGACACCGTACTCGGTGACGACGTACTGTACGTGATGCCGCGGCGTCGTGACCGGCGTGCCGAGCTGAAGCTGCGGGACGATGGCCGAGATGGTCCGGCCTTGGACTTTCGCGGTGGCATGCAGGCAGATGGTGCTCTTGCCGCCTACGCTGTCGCGGGAACCAATGACGAACAGCTCTTGACCGCCAACGCCTGAATACTGTTGTGGTCCGTGGGTATCGGACATGACCTGCCCAGCTAGATCCACCGCCAGCGCGGCATTGATACTCACCATCTTGCGGTTGCGGCGGATGATGGCCGGGTCGTTCACCAGCGGCACCGGCAGTAGGCGGACCTCGGGGTTGTGATCCAACCAGCGGTAGAGGGCTCGGCTGCCTGCTGCGAAAGTGCCAACGGAAAAGCCGTCGTAGATCCCCTTGTCATTAGTGACCTTGCCCGCCTGGTGCAGATGCATGACGCCGTCGGTCAGCATCTCCGTGTGAATGCCGAAATCGCCCTTCTTTCCCTCGGCGAGCAGCTGGGCCACGATGTTCGGGATGGCGCCGATGCCGGTTTGCACGGTGGAGCCGTCCTCGATCAGCTGCTCGACGTAGTGGCCGATGGCGCGGTCCTCGTCCGTGAGCGGCGCATCGGGGAGCTCGAAAACGGGGCGGTCCGACTCCACGACGCAATCGATTTCGGAGATGTGAATGCGATTGCCACCGTAGGCGCTGAGCCCGAGAACGTACGGTATGCCAGGATTGGTTTCCCCGATCGCCAGCCGGTCCGGATCGCGCGCCGCTTCCATGAAGGCGTTGTACGTCGCCCCGGCATGGAGTCCGAAACTCATGTAGCCGTGCTCATCCATCGGGGAGAGAATCTCGGCCATCACGCGCGGGCACTGCGTGAGCGCGTAGCGCTCCCAGCCGAGGAAGTCTGCGGGTAGATACTCTATGTTAGCACCCATGGCCCTGAGCGCCCGTTCGATCGGGCCGTAGAAGCCGCTGATCGTGTGCACGCCGGGTTGCTGGAGGACCGGGTACGGCTCGAGTAATATCCCGCAAAACATCGAGAGGTTGTGGTAATCTGTGCGCTCCCCCAGGGCGTTGAGAAACCCGGTCGGCTGGCCGGTGATGAGCGGTACCGCCAGCGTATCCTCGGCCTGAATGAGATCCACAGCCTCACGCATGCTGCGGAGCTTGCTGCGATACAACGTCATTGGGTCGCCGTGCGTGCAGGTCATTCGTTAACTCCTTTGGCTTACTGTGAGCCCCATTGCTCACCTCTTTTTTTCGGCAAAAACAGCGTGTCTTCGAGGGCGTCTGAATTGTGGCGCCGCCCCTTTAACACGTTGCGCCACCGTGCCGCAAGTCGGCCAGCAACAGTCGGCCAACAAAAAAGCGGAGGCTGCGCCACCAGCCCGGGAAGGGATTGGAGACTTGGTCACGCTCGCCGCGGCGTTCTCCGCCCTCATCAGCGGGCAAGATAGGTAACCGCGATGCACTGCGTCAACGAGCCGCAGCCGCCAGCTGTCAGGTTTCGCCGTGCCATTTGCGTGCCTGTTCGACTGACGCCCGTCGCTATTGCTTGACGTCTCATGTATGCACTGTACACATGGCCTCGCAAGCGCTCTCCGAGATCCGATCCTCCGTGGTTTGGGCTACGGCATTTCTGGTCGTCACTCTCGTTCTCAGCGCGTGCCCGCCGCCGCGCCCGCCGGCGTCCTCCGCCGGCCACCTGAGGGCGAAACCGACCAGCACCCTCCCCCGACCGGCAGCAAGAGCCACTGCTGCGTTGGAGGAGAAACCCATCGGGGAGGCGCCCGAGTTGACGCCGCCACCCACGGCCGCACCGGCCAGCGAAGCGGCGCCCACGACGCTACCGACGCCGACGGCGACTGCTGAGGTCGAAGCTACTGCACCCGAACCGGAATCACTGCTGAAGGCCATCAGCCCCGGCACACCGCCGAACGTGGCTGCGGCATTGCGCCTGATCGAAGACGGGCGCCAGCAGATGCAGCAAGGGGCCTACGATGCCGCGCTCGACCGTTTTGAGCGCGCGGTCGCAATTGATCCGACCAGCGCCTATGGCTATTACTTCTTGGCACGAGTGCATCTCCTCAAGAAAGATTACGACCAGGCTATCGCCTTCGCCAGCCGAGCGGCCTCCCTTAGCGCGCACACCGATCGCGTCTCCCTGGGGCGCATCCGGAGCCTGGAAGGGGCGGCTTTCGAGGAGGTCGGGCGCTACCCCGATGCCCGCAAGGCGTATCAGCAGGCGGTCGAGGCGGACCCCAACAACTTGGCGGCGCAAGTCGGTCTGACGCGCCTGAGTTCCGGGGAGTGACGGAACGTGGAGAGTGTAGAGTGAAGCGTGGAGCGCAGCCCGATGCGCATTCTCGCCATCGATACCTCCTGTGACGACACTGCGGCGGCGGTCCTTGCCGACGGCGTGGTCCTGGCGAGCATCGTTGCCTCGCAGGATGATGTGCATCACCGTTACGGTGGTGTCGTCCCGGAATTGGCGTCGCGGTCGCACATCCGCAACATGGTTCCGGTGATCGAGGACACGCTGGGGCGGGCACACCTCACGCTCGACGACATCAACGGGGTCGCGGCCACGTACGGGCCGGGTCTTGTAGGCTCACTATTGGTGGGCTTGTCGACGGCGAAGGCGATCGCCTTCGCGCGACAGCTGCCGTTTGTGGGCGTGAATCATCTGGAAGGGCATTTGCTTTCGGTGCAGATCGAGGGCCACACCCCGTTTCCGTATGTTGCCTTACTGGTCTCGGGTGGCCACACGAGCCTGTACTACGCCGAGGACTGGGGCCGCTACCGCTTGCTGGGTGCGACCCGCGACGACGCCGCCGGCGAGGCATTCGACAAAGTGGCGAAGACCATGGGGCTCGGGTATCCGGGTGGCCGGGTGATCGACACCTTGGCGCGCCAGGGGGATGCGCGCGCCATTCGCTTCCCGCGCGCGCGCTTGAAGCCGGGGCGGGACGGCGTCCGGTTCGATTTCAGCTTCAGCGGCTTGAAGACCGCCGTCTGGCAGCATGTTCGGGATCATCCGATCGCAAGCGAGAGCGCGGCGGCGGACATCGCGGCGAGTTTCCAGGAGGCCGTGGTGGACATGCTGCTGGATACCACCTTCGCCGCCGCCCGCAGCGTCCAGTGCTCACAACTAGTGATTGCTGGCGGCGTCGCCGCCAACTCGCGTCTGCGGCAGCGGGCGCAGGAAGCGGCCGCCGAGTTCGGCGCCGGCACCAGCATCCCGCCGTTGCGCTACTGCACCGACAACGCCGCCATGATCGCCGTGGCGGCGCAGCGCCGGCTCAAGCGCGGCGAGTCGGACGCGCTCTCGCTCAATGCCGTCGCCGACTTGGAGTTGTAACCCGGGCGCGTCGGTACCGGCGCGGCGGCGTAGCGGTTGGGGAAGTAGGACCGTGCGCACGCCCGTGTATTCGATGGCGCAGCTACGGCAACTCCATCGCAACCATCTTCAGGCGGGGAATGTCCTCGAAGTCCTTCGGATTCGAGGTGAGCAGAGTGAGGTCGCGCTGAACGGCCTGTGCCGCAAGCCACACGTCGTTGACGCGAAAGTCCGCGTCGCGCCCGACTTTCTTCAAGTGAGCCGCCAGCGACCCAAATACTTCGGCGGTCTCCACGGTGATCCGCAGCTGCGGCTTTCGACGCAGGCGGCGTAGCGCTGCGGCGGCCTTCTGTCGCAACGCCCCAGCCCGTAGCATCTCCAAGCCGAACTGCATCTCCGCGATGTTGACGGGTGAGAGATACACGGGCTCCTGCCGGGTGATCGCGTGGATGTCCGCTGCTCCGAGCCGCCCGCGCCCCACGGCGATCCAAATGCTGGTGTCGATCAGCCAGCCCACGGATTCTTCAACTCAGAGATACGGCCGCGCCGGCTCTTCCGGGCAGCTGAGACGGCGGCCGACAAGGCCGCGGCGGTTTGTTCGTCCAGCGTCCGATAGAGGTCACCAAACACTTCCAGCGCGTTCTGGCACGGCGCTTCCGGCACGAGCCGGGCGACCTGCTTGCGGTTGCGGACGAGGACGATCTCCTCCTGCTCGTGCTCCACGGCGTCGATCACCTTGCGGAAGTTGCGCGCGACCTCGGTTACGGACAGCGTCTTCATCAAAAACACCGTATCTGATCGAATCTGATTCAGCAACCGAGTGCGTGCGGAGATTGAGGGAGCGGCGCGGTCCTCCCGAAGCGCAGGCGCAAGCAAGGAGCGTCATCAGCGGGCGCCGGCAGATCAAATCGAGCAGGAGCGCACCCCAGTCTCCGAAGCCGCGCTCTACCCCCGCTGCCAGAAGATCGGCGGGGGCTTCGGGTTGAGCGTGCGCGTCAGCAAAGGCGATCGTACAAGCCCGGGCTCTGGCCGGCAAACCGCTCAACTCTACTCTCAGGCCCTGGCCCCCACGCCCCCCGACCGATCTGCTCGGGCAATGATCCATTCTCCAGCTGCGGCCCTGATCCGATGCTAGGCCGAAAAGTCGTAGGGGCGGAAAGAAGTTTCAAAAACCCGGCAGGTGGGTCCTGAGGGCCTTGACAATTAGGTTAGGACAAGCTAGTAGGCTTGCCCATGACAG
>Ga0181527_1001543_pt1 | contig 23503 bp, 19 predicted proteins | sample PEATcosm2014_Bin_30_FD_119762 | JGI IMG/M metagenome (GOLD analysis project Ga0181527, IMG submission 119762) | Peatland microbial communities from MTU Mesocosm Facility, Houghton, MI, USA - PEATcosm2014_Bin06_60_metaG | ecosystem: Environmental > Terrestrial > Soil > Wetlands > Peat | place...
CCTCGAAGTGCTCGCCTCCGACAATCAGCGGCTCGAGGTCGACAGTTTCGTCCGCTATAAGATCGTCGATCCGCTGCGATTTTACCAAACCGTGGGCGGCATCCTCGGCGCCAACAACCAACTAGCGTCGGTGCTCAATTCCGCGGTGCGGCGCGTGCTGAGCGAGGCCAATCAGCAGCAGATCGTGCGCGACGAGCGCGCCGCCCTGATCGTCAAGATCAGAGAGCAGGCCAATCTCGAGGCGCATAAATTTGGCGTCGAGGTCATCGACGCCCGAATCAGGCGCGTCGACTTACCGCAGCAAATCTCCGAAAAAGTCTTCGGCCGCATGCAGACCGAACGCGCCCGCGAGGCGGCGGAATACCGTGCGCAGGGGTCGGAACAGGCGCAAAAGATCACGGCCAAGGCGGATCGCGACGTGATCGTGCTGAAAGCCGAGGCGCAGCGTCAAGCCGACCAGATAAAGGGCGAAGGCGACGCCGAGCGGAACCGAATTTTCGCTGAGGCGTTCGGCAAGGATCCAGATTTCTTCGCCTTTTATCGCTCGATGCAGGCCTATGAGGCGGCGTTCAAATCGGGCGACACGCGCTTTCTGATTGGTCCACGCTCGGAGTTTTTTCGTTTTTTTGGCGCGCCGGGGGGGCAAAAACCCCCACTGGGGTCGAGCGCGGCGGCGCCGGACGATCAAGAAAAGAAACATTAATGCGCCGGGCGTCACAAATACGTTGATCCAGGCGTGGACGGTGAGTTACCGGTACACTTCGGGCAGATCTTGGGTCTCTACGGGAGAAACATATATGGCTTGCGTTGTTCGCGCCACATCGACCGCGCTGCTGAGCGGCTTGGCGGCCGTTTTTTTGACGCTCTCGCCCGTCAGCGCGAAGGGCCCCGAGTCGCTGGCCGATCTTTCGGCGCAGGTGTCCGATTCGGTTGTCAATATTTCAGCGATCCAGACCGAAACCAAACCCGCGAAAGGCGCCGAGGCGCCCCCCGGCCTCCCGCCCGGCGCACCTTTCGACGACCTGTTCGAGGAATTTTTCAGGCGTCAACAACAGCAGCACGGCCAAAACGCGCCCGAATTGCCGCGCCCAAAAAAGCCGGGCTCGCTCGGCTCCGGATTCGTCATTGACGCGTCCGGCATTATCATCACCAACAATCACGTCATCGCCGACGCCAACGAAGTGACGGTCATCTTCACCGACGGCCAGAAACTGAAGGCTGAAATCCTCGGCAAGGATCAGAAGGTCGATGTCGCCGTGCTGCGCGTAAAGCCGGAGAAGCCGTTGAAGGCGGTCAAGTTTGGCGACAGCGACAAAGCGCGGGTCGGCGACTGGGTGCTGGCGGTCGGCAATCCCTTTGGCCTTGGCGGCTCGGTGACGGCTGGCATCGTTTCGGCGCGCAACCGCAATATCGACAGCGGTCCCTACGATAATTACATCCAGACGGACGCCGCCATCAACAAGGGCAATTCCGGTGGTCCCCTCTTCAACTTGGACGGCGAGGTCATTGGCATCAACACCGCGATTCTGTCGCCCTCCGGGGGCTCCGTCGGGATCGGCTTCGCCACCCCGTCCAACACGGTGCAACCGGTCATCGACCAATTGCAAAAATACGGCGAGACTCGGCGCGGCTGGCTCGGCGTGCGCATCCAGAATGTCGATGACGCCATCGCCGAAAGTCTAAATCTTGGCGCGGTTCGCGGCGCCCTTGTCGCGGGCGTCGACGACCGGGGCCCGGCCAAGCACGCCGACGTCAAGGCCGGCGACGTGATCGTAAAATTCGACGGTAAGCCGATCAAGGAATCGCGCGATTTGCCCAAGCTCGTGGCGGCGACCCCGGTCGGAAAGGACGTCGACCTGGTCGTTGTTCGCGGCGGCAAGGAGCAAACTAAGACGATCAAGCTGGGGCGTCTCGAAGACGGCGAGAAAGCAGCGGCCAAGGAGAATGGCGAGGCCCAAGAGAGCGAGAAACCCGTCGTTCAGACCGTGCTCGGCCTCGAATTGTCGAAGCTTTCGGACGAATTGCGCAGCCGCTTCCAGATCAAGGAGTCGGTCAAATCCGGCGCGGTGATCACGAGGGTCGATCCGCGCTCCGACGCCGGCGAAAAGCGCCTCCAGCCAGGCGAGATCGTTCTCGAAATCAACCAGGAGCCAGTCTCCGATCCCGCCGACGCGGCCAAAAAAGTCAAGGCGCTCAAGGACGGGGGCAAAAAGACGGCTCTATTGATCGTCGCCAACGGTCACGGCGATACGCATTTCGTGGCTTTGGCGCTCGAATAAACTCAGGCGGAAGCGACGCCGCGCCTAAACCTCCTCCGAAAGTCGCGGAGGAGGTTTTTTCATGCCTCCACGAACATCTCGCGCGTATAACCCTGTGCATAGAGCAGCGCGGTCAAGTCCGCGCGGTTTAATCGCGCTCTCGCCTTGGCCGCGACTTGCGGCTTGGCGCGATAGGCGACGCCAAGGCCCGCCAACCCCAACATTTCAAGATCGTTGGCGCCATCTCCGACAGCCAAGGTCGCCTCGCGTGAAAGGCCCCGCGCGTCGCGCAAGAAGGTCAAGACTTCGCCCTTGCCCTCGGCGCCCTGGATCGGCGGGGTGATTCGTCCGGTGAGCCGACCGCGATCGATTTCCAACCGATTGGCGAAGACCTCGTCGAAGCGAAGGCGCCTTCCGATAGGCGCGGCGAACAGTGTAAATCCGCCGGAAACAAGCGCCGTATGAGCGCCATGGGCGCGCATCGTGGCGACCAGCGTTTGCGCGCCGGAGTTGGGAGTCAGACGCCCGACAAGCTCCTCGATGGTCGCGACGTCAACTCCGGCGAAAAGAGCGACGCGCGTGGTCAGCGCGGCTTCGAAATCGATTTCCCCGCGCATCGCCGCCGCCGTGAGAGCGGCGACTTTTTCGCCCTGGCCGATCATCCGCGCTAGTTCGTCGAGACATTCCTGCGCGATCATTGTCGCATCCATGTCCGCGACGAGCAGCGCCTTGCGGCGAAAGCCAAGCGGCTGCACAATAACGTCAATGGGCCATTCGCCGAGCGCTTGTTCGATTTGTGGCCCAAGGCCTAGCGCCGGGTCCGCGACAGTGAAATACAGGTCGAGAGCGACGCCCGCGCCAAGCCATCGCGTCCGAAAGGAATCCACGCCCGCGGCCGCGACAGCCTGCGCGCATGCGTCCAAAGTGAATGTCTCGCCAGGCGCCGCGACAAAAGTCGCGACCAGTTCGACAGCGAATTTTGACATCCCGACACTTTCGTTGCGAATAGGTCCATGCCCCGGAAGCTCGCGCCGCCGCGCGCCATTCTCATCGCAGGCCCGACCGCTTCGGGCAAGTCGGCGCTCGCCCAAAGCGTCGCGCGTCGCCACGGCGGCGAGGTCGTCAACGCCGACTCGATGCAGGTCTATCGCGACCTAAGGATTCTCACCGCGCGCCCGACGCCGCGGGAAGAGCAGACAGTTCCGCACCGGTTGTTTGGTCATGTCGACGGCGCTGAAAATTATTCGGTTGGACGCTGGCTGGAGGATTTTAAGGCGACGCTCGATGAACTCGCGACGCGAGGGCGGGTCGCCGTGGTCGCGGGCGGCACTGGCCTTTATTTCAAGGCGGCGCTGCAGGGCCTCTCCGACATACCCACCGTGCCGGAGGAAGTGCGCGCGAGTGTGCGCGAGGGTGCGTTGGGACGCTCTCCGCAAGAGCTTCACGCGGAGCTCGCGCGGGTTGATCCGGTCACCGCCAGTCGGCTTCTGCCAAGCGACCCGCAGCGGATATTGCGCGCGCTGGAAATTTTCGCGGCGACCGGACGATCCCTGGCGCAATTTCAGGGCGCTCGGACCATGCCGCTACTTGACTCCGGCCGCTGCCCGGCGTTTTTCATCGCGCCTTCTCGGCCTGAACTCTTCGCTCGGATAAACGCGCGTTTCGACAAAATGATCGAGGCTGGAGCTCTTGATGAAGCGCGCGCGCTAAGAGCGCGCCGACTCGATCCGCTGCTTCCCGTGATGCGCGCCCACGGCGTTCCCCACTTGCTAAGCTTCCTCGGCGGACGCATGTCACTGGAGGAGGCGATCGAGCGGGCTAAGAGAGATACGCGCCATTACGCCAAGCGCCAGGTCACTTTCGCGCGCCATCAATTGCCAGGTTTTCTCTGGTTGGAGGGCGAGGACATAGAGACGCGGGCCTTTGCCGCGCTGGAGCCGATTTTTGCGTAAGCGAGCCTCGCGAATCAATGCCCGCCATGAAAAAAAAACATCTGCGCCAGCGAGAGAACGATCTCGGCGAGAATAAGAATCACCACGGTCCACTCCAGGCGAACGGAGCGGTCGGCGTCGATGATCTCGGTGAACGCCCGCGCGGTTTCTCCAATCACGTCGAGCTTGGCTTTCAGCGTGCGGCCGCGCTCCGCGAGCTCATATTCATCCTCGAGGCGGGCGTAGAGGCGTTCGAGGTCGGGTCGATCCCACAATACATCCGGCTTGTCCTCGACGGCGACGCGACCGGAGACGCGATGCTGGACCAGCAGCGTCTGCCCAATCAGTTCGAGCATGGCGCGGCGCTTCCAGGGCGGACGGCCAGTGCTGGCCAGCGTGGCTGCGAAAGGCTCGATCGTGTCGAACACCGCGTTGACCCGCCGTTCGTCGCGGGCCAGAGCCACGCTTTTGGCCAGCGCGTCGGCGATCACCAAAAGGCGCGGCCCGGTCAAGTCCTTGACCGCGAGATGGCCGTTGGCGAGAGGCTTCTCCTCCCCTTCCGCGGCGGGCTCGAGCACCAGCGTCTCGTCGTCGTGACGCGACAGCGCCCCCGCGACGCGGGCGCCGAGTTGGCCCAGCACTTCGTCTTCCTCCAGCGGCGACAGGCCGAACAGGACCGCGACGCCAAATTTGTACAGCACGACGAAACCGGCTTGCCCGGTGGGGAAGGCCAGCGGCGCGGTCGAAACGAGATCGGCCCGCTCCAGGCCGCCGGTGTCGATCCGCTCGCCGAGCAACAACGCCCGCGCGGTCATCCGGGGCGCCAAGGCGGTTGCGAGCGAAGATTGTTTTTCCATGATTCTTTCCGAGCCTATTGATTTTTCAAGACGGTCCCGCAACTTCACGCGAAAGGCTTCACGGGGTCATGGCGACGGCGCGCACGCTTCATCTCCCGCTTGCATCGGAAAAGCAAAGGCGTTAGCAAGCCCACCACAGGATAGGGAACTCCCCATGACTTATGTCGTCACGGAAAATTGCATCAAGTGCAAATATATGGATTGCGTGGAAGTTTGTCCGGTGGACTGCTTCTATGAAGGCGCGAATATGTTGGTGATCCATCCGGACGAGTGCATTGACTGCGGCGTCTGTGAACCCGAGTGCCCAGCCGACGCCATTAAACCCGACACCGAGCCGGACCTGGAGTCTTGGCTGAAGCTGAACGCGGATTACGCGCAAAACTGGCCGAATGTCACGATCAAGCGCGAGCCGCCCCCCGACGCCAAGGAGTGGGATGGCAAGCCGGGCAAATTCGAGGCTTATTTCTCTCCCGAACCAGGTGAGGGCGATTAACACGGGCAATGACCCGATTATCCGAGTTCGGACGATCGAAAATATTTACGGTTGGTTAACACCGAGCAATTCCTTACGCGTTGCATAAGGGCGGCGGGGCCGCGCGGGGCGGTCGGCGCTTATGGGTTGGCGAGCGCCTTTGATTTTAGCTGAACAACGTGATATATGTTGCGCGAGTCAAGAGCAAGCCCCCGTTTGGCCTAAGACGAGGGGCCAGCTTTGTATTCGTGGAACGTGTTTTCGTCGCGCATGCCATGCTTTCGACTGGATCAGGGCGAGTGCGTTGCAAAAAAGGCAAGAATACATCGGCATAAGTCTCCGACAGGGGGATGAGCCGGTCCAACGAGCCCATTCAGGGCTCGATTCGAGTCAGCACGTTTGAGTTTCGTCGATCCGGTGCTCGCGCGGCGCCGCTAAGCCGATTCCATGGAGCGGTATAGTGGGCGAGTCACGCGAGGTTTGTCCCGTTTCCAAAGCGGGGCGATAGGGGAGTGTGACGCGTATGCCGTCGATCAGGAAAGCCGCCAAAAGCTCGAAAGCCTCGACGGAGCGGCGGGCGAAATCCGCCAAGACCGCGAGAAAGCCGGCGGATTCGTCAAATGAAGGGCGGAGCAAGATTGATCGCGGCAAGGCCAAGACCGTCCCGGCTGCGCGTAAGGTTTCCGCGCGGAGCGAAGGCTCCTCTCCGAGGGAGGCGACGAAGGCCGCTACCAAGAAGGCTTTGAAACGCCCGACGAAAAGCGCCGCCAAGACCGCAGGTAAGACCAGCGCCAAAAAGACCGAGGCCAAGAAAGCCACCGCGACTCAAAAGACAAACTCCCGCAAGGGCGCTTTGGCGAAAAACGCCACAAAGCCCGCGACGGCGAAGGCCCCGGCGCGGGGGGGCGCCAAGATCGCCACCGGCAGGCGGACAGCGCCTGCTTCCAAGAGTTCGGCCAAGAAAGGCGTGATTTTGGCGCAAACAAGCAAGGCGACGGCATCCGTGAAGAATTTAGCCGCCAATAAAAAGCAGGAGAAAAGCACCCAAACCGCGAGACCGCTAGACATACCCGCCCTGAATCCTGTCGCGAATCCGCCTCCGGCCCGAATCGTCGGCGGGCAACCGACAGCGGCAGAGTTGACAACTCCAGTTGCGAGCGAAGCTATCCAAGTGGCAAAGAACCTCTCTGAAACCGCGGCCAAGGCCGCAGCGCGTAAGCCGGCGCCGCCCGTTTTCGACGGTGCGCCAAACGACGAGAAAATCGCTCAGGCCAAGAGCGTCGCGCCGCCCGCCAAGCCGGCCGCGACGGCGGCCAAACCGCGCGCTCCGAGCCAAAAGCTGGGATTTAGACTAAGCGAGTTTATCGTTTATCCCGCGCATGGCGTCGGCCAGATTATTGGCATCGAGGTGCAGGAGGTGGCCGGGTTCAGCCTGGAGCTTTTCGTCGTCAGCTTCATCAAGGACAAGATGATCCTGAAGGTTCCGACAGCCAAGGTGACGGCGGTTGGAATGCGCAAGTTGGCCGAGTTGGAGGTTGTCGATAAAGCGCTCTCCACCTTGAGCGGTCGCGCGCGGGTGAAACGCACCATGTGGTCGCGCCGCGCTCAAGAATATGAGGCGAAGATCAACTCCGGAGATCTCGTTACGATCGCTGAAGTGGTCCGCGATCTTTATCGCTCGGATACCCAGCCGGAGCAGTCTTACTCCGAGCGCCAGCTTTATGAGGCGGCGCTTGATCGCATGGCCCGCGAGGTCGCCGCCGTCCGCAAGCTAATCGACTCGGAGGCTCTCAAGGTGATCGAGTCTTTCCTGCTGAAGGGGCCGCGTCGCGGAGCCAAGACCGAAGCCGATCTCGCCGATGACGGCTCGGACGACGCCGACGTGGACCGCGCCGCCTGAAATTGTCGCGCGCGCCATTGCAGCGCCCGCCGAGAATAAAATTTGACGCCGCCCGACTTCTCGCCGGGCGGCGTTTTTGTCGGCGCCGCGAAACCGCTCGGTTCGCCAAAGTTCGGCTAACTCTCTAAATCACGGCAGCCAGGCTGTTGAGCCAAAACCCTGCGAAGTTTGCCTAGCGCGCGGTTCTCGATTTGGCGCACACGCTCCTTGGAGATGCCAAGTTCATCCCCCAGCGACTCTAGCGTGACCAGACTCTCGCTCAATCGGCGCTCACGCACTATGCGGAGTTCCCGATCGCTTAACACCGCCAGCGCGTCCATCAGCCACCGCGCGCGACGATCCCTATCCAGCGATTCTTCCACGACTTCATCCGGTAGCGGTTGACCATCCACGAGGAAGTCCATTCGCTCGCTCACGCCGCTTGATTCGGAGTCGACCATCTGAGCGTTGAGGGAGGCGTCGCCTCCGCCGAGCCGCGAGTCCATCAACTCGACATCCGCCCGCGTGACGCCAAGCGAATCGGCGATCGCCTGGAAGGCTTGGCTAGGGCTCTCCGCTTCACCTCCCTGCATCAGGCGCGCGCGCAACCGTCTCAAGTTGAAAAATAGCGCCTTTTGCGCCGAACTGGTGCCGCCGCGGACGATCGACCAGTTCCGCAGCACGTAATCCTGGATCGAGGCCCGAATCCACCAGGTGGCATAGGTGGAAAAACGGACGTCCCGTTGGGGTTCGAAGCGCGCCGCGGCCTCGAGCAGACCAACGTGGCCTTCCTGGACCAGATCGGCGGCGGCAAGCCCGTAATGACGAAAGCGGGCGGCCAAGGAGAGCACGAGGCGCATATGCGCCCCCGCGAGCCGATGCAGCGCTGATTCATCTCTATGGTCGCGCCATGCCGCCGCGAGCACTTTCTCTTCATCTCTCTCCAGGAAAGGCGCGCCTGTCGCGGCCTTCAATAGGTCGCGGCTTATGCCGGGCAAATAAGCCATTGCTGTCTCCTTCGCCGCGGCGAAGCGCGAAGTTCCGGAAAGTCGGGCCGCCGCCGACGCTTGTTAAAGTTCTTCTAAATCAATAACCGCGTCGGCCCGGATTGGTTCCGAGTCGGGTTCAAATCTTACCAACCGCCCTAAAGGCGGACTTTCGCCCATGTTCGGTTTGTGATGGGCGCGCTCGCGGATTTGTCCTGGGCGAAGAAACTCCATGCTCCGCTGCATTTTTCGAGGCAGAGAGGTCGTAATCGTCGAATGCCGTGATCGCGAGCTTGTTCCGTCGTCGGCGCCCGCCATAGCCGGAGTTTGTCTTCTGATACGCGGCGCCTTTCTTGGCTGTCTTGGTCGTCATTCAAAGAATATTCCGGAAGCGGAGCAAGTGAGCGCTGGCGTGGTCTCGCCGGCCCACGCGCGATTAGCCCTGGCCCTTGCTCCTATGCCCCACCCCAAGCCCCGGCGCGCGCCATCTCGCGAAAGCCAGCCCGCCGAGCGCCAGCGCCGCGAAAGCCGCTCCGGCGGAAAAGGTCGCCTGGGCGCCGTGGTGGTCCCATAGGGCGCCGGCGATGAGGCTGGCCGCGAGCGTCGCGAGGCCGCCCAATAGATTGAACATGCCGAAGGCCGTGCCGCGCAGCTCCGCCGCAGCCACATCCGCGACCAGTGTCGCCAGCAGGCCTTGCGTCAGTCCCATATGCAAGCCCCAGAGCAAGACGCCGATGGAGACGCCGACGAGTCCGCTGGAACCCGCGAGCACGAGATCGGCGGCGATCAGCAGCGCGAGGCCCAAGGCCAGGACGATCAACCGGTCGCAGGCGTCCGACAGCGCCCCGGCCGGATAGGCCGACAATGCGTAAACGACATTCATCGCCACGAGCACCAGCGGGCTGAGCGCCAGCGGCAGGCCGGCGTCCCGCGCGCGCAGAATCAGGAAGGCCTCGCTGAAGCGGGCCAGCGCGAAGACCGTCCCGATCAGCGTGATGAGCCAGAAGGCGCCGCCAAGCCGCGCCAGTTCCGAAAAATGCAAAGGGAAGCGCAATTGACGCGCGCCGCCGTGACGCTCTGGCTCCTTCACCGCCACCAGCAGCAGCGCCACCGCCAGCAAGGCGGGGGGGACGGCGGCCCAGAAGACCAGTTTAAAATTGTCGGCGGAAAGCCACATCAGGCCGATAGCCAGCGCTGGCCCCAGAAAGGCGCCGATGGTGTCGAGGGACTGACGTAGGCCGAAGGCGGCGCCGCGCAGGGCCGGCGGGGCGATGTCGGCCACGAGGGCGTCGCGTGGGGCGCCGCGTATTCCCTTGCCTATTCGGTCGACGAAGCGCGCCGCGATGAGCACGTCGATCCCCTGCGCGAGCGGAAAGGCCGGCTTGGTCAGCGCCGCGAGCCCATAGCCCAGCGTCGCCAGGAACTTGCGCCGCCCCAGCCAGTCCGACAGCGCTCCGGAGAAAATTTTGACGATCGACGCCGTTGATTCGGCTATTCCCTCGATGGCGCCGACGCTGGTCATCGAGGCGCCGAGCACGGTCACGAGATAGACGGGAAGCAGCGCGTGGATCATCTCGGAGGAGACGTCCATCAGCAACGATACAAAGCCCAGCGCCCATATCCCGCCGGGGATTTGGCGAAGGCGGGAGGGCTTGGTCGCGGCCTCCGTCCCGGTCATGAGTCTTCTCCATGCGCCACGATGACGCCGGCTTCCGGTAGCAGAAAAACGCGATTGGCGCTCCCCCTCCCGCCGCGCGCGAGATTGGGTGCCGCCGCGCGGCTGCTCTAATATGCTCCCACACTGACGAATCACGCGATCGGCTCCATTCCTGATGCACGCGCCCTCCTCGCCCGCGAACCCGCCGCCTGGCCCGAGCGAAACCTCGTCGCTCGCCATCGACCTCGCCGCGCTGGCGGGAAATTGGCGGCGGCTCTCCGAACGCTGCGCGCCGGCCGAATGCTCCGCCGTCGTCAAGGCCAACGCCTACGGGCTTGGGCTGGAGCCGGTCATGCGCGCGCTGCTGGCGGCCGGCTGCGAGACCTTTTTCGTCGCCTCCGCGAGCGAGGGCGAGCGGGCCCGCGCCGTGTCGCGGGAGGCGGTCGTCTATGTCTTCGACGGGGTCGCGCCGGGGTCCGCGCCAAGGCTCAAGTCGGCGGGGCTGCGGCCCGTGCTGAACTCCCTGGCGGAGATCGCCGAATGGGCCGGGGCCGGCCCGGCCGCGCTGCATTTCGACACCGGCATGAACCGGCTGGGATTCGCGCCCGCCGAGGCCGGGGAGGCCGCAGCTCTGCTCGGGGCCGCGCCCTGTCTGGTGATGAGCCATCTGGTTTCGGCGCAATCGCGGGGCGATCCCCGCAACATCGGGCAGATCGCGGCTTTCGACGCGATAAGCCGGCGTTTTCCCGGCGTTGTCAGCTCGCTGTGCAATTCCTCGGGGATTTTTCTCCCGTCACGTCCGCATCTAGATCTCGTCCGGCCCGGCTATGCGCTTTACGGCGGCAATCCGACGCCGGGCGAGCCCAACCCGATGCGCGCCGTGTTGCGCCTGGAGGCCCGTATTCTCGCTGTCCACGACATCGCGGCGGGCGAGAGCGTGGGTTACGACGCCGCCTGGACCGCGCCGCGCCCGACGCGCCTCGCCACGATCGCCTTGGGCTACGCGGACGGACTGCCGGTCGGCGCGTCCAGCGGGTCTTTGAGGCCGCCGGTCGAAGCGCTGGTCGCGGGCCGCCGCTGCGCCGTCGTCGGGCGGGTGTCGATGGATTATGTCGTGCTCGACGTGACGGAGGCCGGCCCGGTCGGACGCGGGGATTGGGCGGAAATCCTGGGAGAGGAGATCGGCGTCGACGAACTCGCCGCGCGGGCGGGAACGATCGGCTATGAGATTTTGACGCGGCTTGGACCGCGTTACGCCCGGCGCTATCTCGGCGGGTGAGCAGCGGGCCAGCGCGGCCAAGCGAGGCGTTGGAGCTTTCTCCAACCGAGCCGGGGCGACAGCGGCGACGACAATCCTGACGCGCTCACCCCCGCGCCGACCACGGCTCCAGCACCGGAAAGCCCTCGCCGGCCAAAAGATTCACGGTCTCGTTGAGCGGCAGTCCGACCACCCCCGTGTAAGACCCGACCAGCTTCACCACGAAAACCCCGGCGAGGCCCTGGATCGCGTAGCCGCCGGCCTTGCCGCGCCATTCCCCGGAACCGAGATAGGCCGATATTTCGGCCCCGCTCAACCGCTTGAAGCGCAGCCGCGTCTCGACGAGGCGGTGGCGCTCGGCCCCGCGCGGGGTGATCAGCGTCACCGCCGTGAAGACGCGGTGCTGACGGCCCGAAAGCAGATGGAGGCAGTCGTCGGCCTCGTCGGTCGTCTCGCATTTGGGCAAGACGCGCCGCCCGACCGCCACGACCGTATCGGCGGCGATGAGGTAGGCCCCCGCCAGCTCCGGCCGCAAGGCCTTGATCTTTTTCGCGGCCTGGGCTTTCTCGCTGGCGAGGCGGATCGCGAGGCCGCGCGGCTGCTCCAAACGCCTCGGCGTCTCGTCGATGTCGGCGGGCAGCAGCGCGTCGACGTTCAGCCCCGCCTGTTCAAGCAGCGCGAGCCGCCTCGGCGAGGCGGAGGCGAGCACGAGCTTGGGCCGCGAAGGGGCGGGTTCGGCTGTCACGAAAGGGCGCTCCGCCGCTTTAAAGTTTATCGGAATCGATAGGTGATCCGACCCTTGGTGAGGTCGTAAGGCGTCATTTCGACCAGCACCTTATCGCCTTCGAGCACGCGAATACGGTTCTTGCGCATCTTACCGGCGGTATGGGCGATGATTTCATGCTCATTTTCGAGCTTCACCCGAAACATCGCGCTGGGCAGCAGCTCGGTCACGATTCCAGGAAATTCAAGCAATTCTTCCTTGGCCATGTGGTTCCTTGTTTAAAAGCGCCTCGCGGGCTTGACATATGCCGCGCCGCGAAGCGCTTGGATTGGCGCGGACCCTAATCGAGAATGCGCGCTTTGTGAACAGTGCTGTTTGCGTGGCGCGGCGGGAATTCGCGGGTAAGGGCGGTTTCTCCACGCGCGCCCCGGCGACGGCGGCGACGCGGGCGACGGGCTTGATTGGACGAATGGCAGCCCTGAGGATCGCGGTTCGGGCGCCCGCGTTCGAGGTGACGGCCAGAGCCCTCAGCCGACCCTTGCTACGCAAGGGCCACCTTCTCCCACCACTGGGAGAAGGGACGCGCCCTTTTAATTTTGGTTATTGAAGTTGAATCAAACGGCTCCACTCCTTCTCCCACTGGTGGGAGAAGGTGGCCCCGCTGCGCGGGGTCGGATGAGGGTTCTCGCCGCTCGCACGCCTTGAAGCGTCGCGGGGTTCTTCCAAGCCGTCCCCCCACGCCTCGACAAGCCGCCCGCGCGCGTGGGAGAAGCCATCTCGACGGATTCCTTAACCCGAAAGCTCGAACCGAAAGCTCTCATGGCTCCTCCTCCTTTGCTCGCCCTGCAAGGCGTGACCCTCACGCTCGGCGGCAAGCCCTTGCTCGATGGCGTCGATCTCCAGGTCTCGCCCGGCGCGCGGCTGTGCCTTGTCGGACGCAATGGCTCGGGCAAATCGACCTTGCTCAAGATCGCCGCCGGACAGATCGACTTCGACGCCGGCGAGCGGTTTCTCCAGCCGGGCGCTTCCCTGCGTTTCCTGCCGCAAGAGCCCGACTTTTCCGGCTTCACGACCGTGATGGCCTATGTCGAGGCCGGCCTTTCGCCGCTCGACGATCCCTATTTCGCGCGCCAGCTATTGGAGGGGCTCGGGCTCACCGGCGAGGAAAACCCGGGGCGGCTCTCGGGCGGGGAGGGGAGGCGGGCCGCCTTGGTGCGGGCGCTGGCCCCGCAACCCGATATTCTGCTGCTGGACGAGCCGACCAATCACCTCGATTTGCCCACGATTGTTTGGCTCGAAGAGAAACTCGCGTCCCTGCGCTCGGCGCTCGTCCTGATCAGCCACGACCGCCGCTTCCTGCAAGACCTCACCCGCGAGACCGTCTGGCTGGATCGCGGCCGCACCCGTCACCTCGCCAGCGGCTTCAAGGACTTCGAGGCCTGGCGGGACCGCGAGCTTGAGGAGGAGGAGCGCCAGCGGCACAAGACCGACCGCAAGATCGTGGCCGAGGAACATTGGCTGCGCCATGGCGTTTCCGGTCGCCGCAAGAGGAACGTCAAGCGGCTCGGAGACCTCCACAAGATGCGGGCCGAGCGCCGCCAGCGCGTCGCGCCGACCTCCGAGGCGAGGCTGGAGGCCAGCGAGGCCCAGCTTTCCGGCAAGCTCGTCATCGAGGCCGTGAAGATCGGCAAATCCTACGGCGAGAGGGTCATCGTCGACGATTTCTCGATCCGCGTGATGCGCGGGGACCGTCTCGGGATCATCGGGGCCAATGGGGCGGGCAAGACCACGCTGGTCAATCTTCTGACCGGCAATCTCGCCCCCGACTCCGGCAAGGTCCGGCTCGGCGCGGGCCTCGCGATGGCCACGCTGGAGCAAAGCCGCGCCAGCCTCGATCCCGCCAGCACCTTGCAGGACGCCCTCACCGGCGGCGGCTCGGACTTCGTGGAGATAAACGGCGAGCGCCGCCATATCGTCGGTTACATGCGGGATTTCCTGTTCGGCCCGGAACAGGCGCGCACGCCGGTCGGCAAGCTCTCGGGCGGGGAGCGCGGCCGGCTGATGCTGGCTCGGGCCCTGGCCCTGCCGTCCAACGTGCTGGTGCTGGACGAACCCACCAACGACCTCGATCTCGAAACGCTCGATTTATTGGAGGAAATGCTGGCCGATTATCCGGGCACGCTGATTGTCGTCAGCCACGACCGCGATTTTCTCGACCGCGTGGCCACCTCGGTCTTGATGTCCGAGGGCGAGGGCCTGTGGCGGGAATACGCCGGCGGCTATTCCGATATGGTGGCGCAGCGGGGGGCGGGCGTGATCGCGCGTGAAGCCGCGTCCGCTCCCGCGCCCGTGGAGGCCCGGGAGAAAGCCCCGCCGCGCGAAAAACCGGCGGGACGTCCGCGCCTGACCAATAAGGAGCAGCACGCGCTGACGACGCTGCCGGGGAAGATCGACGAGCTGCGCGCCAAGAAGGCCAAGCTGCAAGCCCTGCTCGACGACCCCGATCTTTACGCGAGCGATCCGACCAAATTCGCGCGCGCCGGAACCATGCTCGCGGAGATCGACGCGGAACTCGCGCGCGGCGAGGAGGAATGGCTGGAGCTGGAGATCAGGCGCGAGGAAATCGAGGGGTAGGACGGGTTCGTGATGAGGGACGTTGCGATTTCCGCGAACGCCGCGACGCTTCGTCCCGCTCCCGCCCCCTTTGAATCCCAAAACCCATGCCCATATCGCGCATAGGGCCGCCGCGAGGGGCCAAGCGGGCGGCGGCCGCTCCATTGGAGGGCCGTCCTTTGATTGGGGAGCATTCATGAACATCGAGAAATACACCGAGCGGGCGCGCGGATTCATTCAGTCGGCGCAGGGCATAGCGACCCGCGAGGGCCATCAGCAATTCACCCCCGAACATATTTTGAAGGCGCTGCTCGACGACGAGCAGGGGCTCTCGGCCGGGCTCATCGACAAGGCCGGGGGAAACGCTCGCGAGGCCTTGCTCAAGACCGACGCCGTGTTGGCGAAACTGCCGAAGGTGGCGGGCACTGGAACGGTGCAGCTCTATCTGACGCCGGCGACCGCGCGCCTGTTCGATAGCGCCGAGAAGATCGCGCAAAAGTCCGGCGACAGCTTTGTCACGGTCGAGCGGCTGCTGCTGGCGCTGGCGCTGGAGAAGGGAACCGAGGCCGCGCGCATTCTGAGCGAGGTCGGCGTGACCGCGCAGACGCTCAACGCGGCCATCGAGGATTTGCGCAAGGGCCGCACGGCCGACAGCGCCTCGGCCGAAAACAGCTATGACGCGCTGAAGAAATACGCCCGCGATCTCACCGAGGCGGCGCGCGAGGGCAGGCTCGATCCGGTGATCGGCCGCGACGAGGAAATCCGCCGGACCATTCAGGTCCTGGCGCGGCGCACCAAGAACAATCCGGTGCTGATCGGCGAACCCGGTGTCGGCAAGACCGCCATCGTCGAGGGGCTCGCGCGGCGCATCGTCAACGGCGACGTGCCGGAGTCCCTTCAGGACAAGAAGCTGCTGGCGCTCGACATGGGCGCGCTGATCGCCGGCGCGAAATATCGCGGCGAGTTCGAGGAGCGGATCAAGGCCGTGCTGAACGAGGTCACCGCGGCGGCGGGCGGGGTGATCCTGTTCATCGACGAGATGCACACGCTGGTCGGCGCGGGCAAGGCCGACGGCGCGATGGACGCCTCCAATCTGTTGAAGCCGGCGCTGGCGCGCGGCGAACTGCATTGCGTCGGCGCGACCACGCTCGACGAATACAGGAAGCATGTCGAGAAGGACGCGGCGCTGGCGCGGCGGTTCCAGCCGGTGTTCGTCGGCGAGCCGACGGTCGAGGATACGGTCTCGATCCTGCGCGGACTCAAGGAGAAATACGAGCTGCATCACGGCGTGCGGATCAGCGATGGCGCGCTGGTGGCGGCGGCGACCCTCTCCAACCGCTACATCTCCGACCGCTTCCTGCCGGACAAGGCCATCGATCTGATGGACGAGGCGAGCTCCAGGCTGCGGATGCAGATCGACTCCAAGCCCGAGGAACTCGACGAATACGACCGCCGCATCGTGCAACTGCGCATCGAGCAGGAGGCGCTGCGCAAGGAAACCGACGCGGCCTCCAAGGACCGGCTCCTTCGGCTCGAAGGGGAACTGGCGGGCCTTGAGGAGAAGTCGGCCGTGCTGACCCAACGCTGGCGCGCCGAGAAGGAGAAGCTCGGCCAGGCGCAGAAGTGGAAGGAGCAGCTCGACAACGCCCGCAACGAACTCGCCCAGGCGCAACGGCGCGGCGAATATCAGCGGGCCGGAGAATTGACCTATGGCGTCATCCCCGATCTCGAACGCAAGCTCGCCGAGAGCGACGAAAAGGACGGCGGGAAGGTCGAGGAGACGGTGACGGCCGACAATATCGCGCAAATCGTCTCGCGCTGGACCGGCGTGCCCGTCGACAAGATGCTGGAGGGCGAACGCGAGAAGCTGCTCCACATGGAAGAGGAGCTGGCGCGGCGCGTCGTGGGACAGAGCGAGGCCGTCTCCGCCGTGGCGACGGCGGTGCGGCGCGCGCGGGCGGGGTTGCAAGACCCCAACCGGCCCATCGGCTCCTTTATGTTCCTCGGGCCGACGGGCGTCGGCAAGACCGAACTAACCAAGGCGCTGGCGAGCTTCCTCTTTGACGACGAGACCGCGATGGTGCGGCTCGATATGTCCGAATACATGGAGAAACATTCGGTGGCGCGGCTGATCGGCGCGCCTCCGGGCTACGTCGGCTACGAGGAGGGCGGCGCGCTCACCGAGGCCGTGCGGCGCAGGCCCTATCAGGTGCTGCTGTTCGACGAGATCGAGAAGGCGCATCCGGACGTGTTTAACGTCCTGCTGCAGGTGCTCGACGACGGACGGCTGACCGACGGGCAGGGGCGCACGGTCGACTTTAAGAACACGCTGATCGTGATGACCTCCAATCTCGGTTCGGAATATCTCGTCATGCAGAACGAGGGCGAGGATTCGGCGGCCGTGCAGGCGGAGGTGATGCAGGTTGTGCGTTCGCGCTTCAGGCCGGAGTTCCTCAACCGCATCGACGAGATCATCCTGTTCCACAGGCTGCGGCGCGAGGACATGGGAGCCATCGTCGACATCCAGTTCAAGCGTCTCGCCAAGCTGCTGGAGGACCGCAAGATCGTGCTGGAGCCCGACGCCAAGGCGCGCGACTGGCTCGCCGCGCGAGGCTACGATCCGGCCTATGGCGCGAGGCCGCTGAAGCGCGTGATGCAGAAGGAGTTGCAGGACGCGCTGGCTGAGCGCCTGCTCGCGGGCGGGATCGTCGACGGCGCGCATGTGGCGGTCTCGGCGGACAGCGCGGGGCTGACGCTCGACGGCCGCCCGGCCAAGGGCGGGCGGAGCGACAATGTGGTGAGGATGCAGAAGGGCGCGTGAGGGAAGCTCGCCGACTCTCGGGCCGCGCGCTCCGGGCCCGAGAGTCGATGTGACCATCCATGTCGCCGCCGTCGCCGTTGTCGCTCCGGTTCACGCGCGCGGTCGGCCCTCCCGATCAAATCGGGATCGGTCCCAGCGTGAGCGCGACCGCCACGGCCCGCCTCTTGTTTTCGGCGCCGAGGAGGCTAAGTCAACGAATGTTCAGCCGTTTTCCCGACGGGAGCAACTGCGTGGCCGCGCGCTTTCCTATTTGCATTTGAGTTCGTCCCGGTGCAAATGGGGATAGAATCGGTCGGCCAACCTGCGGTGAAAGAGATGGAACCATTCGAGAAGGAGCAACAGGTCTATCATAGGTCAACTTTGGATGAACCAATAATATTGAGCGGACCATTTTGGGCTGAACTAAGAACGTTTTTGGCGGTTGCTAAGGCTAAATCTTTCAACAAGGCCGGTGATATCCTGGGAATAAGTCACCCAACCGTAAGCAGGCAAGTAAAAAGGCTCCAGGATCTTATGGGCGTTCCTCTGATTCTGGCAACCCCACAAGGAATCATACTAACGGAGCACGGCAAGAACCTCGCTAATTCTATTAACGATCTTGATTATAGACTATTTCTGATAAAATCTGGAATCGATGAGAATGTCAAGGACGAATCCGGTCTCGTTCGGGTAAGCCTAGTGGACGCGCTTAGCGCATTTTTCGTTGCTCCCAGCATAGAAGACTTGTCGATAAAGCACCCTGGTATTCATGTTCACTTGAGGGCGCCGTTAAACTGGACGGATATTCGTGAAAATCAGACGGATATTATGATTGGATTTTCTCCTGTCGATGCAGCGGAGATCGAGTGTTCGACCTTGGGTTTCCTCCATTATATCCCCGTGGCCTCGAAGAGTTATATTTCAAGAAGAGGGATGCCGAATCTGGACAATATCTTTGAGCACAACTTCATACATTCCGAGTTTTTTTCCGCGCAAACGGGCTTGTGGAAGCAATGGCTGAACCTATGCGCGAAAGGCACCATTGGTTATTCTTCGGATCAATCTTTTAGTTACGGGATGCTGGTTAAGATTGGCATGGGAATCGGCTTGCTGCCGACATATGTGCTAATCGAGCCGAGTTCCGTATATCTGGACCTCGATGTGCACATCAAGGTCCAGATCTATGTTTTGGCACTGAGAGAACGCCTGAAATCCGCTCCCGTTCGAATTGTTTACGATGAGCTTTCGTATATTTTTGGCTTGAAAAACCCATGGTTTGAAAGGGATCTTCGTTTGGAAGCGCCCCCTTCAAAGTTCGACACAGGCATTCGCAGGTTTTTCAATTTATAGGGCGTTATTGATTTAGTGAGCGAACTTATGCGCTATGGTGTTACATTCATATCGAACAATACGCTCCAGCTTGAATAAAAGACGGCTCCTATCTTCTTTATCGAGGGCGCGTATATAGTCGTTCACGAAGCCGTTCACCTTGAAAAAATCGGTCCCATGTTCCGCAGTTGCTTCCTGAAATACGCGCTCGAGGAGTTTGATATCCATATCATGCTCTAGGTCTTGTGTCATTTTTGAGCTCCGTGGTTGGATCGTCTAGTCTTAGCTTTGCCTTCCCCTGGGCCTCTTGTTCAGAAACAAACACCACATGAACATAATAATGCATGCAAAAATGGAAGTCCTGAGCATGTTCATAAATGTGCATGTGGTGTAATTAATCGGCCTTCACGTCGGCGGTCCAATATGTAAACCTGTCTGACAGATTGTAAAGGTGTGGCGAGGCGTAAAATGAGTCCAGTGAGCGAAGTTAATAAGCGACTAGACGATTTCGTCCGAGTCGAAATAGTTTCGAATCACGAGCAGTTACTGCATGTATTTGCAGTGCGTAGTATATGCTTCATTGAAGAAAACGGAATACCTGCTAAATATGAATTTGATGGAAACGACTTTCAGTCAACTCATGTAATAATTTATGCGAACGAGGAGCCGGTCGGGTGTAGTCGGTTGAGATGGTTTCGAGGATTTGCAAAGATGGAGCGCACCTGCCTTCGGAAGGCGTATCGCAGCAATGATATGCTGCGATATTGTTCGAGCTTTATCTTCAAGCACATCGCCAAGAAAGGGTATGATCGCGTGATTATTCATGCTAAGCCTAAACTCGCAAGGCTTTGGCGATCACTTTTGGGTTTCGTTCCTGTCAACGAAAAAGTGGCCGTCTTATTTGAGAAACAAACAGAGCCTTATGTCGAGCTTATAAAATATATCGATTCCGACGAAAACGCTATTACTGAACATATGGACATCGCGATGCTGTTTCGTATTGAGGGGCAGTGGGATACGGCGCTTGAGTATGAGTAATATTACATTTATTGTTGCTGTTTGTTTCGAATAGTCAACAACACTAATGTATGTGTGTGTTTGTGTTACGCAAATGATAGCTGATAGGCGTAAATTGGCAATACGTAAAAATTTTTATCCTTGTTGTTTGGCGCAATAGTATGACGCATCATGTGTCGTAAATAATAACTATGTTTGTAATTATACGGTGTTCGATGGAGTTGATGAACTCGTTGCGGAGGGCGCGTATCGAGAGCGTAATATATCTATAATTTGTTCTGTTATGGAGCTGTGATTGGTGCGGTTGTTCGACGCGGCGAAGTTATAAGTTTTGTGTCTTAGGTGTTTGCTATGCCTAAGTCGTGGGCTAAGGGGCGGTGGTTTCTCAATACGACTCAGATATGTCGAGGGGCGTCTGTCAAGCCTGTGCAAAACAGAATTGAAAATCAGAGATGAAACACATGTTCTCGGACGTCCGTCCGTTTATGCGTGACCCGCTGTCGTTCCTGCTCGCCAAGTCGGAGAGCAGTTCCGAACGACTGGTCCCTCTGTCTCTCGGCGTCAATCGGGTTCTGCTCGTCAATGACGCCGAGCTATTGAGACCTATTCTCAAAGCTCCGGAAGAGTTGATCGACAAGGGCGGGCTGATTCGAAAGTTGGAGCCGATCGTCGGGTGCGGTTCGCTCACCTTGAACGGAGAAGCTCATCAAATGCGTCGCGCGCCTCTCCATGAGGCTTTGGCGAGAGGGACGATTGAGAAGCTTGTCCCTGAGTTGCTTGGGGAGATCCGTCGCGCGGTCTTCCAACTCATGCGGCAATCCTCGTTCGACGCTCATGCGTTCGGCGCCGGGCTCGCATTGAAGCTCATATGCACCGTGTTATTCGCCCATCAAGTGTTGAGCGAGGCAGACCAGCAAACGCTGATCGAGGCCGTGAGATTGGTGGAAGACGATCTTACAAAGGAAATGTTTCGCGCCATGCCGGCCATGCCCTGGACCAGACATCAGGCTCACAAAAAACGCCTAATCGCCAAGGAGGCTATGGACGCAATATATAATAAAGTGGAGTCTAGGGCAAGTGAATCGAGCATATTTAAGGCTTTGAGATGTATAGGACTTTCAAACGAGGAGCTAAAGGACGAGATCACAACAATATTGTTGGCCGGCCATCATACAACAGGGGCCGCGATAGCGTGGATTCTATATTATATGGCGACTGACAAATATATGTTCAGTAAAATTGCACAAGAGGCTGACGCATGTCTATCATCTGATGGAGAAATTGACCAATCAAAATTGAAGACGGCGCAGATCAGCGCAGCTTTTTGCAAGGAAGTATTGCGTCTATTTCCATCTTCGTGGTGGTTCGCGCGAGAAGTCAAAACGGCGCACGATCTCGACGGCTATTCGCTCCGGGCAGGGGATTCTTTGCTTATCTCCCCGTGGATATTTCATCGCTCTTCCCGTTATTGGAAAAATCCCGAGCTGTTTGATCTATCGAGAAACTATGGATCGAAGGCCTATATCCCGTTTGGCGCCGGGCCGCGCGCTTGCATTGGCATGGGTCTCGCGTCGTTGGAGCTGCAGTTGATAACGCTTGACCTCGCGGCTGCTTTCGAACTGGAACTGGCCGAAGCTCCTCCAAATCTCGTTCCGACGGCGCTGGTGACGTTAAAACCTCCGCCAATCAAGTTGAGGTTGCGGATCCGCGAGGAAGAAAAGATGTACAACAGAGCGGCGGGGGGGCGCCAGCGCGGCGGTTTCGCGAGGATTTGACTTGGACTTTGGGTTCGGGGCGGGGACACAGGCGCTCCGCCTCGAAACTTCGATGGAGCGGTTTCACACCGCCCCTTCGCGCAGAAGCTTATAGACGATCGCGTCGACCAGCGCCTCGAAGGAGGCGTCGATCACATTGGCCGAAACGCCGACCGTCGACCAGCGTCCGCCCTCGCCATCCGCGCATTCGACGAGCACGCGCGTCACCGCGTCGGTGCCGCCCTGGAACACGCGCACGCGATAATCGACGAGCTTCACATCTTCGATGTAGCGCTGATAGGCGCCGAGATCCTTGCGCAGCGCGAGATCTAGCGCGTTGACCGGGCCATTGCCTTCCGCCGCCGAAATTCGCGTCTCGCCATGCACGCGCAGCTTGACGATGGCTTCGGCGCCGGCGTCCTCGAGGCCGCCATCGGGCGCGAAGCGCCGATCCACCGCGACGCTGTAGCGCTCGACATCGAAGTAATGCGGCGTCTCGCCCATCACGCGCTTCGCCAGCAGAAAGAAAGACGCGTCGGCCCCCTCATAGGCATAGCCCTGCGCTTCCTTGTCCTTCACTTCTTCGAGCAGGCGCGTCAAGCGCGGGTCGTCCTTCTCGAGATCGACGCCGAGCCGCGACAGTTCCGCCAAAATATTCGACCGGCCGGCCTGGTCCGAGACGAGCACGCGGCGCCGGTTGCCCACGCTTTCTGGCGGGACGTGCTCATATGTGCGCGAATCCGTCATCACGGCCGAGGCGTGGATGCCCGCCTTGGTGGCGAAGGCGCTGGCGCCGACATAGGGCGCGTGGCGATTGGGCGCGCGGTTTAAGAGTTCGTCCAGCGCATGGCTGACGCGCGTCAATTGCGTGAGTTTTTTCGCCGTGACGCCGATCTCGAAGTTTTGCGAGAACTCGTCCTTGAGCAGCAGAGTCGGAATGATCGTCGTCAGATTGGCGTTGCCGCAACGCTCGCCCAAGCCATTGAGCGAGCCCTGAATCTGCCGCGCGCCGGCGCGCACGGCGGCCAGCGAGTTCGCCACCGCCTGACCCGTGTCGTCATGCGCGTGAATACCGAGCTTTTCGCCCGGAATGACTTGCGCGACGCGCGCGACGATGCGCTCGATTTCATGCGGCAGCGTGCCGCCATTGGTGTCGCAGAGCACGATCCAGCGCGCGCCCGCGTCGGCGGCGGCTTGCGCGGCGGCGAGCGCATAGGCTTCATTGGCCTTAAAGCCATCGAAGAAATGTTCGCAGTCGACGGCGGCTTCCTTGCCGCGTTTGATCGCCGCCTGAACAGATTGGGTGATCGCGGCGAGATTGTCTTCTTCCGTCGAGCGTAGCGCGACGCGCACTTGATAATCCCATGCCTTGGCGACAAAGACGATCGTGTCGCTGTCGCAATCGAGCAAGGCCGCGACGCCGGGATCGTTTTCCACGGAGCGCCCCTGCCGCCGCGTCATTCCAAAGGCCGCGAAGCGCGCGCGCAGGGGAGGGCGCTTGGCGAAAAACTCTGTGTCCTGCGGATTGGCGCCGGGATAGCCGCCCTCGATATAATCGACGCCCAGATCGTCGAGCATGGCGGCGATCCGCCGCTTGTCGTCGAGCGAAAAGTCGACGCCCGTCGTCTGCGCGCCGTCGCGCAGCGTGGTGTCGAACAGCGAGAGCCGATGCTTCGTCATTTAAGCGTGTCCTGTCGCGACCGGCGGCGCGAGCGCCTTGGTCATCGTGGTGTTCCCCAGCCATTCGCCGTTGATGACGACCGTGTTGCGGCTTTGCGGGATATAGCCGCGCTTTTCGAAAAACGCGCGCCCCGAGTCGGAGGCGTCGACGCTCATAATTTGCGCGCCGCGCGCCGCGCCAAGTTTTTCGAGCGCGTCGGCGAGCGCGGAGCCAACGCCAAGCAGCGCGTAACCCGGATGCACATAGAGCATGTCGAGGATGCGCGCGTCCTTGAGCGAGGCGAAGCC
>Ga0181527_1001549_pt1 | contig 23442 bp, 19 predicted proteins | sample PEATcosm2014_Bin_30_FD_119762 | JGI IMG/M metagenome (GOLD analysis project Ga0181527, IMG submission 119762) | Peatland microbial communities from MTU Mesocosm Facility, Houghton, MI, USA - PEATcosm2014_Bin06_60_metaG | ecosystem: Environmental > Terrestrial > Soil > Wetlands > Peat | place...
GGCGCTCACGATCCTCCGCGCCTCCGCGCCGGCCTGCCCGTCAGCGCTCTCTGGCTACATCGACCGTGGTGCTGGCGACGCCCATCACGCCGAAATGTGGCGACATCGAAGCTGGCGCGTCCAGAGGCTCATGGTGAGGCTCATGGGGGAGCTCATACCCCAGGCTCATACCTAAACGAGAAGGTGGAGCGTGGGCATGAGCCAGAGCCAAATATTGAAGAACAGAGGCTTGCGCGTGTTTTTGCGAGATGGCGTGGAAGATTTCACGATGTTCCAGATGCACGGTTCGAACAAGTAGTCCACGATTTGCAGGTCCCGCTGCCGATCCGGGCTATCGCTCGTGGCCTTGCGGAATCTGGATATTGTGCTCATCTCAACCTGTCCACGGTCCGAATGTACCTGAAGGAATTGCGGAATGGGATGGGCTGGCCAAAATACACCGATCAGCTTGAAGAGCCGGAACAGGAGGAGAAAGAAGACGAAGCCGATGAGCCGATCGAAGGTCAGCCGGCGATTAAGCGCCTGCGCTGGGTAACAAGAATTCAGCACGCAAGAGTGAGGAAAGCGCTTAAAACGGAAGCCATGATGGGCGGGCTCACGTTGGCGACGACGGCCGACGATATCAAGCTGTTGAGTGACCTGCTGGATAAGGAGCTCGAGATCGCGGTCAAGACGGGTGACGTGAAGACGTTGCCAGGGAGGGTCGAGATCGAGGTCAATAAAAATAAAGAAGCTATAGAGAGGCTCGGACTGGATGCAGCCGGGGCGTTCCGTGTGAGTTCGTCTGTCAAGAAAGTCGAGGTGATCCTTGGTGCGCAGGTTCGGGCTATCCTTGCTGGTGAGGAGCCCGGTAAGATGGAAGACAAGGCGGCTTTGATCAAAGGTATCAGGCAGCGTCTAGCGAGCGAGAACGAGAGGAAGGTGTTTGATGATATCTTTGTCGAGATGAGCGGAGGGCGGACCAGTCCGTGGACGATGGAAGAGAATAAGTTGCGCGCATAGAGAAGTCAGTCTGTGCACTCAACTTGCCACGACGAGTGAGCCCTGCAGGTCCTGCAGAGCCCGTAAGAAACAGGGCAAGGTTCAACGTTCGGATCCCGACAGGTATCACAGTGGCCTCTCTCGAGATCGGGCAACCTGAGGGCGCCCACGGCTTGGGTTTCGAGGAAGCCGATAGAATTGCCCGTGTGACGCGCCTGGAGGCCCGTAGGAGTGTCCTGGAGCTCGGGTAGGTAGGGTGGTGTGTGAGCCTCCCGAGAAAGGCTGACCTTCCCGTGGTCGACGTCCCTGAGGTGGAATGCGTCCCGTGGCACGTGGAGGATCCTGTTATCGAAGCGCCTGCGCTGACCGCGGACGGGTGGGAATTAGCTCCAGGGTGGGTTTGTCAAGCCGGAGTTCGAGTCCTGCCCGGCTCCCTCTGCAGGGCAAATCTGGGGACTGGAAGGAGAGGATTTCGCTGGCTTGAAGACTAACCCAGCGCTCGACTGTGGAGCGAGCAACTAATGACGGCGAGGATCTACTCCTTGCGGAAGGCATACGTACAAAATGTCGACATGGATAGCTTCTTCAAACTTTTCCGTCTTTCCCGTAGTCGGGTTAAAGTAGCCTTTGGCCTTTTCGCTTTCCTCTCGGAGCCTTATCTTTTCGTATTCCTTGCCGTCTGCTTCACATTTTCGTCTAGAGTCGTATGCTGCAGTGACATCCCACCGTTCAGAGGACGTTCCATATCCTATGCTTAAGGCGTGAGCCCAGAGCACCCATGAGGATTTCGGCGCGCTCAACTGTCCAATGACTACGCCTACTCCCACCAGAGCTGCGATCAAAATCGCGGCTGAAATTCCAAGCAGCACGGGGCGCCGCTTCATCAATTCAAGGAGCGTTGTCTTTGGCGTGGCTTGCTCGGCAACCATGGCTTCCGTCTATTCTGCGAGGACAAAATCTTAATCCTCACGGCAGAGGATTTATCAAGCAGGATGTTGTGGTCCCCGGCATACTCGTACAAAATCATCGCCGAATGGGGTGAGTCTCATTTGCCATAACTCGTCGAGGTTGGGCTGCCACTTCTGCGCGTAGAAATGTACGAGGCCGTGTCGCGCGTCAAGGTCGAACATCACTCTAGGGATTTCTTGTTCTGTCAATCCAGTTCGTTTCAAGAGGCAATGGCCACTTAAGCCAGTACGGTCCAATATGACATGGTCGGGATAGCTGTGCCCCCTTGGTTTGTCTTGTCGTTCTGAAGCAACCGCCGAAATCGTTTCGTTCCAATCGTCAACTAGGTTAAGCAGTCTAGCTTCACCAGGCGAAAGCTCCGACAAGATCTTTGCGTAACTGGGAGGAATCTGTTCTCCAGCCGCAGCGGATGCGAGTAACCCCGCCCATTTTGATGTAAGGTCGTCGTCCTCCTCCAGAGAACAGCCGTCCATTATCGGAACAAGTAGCTTGAGATTGATGGGCTTCGGTTGAGCTCCAACTTGTCGCAGAAGCTCATGGGCCTTCTGGAAGGTCCGTAATCCGTTCTTGAAGCGGAGATACCTGATTTTATCTGCGAGAAATTGTCCAGTTTCTTCTGCGCCAGGGCCTAACAGTGCAAGAAAGAATTGCCGGAGTTCCTTGGTTAAGTCGGAGAATGCCTGGAGAGCTTCTCCGACATTGGACTCGTCTGACATTAGCGGCTCCTCGGCAATGTTCTAAAGGCGCGTTTTGCCCCGACCGCATAGCAGTTGCGTGGATTGTCGATACCCGTGACTAGTAGGAATGGGGAGGCGATGTTGCGGGAAGGCTACCGGAGAGTCGAGGCGGTGTCAAGCGGAAGGCCCCCGTCTCGGTCTCATGGGGGCCTATAAATACAAGACGGATGGGGTGCGGTCCGGTGCCAAGAAAAAAGGGGGAGCTCAGACCAGGGCCAGGGGGAGATCGCGGAACCTGAGCCAACGTGGCGCGTCGAATTCCCCCGAGTTGGGCCTGCGGGTCGGGAAATGAGGCGGAGGGCCGGGATAAGCGAAGCGACGGAGGAGCGAAGCGCCACGAGGAACCACACTACAGGGTCGGCTACGAGGTCTCCGCGCCCGGCGAGTGCTGCTGGCGGCAACGTTGAGGGGAGCACGGATGACCAGGTCGGCCCGGACTGGCGAGGTCCTGGGTGGGGGCGGTGAGGGGCGGCGACACCCCGCTTCCAGGACCTCAGGGACCCCCATTTTCTCCGAACCGCGCCCTTCCGGCCCCAGGGACCGAAACTGGACCGTCTAGCTTGCCAGTCAGGTCTTCGACGGTGGCAGTCCGCGCAACCTTCTCGTGGGGTGCCCTGTTCCTCTCCGATCCTCGCGAGCCCCTCCCTGGCTCGGAGTCGGCAAGGACGCACTCGCCACCGGCGGGAAGCTGCGGGACGGGCTCTTGGACCAGGAGATCTTCTTCACGCTGCAGGAGGCCCAGCTCCTGATTGAACGGTGGCGGCAGCACTACAACGGGATTCGGCCGCACAGCGCGCTGGGCTATCGACCCCCGGCCCCCGAGGCGCGATCCGGGCCCAGGCTTGCATTGCCTCCGCGATCGGAGTTAGAGTTGACCACCGCTCGGAACTAACCTCGGGGTGGACCAATCAGTGGGGGCAGGCCAGACCTTCAATGCGTTCATCTAGTCTCCCGGTGAGGGACCCCAGGCAGGCCCCTTGGAGCGGCCCGTGAGCCTCAGCCAGATGAGGTCCCTCCAGACACTGCGCGACCCGGTACCACGGCAACCGGGCCGTCTGCGACTACCCAGCCGTGGCCACGACTCAGCGCCGCGGCGAAACACGCGCCAGGCTGAGGCCGACCTCCAATGACGGCGCGATGACTCCTTCGTAGGGTGGGTAGTGCAGTGCGCGCAACATGTAGTGGATGAGTGAATTGAGGTCGAAGATCGGGAGCCGCAACGCCGCCTGCAGCTCAGGGGCGAACGGGCACATCCCCGCACACTCGAGCACGATGGCCCGAACGGTCGGTTCCGTGGCGAGGAGCTGCCGTCCCACGCGGATCAGGTCCTCGCACATCGCCGCGGGGTCGATGTCGGCTTCGCTGGCCGCGAGGGCTTCCCAGGCCGCGAGACCCCGCACCCCGGCCACGGCTACCGGGATGCGGTCAGGATCCCAGCCGACGCCCCGGAAATGGCGCCCCGAAAGCTGGGCCGCATCGAAGGTCAGAATCCCGACCTTGCCCCTGGTCGGCAGCGTGGCGGCCACTAGCGGGACTTGCAGCAGGCTCGAGACGAAGACCGGCACCGGCACCGCCGCGGCAATCGCGGGCTGATAGCTAGCCGCGAACCCACAGTTCGAGCTGATGCCCACCGCGCCTCGCCGGACCAGCTCGCGGGCGGCTTCGACCAGGCTGGCGGTGAGTGCCGGGTCGCCGCGAAGCACCCGCTCGCCCGTCGCGCCTGGCACCTTCTGGTAGAGGACCGGCACCCCGTACGACGCCGCGTTGGCCACGTTTCCCGGCAGGCACATCGTGACACTGTCGAGCATGAGAATGCCCAGTCTCGGTCTCCCCTCACTCGTCATGGCGTTGCTCGTCATCGCTCACCTCCGTTTGGTCGCCGACAGCAGACCAGCGACTGAAGCCCTGATCCGCCCGGTTGACCACGACAACACGTTCTGCACACCGGACTCCCGGTCTGTGCTTTCACTCACCAAGGTGTCAGTGATGAAGGCTCAGAATGCGGAAGTCGCCTTGGAGTTCGCCAAGTTCCTCGAGATCTTCGGGTGTCAGGACCCATTCGGCAGCCTCGGCGTTGTGGAGGACCTGCTGAGGGCTCTTGGCACCCACGATGCTGGATGTGACTGCTTTGTTAGCCAGTGTCCACGCGATGGCAAGCTGAACAACGCTGTGCCCCCTGCCCTCTGCCCATTCCTGGAGGTCTTTGACAACGTTCAGTGCACTGGCGAAACGCTCTCCTTGGAACGCGGCCATCCAACTCCTCTCATCGTCCGACGGGAAGCGACGGTCCGCATCATACTTGCCGGTTAGCAGTCCCTTGGCCAGTGGGGAGTGAACGATCACGCCTATGCCGTTCTCCAAACAGAAGGGCAGGACTTCCTCTTCCGCCGTCCGCACCAGCATGCTGTACTGCGGCTGTGAACTGTCTATGTGCCCGTGGCGGAGCGCCTGGGCATGTTGTTCAGCTGATAAGTTGGAGACGCCTATGTACCGTATCTTCCCTTGCTCCTTCAACTTGAGAAGGTTCTCCATCGTCTGCTGTATAGGATAGGCAGGCTGGGGGCCGTGGAGCTGATAGAGGTCGACGTAGTCGGTCCGCAGAGATCTGAGGCTGCTCTCAATTGCACGGTTCATGTGTTCCAGCGAGTGGTCACCACTGAGCTTGGTCGCCAAGAACACCTCACCCCTTCGTCCTTCAAGGGCCTTGCCCAGCATGGCCTCGCTGGTCCTATAGCCCTCTGCGGTGTCGATGAATGTCACACCACAGTCCAGAGACGCATGAACCGTGTCGGTGATCTGCTTCTCGGTCAACCCTCCCATTCCGCCTCCCAGCGGCCAGGCTCCGAGGCAGATGACTGGCACTTCGGGGCCATACTTCCCCAGCTTTCTAGTCTTCATTGCACTTTCCCCTTTCAAGAACTGAGGCCACTGCCGGCCAGCCAACCTGATATTGATGGGCAGCGACAGCAGAACTGACCGGCTAAAGCGCACCAGCGCCGCTGCCGGGCGCAAATGGCCTGGACCGATGAAGTTGAGGGTCTCCTATTCGTCGTCGACTCCCCGGCGCCCTCAGTTGCGAAGGTTCCCAGAGAGCGCCTTGAACTCCCTGGCCTGCCCCCATTGATTGGTCCACCCGCAATGTTAGTTCAAGCTGGCTCCTAACGCCAGCGCAGGGCGCGGCATGAGCTGGCGTCGGCCCGGCTCCCGGGCGCTCCTCACACTCCGCCGCCTCCGGTTACTACCCAGAGCGGTTAATAGATGACACTCTCACACGGCAGTATACTGCACGCTGGGCGCCCGGAAGTAACTCTGGACGACCATCGGTTGCCGCTGGGTGCTCCAGAGGTAGGAGCGCACGGAGGCAAGCATCTCCTGGTCGTCCCGTGGGCGGCGCCGCCCGAGGGCGTTCGCCTTCACGTCGTTGTTCAGGAACTCGTCCGGGTTGAGGTCCGGGCGGTCACTCGGGAGGAAGCAGAGCCGGAGCCGGGTGGGCCGCTGCGCCACCCACCGCGCAACCTCGGCGGCCAGATGGACCGGGTGCCGGTCGAGGATGAGGAACACCCGGCCCTTGGCGTGACGGAGCAGGCGCCGGAGGAAGCGGAGGAAGACCGGGGTAGTGAAACCGCCCCGGAACACCATGAAGGCGAGTTCGCCCCGGTTCGTGATCGTCGAGAGGACGTTGCACCGGAACCGCTTGCCGGTCCCGGGAATGACCGGGGTCTGGCCCTTCCGGCTGGAGGAGGTCCCGGTCTGGTGGTCGGAACGGAGGCCCATCTCATCGCCCCAGTGGATCGTGGCGCCGCGCTGTTTGGCCAGCCGCCGGATGGCCGGGTACTCCTCGGCGAGCCAGCGGCGGACCGCCTCCGGGTCTTGCTCGAAGGCTCGGCAGCGGGGCTTCTGCGGCGTCAGGCCCCAGCGCTTGAGGTAGCGCCCCACCGTCCACACGGAGAGCTGCAGGCCGCACCGCTCCCGGATGAGCTGCTGGACCGCCTCCCGCGTCCAGAGGGCGAAGGGCAGCCGGAGTTGGTCGGGGCAGCGCCCCACGATGAGGCGGACGATCAGCGCCGCCTGGTGCGGCGCCAGCCGGATCGCGGGCGGGCGGCCCCGGCGTTTCGTCTGCAGGGCCCGCCTCCCGCCCGTCTCCCAGGCCTGGACCCACGTGATCACCGTCTGCCGGCTGACGCCAAACACCCGGGCGGCCTCCGCCTTTGGCATCCCCTTCCGGACCGCCTCCACTCCCCGGTACCGCAACGCCTCCTGGGCGGCCGCAGGCAGCGAGCGGGCATCCTGAATTCCCATGGCCCCTGTGTACCAAATCAGGGGCTACATGTCAAGTATTATATGCTCCGATTAGTAAATGGGACTTGGGACACGTACGGGGCGGCGCGTCGGGCCGCGGGCACTCGGCAGGCGGCGTGACCGCCAGCCCGCCGGGGCGAGCAGCGCGCCCGACGGTGGAGCGCAGCGAGCACGGCGGGCGTAGGCCATCGCAGACTTTTGGATGCATCCCCGAATATTCTTGACAACCGCAAAAGTCTGTGCGAATTTGAAAAAGGAATATCATTCCTATTATGGGGACGTAATGTACGAGAAATGCTCTTCGACTGCCAAGACAGTTGAGAAGGCCTTGCTGCTCATCGAATGCTTCTTGTCCGCGCCCCGAGAGCTCGGGATCTCCGAGATCGCTCGACTCGCTGGGATCAACAAGAGTACCGTCCAGAGAATCGTCAACACCCTCTCCAAGTACGGATACTTACAACAAACCCCCCACAATTCCGGATACCGACTGGGATTCAAGTTCCTCCACGTGAGTGGTCTTCTGCTTGAGAGGATCGACCTACGGCCGATCGCCAGACCCTCTCTTGAAGAACTCAGAGACAAAACGGGAGAAACGGTTCATCTGATGATCCTCGACAACGATATGGGTGTTTACTTGGATGCTGTCGAGAGCCGGCAGAGCACCAGGGTGGTATCTGCAGTGGGGAGCCGCGATGAATTGCACACCAGTGCCGTGGGAAAGGCTCTTCTTGCATTCTTACCGGAACAACAAGTCGACGGTATCCTTCGACGCAAAAAGCTGAAGGCGAAGACTCCTCAAAGCATTACCGACCCTGAGGTCTTCAAGGGCCACCTCAAGCTCATCCAACGGCGCGGCTATGCGATCGATGACGAAGAAGGGGAGAAGGGGACACGCTGCGTCGGTGCGCCGATATTTGACCACGACCACCATGTGGTCGCCTCAATTAGTGTCGCCGCGCCCACCCAAAGACTAGGCCTCCGCAATGTGCCGCAGGTCGCTGCCTCAGTCATCGAGACTGCGCTGAGAATCTCCCAGTGCTTAGGGAGAGGTACCCCACAGGTCAAAGAGGGGGGCTTCCATGCCAGAAATAACGACGGAATTATTCGACCGAGTGAAAAAACTCTACACGGGCCTCATTAGCGATGTGCTGGATGACAAGTTGGGCTTCCGGGATAACGTGTACATCATGAGCCATGAAATCCGACCGCTCTATTCCGGTGCCGTTGTGATAGGACGCGCCGCAACCGCTTTGGCCGGGCCAATCTATGCAGAGCCCAAGGCACCATACCTGAGGGAGATCGAGTTCATCGATGCGTTGACGCCGGGGGACGTCGCAGTTATGACTCAGAGCGGGGCTATGACGGCGGGATTGTGGGGTGGCCTTCTTTCCACCGGAGCCAAACAGAGGGGAGCGCGGGGCGCAATCATAGACGGAATCACACGAGACACCCGGCAGATTATTCAGATGAACTTCCCGGTGTTTGTGAGGGGGATCGCCCCTGGTGATACCAGGGGCAGAATAGAGATCATGAACTGTAACGTGCCGATAAAATGCGGCGGAGCCTGGGTCAACCCCGGCGACGTCATTTTCGGGGATGACGATGGGGTCGTGGTAATTCCTCAGGACATTGCATTGGACATCGTGCGGATGGCCGAGGAGAAGTACGAAAAGGAGAAAGCCTTCCAGAGAGGTCTGGAGGGCGGAGCCACGGTGGCTGAGATGTTTCGGGAACACAACGTCCTCTAACCGGCGCTCAGGAGGGTGCAGACGCAGATCACTGCGGTTAAACCCGTGGTTTGTTCGGCTGGCTTTCGCAAGTGGACCTTCGTCAAGGTGAGTACCGACGCTGGGACGACGGGCTGGAGCGACAAGTGCCACCTGATCAAGTACGGCAAGATCTTAACGGTCATAATCGGACTGAATCTAAGAAATGCACGCCGTGGATAAGTTCGTGCCGATCCCAACCTGATGGACGCAATGACGGTGCTGGCACTCGCCTCCCGGATCGGTGCGGGATTGAGGCCAACGTGACCCCCGTCCCCCCGGCATTCTTATTTGGCGGAGGAGATCTCCATGAAGGCAACCGAATTCATGATGATGCCCGGGCCGACCGAGATCCCGCCGCGTGTTCTGAAGGCCCTCTTGCACCCCGCAACGGCGCCGGGCGATCCGGACTTTATTGCGGTGTGCGATGAGACATCGGCACGCTTACAGACAGTCCTTGGGACCCGGCACGAGGTCGTGGTTTTCCCCGGCTCAGGCCGCGTGGCCGTGGAATCGGCGCTCTGCAGTGTAATCGAGCCCGGTGATCGAATCCTGACCGTGAACAATGGCGTGTTCGGACATTGGCTGGGACTCACAGTCTCACAGGCCGGCGGCACGAATGTCGAGCTTGCGGCCGACTGGCGGCGCGGGGTTGACCCTGACCTCGTCCGGGAGAAGCTCAAAGAGGAAAAGGGAATTAAAGCCGTGGCGGTGGTCCATAACGAGACCTCCACGGGGATAGGCAACCCAGTGGCGGACATCGGCAAAATCGCGAAGGAGTTCGGCGCCTTATACGTGGTGGACGTGGTCAGTTCTGCCGGGGGCGACTGGGTTAAGATGGACGAATGGAACGTGGATCTCGCCTGCGCTTGTAGCTACAAGTGCCTGAACTGCCCGCCTGGTCTGGCGATCGTGGGCGTGAGCGATGCCGCTTGGGCCGCGCTGGCCAAGCGGAAGGTGCGGCAGAGCTACTCGTTCGACCTCTACAAGTATGTCGAGATGTGGCTGCCACGGGACCGGGGAGGGAAGGAGATCTGGGGCCATCGCCGGCACGTGGTCGAGCCTGCGCCACAGCTGACCCATGCGATGCTGGAAGGCCTGAAGGTCCTGATGGAGGAGGGGCTGCCTGAGCGCTATCGTCAGAACCGGGTGGCCGGCCGGGCCATCCGCGCCGCCGTACGGGCAATGGGTCTCGAGCTCTACGCGCAGCACGAGCCATCCGCCTCCAATACGGTGACCGCCGTCGTGAACCCAAGGGGGATCGCGGCAGCAACGATCACGCAAATGATGCGCCGCGAGTCCGGCGTGATAATCGCCGGTGCGCTCGAGGAGGTTGCCGGAAAAGTGCTACGGATCGCACATATGAGCTGTACCTCTAGCCCAATGTACGTGCTCCACACCATCCGCGCCTTGGAGCAGACGCTCGAACGCCTAGATCACCAGGTCCCCCGCGGCTCAGGAGCGGAGGCGGCACTTGTCGCGTTTGAAGCGGAAGCATAAGGAAGCCGAGGCGGGTTGGCCGATTCTATTGATCGGGCCTCGGGCGATCGAATGCGATGGGGCGACGCATCGCTCGGTCCGGAGGCGCGGGGAGCGGTCGCGCCTGGTGAGAGCTCTGGCCCCGCCACCTGTCACCATGCCCGGCTTGCGCTGTCCGTTGGGGATGAGCAGTTGGCGATGAGGATTCAACCTCCCTAACTGGAAAGGTGGTGAAAAGCAAGTCCCCGATCCTTTTCGAAGGTCCTCTCGAAATTGACGTGACAGTTGTGCAGTGAGGCATGGTCAAATTTACCCCAGGTTGGAATCACATCCAGCAACTCGGTACGTAACCGAAACTACGGAGGTGGGCCATGGTTTCCAAGCCTAGCGATCGGATGCGGTCCCTCATCACACGACGGTCATTTCTGGGTGGGTGTATTGGGGTTTCCGGGGCCCTGCTGGCAGGTGCCTCTCAGGCGTCGGGCAAACTGGATCAGCTTGTCGTCGGTTGTTGGGGTGGCAGCTCGGGTGCTGCAGTCAAGGCGAGCGTCGGTGATCCCTTCGAGAAGGAGTTTGGCGTCAAGGTGGTGTACGACTACGGAGGGGACACTGAACACAAGGCGAAGGTGCGAGCCGAGAAGGGCCACCAACGTCTGGACGTCCTCTACAACACGCCGGGGACCGCCTATGTACTGGCGAAGGAGGCTAACGCCCTGGTGCCCATCGCCGACATGGCCTCCCTGATTCCGAACCTGGCCGATCTCTACAAGAACCTTGCAGATCCCAACATTTGGACGGAATGGGGGGTGGCGCCCTGGACCTACGCTTGGACGCTGATCTACCGGACGGACAAGATCTCTAAGGAGGACGCCGCCAAGGTCGACTCTTGGGCGGTGCTTCTCGATCCGAAGTACAAAGGCAAGGTCGGCTACCCCAACATCAACTGGGGCAATGGGTATGCCCTGCTAGTGCTGGCCCTCATTCAGGGGCAGGGCACTGTGGAATCGGGACACCCGCGCGAAGTTGACAAGGGGTGGGAACTGGTACCGAAGATCAAGAGCCAGGTGTCGACCTTTACTAAGAGCGACATGGAGGCCCAGACCCTCTTCAAGTCAGGGGAGATCTGGATAGCCATGCGTTCGAGTCGTGAGGTTCCCGTGTACCAAAAGGAGGGCGTGCCGACCGGCATGTTTACGAATTTGAAGGAGGGCATGGTTGCCACAAACGAGATCATCAGCGTTGTCCGGAGCGGAAACGCACTTCGGGAGGAAATGGCGGCCAGGTTCGTGAACAAGGCGCTCTCTGCCGAAGCGCAGACGGTCCTCGCCAAGAACTTCTTCACGCCGTCCAACAAGAGGGCCCAAATCCCTGCTGACGTCAAGGATTATGTGCTGACAGTAGATCAGCTTGAGAAACTAAATCACTGGGATTGGATCTGGGACGCCCAGATGCTTGACCAGTGGACCGAGCGGTGGAACCGGATGATTAGCTCGTGACCAACACGTATGCAGGAGTCGCTGCGGTGGGAAGGGTAATCTGAAGGCTTGCAGGAGCCACTCACAGAGCCTCAACGGTTGGTTCGACCTCGAGTTGCGGGTGTGTGGCGCGAAAAGGCGGGTCTGGGAGACACGTCGCGCCTTCGAGCGGCACCGCAGTTCTCTAGACCACTTCCACGACACACGAGAGATCAAGAAGTCCTTGAGGTGCGATCAGCATGCCCACACCAGCGGTAGAGTTGCGCAGCATCGTCAAGAGATTTGGCAGCCATGTGGCGGTGGACCACTTCAACCTCACTGTCGAGAAAGGCGAGCTCCTTTCGCTGCTCGGCCCGAGTGGTTGTGGTAAGACGACGACGCTACGCATCATTGCTGGGTTCGTCGAACCAGACGAGGGCGAGGTGCTTGTCATGGGGGAGAACATCAGTTCTCGTCCCCCCCACCAACGGGACATGGGCATGGTGTATCAGAGCTACGCCCTGTTTCCGCACATGACGGTCTTTGACAACGTGGCCTACGGTCTGCGAATGCGGAAGATGGCCAGGGACAAAATTGAGGAGCGTGTAGCGAGCGTCCTGGAATTGGTGCACTTGCGGCAGATGGCAGAGCGGCATCCGAACCAGTTAAGCGGAGGCCAGCAACAGCGGGTGGCCCTGGCACGGGCGATCGCTATCGAGCCCAAGGTGCTGCTGTTGGACGAGCCCCTTTCCAACCTAGATGCTAAGTTGCGTAGGGAGATGCAGGTGGAGCTCCGCGATCTGCAGCGCCGTCTCGGCATCACCACCATCTACGTGACGCACGACCAGGAGGAGGCCCTAACCCTGTCCGATCGTATCGTGGTTATGAATAGCGGTCGGGTCATGCAGATCGGAGAGCCTCACGCCATTTACCGCCACCCGGCCAACAGTTTCGTCTCCAACTTCATCGGCATCACGAATATATTGCGTGGGCGAATTGCCGAGGTGTCCCCTGGCGGGAATCGCGCTGTGTTCGTATCGGAGGGTGGCCTTCGCTGCACAGTGGTTCTCGACTGCGCACAGGAAGGCCTATCCGAAGGGGTGTCCGCGGCGATACGCCCAGAGCAGGTCCAGTTCAGGCGCGGAGGAGATATCGATACGGTCGAGAACCTGGTGCACGGCACGATCTCTCATGTGGTCTACCTCGGGGCGCGGACCGGCTACTATGTGGTGCTATCTTCGGGCGAGCGGATCATTGTCGACGTCCAGAATGTCAGCGAGGCAACAGCCCGGCAGGCCGGCGACCCGGTGCTCTGTTGCCTGCCGCCTGAGAGTCTGCGCCTCGTGGCCGATTCAGCCGATTGAAGCTAGATGAGAGGCTCGGCCAGATGACACCCCACGGCTTGCGGGAGATCGGAGAGACCAAGCTTCAGCAGGTTGGGTCGGGCACCGTCTCTCCAGAGGGCAAAACCTTTTTGGCAAGGCTCCGCAGGGTCAGAAGATGCGCGTTTGCTCCTCTGGCCGGCCGGGGTTTCATCGTCCTATTGGCTCCGCTCGTCGGGCTTTTGCTACTGCTGGCGATTTCGCTGATCTACATGTTTATCCTGAGCTTGAGGACGTTCGACAAGGGGCTCATCCAGCAGGAAGGTCTGACGCTGGCCAATTACCAGCGGTTCATGTTTGACCCGTTCTATCTCAGAATCCTCGGAACAACATTCGTCATCGCGGCCCTGGTGGTGCTGGCGACAATAATACTGGGCTACCCGGTGGCGTACTACATCAGCCGTGCTGAGCGGTGGAAGACCCTGCTCATCGCCCTTACCATGACGCCTCTGCTGATCAGTGCTGTGATCCGAGTGTATTCCTGGGTCTACCTCTTGGGGAACGCCGGCTTCATCAACAGGACCCTTCAAGACCTTGGGTGGATCCGTGATCCCCTTCCTCTCATGTATAACAGGATTGGAGTTGCCATTGGCTTGATCCACGTGTTTATGCCCTTCATGATCCTTTCCTTACTGGCGGCTCTCCAGAACATCGATCGAAATCTGGAGGAAGCTGCTCGGGGCCTGGGTGCGGGTCCCCTGGGGGCTTTCGCCACCGTCACGTTGCCTCTCAGCGTGCCGGGCATCATCGCCGGATCGCTCCTCGTATTTACCCTGACGATTGCCTCCTACATTACCCCGGCCGTTCTCGGCTCGTCCGCGGACAAGCTGATCGCTCTGCTGGAGTACGAGGTGTTCTATGAGACCGGAAACTGGCCCTTTGGGTCGGCCATTGCGTTCATCCTCGTGGTCGTCTCGCTCATAGTCACGGTGGGGTACTTCCGGCTTATGGAGCGGCAAATGGGAGGCAAGAGGATATGAGCCTTCGTGTCGGGGGAAGCAGACGAAGAGATTGGGGAAGCGGGATCCTGACCGTCTTTGTGGTGCTGGTCATGCTCTACCTCATCGCCCCGATGGTGACTGTTGTTCTGGCATCCTTCACCGAGACCGATTACATCCGCTTCCCCCCCTCGGGGTTCACCCTGCAGTGGTACGGTGCTTTTCTGTTCGGAGACCAGTATTGGCACTCGATTGGTCTCAGCCTCTTCGTGGCTGTTGCGGCCATCGCAGGCAGCGGATTGATAGCCCTGCCGGCCGCCTATGGTCTCGTCCGATACCGCTTTCCGGGTCGGGACTGGATCAATATGGCGGCCATGACCCCCATCATCATCCCCGAGATGATCTCCGCGATCGCCCTGTTCCAGTTTCTGGTGGGCCTTGGCTGGCGTCCGTCGGTGCCTATGCTGATTTTGGGGCATGTGCTCTTGACGGTGCCCTTCATGCTGCGCAGCATCGTCGCCAGCCTTCAGGGCTTGGATGACCGGTTGGAGGAAGCGGCTCGCGGCCTGGGGGCAAAACCGCTCACAGCCTATTTCACGATTACCCTGCCACTGATCCGGACCGGGATCTTCGCCGGAGCGTTGTTCGTGTTCGTCATTTCCATGGATCTCTTCCTGGTTTCCATGTTCCTGTCCAAGGCCAATACGCTGCCCGTCGAATTGTGGTGGGCGCTACGCTACAACTCCAGTCCGACCTTGATGGCCCTGGCAACCCTGATGATCGGGATGACCGTGCCGACAATTGTTGTCGTGGGAAAACTGGTGGGGCTGGAGTCCATCATCGGTATCGGACGAGCCTAGCAGGAGCTTCCTGGAGAGCTTGCCCCCGGATTGGTGGTTCGCGACCACGCCCGGGCTATTGCATTACGGGATTTGTGGCGGTCGCTACTGAGAAATCATTGGTTCGCCGCGAGTTCCGGGTAGACTTTACTCGGGAGGATACGGGAAATGAGAACGGGTCTGCACGCGAAGGTCCTCGACGGCGTCAACGTGGACGAAGTCATACGTCTGACTCAGCAACTGGTCGCCCGCCCGAGCGTGACGGGCGATGAAGCGGCCGTCGCCTCCTTCATGGCTCATGTGCTGCAAGACATGGGACTGGACGTCGAATGCAAGGACGCGGCGCCAGGGCGGCCGAACGTGGTGGGCACCTTGGCGGGCCCAGCGGGCGGCCGAACGTTGGTGATGAACGGACACATGGACGTCGTCCCACCAGGCGATGGATGGACACAGGACCCCTTCGGCGGGAAGCTGATCGATGGGAGAATTTACGGCCGCGGAGCGGTCGACATGAAGGCGGGGCTGGCCGCGATGATCGGAGCCGTGGCCGCAGTGCAGCGAGCCGGGGTCGCCCTCGGCGGTACGGCGGTGCTCATTGGAGCCGTTGGCGAGGAACTGGATCAGCTTGGCACTCGCCGGCTCGTGGAAGAGGGGCTGCGGGCTGATTTTGGCATTGTCTGTGAACCGACGCTGCTGGCGCCAGCTATCGCTCACAAGGGAGACCTGCATTACGAAATCCGGGTGCGAGGGAGGCAGGCGCACAGCAGTAACCCAAAGTTGGGGCTCAATGCCATCGACAAGATGGCCGACATCATCGTTGCGCTGCGAGGCCTAGCAGTTGAACTGGCAAGGAAGCACCACCCGCATTTGGGCAGCCCGACCCTTTCAGTGGGTATGATCCAAGGTGGGACTGACACCTGTGTGGTGCCCGGCGATTGCGTCGTTTCGGTCGACCGTCGGTTGCTACCGAATGAGGCTGTTGAGGAGGCCGATGACGAGATGCGGCGGCTGCTGGCTCGATTGAGCAGCGCCGACAGCGACCTAGACGCTCACGTGAGACGCACGGTAACGGCCCCCGCGATGGAGATCTCCCCTGAGACCGCGGTCGCGCAGGCAGCGCGGCGAGCTTCTACAGAAGTCCTGGGTTATGATCCTGGCTTTACCTACAAGGCCGGCACTACCGATGCAAACTGGCTGGTGAACGCGGCAGGAATACCCACCGTCCTTCTGGGACCCGGCAACCCAGCCCAGGCGCATCAGGCGGACGAGTTTGTCGAGACGGAACAGATCTGGAAGGCCTCCCGGGTGCTCGCGCTGATGATGGTCGATCTTCTTGGCACCAGGTAATCGCAGAAGAGAGGAGAGATAGGGATGCACGACCGAAACCCAATGCCCTTTGTCATCGGCGAATATAGAGCGCGGCTCGACAATGTCATGGCCTCGATGGAGCGACGGGGCCTCACCCTGTTCATGTGCTTCATGCCGGAGAATCTGTACTACCTGACTGCCTACAACACCAAAGGCTATTACACCTATCAGTGCTTGTTGCTGTCGCCGAAGTACGAGCCGATGATGATCACGCGACATTTGGAGTCGGACAACGTCCGGTACCAGACCTGGGTGGAGCGGGTGGACGACTACCGGGATGAAGAGGACCCAGTCGAACTCACTCGAAAGGTGCTCACCGAGCTTGGCCTGGCGGAAGCGACGATCGGCGTCGAGACGAACTGCTGGTTCCTACCTTCCGCCACCTTAGAGCAGTTGAAGGCGGCTCTACCAAAGGCCAGATTTGTGGACTGCAGTGGCCTGCTTGAAGAGTTCCGGATGATCAAGTCTGCGGGTGAGATTGCTTATATGCGGCAGGCCGCGAAAGCGGTGTCGGCTGGAATGCGGGCGGCCATCGAGACGACGCAAGAAGGCGTGCTGGACAACGTTCCTGCGGCAGCCGCTTACAGCGCGCGGATCCTCGCGGGCAGCGAGTATGTTTCCTCTCCAGCGTACGTAGTCGCGGGCCCCAAGTCGGGACTGGCCCATAACACCTGGGAAGGACGGATGATCCAAAAGGGCGACGTAGTCCTATACGAAATGGGTGCCTCGGTGAGGCGGTATCACGCGGCAGTCCTGCGAAGCGCCGTTATCGGCGAACCCAGCGACTTAGTTCGTCGGGCGGCGGACGCCGCCAGGGAGGGGCTGGTGGCGGCGCTGAAGGTGGCGGGACCAGGGGTAGAGGCGGCCGATGCATACATTGCCTGTCGGGACACCATCGGCAGAAGTGGGCTGGGCAAGTACTATCATCACCGACTGGGCTATCACCTCGGGATTGCCTACCCTCCCACTTGGGTCCAGCGGGGTGTGTTCAGCTTGCACGGGACCGCCCGGGACAAGATGCGACCCGGGATGGTCTTTCACTTCGTGCCTTCGTTGCTGATCCCCGAGGTGGGCGGCTTGGGCAATAGCGAGACGGTCCTGATCACCGAGTCCGGAAACGAGGTCTTGACCGATGTGGCACTGGAACTCTTCGTCCGATAGGCCCTGCACAGCCCCGACCAAGGAGACCTTGGATGCTTACCTTCCCCGCTGACTATCTGGAGCGTGTCTACGCGGCCATGGCCCGCCAGTTCGGGGCGAGCGATGATGAGGCGATGGTTTTCTCCCGCCATCGGTTGACCGCCGACTTGCGCGGGAAGGACACGCAGGGGATCGCCAGCCTGCCCCTGGCCTATCGCAAGCTCAGGAGCGGCGCCGCGCGGTTCGGGGTGTCAATCAAGGTGGTAAAGGAGGGACCTGGATTCGCGATTGTCGACGGTGACCACGGCCTCGGTCAAATCGTGTCGACGCGCGCCATGAAGATCGCCATCGAGAAGGCGCAAAGATCAGGGGTCGCTGGCGCATGGGTGCGCCACACGAACGACTTCGGGATGGCAGGCTACTATGCGATGCTGGCGTTGGATCACGGGTGTATAGGCGTGGTGATGAGCAACGGCATCCCCCTGGTAGCGCCATGGGGCGGGAGAGATGCTCTGTTCGGCACGAATCCGATCTGCATTGCCATCCCAGCGAACCAGGAGTTTCCAATCGTCATTGACATGAGTGCAAGTGCCGTGTCGCACGGTAAGGTTGTCCTGGCGGCGCGGGACGGAAAGCGTCTGGAGGGCCCGTTGCTGGTGGACGAAGGCGGCCGAGTCACCGACGACCCGGTGCCCTTCATTGTCGATGCCTCAGACCGCGACTCGCCACAGCGCGGGGCGATCCTGGCGATGGGCCCCAAGGGCTTTGGCTGGTTGCTGTTCGTCGACGTTCTCGCGGGAATATTGTCCGGAATGACCTCCTCCCAGGATGTGTCACCCAGCCCCACTGCCCAGACTCCCTCTACCATAGGGCACTTCTTGATGGCGATCGATGTCGGGGCGCTGATGCCGCTGTCGGAGTTTACAACCAAGGTTGACGACTTGATTCGCGGCGTGAAGGGGTCGCGGCTCGCCGAGGGCTTCGCCGAAATTGTGCTTCCAGGGGAACGAGCGGCTCGCGAGGAGGAGCGGCGGCGGCGGGAAGGTATCCCGATCCGAGAGGAGGACTGGCGCAATGTCGTCGCCATCGCACGGGAGCTTGACCTCGACCTGGAGGCTCTCCGTTCCGCGGTGTAGGAGACCGGGAAATATCGGGGGATCCGCCGCTACTCTATCGGGTGCGGCTGCCATGGCCGGATACTGACTCCGTAGCATCTCGTACCATTCTCCGATGGTAGGGTCGAGACCTCCTATGGCGACGGTCAAGGGCCCTTCGCACTCACGCCACCTGCCGTAGGTGCTAGCGGCCCATCGTCGCCAGATGGTACTCCTCCCGGTACGGGACTTGCGGCCCCCACAGCACGAAGATGATCTTCAGCCACTTCGCCGCGAGCGCCCGCAGCGCCGTATGGTGCCGATGGCCCCGCGCCCGCTGGCGATCGTAGTACGCCCGCGCCCGCTCGCTCCGTGTGAGAGAGCAGAGGGCGAACAGTTGCAGCGCGGTCCGCAGGTCAGGGGGAACATGCTATCCGACTCACGCACGTACTTGATCATCGCCTAGTGGATGAGTGTCTTCCCTGGAACCGCCCTGACGCTGGCCGTGCTGACTATCAACCACCTCTGCGATTGGCTCCGCGACTATCTGGACCCGACGTTTCGCAACCTCTAGAGGGGCGGTGCCCAGATGCCAATATTCCTGGCCCGCTCGAAATCGGTCACATGCACTATTTCAGATAGGAGCCATCGAGACCTGCAACGCTCCTCATGTGGCCTGTCCGCGTTCTGTCCGTGAACTATGGCCGAAAGGTGCCTACAGGAACCGAAAGCGGAAGGGGAGAAGTGGCTGTTTTCTTTGGGGTCTATTGGTAGGCTTCGGTTTCCTTGGGGGCTGGATTTCCCCTCATAACCCAAAGGTCGCTGGTTCAAATCCAGCCCCCGCAACCATTAAGCCGAACACCTTGCCACTGCGCAAGATCCCGGCTGGGCTCGGTTGCACCTGCAACCGGGCCTTTTTGTTGAATCCTAGGCCGGGGAACCTCCGGTAGCTCTCCTGGATCGTCAGGCCGTGGGTCCGCATGTGCTGGGGCGTGATATTGCCCAGCTCTTTCCGGCACACCGGGCACATGGTCTGCTGACCGTCCCCGTCCTCGACCCGCACTTCCACCAAGGCCTCCCGCAGGAACTCGCGTCCGGCCTGGACATTGGCGCGAAGCCTGTCGGGAAGATTGGCCAGGAATTGGCGCAGCACGGCCGGATCGTACGTGATTTCTACGGGGCCGACGGCCGGCGCCTTCGGGGTCTTCTCCTGTGGCCTACAGAAGGATAAAAGCTCTGCTTGCATCACGGGCGGGAGGAACCTCGGGGTCCCACTGGCGAGGAGGCGCCACCAGGAGCGGACTCCGGCCCTGTGGGACCTGGCCCTGGAGCGGATGGAGAGCATGGGCAGACATAGTCCGTGGGTGGACGCGCGGGGCGACCCGGTCGCCATCGAGTGGATCGTGCGTGGGGCCTTGCGCGATGGACCGCCCTGGGTGCCCACACCACCGGGAGTGGAGGGGCTCATGTTTTGCAGCAGCCGGGCCGGCGTTTCGGAGCCATCGGTTCGTCAGGGTGTCGGCAGACAGCTAACGCCGCGGAAATAAGAGTGTCAGTATGTAGATGACTGAGTAGGCCGATTTAGTGCAGACAGTCTGCACGACCTCATCTCGTCGAAGGGTCCATCGTCCCACAGCCCGGCGCGGTTCCCGTAGCGAGTGCGCATGGCGCGAATCCATTCGGAGACGCGGAGGAACTCCTCTTTAACGTCCTCCGGATACTCGTTGATCTCCTGCGTATGCACCTGCTGACCGACCCCCGCTCCCTCCAGGAACGTCTCGCAGTGGGGTCAGTGGGAGAAACCGCTCAGCACAGGCGCCACAACGTCCACGATGACGGGTCGCATGGCATTCCTCCCCGGCCTCTACGAAACCGGATAACCGGATAGGAAGTTGGAAACACCGGATAGGAAGTTGGAAACCGGGCGCGGCCGGCAGCGGCGGACCACAGGGAGCATATGATCGCAGAGACGGCCGAGCCAGGGACAACGAGCACGGGAAACCCGACGGTAACCGGGACGCTACATGCCACGATCCTCGACACAGCGCCGGCGGTGAAATCCACCCGGAAGCCGAGGTCCCCCGGCGTGGCGACGGGCCGCTGGACGACCAGCTCGACGAGGTCGATGCGGAAATCCTCGTCGTCGAAGTCGAAGAGCCGGAGCTGGTTGGTACGGGACGGCGGCTGATTGAGGTTGTAGGAGAAGCTGGTCGAGACCAGGCCGTGGAACTCGATGGCCTGGTGCCCCGGCTCCGGATTCGGCGGCGGCGCCTGGGCGGCGAGCAGCTAGGGTGACAGCAGCGCCGCCACCCCAGCTGCCAGGATGCGCAAGGCTCGCATCTTCGTGTTCCTCACTCCCCCGCGTCGAGGTAGGCCTTTTCCCCGTGCAGCGATTCGTCGAGGCCCATCTCCTCCTGTTGGCCCGACACCCGGACCGCGGTCATTCGGTTGATGATGGCGAGCATCGCGTAGGTGAAGCCGAAGGCCCAGACCGACGACAGCGCCACGGCGGCGAGCTGCTTGCCGAAGAAGGCCGCGTTGCCCGCGAACAGGCCGTTGGTGCCGTTGGGGTTGAAGGCGGTGGTGGCGAACATGCCCAGCATCACGATGCCGAGGAACCCCCCGACGCCGTGCACGCCCCAGACGTCGAGCGCGTCGTCCCAGCCGATCCGGTTCTTGAGGGAGACCGCGAAGTAGCACACCACGCCGGAGACGCAGCCGATCAGCACGGCGGTGGCCGGCGAGACGTAGCCGGCGGCCGGCGTGACAGTGGCGAGGGCCGCGACGGCGCCGGTCAGCAGGCCGATGAAGTGTGGTTTCCTGCCGAACAGCCAGTCCACGAAGAGCCACGCGACCGCGCCGAACGAGGCGGCCACGTCGGTGTTCAGGAACGCCACCGCGGTCGTCGAATCCACCCGGAACTCGCTGCCCGCGTTGAAGCCGTACCAGCCGAACCACAGCAGGCCGGTGCCGAGCGCGACCAGCGGGATGGAATGCGGCCCGCGGTCCGCCACCTGTCGCTTGCCGACGTAGATCACCGAGGCGAGCGCCGCCATCCCGGCGATGTTGTGCACCACGATGCCGCCGGCAAAGTCGAGGACGCCCCACTGCTGGAGAATCCCGCCGCCCCAGATCATGTGGACGAAGGGGAAGTACACGAACAGCAGCCAGCCGGTGAGGAACAGGAAGTACGCCTTGAAGGTCACGCGGTTGGTGAACGCCCCCGTGATGAGCGCCGGGGTGATGATGGCGAACATCATCTGGTAGGCGCAGAACACGATCATCGGGATCGTGTCGTTCGGCGAGGGAGTGTTGAGCGTAATGTTGCGGAGGAACGCCCAGTCCAGGTTGCCGAGGATGCCGAAGAAATCGGTTCCGGTCTTGAGGTTCCCCGAGAAGCAGAGCGAGAAGCCGCAGATCCACCAGAGCACCGTCGTCCAGCCCATCGAGACGAAGCTCTGGATCATGATGGCCAGCACGTTCTTCCGGCCCACAAGGCCGCCGTAGAAGAACGCCAGGCCCGGCGTCATCAGCATCACGAGACTCGAGCAGAGTATCATGAAGCCGGTATTGCCCGTGTCGAGATGTAACATCCCGTGCATCTCCTTACCGGATAGGAAGTTGGAAACCGGGCGCCGCCGGCAGCGGCGGACCACAGGGAGCATATGATCGCAGAGACGGCCGAGCCAGGGACAGCGAGCAGGGGAAACGCGACGGTGAGCGGGAGGCTACTACCAGCGGAGTGGCGGGTCAAGCGGAATCTTCCGGGTTTTGAGGGAGGGGAAGATCAGACGAGACAGACCGGTGCCTCGGCCCCCGCTACACGATCACCGGATTGGGGACGGGGAGGTCGTCGAAGAGCGGTTCGTAGGACCACTCGCGGGGCGGGCGGCGCCCGGAAGCTGAGCGCTGCGGTGGGGAGTTTATCAGTGCGGAGTGATTCGTGGGCGAAGTTTTTGCGGCGCACAAGGGGCGGAGTGTTGGATGAGGTCCGTCCACCACCTTCGAACCCAGGCTTTTTCGCTTCCTACCGGTCGGTAGTGTTCTTCGATCTACTTGAAAATAAGCTACTTCTTGTCGTACTCATGGGTTGAGAAATGGTTCCACAAGGAACCGAACGACTCCATGAAACATGGAAAGGGTGGCACACGTATAAGAATGTAGGGTAGGTAGTAAAGACTCACTCACATAAGACCGGCAAATTGGCGAGAAGTGAAGGAAACCAACGTAGTCCAGTAAGGAGGGCGTCCGATGCGCAAGCTCTTGGTAATTCCCCTGGTTGGAGCCCTGTTGTTTGCTGGCTTTCCCGGCACCGCGCTGGCGGGCGGGGGCTGGCACGGCGGGCACTTTTGGGGCCGCGGCGGGTGGTGGGGGCCCGGAGCCATCATCGGGGGCCTGGCGCTCGGTGCCGCCGCTATCGTAACGGCGCCATTCTGGGCGCTCTCCGCTGCGCCGGCGTATGCCCCACCCGTGGCGGATGCGCCGCCTGTGGCCTACGCCCCGCCGCCCGCGTATTCAGTCCCGCCGATGTACGCCCCGCCACCGACGTATGCGTCGCCGCCGACCTACCAGCCAGTACCGAGCTACGCGCCGCCCCAGGCTGCCACGGTCCAGCGGGAGGTGGTCTATCCAAACGGTCGGTACGTGCTCTACGGCGACGGAGTGCGCCAGCCGTGGCAGTGGCTCTGGGTGCCGGCAGCGTCGCCCTCGCCGCCTCCGCCGCCACCCCCGCGCTGAGGGCGAGTGGCCCACCAGCCCTCTGGCCTTCGGGTCAGGGGGCTTTCCCTTTCTCCGCGCCAGCTCCCTGACGCACCAGCACCGGCCCATTCCGCTCCTCCAGTTGAGCCCGTCAGGTCTTCGACGGTGGCAGTCTGCGCAATCTTCTCGTGGGGTGCCCTGTTCCGCTCCGATCCTCGCGAGCCCCTCTCTGGCTCGGAGTCGGCAAGGACGCACTCGCCACCTGCTCGGCGACCTCGCTGGTTGCCCCCAAGCAGAC
>Ga0181527_1001550_pt1 | contig 23440 bp, 19 predicted proteins | sample PEATcosm2014_Bin_30_FD_119762 | JGI IMG/M metagenome (GOLD analysis project Ga0181527, IMG submission 119762) | Peatland microbial communities from MTU Mesocosm Facility, Houghton, MI, USA - PEATcosm2014_Bin06_60_metaG | ecosystem: Environmental > Terrestrial > Soil > Wetlands > Peat | place...
CCTCGCGACGACGCCCTTGCGCTTCGCTAACCCTTCACCTCCATCAGGTTGGGTAGAGGACTTGCACCTCCAAGCTGTCATTCATGCACGGCGTACGTAAGTATCCCCCGGCAGAGCCGGGGGCCTTATTGTGTGAGCCGCTCGAAGCGGCTGAACGGGGTCGCTAACGCGGCCCCGATTTTGGAGCCGCCATTACGGCGGCTTTTAGCGCCACAGGTTCATTGAGTCCAACCGTTTGTCTTCCTCTTCTTGATTGCGGATGTACTCTCGTATCAGCTTTTCGTCTCGACCCACGGTCGACACCATGTAACCACGCGCCCAGAAGCTTTCCCCTGCAAAATTCTTCTTCCTGCCTCCATATACCCGCGCCAGGTGGATCGCGCTCTTCCCTTTCATCAACCCGATCACCTGCGCAACCGCATACTTCGGCGGTATCGAGATCAGCATATGCACATGGTCCGACAGCAGGTGACCTTCCTCCACTCGGCTTTCTTTCTGCTCTGCCAGACGCCGAAAAACTTCCCCAAGATATTTCCGCAGTTGCTCATACAGAGCCTTGCGACGACACTTCGGTATGAACACCACATGGTATTTGCACTCCCACTTGGAGTGACTTAAGCTCTCATACTCGTCCATCCAGTTTCTCCTTTGCGTGTGCTTGGCGGCTCACGCTTAAGAGTTTTCTGGATGGACTCCCGGATCTGTCAAACTTCTGAGGTCCCCCGGCAGAGCCGGGGGGCTTCCCGCTCTGCTAACGTGGGGTAGTTTCTTGAACTGCGCATCCGCAATTGACCCACCCTCTGCACCGAGCGCTACGATTCCAGCACGCGCGGTACGCGGCGATGCCATTCGGTGCGCTGCTCGAACTGGTGCGCAATCGCCAGCACCTTCCGATCTGCGCCCGGAGCCGCGCTGATCTGCATGCCCACCGGCATGCCGTCGGTGGTGAATCCGCACGGCACGGTAATGGACGGCAGCCCCAGCACGTTGAACGGGCGCGTGTTGCGCAGCATGACCAACTCGCGCTTCCGCAACTCCGGCAGCCCCGACTGCAGCTCCGCAATCGTCGGCGGCGAGATCGGGACGGTGGGCGTAATCAGTATGTCTACGTCGCGGAGAACCTCGGCGCTCCGGCGGCGCAATGCATCCAGACTGCACCTGGCTGCGCGGTATTGCTCCTCGGTAATGTCCTTGCCCTGGAGAATGCGCTGCAACGTCTGCGGATCATACTGGTCGCGGTATTCCGCAAGGAACTGCTCGTGATACTGATACGCCTCGTAGAGGTGGACCGTCCGATCTTCGTCAATCGGAACCTTGATGTCGCAAATCGACGAGGTACGGGGAGCGGTGATGCGAGCCACCCCGATGCGCAGCTCCGATTCGATCTTCGGCTCGGTGCCCTCGCAGAAATGTTCGGTTGCGATGCCCACACGGAGGTCGGTCGTACTGCGATGTATCGCTTCCCGATAGCTGGAATTGGAGGACTGGCGGCTGCCGGGATCTGCCGGATCGTAACCCGCGATGGCATCCAGCACGATCGCCGCATCCTCCACCGTGCGCGTCATGGGGCCGACATGATCGAACGACAGCGACAGTGGGAACACCCCGCGCCGGCTCACCAGCCCGAAACTCGGTTTCAACCCGACAATCCCGCAGAACGCCGCCGGCAGCCGAATCGACCCTGCCGTATCGGTACCGATCGCTGCGAAGCACATGCCGGTGGCGACCGCCGCCGCCGCCCCCGAAGACGACCCGCCGGTGATTCGCGTCGTATCCCAGGGGTTGCGCACGGCACCGAAATAACTAATGATCCCGCTGCCTCCGTAGGCAAACTCGTGCAGGTTAAGCTTGCCGATCAGCACGGCGCCGGCTTCCCTGAGTCTGCGCGTCACCTCCGCATCTTCGACGGCAACGGTATCCTTCAGCACCGCGCTGCCGGCCGTGGTGGGCACATCCTTCTGGTCGATAATATCTTTCAGCCCCACCGGAATGCCATGCAGCGGGCCGCGCCAGTGGCCGCTCTGGATCTCGCGTTCGGCTTCGGCGGCTTCGCTCAGCGCGCTTTCGGCGGTAACCGTAATAAAAGCGTTGAGAACCGGGTTGTACTGCTCGATTAGCGACAGGCAAGCCTTCGTCAGTTCGACGGGCGAAATCTCCCGCCGTTTCACCTGTTCGGCAGCCTCGGCCAGAGTGAGCCGAGTGAGTGACGTTTGCATGGGAGTGCTCCTGAGCACGATAGTGTAATGCATCCCTGCATCGAGCGGCGGTTCCACCTCGCGCGGATCAGCCAGGCTGCGGAAAAACGCGCCGAAGCATCGAGCGAGGCGCTTGATGTAGGCACCTCAAGTTCCCTTGCGCAAGAACTTGTGGGCTCGCTTCACCTGCAACCTGTTTTTCAGCGGCCTCTCAGGCGTGGAAGCAAATTAAAAGGGCCTGGCGACAGGCCCTTCCTTTGCGAAACCCTACTATCCTTTCAACTTGTGCCGTTCGCAAGCGGCAACCGCGTTGGCCGGGTCCAGCGCCTCTTGGTCGAGCTGAATCTCGAGAACCTTTCCGCTTTTGTCGATGAGGAATGTCGCCCGCCGCGCAGCCTTGGTCTGCGGGTTGAAGATGCCAAAGCGCCGGGTGGTCTCGCCACCTATGTCGCTCAGCATTGGGAAGTTGGTGCCCAGTTGATCCGTCCAGGCTTTGTTGGCAAAAAATCCATCCATGGTGACACCCAGAACCTGGGTGTTTGAAGCTTCCAGCTTCTGCAAATTCTGCTGGAAGCTCTGCGCTTCCTTGGTTCAATTCGGCGAAAACGCAAAGACGTAAAACGCCAGAGCCACGTTCTGCTTTCCCTTGAAGTCATGCAGAGAAATCATCTTCCCATTCTGATCTTTCAGAGTGAAATCGGGCGCCATCTCTCCGACTTTGACAGACGGCGTCGGTAACGCGGCCTGAGCAGCCTGTTGCGCTTGCGCCAAGCTAACCAGAGCGATGAACACTACAACCGCAACACTGATTCGCAAGGCTCTCATATGTAACACCTCGCACGGCAGCATACTCCTAATATCGGCCAACTGTCACTTCCACCAGCACCGCCACCGCGGATCGAGCGTGGATGGCAGTGCCTATTGCACGGCGTTGAGCACTGCCCTAAATATCTGCTCGGCAGAGCTGCCAAATTCCGGCAACTGTCATCTCATCATGTCAGGCACTTAGCCGTCGGCAATGGCGGCGATGTCCGGGGCCCCAGACCATGTTCCCAATCCCAACACCCGCCACTCTCGCCGACATATTTTTCACCATCGTCGATCGCAACGCTCCCCGTGCAATCCTCTATGAACAGCGTGGAGTTTGGCTGCCACTCTCCTCTCGGGAGCTGTACCGGCGCGTGGCAGCCGTCGCTGCCTGGCTTCGAGCCCGCGGGTTGGCGCCGGGCGATCGCGTGGCCATCCTCGCCGAGAACCGCCCTGAGTGGGCGATAGCGGATTTCGCGGCCATGATGACGGGCGCGGTGGTGGTGCCGATCTACCCGACTCAGACCGCCGATCAATGCGCCTACATTCTGCGGGATTCGGAGACGCGGGTTCTTTTCGTCTCGTCCGCGGCGCAACTGCACAAGGTTCTCCCGCTGCTCTCCGAGACGCGCGTCGAGCACCTCGTGCTGATGGACGAGCCCGGCGGCATTTTGCCCGCGGAAGCCGGCCAGATGCAAGTGATCATGAAGCGGGGTCCGGAGAGACGCGACCTGGAATTCGACCGCCGCGGACGGCAAATCGCTCCCACCCAGTTGGCCACCCTCATTTACACCTCGGGAACCACGGGAACGCCCAAGGGCGTTATGCTGTCGCATCGCAACCTGGCTTCGAATATCGCCGTTTCTCTCGAGCACTTCGAGATCAGCGGCAACGATTCGGTAGTCTCGTTCCTGCCGCTGTCGCACATCACCGCCCGCCATTGCGACACGGCTTTGATGTACCGCGGCGTGACCGTCGCATATTGCTCCCGCCTTGAAGATATGCCGCGAGCGCTACAGCAGGTTCGTCCGACGGTTTTAGTTGCGGTGCCGCGCGTCCTGGAAAAGATTCACAACCAGGTGCAGCTCCGTGTGGGTAGCGGTCCGCGACGCAAGCTCTATGATTGGGCGATGACCGTGGCCAGACGCCACCTGTCCGAAACCGTTGCCGGACGCACTCCGCGCTCCGTCGCCTGGCGCATTGCCGACAGGCTGGTCTTCTCCAAGGTTCGAAAGGGCATGGGAGGACGCGTGCGAACCATCATCTCCGGCGGAGCCCCGCTCGGAATCGAGCTGGCGGAGTGGTTTGCCGGCATCGGGCTGCCCGTCATGGAGGGCTACGGACTAACCGAAACTTCGCCGGTCGTCGCCGTCAATACGCCGCAGTCGTTCCGGCCCGGAACCGTCGGCAAACCGCTCAACGGCGTGGAAGTGAGAGTTGCCGATGACGGCGAAATCATCGTGCGCGCTCCCTCGGTGTTCCAGGGTTACTGGCACCTGCCTGAGGAGACCCAAAACGCCTTTGCCGGAGAATGGTTCAAGACCGGCGACATCGGCTCGCTGGATGAAGATGGCTTCCTGTCGGTCACCGATCGCAAGAAGAACCTGATCAAAACCTCGGGCGGCAAGTTCATCGCCCCGCAGCCCATCGAGAATCGCCTGAAAAGCAATCCGCTGGTCAGCGAAGCCGCCCTGATTGGCGACCGGCGGCGCTTTCCGGCCGCGCTCATCGTACCGGCCTTTCCCGCCCTGGAAGAGTGGGCAAAGCAGCATGGCGTCGCCTTCAACTCGCGTGAAGAGCTGGTGGCGGACGCAAAAGTCCACGCCCTTTACGAGGAAATTATCGGCGGCTTGAACCGGGACTTGGCCCGCTTTGAGCAGATTAAGAAGTTCCTGCTGCTTCCCGAGCAGCCCACCATCGCCGACGGCACCCTGACTCCCACGCTCAAGCTGCGCCGGCGCGAGCTGGAAGCCCGCTACCGCACGCAGATCGAACTGCTCTACGCCGAACCGGCGCTGCTGGAAGCCCGTGAGGCCGCCTAGCAAGAGCGAAGTTCGATGGGTGCCCCATCCTGGGGCATGTTTCATAAACAGTTCTTTGAAGGGGCTTCAGCCGCGCCGTCCAGAGCGCCAATAAGAATGCTGGCTTTAGCCCCTGAGGGGATTCGTCGGGTGGCTCGCCTTTGCCGCAGTTGCTAATGTGGGTTCGAAGAGGCGGCTGCCCCCGCATGTATCCCACAAAGATTGAAGGCAGTTCCCGCCAGAGACAAGGCTTTCCTTGCACGTCACAACCAGATGTGACGAGGTTTACACCATTCCCGGTGCGAGGTCTTACAATAATGGTATGGATTCACTTGTCATTGCTGGCAGAGCTTTTCGTTCCCGCTTGATTGTGGGTACGGGAAAATACAAGTCCGGCGAAGAGACCGCGAAGGCCCTGGAGGCCAGCGGCGCCGAGATGGTCACGGTCGCTGTCCGCCGCGTCAATCTTGACCGCTCGAAGGAATCGCTGCTCGACTTCATCGACCCCAAGAAATACTTTCTGCTGCCGAACACGGCGGGCTGCTACACCGCCGACGACGCCATCCGTACGGCGCGCCTGGGACGCGAAGTCGGGCTTTCCGACTGGGTGAAAATCGAAGTCATCGGCGATCAAAAGACACTGTATCCGGATGTCGCCGCCACCATCGAGGCTACCAGGGTATTGGTCAAGGAAGGCTTCACGGTTCTGCCTTATACCTCGGATGACCCGGTGGTTGCGCTGCGGCTGCTGGATGCCGGCGCCAGCAGCGTGATGCCGCTTGGGGCGCCCATCGGCAGCGGGCTCGGCATTCAGAATGTCGCCAATTTGCGGATCTTGCGGGAGATGATCACGTCCGTCCCCTTGATTGTGGACGCGGGTGTCGGAATTCCTTCCGACGCGACCCTGGCGATGGAACTCGGCTTCGATGCCGTGCTGATGAACACCGGAATTGCGGCGGCAAAAGACCCGATCCTGATGGCCGAGGCCATGAAGTGCGGCATCATTGCCGGCAGGCTCGGCTACCTGGCCGGCCGCATGCCGAAGAAGCTCTACGCAACAGCCAGTTCACCGGCAGAGGGCATCTCGCGTTGAGCTGTCCCGGCGCGACCCTGGCGGCGCGCGTCCGCCATGCTTTCGGTTGCGAGCGCATACCGTGCGTACCCCTGCGCTCAATCACCCCCGCGAGCGGGGCTCGCCCGAAACCCCGCAACTGGCGCGATGAGGTGGCCGGTTGAGCCGCCCGCAGTGGCTGCCGCAATACATCCCCGCCCTCGATGGGCTGCGGGGTATTGCCGTTTCGCTGGTCGTTTTTTATCACTGTCACACCAAACTCGGCGACGGGTTGCTGAGCCGTTTCGCCGAGTACGGCTGGGCGGGAGTGAATCTGTTTTTCGTCCTCTCCGGATTCCTCATCACCGGCATCATCATCGAGGGCCGCGAAGATACTCATTTCTTCCGTAACTTTTATGCCCGGCGCGCCCTGCGCATCTGGCCGGTTTACGTCCTGCTGCTGCTGCTGAATTACATCCTGGTGCCCTGCCTGCTGGAGCGGAATCCGCAGCACGCCTGGCAGATCACCTCGACCGCGCCTTGGCTCTACTACGCGCTCTTTGTGCAAAATCTGTTTGCGCTCGCGCTGCCGGGGGCGATCGGGCCGACTTGGAGCCTGGCCATCGAGGAGCAGTTCTATCTGGCATGGGCGCCGGTCGGACGCCGTCTATCTCTGCGTCATCTGGCCATCGTTCTGACCGCGGTATTTGTGGCCTCGCCGGTAATTCGAGCCTGCAATACCGGGTTGCTCACGCCAACCCACACGCTGATTCATCTTGACGGCCTCGCCATCGGTTCGCTGATCGCGGTGTTGCTCAGAATGGACGCTTTCAGCAAGCCCGTATGGCGAAAGCTGGGCCTGGCCGGAATTGCGCTTGGCCTCTTCGGCGTGGGGCTCATGCTGTATCGCGGTACCGCATTTGCCGATACCTTCCTGGCGCTCGGCTTCGGCGGCATGCTGATTGCGGCCATTGTCTCCGAACCCGGGTCCGGCCTTTACGCCCGTGTACTTTGCGCCTGGCCGCTCAAGTCAATCGGCACTGTCAGCTACGGACTGTACATGACGCACATTCTGGTTTTCGTCGCGATCGGCAGTTTCGAACTGCGAATGCTGCGGTACGGAGCCTGGGGAAATCTTGCGGTGGTGGTCGTGCGAATTGTTTTGTCCCTCGGCTTCGCAGCCCTGCTTTGGTTTGGCTTTGAAAAACCGATCCTGCGGCTCAAGCGCCGTTTCGAAAGTCCTCGCGTTGTCCCGGCGCAGCCCAAGGTCCCGGCAACGGAGCTGGTCGCCGAGACCGTCCCCGCCGACTGAACCCGCGACACCATGAGGTAAGCTGCTGAATTTGACCAGTCGCGGTTCTCCGGGCAACAATCTTATTGAGAGAAATTCACGTGGGCACGGCAACAAAACGCGGAATCAAACACAGCGTGCTGGAATCCTTGTCGCTGTTGCATAACTCCGATCATCTCGGAGTGATCATCGCCAGCGATGAGCGAGTCCTCGACGCAAATGACGCTTTTCTGCAAATGATCGGCTACAGCCGCGCCGAGTTGGAGGCGGGAGAACTGCGCTGGCGCGACATAACCCCGCCCGAACAGATTGACCTGAGTGAGCGCGCCCAGGAAGAACTGCGCAGCTTCGGCGTCTGCGCCCCTTTCGAGAAAGAGTATCTGCGGCGCGACGGCTCGCGGCTGCCGTGCCATGTCGGCGCCACCCGCATGCAAAGTGAACCGTTGCAGTGGGCGGCTTTCGTCGTCAATCTCACCGATCAGCGACGGCTGGACGAGATCGAACAGCGCAACCGCGAACTACAAGCCAAGACGCGGCTGGTCAACATTATCGCCCATGAAATCAATAACCCGCTGATGATCCTGAGCAGCACTCTCTATTTGTTGCAGCGGCGCCACCCCGACGACGAGGAGACCTTGAATTTGCTTTGCCAGGCCGCCGACGCCTTCGCTCGCATCACCGAGTCGCTGAAGGCGATTCTGGCAACAGCGGAAAAGCAGGGCTGAACGGCCCGTCCGGATACACATTACTTCACCGCTCCAGCGCAGGCTGCTGAAAAACTGTTCTCCGAGGTGTCATCCTGAGCGCAGCGAAGGATCTGCTGTCTGCGCGTGCTGAAAATAAAGCAGCTCCTTCGGTCGCGCAAAACCGGCGCGACCTCAGGATGACACTGCTACGACTTTTCCCGCAGCCCGCTAGAACATTCCCAGCCAGTGCCAGTAGGTCGCCGCGCAAATCGTGTAAACAATACAAGCGACCGTGCACAGAACGACGCCGACCCTCGGGAAATCCTCTACCCGCAGCTTGCCGGTGCCGTAAATGACGATGTTGGGCAAGGTGTTGTAGAACATCAGCAGCGGATAGCCGCCGATAATCATTCCGGCCGGCAGAGCGAGCACCAGCGGGTTCATGTGCGCCGCCTCACCCATCGACAGCACGATGGGAAGCAGAGCCGTCGCCATGGCAACCGTGGTCGAGAAGAACAGGTGCATGTATTGCACGATCAGCATGACCACCACCAACACGACCAGAACCGATGCCCCCTGTAGTCCGAGCGCTTTGAGGATCGAGGTAGCCAGCCATTTGGCCGCACCGGTCTTCATCAGCATTTCGCCCAGCGATATGCCGCCGCCCGCAATCAGCACAACCTGCCAGGAGACGCCCTTATTGGCATCGCTCCAACTGATGACCCCGAATTTCGGCACAAACAGCAGAACGTCCCCGAGCAGGCAAACCACCGTGGTATCGAGCTTGGTGACGTTCGCCGTCGCCCATAGGAAGGTAATGAACAGGAAGATCGCCAGCGCCCGCCATTCAGCCGAAGTCGTCTTGCCCATCGCGGCAAGCCGTTCTTTGATGACGCGGTCGAGTCCGCCGGGCGCGGTGTTCTTCTCGGGCCTGTACACACGCTGCACGAACCACCAGGTGAAGAACGTCATCAGCAGGGCGGGCGGAAAACCGTAGAGCAGAAAATCCGCGTAGGTAACCACTTTGCCGGCCTTGGCGAGGAATTCGATGGTAACCGGGTTGGGAACCGTGGCCGTCAGGATGCCGGCGCTGATCGTGGAATTCGTGAACGCCAGGATCAACAGCAGGCCGGTGGAGAATTTTGACCGCTCCTCGGAGCCGAAGAGGCTGATGATGCTGATGCACATGGGAAGCAGAATTGCCGTGCGCGCCGTCGTCGATGGAACCAGGAAGGCCAGGACGATATTGGCAAGCGTGACCCCAAGCGTGATTCTCGCCGGCGAGGAACCCGTCCTGGAAAGAATCATGTAGGTGATTCGTTCCGCGAGCTTGGTTTTAACCATCCCCGTGGCCAGGATGAAAGCCCCCAGAATCAAGTACGCCGACGGTGAAGCAAACCCATTCAAGGCGCCGCCAACGTTCGCGATGTGCATCAACACAGCCGCCGGCACTACCAACAGGCTGGTGACCGCCAACGGAAGCGCCTCGGTCAGGTACAGGACGAAAATACCCGCGAACAGGGCCAGCGCCCTTTGTCCTTCGGCCGACAAACCCTGTGGCCTGGCCATAAACCAGATCGCCGCGGTCAGCACGATGGCGAGAGGAACTCCTATTCTGTGGCGGATCACGTCAAATCGGTTGGGAGCGGCAACCTGCTGGCTGACAGCGGCTGTTGACATCTCTATCCTCCGTCCTGCGCGCGCACGAGTGCGCGTTGCCTGCCGCACTCTGAATGTGATTTTGTGTCCCTCAAAGTATTGAGCAGTTCACACCAGAGTTCAAGACGAATCGGCGGAGCCGCGCCGCGGAATTCAGCTTTCACCTCGTCAACTGGTAACATTTCCGCACCGCCGAATTGGCGCGCATGGAGAGACTTTCATGAAAGCTTGGGAATTAGTGAAGTTCGGACAGAAAAAGAACTTGCGCCTGGTTGAGCGTCCCATCCCCGTGCCGGGACCGGGAGAAGTGTTGGTGCGCGTGTATGCGGTTTCGCTCAACTACCGCGACAAATTGCTCGTCGAGGGCATCTACATGCCCACTCTGCAATTGCCGTTCGTGCCGGCGTCGGATGCCTCTGGCGAAGTCGCCGCCGTGGGCGATGGCGTCACCCGGGCGGCTGTCGGCGATCGCGTCGTCGGCCAATTCCGCCTGCGCTGGATCGACGGCACGCCCGGACCCGCCGAGATCGCTCTCTGCTTGGGCGGTCCCCTGCCGGGTGTGCTTGCCGAATATATCGTATGGCCGCAGGAGGCGGTGGTGAAAGCGCCCAGCCACCTCAGCTACGAGGAAGCGGCAACCTTACCCATCGCCGGGCTCACCGCCTGGTTCGCGCTGATGGAAGACGGCCGGCTCAAGCCGGGCGAATCGGTACTGGTGCAAGGAACCGGCGGAGTATCGCTGTTTGCCGTGCAATTTGCCGCCATGGCCGGCGCGCGGGTTATCGTCACCTCGAGCAGTAACGAGAAGTTGGCGAAGGCGAAGCAATTGGGCGCCACCGATACCGTCAACTACCGCACCACGCCGGACTGGGATAAGACCGTGCTGGAACTGACCGGCGGACGCGGTGTCAATCACGTCATCGAAGTCGGCGGCGGCGAAACCTTTAAGCGCTCGCTCAACGCCCTCGCCATCGACGGGCATGTCGCTGTCGTCGGCTTCCTGGGAGGAGTGGAGTTTAACGTCAATGCTCTGAGCTTGATTCGCAAGCGGGTGCGCGTTCAGGGAATCGCCGTGGGGCACAGGCGGGCATTCGAAGAGATGAACCGCGCCATCGAGACACACGGTCTGCGGCCTGTCATCGACCGCTGCCTCCCGTTCGCCGCCGTCAATGAAGCGTTCGCTTATCTCGACAAAGGAGCCTTCGGCAAAATCGTTATCCGCGTGATCGAATAGGATTCAAAGTCGGGTGCCCCACGTTCCGCCTGTTTTTGGCTAACGTGGGGTAGTTAAGACGCCGGACGGTGCCCCACATCTGCCGCAGTTAGCAGATGTGGGACTTTTTCGACAGGTGCCGGACGGTGCCCCATATCTGCTTGGCAGATGTGGGACTTTGATTTCGCTGTACTAGTCTGAGGAATTAGTGCTGGTTCTCTTCCGCTGTTCCGGTAGTGTGGTTCTGCCCAGAAACTACCGACAGCCGCTGCTGGGTTCTGTAGTGAGGAATACAGCGGTGAACCTGCTCTGCCATCTGGAGGTTCTCCGGGCATGTGCTTCCGGCTACTTTACCGCAGTGAAGACAGGTGGAAACGATGATCCCGTTTGGCGTTCGTCCACGGCAAAAACCGCTAAGTCCTGCGGGTTTGGCAGCCATTGGCCCTCCCTGGGTTCGAAACCTGCCACCTCTGCGGGTCGAGATGACAACAACATGACGACAAAATGAACAAGATGCGATCCGGCTAACCAGAACTACTTTCTTTGTCGCCAACCATAAAAGATGCAGAGTAGTTCGCCAGAGCTGCTTTTATTGTTGCCGATTTATATTTCTTACGACTCCATAAGGATTGGTTATCCAACTAAAGTGGAGGTTGAAAACCGCCTGCGGAAGCCGTTCTACGCCTGCTCATGTGACTTGCGAAAGTGCTCGAAGATGGCTTCCGCCTGACGCCGGCTGACGACCGCGCTGAGCGCCGCAGCGTCGGCCTGCTGGATGGCCCGCACCGAGCCGAAGTGTTGCAGCAATCGGCGGGTAGTCTGCTCGCCGATGCCCTCAATCTCGCGCAACTCCGTCGCGCGGTCGCGTATTTGCCTGCGCTTGCGATGATAGGTAACCGCGAAGCGGTGTGCCTCATCGCGAATCTGCTGCACCAGGTGCAGTACCGGTGAATGGCGGTCGAGCACTACCGGCTCGCTCTCCTGGCCATAGATGTAAATGATCTCCTCGCGCTTGGCGATCGAAGCCAGCGGCTGCGTGATCAGGCCGAGCGATTCCAGCGCCTCGGCCGCCGCGTGCAACTGCCCAATGCCGCCGTCGACAAGGATGAGCGAAGGCAGCGGCTTTTCTTCCTCGCACAGTCGTTTGTAACGCCGCGTCACCACCTCGCGCATGGCGGCAAAATCGTCAACCCCATCGACGCTGCGGATGATGAATTTGCGATACTCCGAGTTGCGCATCTTGCCGTCTTGCCAGACGACCATCGACGCCACGGTTTCCGCGCCCTGTATGTGCGAGATATCGAAACACTCGATGCGCTCGGGCGGCTCGGCCAGGTTCAACGCCTCCTGCAAAACGCTCTTGAGCACGTCGGTGCGCGGCTTGAGTACGCGGAAGCGCTGGTCGTAGGACTGGCGTGCATTGTTGCCCACCAGGTCGATCAGGGAGCGTTTCTCGCCGCGCCGCGGCGCTTCGATGTGGATGCGCGCCCCGGTTTTCGCCGAGAGCAACTCGGCCAGCGCTTCGCGGTCTTCAAAGTCGACGGGCGTGTAAATGAAGCGCGGCACATACTGCTGGTCGACGTAGAGTTGCTTGAGCAGCGTGCTGAAGAACTCCCCGGTGTCGAAGCCGGTCGCCGCTTCCAATTCGCCGAGGTCTTCCCAGAAGAACTCGCGCCGGTCGAGCGCCTTGCCGCCCCGCATGTGGAAGAGGTTGACGGCCAGCATGTGATTCTCGAAATGGAAGTTGAGCACGTCGGCGTCGTCGCCCTCGGCGGCGGCCATGCGCTGCTTCTCCTGCAGTTGCTCGACGGTGGTGATCAGGTCTCGATACTTGGCCGCAAGTTCAAACTGCTGCTGCTCGGCGGCGCTTTGCATGCGCTCCCGCAGCGACCGTGACAGGTCGGACTGACGGCCTTCCAGGAACATGCGCACGTCGTTGACCGCTTCGGCGTATGCCTTCGGCGTGGTAAGACCAGCCACGCACGGCCCCAGGCACCGCTTAATGTAGTACTGCAAGCACGGACGCGCGTGGTCGCGCGTGAGATCGACCTTGCAGGACGGAACCAGGAAGTGCCGGTGGATGAGGTCTACGATACGGTAGGCGAGGTTCGCCGGAAAATATGGACCGTAATAAACCGAACCATCGCGCCTCAGCCGGCGCGTCACGTAGACGCGCGGGAAGCGCTCGGCGGCCGTGAGCTTCACGTAGGGATAGCTCTTGTCGTCGCGCAGCAGAATGTTGTAACGCGGCTTCTTCTGCTTGATGAGGTTGTTTTCCAGTGCCAGCGCCTCGCCCTCGTTGGCGACGACGATGTACTCGATATCCACGGCCTCGCGCAGCAGACTGCCGGTCTTGGCGTTCTCGATAGCGCCGTCGAGAAAGTAAGAGCGCACCCTGGCCCGCAGGTTCTTGGCCTTGCCGACGTATATGACCTCGCCCTCGGCATTCTTGTAGAGATACACGCCGGGATCGGTAGGCAAAGTGCGAATTTTATGGTTCAGGTCCACTTTGAGCTATGGCAGCGCTGATCTAATTGTAACGGCCCGGGTGAACTAAATCGAACGCCGGTGCGCCCACCCGTTCCGAATCAAAGCGATCTCGGATGCCCTACCATTGCGCCGTGATTTTCCGCGCGGGGTGGGGATTTTTGTCGCCGGGTGCCCCCACGTCCCGTCCTGCTTTTGTCGGGGTCCCCGACGAGGCTCGGCTCGTTGGGGTGACTGGGGCTAACGGGGGGTAGTTTCTTCGGGCCGCCTGTCTCGTCTTCCAGCCGATTGGCTAACCTTTGGCATCCGCTCGCCGCTCAGCCTGCTCTAATTGACGAAGCTGGCGGATTGAGTTACTTTTCAATTGCTGTTTTCGCCGGCTTGGGACTCCCTCACATTCACAGGACATGAAACGGAAGCGTCAATTCGATCGAACACCGGCCATGAAATGGGCGGTGGTGCTCGCCGTATTGGTGTTCGCCGTCTTCGCAACCGCCGAGGTCGTACATATTCATCCGGGCACGGCGCCCGAGTCGCATTGCTCGCTGTGTCTCGCGGCCCATTCGGCGGCTGCGCCGGCACAGGTCAGCGCAGCGCCGGTGCTCGCGTTAATCTTTGCGCCTGCTGAATCATCCGAGCCCCAGCTTCAATCCCGTCTGTTCGTATCGCCCGCCTCCATTCGTCCTCCCCCTCCGGCGGTGTAGTCGCTGCATCGCCGCGGTCAGCAGTCGTTTACCTGAACGATTTATCTAAACGATCCTTTGGGGGCAATCATGCTATTCCTGGAAGGGCGGATATCGCCTATCCGCTATTTTACTTACTGCCTTACTCCGGCCATTCTGCAACCATTCCGGAGAAGATTAATGCCGGCTTTTTGCAAGAGGTCGCTGATTGCGGCTTTTTCAGTATTGCTCTATCTGACTCTCGGTTTGATTGGCGCTAGTGCGCAGTCCGGCGGTAGTTCTACGACGGTGAATGGCACGGTGCTTGATCCCTCGGGAGCGGTGGTTCCCGGCGCAACCGTTGAGATTCACAATCCAGTCAGCCATTTCGACCGCACGACTACCACCGATAGCGTAGGTAAATTCACGATCCCGAACGTACCTTTCAACCCCTATCACCTCACTATCACCAGGACCGGTTTCAGTCCCCACGCCCAGGACATCGACGTTCGCTCCGTCGTACCGTTGAGTCTGAGTATCAACTTGCAGGTTGCAGGCTCTTCCCAATCTGTCACGGTGGAGGCCTCGGGGGAAGACCTCCTGGAAAAGACGCCCATATTTCACACCGACGTGGACCGCGACTTATTCAACAAGCTTCCTTTGGAGAGCGCTTCCTCCTCGGTGAGCTCGCTGGTTACGCTCGCCACGCCAGGCGTCGCTGCCGACTCGAACGGCCTTTTCCACGGCATGGGCGATCACGCCGAAAACTCGTTCTCGGTTGATGGCCAACCGATCACCGATCAGCAGAGCAAGATCTTTTCCAACCAGATTCCTCTGGATTCGATCGAGTCGATGGAGGTGATTTCCGGTGCGCCACCAGCGGAGTACGGCGACAAGACGAGTCTGGTCATCAACGTCACCACGCGCTCCGGGCAGGGTCTTACCACGCCTCACGGCGGCGTCACTACGTCGTACGGTAGTTTTGGTACCGCCAATGTGGGCTTTAATCTCGGCTACGGCGGCAAGAATTGGGGCAATTTCATTGCCGTGAATGGCCTAAATAGTGGCCGCTTCCTCGATCCCCCGGAATTCACCGTAATGCACGACAAGGGGAATCAGGAGAACGTTTTCGACCGCGTGGACTGGCAAGTTTCTTCCAAGGACTCCGTCCACACCAATCTGCAATTCACGCGTTCCTGGTTCCAGACGCCCAATTCTTTCGATCAGCAGAACGCCACGGCTTGGTCCGGCGTAGTGGTAAACAATGGCGGCCTCGGCCCCGACGGCTCACCCGTTGGCCCCACAGACCAGCGCTCTCAGATCAAGACCTTCAATATTGCCCCGTCGTGGAACCACTTGATCAGTACCACAACTCTGTTTACCTTGGGCGCCTTCGTGCGGCGGGATCAATACAACTATTATCCGAGCGCAAATCCTTTCGCCGATCTTGCACCCAACCTCCAGGCAGAGACCCTCGCCCAGAATCGAACGCTGACCAATGCCGGTCTTCGTTCTGACGTCTCGTACGTGAAGGGCATCCACAACCTGAAGGTCGGCGCCACCTATACGCAAACGTTCCTTGACGAGCACGACAGCCTCGGCATTGTCGATCCAACCTTTCTTCCCTCGCTCACGGACGCTAACGGCAATCCGTGTTTTGTGGGCAATGCTGCTGTCGCTGCTCCGTGTACAAACTTGCTGCCTTATGACTTGACACGCGGAGGAGGGCATTTCACCTTCAACGGCCACACCGACGTCAAAGAGTTGGCGATGTATCTTCAAGATACGATCACCAAGGGACAGTGGTCCTTCAACCTTGGACTTCGAGGCGACTTCTATAACGGTCTGACCACCCATCGCGAAGCCGAGCCGCGCCTCGGTGTCGCATACAACATCAAGAAAACCAACACAGTTCTTCGCGTCGCCTACGCGCGTATCCTGGAAACTCCCTTTAACGAGAACCTGGTGCTCGCGAGCGTCGGATGCAGCAACCCCGTTCTCAACCCGCTGCTCGGCTGCTCCAACTCCCTCGGCACTCCTCTGAGTCCGGGCTGGCGCAATGAATTTCACGCCGGTTTTCAGCAGGCCTTGGGGAAATATCTGGTTTTCTCCGGTGACTACATCTGGAAGTACACGCACCACGGCTATGACTTCAGCATACTGGGCGCTACTCCCATTACCTTCCCCGTGGAATGGGATCGATCCAAGATTCCCGGATTCGCGGGTCGTGTCAGCGTGCCCAACTTCCACGGATTCTCCGCACTGGTCGTGTTCTCCAGCGTGGCTGCGCGCTTCTTCACTCCCCAGGTCGGCGGAGCTGGAGCCACTCCCTTGGCGCCGGCGGGTGTCTTCCGTATTGACCACGACGAGAAATTTAACGCGACAACCCACATTCAGTACCAGCCTTGGAAGCGCGGCCCTTGGCTTGGCTTCAACTGGCGCTATGACAGTGGATTGGTAGCGGGGCCGGTTCCCTGCGCCGGTGGCAACTGCAACAACGGTCCGGCAGGCACCGATTCGGTGGTCGACGTGTCGAACCTTAGCCCGGATCAGCAGTTCCAGGCGGGACTGTTTTGCGGCTCAATCCGCGCCACTCCAACCACGCCGATCAGCTCAGCGCTGGGACCCAATATGTGCCCGGCCTCGCAGTACGGGTCGAAACTCGTCGGCATCCCGGCCCCCGGCACCGAGAACGACGACAAAAATCCTCCACGCATTCAGGGGCGTCATCTCTTCGACCTTGCCATCGGTGACGACAACCTGTTCCACGGAGAAAGATACAAGTGGAGCGCTCAGGTCACCGTCATCAACCTGGCCAACAATTACGCGCTCTATAACTTCCTCTCCACCTTCAGCGGGACGCACTACGTCACCCCGCGGAGCTACAGCGCTCAGTTAGGCTTTCACTTCTAGCATGCGAGTGCTTTTTTCGGACGGTTGCTAGGGTGGGCTTATTATGACGGTGCCCACATCCGCTTGGCAGATGTGGGATCTTGATTTCAGGTAGTTTCTTCGGCTCGGCTAGACCAGATTCGCGGAAGGTATACCCCGCAAAGGAGCCGGGCGCCGCATCAGCCTCGCGAGCATGGCGCGCGCCGGCTCAATTGCGGACCCGCGTGATCAACTTGAAAGAGTCGAGAAAGCGCGCCGTGTCGGCGTACTTGTCCGCCAGCGGGTAAACTACCAGCGTCTGGTAGAGCGTACTGCCCACCAGGTAGACGCGGGCGAAAAAGTGCATCTCATCGTTCTCGCACTCAAACTCTATGCCGTGGTTGCCGTCGAGCCCGATGCTCTTTTCGCGGAGGAGGTGCGACTTGGTGTTTGCCATGGCGCCCTCCTTGGCACCCTCCAATACAGCGTCAGGAGTCTTGTTCGCGACCTTGTCGCCGTAATCGCAAACCCCTATAAAAACCGTGGTCGTCGAGGAAACGCTCGCAACATAGGCGCGCAATTCGACGTTGCCCGCGTCGGTGGCTATGTCCTTCTTCTGCTGGGTGGGCACATCCGGGAACAAGGCCCGGAATCCATCCGCAGGATAGCTGTACGACTTCCACTCCTGTGTCTGCGCGCTGAGCGCGACGGCAAAGCACAGCACGGCCACACATACGGCGAAGCGACGTTGCAAAGTCATGCGCATCTCCAGCATTCCTTCTTCAACTCTGAATGACCCGGATTGTACTGCCGGTGAGCTGTTTTGTAACGCCAAAGCTGGCGGGCGAAGACCCTTTTCCGAATCAAAGCGTCCCGAATGCCCGCCCAGGCGTCGTGATTTTCGGCGCACGGCGGAGCTTTTGGTCCAAAGGGTTCCCAGCCTCTTTACCAGGATAGGATCTTTCGCCAACCTGGGAAAAAATTCCCTCCTCAGGGTCAGGATTGCCATGCTGCTGGAGTGCAGAGACAGAAGCCCCTTGGAACCGCCCTGCCTAAGCCTTTGAAAGATCGCTGCTTACGAGACCGCATGTCCTCCGTCCAATTGGCAGCAGGCTTGCACTTCCGAGGGCGTTGGCCGTGCTGGCGGAGGCGGTCACAGTTTTTGTCCAACCGGTGCTCCAAGACCTTGGTTGGAAGGCCCTAAGAGGAGAGCTTGATGAAGCGAGTTCCTGTAATCGGCGTTCTGGCGCTGGCTGGCTTGGCGCTTTGCGCCGGCTGCGCAACCAAGAAGGAAGTCACCCGCGAGACGACGCCGATAACCAATAAAGTCAATGAGTTAGACGATTTGACAGCCCAGACAACGCGCAACATCAGGTCCCTGGACACGCGCACGCAACAGGGTATTCAGGATGCCAAGACCAAGGCTGGCGAGGCCGATCAGCACGCTCTTGCCGCCGGTCAGCAGGCCGACCAGGCACAGCAGTTGGCTTCCACCGCCCTGAATAGCACCAATGCCCTGGCCGAACGTGTCGCTAATTTCGACAATTACAAGCCGGTGACGGAAATCGCCGTCCACTTTGCCTTCGACAAAGCCGAACTTACCCGCAAGGATAAGCAGCAACTGGACCAGCTTGCAGAGCAAATTCCGAATGCGAAGGGCTATATCGTGCAGATCGAGGGCAACACCGACTCGGTCGGCGACGCGCAGTACAACTACGAGTTGAGCCAGCGGCGGGCGTCATCCGTTATTCAGTATCTGGCTCACAAGTACAACGTGCCCCCGCACAAGATTTACGTGATCGGACTGGGCAAGGACCGTCCTGAGGCGAAGAACACCACGGCACAAGGCCGCGCCGAGAATCGCCGGGTTGATGTCCGCCTCATGTCAAATGTTGTTGGTGAAACGCAAACCTCTTCCCCCATGGCAGTACGTTAGTTCTCTCTCAGCAGGCCGCCAAAGGCCCCGGTGCCTAGTCCGCACCAACGGCGGTCTGCTATTTTTTCTTCCCCCTCGTTCACCTCGCCAGACTTGTGCCGCCGCCGACCTTCGCCTCCGGCCTTAGCCGCCGTGCATGGACTCCGATACCCTCCGGGGTAGCGCAATGCACTCGCCGATTGGTACATTGGGGCCATGAAATTATTCATTAACGGTGAAGAGCGGCAACTGGAAGTCACCACCGTCTCCACGCTGGTGGAGCAACTCGGCATGAAAGCCGATCGCGTCGCCGTGGAATTGAACCGCGAGATCGTACCCCGTGCCGATTGGCCGAAGACGGCACTGCGCGACGGAGACAAACTGGAAATCGTCCACTTCGTCGGCGGCGGCCTTTGCTTGGTGCCCCACGTTCGCCCGCGTTCGGGGTCCCCGACGAGGCTCGGCTCGTTGGGGTGACTGGGGCTAACGTGGGGTAGTTTGTCTGAAGTTCGACGGGGTCCTCGCACAAGTCATCTATCAAGCGAGTTCGCCGCCCATTTGGCGCAGTACCAGCGAAGAACCCGGTTCCCGATGCCGCCGCCCTATCAGCCTTATAAGACCCGCTTCCTCCCGCATCGAATCCCCGCCGGACAGGGGTACCCGTTATCTCTTTTGAGTTCCTATCCCCGAACTCCGCTTGACAAGCAACAGTTCAAGGTTAAGATGTTTCAAACATTTCCAGGCGGGAATGTTTGATCGCAGAGAAGCGCTGCTGGATTTGCGGAGTGGACGAGGACGGAGCGCCATGGATTCCGGGTTTACGTCCAGCCAGGTTGTCGAGTTCACCGGCATCACGCTGCGCCAGTTGCAGTGGTGGGATGAGCGCGGCATGGTTGTGCCCCGCCGCCAAGGCCATCGCCGCCTGTACTCGTTGGAAGACCTGGCGGAAATCGCCGTGATTTGCGAACTGCGGCAGCGCGGCCTCAGCCTGCAACGTGTACGCAAGGTCATGGGTTTTCTGCAACGCGAGCTTGGCAAACGCCTCTACGAATCGGCCAGCGCCAACTCGCAGATTCATCTGCTCACCGACGGGAAGAACATTTTCATCAAAGATTCACCCGAAAGTATCGTCGACGTGCTCAAGAATTCTCGCCAGCCAATCTTAGCTGTTTGCCTGAGTGACACAGTGCAGCGCATTCAGGCAGGAATACGGGTAGGCAGTCGGGAGTCGCCGTCGACGGATATCGATGTCGCGAATGTTCGAGCAAGAACCGGTCGTTTGGAGAAGCATTTGGCAGCCGGCAAAGCAAGGCTGTCGCGTGCCTCCGGAGAATGAAACCGGCAAACACTGCGGTAGCGACCGGCGGGATGAAGCGGATCTTTCCCAGATCTGTAATGGCCGAAACGGGGGTACAAATGGTCGCGGAAATCAATATCCTGAATGAGTGGATTCCGGAACAGATGGAGCCTGGAACTATCTTCATTCTTGAGAACGCGGGCGAGACTGGAGAGAGTGAAGATCCCTTCTGGGCAGTGCTGGCGTGCCCATGCTGCGGCGTACTCGGGTTGATCACTCGCAAGCAAATCGCCGGCCTGGTTCCGGTAATCTGCGGCTCGGACACCTGCTCGGCGCAATTTTTTATCTCGAACGACGAAATCGTGCCGCGCAAGGCCAGTTGAGTTGCGCGGCCGGTGCGCACTGATGGTGGGTGGCCCACCCTACGCGACGTTCGTAGGGTGGGGTAGTTTAGCGGTTCCGACCCGCGGAAGCATCTAGCGCCGCAGCGCGCTGGCCTAAAACCGGTTCCGCGATAGAGACTCTCGCCTAAATCCTTTCCCCACTCCAAGCACTCGCCCTATATCCCGTCGCCGCGTGTATTAAAATGGTTGGTTGCATTTGTGGGGTCTGTTCAGCAGGAACGTGCTCGGAATGACCATCCGCATTTTTGGGCCGGATACGTCAATTCTGGTTCTGCTCTAAAGCCCGAAATTACGCAAGAGGAGGTTTGCCCGTGAAGCTTACGCCCGGAAAACTCGCCGGTATGAAGGCAGTTTCAAATCAGCGCGGAGTGATCGCCGCCGCCGCCATGGATCAGCGCGGCTCCTTGAAGAAAGCCCTCGGCGCCAACGCCGGCGACAAGGAACTGGAAGAATTCAAAGTGGCAGTCGCCGAAATCCTGACGCCCCATGCCAGCGCCATTCTGCTTGATCCCGAGTGGGGATTGCCCGCCGCCAAAAAGCGCGCCAAGAATGCCGGGCTGCTGCTCGCCTACGAGAAAACCGGCTATGACAAAACCGGCCCCGGCCGCCTGGGAGACCTGCTCGATCACTGGTCTGTGCAGCGCTTGAAGCAGGCCGGCGCGGACTGCACCAAGATTCTTCTCTACTACAGTCCGCTTGATCCCAAGGACATCAACGACAAAAAGCACGCCTGGGTGGAGCGCATTGGCGACGAGTGCCGGGCCAACGACATTCCCTTTTTCCTTGAGCTTGTCGGCTATGAGGAAGGCGCCGACGAAAAAGCTCTGGAGTTCGCCAAAAAGAAGCCGAAGATCGTTAGAGACTCGATGGCCGAGTTCACCAAGGACAGGTATGGAGTGGACGTGCTCAAGGTCGAAGTGCCGATCAACATGAAGTTTGTCGAAGGGACGAAATCCTTTGCCGGGCAGAAGGCGTACACCCGCAAGGAAGCAATGCAGCTTTTCCTGGATACGGCCACGGCTGCGACCAAGCCTTTCATTTACCTTTCGGCCGGCGTCAGCAATGCGGAGTTCAACGAGTCCCTGGCCTTGGCCGCCGAAAGCGGCGTCAAGTTCAACGGCGTGCTCTGCGGCCGCGCTACCTGGAAGGATGGCATTCCCATCTATGCCGAAAAGGGTGTGCAGGCCTTCCGCGACTGGCTGAAGTCGGAGGGCGTGAAGAACATCGAAAACGTCAACCACAGTTTGCAGGCCGCAACTTCGTGGTTTCCGCACTACGGGGTAGAGAGCGCGGTCGGGCGGTAACCTGGCGGAGCGGTCGTTTGATTCGGAGGCGTGCCTGCGGGCACGCCTTTTTGTTTCCGGACGGTGCCCCACATCTGCCGCAGTCAGCAGATGTGGGACTTTGATTTTGATTTCGATTTCGCTATATCTCCGCCGGCAGCAATATTGCACTTGCTAAAAATCTCCCGGAGCGATACAAAGCCGACATACCAGAATCATTCACCGCAGCACCGCTGTCGGAACTGAAGGGACATAAAGGAGAATCTCATGCGCATCATTGATCGCCGGAATTTTGTGAAATCGATTTCCGTGGCCGCCGGGGCCGCGGCGTTAGCCGGAGCCAATTCAGCCGTGGCCCAGTCCTCCGCTACGAAACCACCCTACGAAGTCTTCGCTCTCAAGTACGCTGGTCCCTTGGACCGCCCAGGAGCCATGACATTTTTTAACCAAGGCTATAGCGACGTCATTCAAATCAACTACTACGTCTGGGCGATTCGCGCCAAAAATGGCGAGACCACGCTGGTGGACACCGGAACCGGCAAGGTCTGGGGGCCGAGGTTTAAAGGGTTCTTCCCACCCGAGCAGATGGTAGCACGCATCGGAATCAAGCCCGAGCAGGTGACCAGGATCGTCGTCACCCACATGCACTTTGACCATATCGGCGGCATAACCGACTTCGCGCAGGCGTATCCCACCGCCAAGTTCTACGTGCAGAAGAAGGAATTCGACTTCTGGGTTAACAGCCCGCTATCGAAGAGAGCCGCGTACAGGCCGCTGCAGAACCCGGATGCCATCCAGGCTTTCGGTGAGATGGGCAAGGGGCCGCGGGTCATCCAGGTCGATGGCGATATGGTGATTGGCCCTGATATGCAGCTTCTGCTGGCGCCCGGCCACACCCCGGGATTACAGACGGTACTGATCCCCACGGCCAAGGGACAAACCATCGTCGGCTCCGACAGCGCGCATCTTTTCAGAAGCTTCAAAGAGGATGTGCCCAGCGGCTTGATCACCAACCTGCCGATCTGGCTCGAAACCTACGACAAGCTGCGCTTCAACGCCCCGGTGGAAAACATGTTCCCCGGTCATGACTCGAAGATGCTGACGGACTTCCCCAAGGTGGCCGAAGACATCACGCAGTTGGCGTAAGGATGTCTTGTGCCACTTGCAGTGAATTGACGAAACACCCCACCCTTTCGCAACCGTTGCGAAAAGGGTGGGGCACCCAGCGAGTCACCGGCGCGCGGTGTCCAACTGACAGGGAAAGGTATTTATGAACTGGTTTGTAGGAAAACGCTACTATCGCTGGATTATTCTTGTCGCCTGCATGCTGGTGTACTGCACCTCCCAGCTTGTGCGTTGGAACTATGCCAGCATCACCAAGTACCTTACGACCGACCTGGGCATGGGCAAGCCGGAAATAGGATTGTTGGGCTCGGCATTTTTCTACGCCTATGCCGTAGCACAAATACCGTGGGGCATGGCTACTGATTTGTGGGGCGGCAGAAAAGTTATACCGGTCGGAATTGCCGTGCTGGCCTTGTTTCTGGCGGGGTTCGCGTTTAGCGCAAACTTCACGCAAGCCGTCGTATGGCGAACCC
>Ga0181527_1001551_pt1 | contig 23437 bp, 21 predicted proteins | sample PEATcosm2014_Bin_30_FD_119762 | JGI IMG/M metagenome (GOLD analysis project Ga0181527, IMG submission 119762) | Peatland microbial communities from MTU Mesocosm Facility, Houghton, MI, USA - PEATcosm2014_Bin06_60_metaG | ecosystem: Environmental > Terrestrial > Soil > Wetlands > Peat | place...
AGCGCCAACAGAAGCTGACAGCCGCCGCCGATGGCAAAACCATCGACGACCCCGACCCAGGGCTTTTCCACGGTGCCGCCCGACAATTCGTCGGGGCTTTGGTCGGGACGCGCCACGCCGCGGAACAGTTTGTTGACGAGGCCCATGTCGCGCTTGAGGTACCAGACATAGGAAATCTTGCCGTGGTAGAGATGCGTCAAGTTGATGCCCGCCGAGAACAGGCGCCGGCCGCGATATTTGGCATGTTCGACGGTGTCGCCGCGCAGGATGGCGATGTCGGATTTTGCATCGAGGATGGCGACATCGACCGCGGTTTCGAGCCCGTCGAGCATGGTCTCGTCCTCGGCATTGAGAAATCGCGGATTGCGCATGGTGACGAGCGCGGCCTTGCCGCGGCGCTCCAGCGTCGCGCCGTCGAACGTCAGCTTTTCGTCCCTGCCGAAACGCAGACCGAGCTCCTTCGCCTCTGGCCGCGGCAGCAGCATGGCGTGGCAAAGATGCGCGCCCGCAACCGGATGGGCGAGAACATGGGAGAGCAACAAACCTTGATCGATCTCGACGCCGTCTTTGTCGCGCTGCGGCAGCGCGCCTTCGCTTTTCAGGAGCGCCTCGCCCGGCACCAGGCCGGGCATCAGTTCCGCCGCGTCGCGCAAAAGCGCTTCGACGCGCTTGAACTTCGTAAGATCGTCGGTCAGCCGGCGATAAAGCGTCTCGACATGGACGGCGAGAAATTTTTCGCGCGCGGCGCGGTCGCGCTGCACGATGGCCGCGGCGGCCGCAGCTTCCCCGCCCGAGCGCAAGAGCTTCGGCGGCAGGTGAGCGAGCAGTTCGAGGCCGAGCCGCCATTGGCGAGCGAAATTGGCTTCGCGCCGGTAATCGCCGAGCACCACCGGCTCGCAGTCGAGCCAGGCCGTAACCGTGTCCGGCGGCAGGCCTGCCTGCACCAACAGCGCCGGATCAAAACGCGGCGTCTCCCGCGCTTCGCCATCCGCCGCCGTGTGCGGTTCGAGCCGCCCGTCCGTCATTTCCCGTACTCCCCGCCGCAGCCGCCACCCTCGTCACCGAGGACGCGGCGGATTCGCCAGCAATCCACCGCGATTCGCTACTGATTTCTTTCCGGAGTGTTCCTGGCGCGAGGGAATGCGGCAGCGACGGTGCGCCGAAGTAACGCCATAGCGATTCGACTCGATCTCCGGCTTGCGCCACAAACGGCAACGCGGAGGTTCACAAGGAGGCGACGGACATGTGGCAGCGGCTGATCCTCGTCGCAATTGGAGTAGCGGCGCTCGCTTCGACCGCCGCGACCGCAAAGACCAGCCACCATCGTGGCGCGCGATATCTGACGGCTCCGCAGCAACAGCAAGTGGCCTGCACGGTGCTGGGCTGCATACCGGTTCCGCGCGGCTGCAGCCAAACCTACGGCCGGACACCGAGCGGCATCCCTACCGGCTATGACGTGATTCTCTGTCCGCCCGGAATCTGGCCGCTCAAATAGAACAAGAGGCAAACGGCGCCAAATGTCGATCGTCAGTTTCCGTCATGGCGAGCGAGCCACAAGAAAATAAAATATTGAAACCGAAACATTGAAACCGAAATATCGGAAAAGGCCGCCCGGTTTCCCGAGCGGCCCTCTCGTTGTTCGCGCTTTCGGCGCTGCGCTCATCCCCAGCGAACGGCGATCACGCCCGCGAGCGAGCGCGGGCGGGTGCGCACCGCGTGGCCGTCATTGCCGGACTGGACGACCCATTGCCCGTCCTGTTGGCCGACGATCTTGCCGACGTGATGCGGCCAGACGACGACGGCGCCGACGCCGACCGGTCCCGACTGTCCCCAATGCGCCCAGTTGCGCGCCAGGTTGAACGCCGGGCCGGGATCGCTGGAGACGAGCTGTCGCATCTCCCAACCGCACCACGCGGCCGGCCGCCCGCCCAATGAGGCGCCGAGTCTGTTCGGTTCCGAGGATGCGAATTGTTGTCCCGGATAGGAATACTCTTGTTGCGACGCATAGCCGTACGGGCCGGTCGTCAAATCACGATGTACAAAATGATGCTCCCTCGCCTCGCGATGCCTGGCATGGTGGCGATAATTCTCCCGCGCTTCGGCGGAATGAGCGAACATGACGACTGCCGCGACGGCGGCTGATAGGGTCGTGAGTTTCATTAACACTTGCTCCTAGTTTGTTGCACGCTACGACTTCTTGCTTGGTGCTCCCCAGCAAACGAAAGCCCCGCCAAACCGTGCGGTTGTTGGCGGGGCCAAGCAGATGGGAGGACGGGCGTGATAGCATCATTGGCGCCGATGTCCCGGCCCCCGTTTGCATGGCTAGTGTCCGGATTGCGGGACGCGGGCGCCTAATTCTGGCCCTATTGTGCAGTGCGGAAAAATGCGGCAATCGCCGCCACAATGATTAATTTGTTTGAACCGGCAAATACGTCAGGCGGTGCAGCAACAAATAATTCCGATCAGCGCGTGATCCGGACAATGCCTACCCGGACTTGATCCGGGGTGGCACCCGGTTTTCCGAAAAGATCATGCTCAAATAAAATGCCAGAGCCCGATTCTAATTCAATCAGAACGGATCGGGCTCTAGAAGCAAAGATTGGTCAGGAGATTGCCGCGCTTATCGGAAAGCATGAGCGGGCATTCCATGCGCTTGAGCGCGGTCTTGGCATTTTCATCGCCGAGCGCCGCCGCCCGCTCGTAATAGCCCTTGGCGGCATCCTTGTCCTTCGGGCCGCCTCGCCCGCTCAGTGCGAATGCGCCGGCCCATTCCAATGCGCCGGGATGATTTTGCGCCGCCGCCTTTTCGAACAGAGCCCGCGCCGCGACATCGTCCTTCGGACCGCCGAGCCCGTTCGCATCCATCAGGCCGAGCTGAAACTCCGCCTCCGCGGAGTTCGTCGCCGCCGCTCGCGCAAGCAGCGCCCGCGCCCGGCCCGGATCCAGGGGCGGGCCGCCATTGTCCGACAGCGCGACGAGGTTGATGACGCCGCGCGGATTGCCGGCCTCGGCGGCGCGCTCGAACAAGGCATGCGCCTGGACGGCATCCCTTGTCCCGCCGGTGCCGTTCGCCAGCATGACGCCGAGTTCCACCATCGCCGATGTACTGCCCTTGTCGGCCGCCTTACGATAGGCCTCGATCGCCTGCGGCACTTGTTGATTGGCGGCGTAGGCGCGGCCGAGCTGGTACAGCGCGCGGCGCGACGCCGGTGCTGCGCTCTTGCAATATTTGAGGGCCGTCGCGACATCGGAGGGGGCGATGTCGGGCGCGCCTTTGAGATCCGCCGGCTTGTCCGGATCGGCGGGATCGGCGGCCACCCGGTCGCACAGCGCGAGATCGGCCGATGGCGCGGCTTGCAGCGGGGAGTGTGCCGCGGCGACGGTCAACGCCAGGACGGCAAAGCTGACCTTGCGAACGGTCAAGCCCGCGACTGAAAAAACCTCGGCGAATCCATACCCGACCATGCGGCGACGCCTGCTCTCGGCGCAATTTTTGCGCAACGAACCAGCTTAAAGCCGCCCGGTCTAACCAGCAAGCGCAGCTCATCGAAACAGCGGGCGTCATTAACGCCGGCAATTACAGGTCCGCACGGTACTTGTGTCGCAAAACGCGAGGACGCCCAAGACCGAGCTGGCCGTGGGCGTCCTGAAGACTGCGCGAGGATAGAATCGAAGGCTCGATTACCACACCCCATAGGTGCGGTTCGGTCCCGGACTCGGGAGATTCTGAACTGCGCCGGACGGTGCGTAGCCGGGCATATAGCCGGGCGCGTAGTTATAGTAAGCGCCGGGACGCGACGTGGTGGAGCTCGAGGCACTGGCGCTGTTGCCGCGCAGCACGCTGTCGTAAGCGTTGTCGGGCGCGCCCACGCCCCAGGCCAATGCCGGCGCCGATCCGGCGGCTGCGGCTGTGACGGTTATTGCGGCGGCGACGGCCAGGTTTCTGAAAGCTTTGGTAGCCATTTGTTTGTTCACCTTTACGGTTGCTTTACGGTTGCGGGTTTCGCTCGCCGCGACATTTATTTGTTCTGGAAGAAAATGTTCCGGAGGGAACACCGCCGCGGCGAACCAAACGCGGCTAAGATAGCGATCATGTTGCACTGCGGTACCAAGCACCACGCATAGGACGCCTGCGCCGCGCGGGAGCGTCGTTCAAATACTCGGGGGGACCCTCTTGCGCTCACCGCTAGAATGTGTACGCCTTAATTTGGAAATGCGTTAAGTGACTGTGTTTCCAACGTAATGGATGTCAATGCGGCAAGCGAATTAGTCTTTCTTAAGAAACGCAAAGCCGCAGCTGCACATCCGCCGGGCGGCGACGAGGGAACCCTCTTCGCATTGCACAAAATTTGGCCTTGATTTGCGCCGACTCGGTGCTCGTCAGTTCATGATCCGATCGCGCGGCTTGATGACAAGAACCGCGTCCGATCGGGAACACCACGAACTCGTAGCGGTCGCAGACGTAGCATCGCAGTCCTTCGGGCGCCGGCAAGCACCGGACCTTAGCGATGCCGGCGAGTTGAGCTATCATGTGATGCGCGGTGCCAAATAATCCGGGGGAGATGCCAGTGACCAGCCAACGTCCTTTGTCCGAAATCCTGCCGAAGGAGATGACCGAACTCAACGTTCGGCCCCTCTTTGTCGTGCTGCTCGACGTGCAGCCAGCGATCAATGTCGGCAACACGCCAGGCGTCGACCGACGTGTCGGCATCATCACGGGCGGCCGCTTCGAAGGCGAACGCTTGCGTGGCGAGGTTATGTCGGGCGGCAGCGACTGGCAGTCCATACGGCCCGGCGACGGCGCCTGGACGCTCGACGTGCGGGCGGTGCTCAAGACCGACGACGGACAGATCATCGGCATGCCCTATCGCGGCCTCCGCCACGGCCCGAAAGAGGTGCTCGACCGCATCGCCCGGGGCGAGGTCGTCAAGGCAACCGATTATTATCTGCGCATCGCCGGATCGTTCGAGACGGCCGCACCCAAATATGGCTGGCTCAACAACATGCTGTTCATCGGCATCGGACACCGCCTGCCCGAGGGGCCGATCTATCAGGTGTTCGAACTTCTCTGAGATTGCGAGCGAATCAGGCGCTCAAGCCGCCGTCGACCATCAACAGGCTTCCGGTCGTGAAGCTGCTTGCATCGGAGGCGAGATAGAGCACGGAGCGGGCCACTTCCTCGGCCCGCACGTGGCGCTTGAGCGGAATGATCTCGTTGAAAAACGCGGTGGCGTCGCGGCCGAGCACGCCGCTCAGATTGCGTTCCACGTTGAGCTGGAACTCGTTTTCCACGGGTCCTGGATGAATGGTGTTGACGCGGATATTGCGCGGCGCGGCCTCTTTCGCCAGCACCCGCATCAGTCCGACCTGCGCGTGCTTGGCGGTGATATAGGCGCAGACCCCTGGATCGCCTTTGACGCCGACGATGCTGGAGGTGATGACGATCGAGCCGCCGTCGTTCATCAGCGGCAGCGCATGCTTGGCGGCGAGAAATGCGCCCTTGACGTGAACCGCGAGCACCGAGTCGAAAATCTCTTCGGGATAGTCGGTCACCGGCATGACGACGCCGAAATTGCCGGCATTGCTGAACAGCACGTCGATCTTGCCGAACCTGCTCACCGTGCTCGACATGCAGGTCCCGACCTCATTCGATTTGGTGATGTCGACCGTGGCCCATGCCACGCTGTCGCCACCGATCTCTGCCGCCGCTTTCTGCAATCGGGCGGCGTCGAGGTCGGCAAGCATTACCCGCGCGCCCTCCGCGACCAGAAGCTTCGCGGCGGCGAGACCGATGCTGCCGGCACCGCCGGTGATGACACATACCTTGCCTTGCATTTGTTTCGCCATGGCGGCCTCCGAGTGGTGATGGGTTTGTTTGTTCGTATTTCGCTGTGGCTTCAAGCGGTGCAATCCAGCGACCAAGACGATCAGACAATCAGCAAATCGAGAAAGTGTTTTTCGGTGCCGAGCGTCGCCGAGGCGCCGGCGGCGGCCACCTCGCCGCGCTGCAGCACCATGACCTGGTCGCAGATGCGCAGCGCAAGCTTCGGATTTTGATCGACCAAGATCAAAGCAAGCTTGTTGCGGCGCGTCACTTCGGTGAGCGCTCGCGCGAGGTCCTCGACGATCGACGGCTGCAGGCCCTGCGACAGCTCGTCGACGATGAGGAGCCGCGGACCGGTGGCGAGCGCACGGGCAATGGCGAGCTGCTGCTGCTGACCGCCCGACAGCGTGCCGGCGGGCTGCCGCAACCGCCGCTTCAGGTCGGGGAACAGCGCGAAGACATCGGTATCGCTCGGCGCGAAGGCGGACAGCCGCGCCAGCCGGATATTTTCGGCAACCGTCAGGCGCGGAAACACGCCGCGGTCGTCGGGCACAAAAGTGATGCCGAGCCGCGCCAGCGCTCTCGGATCGCGCGGCGGCAGCGGGCGCTGGTCGACCTGCACCGCGCCGGCGAAGCGGTCGGCGAGACCGACCAGAACGCGTAGCAGGGTCGTCTTGCCCATGCCGTTGCGGCCGAGCAAGGCCAGCGTTTCGCCGGCATCGAGGTCGAACGATATATTGTCGACAATATGGATCGCCCCGTAACCGCCGGCGATGTTGCGCACCGCGAACAGCATGGCTCAGCCCAGTCCCAGATAAGCGCGCCGGACTTCGGCGTGGGCGGAAACCTCGGCCATGGTGCCTTCGCTGATCACCTTGCCATGATGCAGGCAGACGACGCGATCCGCCAGATCGCGGACGATTTCCATATCGTGCTCGACGCAGACGATGGCGCAGCCGACCTGATCGCGTAGCGTGCGGAGCGTTTTGGCCAAAGCGTCCGCCTCGCGCCGGGCCAGTCCCGCGGCCGGCTCGTCGAGCAGCAACACGACGGGCCGCGCGCAGAGCGCCATGGCGATTTCGAGCGAACGGCGGTCGCTGAGCGACAGCAGTTCGACGCGCTTTCCGCCGTGGTCGCGCTCGAGCCGTGAATAGGCTTCGGGCAGTGCCACCACCGTTCCCGCCTCCTGACGCGCGAGGATGAGATGCTCGGCGACCGTCAGGCCGGGGAACAGGCTCGGGATCTGGAAGGTGCGCGCCAATCCGGCGGCGACCCGGCGATCCGGCGGCACGGTGTCGATGCGCTCGCCGGCGAGCGTCACGGTGCCGGCGTCGCATTCGACGGCGCCCGACAGGATATTGAGGAGCGTGGTCTTGCCGGCGCCGTTCGGGCCGATCAGGCAGACGATTTCGCTGCTCTTGACCCGCAGCGTGGCGCCGTCGACCGCGGTGTTGCCGGCGAAGCGCTTGACGATATCGACGGCGGCGAGCACGTCGCCGTCGGCCTCGTGTCGCGGCACGGCCGGCGCCATCTTAGCCGGCCCCGTGTCGGCCGGGGTGGTATCGGCGAGTTGCGGCCCGGTGAGAAACAGGCCGGCGATGCCATCGGGCACCAGCAGGACGGAAACAATGAACAAGACGCCGAGCAGCAGCAGATAGGATTGGCCCATCGAGCTCGCCAGCACATCCTGTCCGTAGGTCGCGGCCACCGCGCCGAGGAACGGCCCGAGGATGGTCGCCTTGCCGCCCACCGCCACCCACACCAGCACCTGGGTCGAAAGCACGATGCCGACGCGGTCCGGGCTCACGCTCGACATCCAAGGCGCGGACAGGCAGCCGGCGATCGCGGATACGACGGCGCTGATCGCAAAACCCGTGACCCGCTCTCGGAAAATCGGAATGCCGAGATGCTCGGCGCGCCGATCATTGAGCCGGATCGCCGTCAGCCGGTTGCCGAACGGTCGGTTCAACACCGCGAGCCACAACAGTGCGACGACGGCGATCGAAACGGCAAGACAGATGTAATAATACGAGTAGGTCGAGGCGAGCGGCGGCACATAGAGACCGGAACTGCCCCCGGTCAGCGACCACCAATCGCGCGCGATCTTCTCGGCCAAAAGAGTGACGGCGAGCGTCAGCACCACCATGGTCGAAGGATTGGTGGCGCGGCGCAGCCCGACGGCGGCCGTGAATACGCCGAGGATCGCGGCAAGCCCGATGCCGCTCAAGCCGCCAAGGAGCGGCGAGCCATGGCGCGTGAGCGCAATCGCCACGCCGTAGACCCCAAGGCCGAAAAAAACCGCATGACCGACCGAAACGATGCCGGTGCGGCCCCAGGCCAGATCGAGCGCGACCGCGAATAGGCCATAGGTGAGGCCCAGTCCGATCAGGCCGACCTTGAACTCGCTCAAAAACAGCGGGCAAAGCGCCGCCGCGAGGAGCAGGACGGCGCCGACCAAGCGACCGGAACCGAGCATTTTCGCGGCGCCCTGCCCGGATGCTGGAGCGCCGAAGGCAAGCCCGCGGTTTTCCTGGACCATAGTGGATTGTGGACTATCAACTGCCGGCATGCCATCGGCGCGCGTTCGAGTTTTCAGGACTGGGCTCTAGGCCTCGCACTTCAGATCGTTTTTGACGAAGCCCACATCCTTGACGATCTTGTAAAGACCGCCCTTCTGGATCTGGGTGATGTACATCGGATAGCCGGGGTTCAACGTCGTCGCGTCGATCTTCAGCGGCTTGTCGGACAGGATCGTCTTGGCTTCGAGCCCCTTGAAGGCGTTGAACACCGCCTTCTTGTCGTAGCTCGCGGCCTTCTCGACCGCGGCCTTGACGAAGTCCATCGACAGGTAGGCGGTCGTCGCCACCAAGGGGATCGGCCCTTCGCCGTACTTCTTCTTGTAGTCCGCCTTGAACTTGTCGTTTGCCGCGGTCTTGATTTCCTCGCTATAGGGCACGCAGGCATATTGGCCGTCGACCGCACTGCCCATCGGCGGATAGAATTCCGGCTGCAGCGTGATGCCGGTGAGATGCGCGCCGGGCAACAGCCCGAGGCTCTCCGCCTGCTTGACGAAGGCGATGGCATCGCCGCCGACCACGGCCGAATAGATCACGTCCGGCTTGGCCGACTTGATCTTGGCGATCATGGAGGACCAGTCGGCGGTGCCGAGCGGCGCGTAGATCTCGTCGAGCACGGTGACGCCGTTTTGCGCCATATAGGTCTTGGCGACGCCGAGATAAGCGTGCGGGAACGAGAAATCCGAGCCGATCAGCAGGAATTTCTTGCCGAACTTCTCGGCCACGAACGGCACCAGCGGGCCGTTGAGGTCGTAGGAGTTTTCGCCCATCAGCACGCAGGTCGAATTGCAGAACGAGTGCCAGAAGCCGGTTTCGGGGAACAGGATCGGCACACCCGCGGCGCTCGCCAGCTGGCCGGCCACCACTTCCTCGTCGTTGGTGATGGTGCCGAGCAGGAGATCGACTTGCTCTTCCTGAATGAACTTCTTGACCACGGTGCCGGCCACCGCCGGGACGGCCTGGGTGTCTTGGGTCACGACCGCGACCGGGTGTCCGGCAATGCCGCCCGCGGCATTGATGGTCTCGACGCCGAGATCAAAGCCGCGCTGCATCGACAGCCCTTCGGGCGCGACCGGTCCGGTGAGCGGCGCGACGAAGCCGATCTTGTAGGGCCGCGGTCCCTTGAACGACTGGGCGAGCGCGGGCTTGCCGATCACGGCCGCCACGGCGAAGCCGCCGGCCGCCTTGGTGAGTGCGCGCCGGGACAGGCGCGCCGTCAGTATCTTATGCGCAAACGCTCGCCGTGTGTTGTCTTCCCTCATGTGGCTTCCCCTTTTGCTGTTGACCAGGACCATGAAATGCCCTGGGGCTTGAGAACGATGAAGAGCGCCAGCAATCCGAACAGGATGCTCTCGGCGACCGTGATGTTGAGAAAGGCTTGCAGCAAGATGAAGGTGAACTCGACCGCCACCGCACCCAGGATCGGACCGCCGAGCGAGCCCGGCTTCGCAATCAGAACGGCAAAGAACGCCGGCGCCAAAAACGACAGGCCGAGCGTCGGATTGATGGCGATCGTCGGCGCGATCAGCGCTCCGGCCAGCACCGCAAGCGCGGTCGCCACCGCGAACACCATGGCAAATGTGCGCTGCGGCGAGATGCCGAGCACCGCCGCCATTTCGACATTGTCGATCGAGGCGCGCAGCCGCAGCCCGATCGAGGTGCGGTAGACCAAGAGCAGCAGGACCGTGAGAAGGACGATGATGCCCGCGGCAACGACGATGCGATAGGCCGGATAGACCACCTCGCCGACCTCGATCAGCCCCTTGATCGGCGGGTCGATGCCCTTCTGGGAAACGGTGAAGATGGTGGCGACGCCCTGCTCCAACACGATGCCGACGCCCCAGGTCGCGAGCAGCGTCGCCATGAAGCCCTTGTCGTAGACCCAGCGCAGCACGCCGCGCTCGAGCACGAGACCGAGAACGAGCCCGATGACGAAAGTGAGGACGAGCGCGACGACAAAGGGAACGTCGCGCAAGGCATACATCGAATAGGCGCCGACCATCATCAGGTCGCCCTGCGCGATGTTGACGATTTTCAACTCGCCCAGGATCAAGCCGAGGCTGAATGCGACGAGCGAAAGCCCGGCCGACACCCAGATGAAATCGAGAAAAATCTGGACCCAACCGCTCAACCGAGGCTCCCCGCCCTCGCCCGTGCATCTCTTTAGGCTGCATCAGGCAAAGCGCATCAAACCGGTTTATGGGGCGGTGGGCAAGTCGTTCGTTGCCCGCGGCAACAAAAATGTTGGGCGGATTTGGTTCGCCTGCCGAACGTCGGTCCGGTGCGGTAGTCGCTTCCGGCCGAACCGCCTTGTGCTATCATCCGCCAGATCCAGCGTTCATCTGGACTGTCGGCCAATTCTTCGGGGAGGAAAAATCCATGAAGCTCTATATGCACCCGGTTTCGATGACATCGCGTCCGGTGCGCCTGTTCATCGCCGAAAACAAGATTCCGGTCGAGGAAGTGTTCATCGATCTCATGAAGGGCGAGCACCTGCAGCCGCCCTATTCCAGCATCAATCCGAATTGCCTGGTGCCGATGATCGACGACGACGGCTTCAAGCTCACGGAAAGCTCGACGATCCTGAAATATCTCGCCGACAAGATCGGCTCGCCGGCCTATCCGAAGGAGCTGAAGGCGCGCGCCAAGGTCAACGAGATGATGGATTGGATCAACACCAATTTCTATCGCGAGTGGGGCTACAATCTGTGCTATCCGCAGCTGTTCCCGCATCTCAAACGCAGGAGCGACGAGGCGCAGTCGGCGACGCTGGAATTCGGCAAGGAACAGTCGAAAAAGTGGCTGCAGATCCTCAACGACCATTGGATCGGCCCCGACAAGCAATATCTGTGCGGCAACGAGATCACCATCGCCGACTATCTCGGCGCCGGCATCGTTTCGCTGGGCGAAGTCATTCGCGTCGACTTTTCCGCCTATCCGAACGTGCAGCGCTGGCTCGACAACATGAAGAAGCTGCCGTCCTGGCCCGCGGTCAACGAGGCGTTCTACGGCCTGATCGAGGCGGTGAAGCAGATGCCCTTCGTCAACCTGGCGCAGTGAGATTTGTCGCAATAGGATTTGGCGCAATAAGGCTGTTGCGTCTCCGGGGCTGGGGCCAACCGTCCAGGAGCGATCGATGAGTTTCTTCCCAGGCAAGGACCCCGCGGCGGGCGACGCTCGGCAATGCGATGCCATCGCCGAGATCATCGTGCCGCGCACGGTCGATCTCGGCGACGTGACCGTGCGCCGCGCGTTGCCGTCGGCGCGCTCGCGCATGGTCGGGCCGTTCATCTTCTTCGACCATTTCGGGCCGGCGGAGTTTCGCGCCGGCGGCGGCATCGACGTGCGGCCGCATCCGCATATCGGGCTCGCCACCGTGACCTATCTGTTCGATGGCGAGATCATGCACCGCGACAGCCTCGGCACCGCGGTGGCGATCAAGCCCGGCGAGGTCAATTGGATGACGGCCGGGCGCGGCATCGTGCATTCCGAACGCACCGGCGCCGCGTTGCGCCGCACCGGCAGCCCGATCCACGGCTTGCAGATGTGGGTGGCGCTGCCGGCGGTGAAAGAGGAAATGGCGCCCGGTTTCGCCCATCACGACGCGGTCGAATTCCCGCTGGTCGAGGATCGCGGCAAGAGCGTGCGCGTCGTGCTCGGCTCGCTCTATGGCGCGCGCTCGCCGGCACCCACGACATCGGAAACCGTCTTCGCGGATGTGACGCTCAAGGCCGGCGCGACGCTGCCGATCGCTCCCGACGCCGAGGAGCGCGCGATCTACATGATGCACGGCGCAATCGAGATTGCCGGCGACAGTTTCGAGCCGGGCCGCCTGTTGGTGCTTCGCACTGGAGACGCCATCGAAGTGACGGCGACGCAGGATAGTCGCCTCGTCATTGTCGGCGGCGCCGCCATGGACGGTCCGCGGCATATCTGGTGGAATTTCGTCTCCTCGCGCAAGGACCGCATCGAACAGGCCAAGGCGGAATGGAAAGCCGGCCACTTCGGCAAGGTCCCGGGCGACGAAATCGAGTTCATCCCGCTGCCGGAGAATTAGCGGCGGCGCTGAATGGCAGCGGCATCACTCGGCATAAAAAAAGCCCCGGCGGTGCCGGGGCTTTCGCTTTTGTCAGTTTACGACGGACCGGCTTAGTGCGCCTTGCCCACCATCGGCGCGGCGGCCGGAGGCTTAGGAGACGGATCGTCGAGCTTGAACGACAGCCGGGTGAAGATTTTCCAGCCGTTGAAATCGTCTTTGTTGTAGACGCTGTCGACGGCGTAGAATTCGAGTTCGGCCGGCCCGAAATCGTAGCCGATGATGCCGCCGAGCGACACGTCGGTGGCCTTACCGCAGCTCAAGGAGCCCCCGTACACAGCCGTCAGACCTGCGCAGGTCCAGCCGGCGCCCGGCGTGTCGGCGGTCGTCTGCCACTTGAAGTCGCCGGCGGGGCCAAAGGCGAGCTTGCCCCAGCGGTACTCGAGCGACCAATCGATGAAGGCCTGATCGCCCGAGGTCCAACCGTTTCCGATACAGGCGACACCGACGCAACCGTTCGGGTTCGGCGCCCAAGGGCCGGGGACGTTGTGTTGCAGCGCCGCGAACGTGCCGGTATGGCCTTGCGAGGCGGTATGGAAGTCGTATTCGAAGTTCACCGCCAGCTTCCAGTCTTTGTTGATAAAGGCGATGGCGGCCGTCGGCGAAAAAGTCCAGTAATCCTGGTTCAGCGTGCCGTTATATTTGGAGCCATCCGGACCCTGGAAGTCAAAGCCCAGGCTGGTGAACCAGCCGTTCTTCCAGTTCCACGACACGGTGTTGTTGAAGATGGTGTTGTGCATATTCTCGAAGAACGCTCCGGCGCCGGCGCCGAACATGATCGGTTCCGATCCGACGCAGCCGACCCCCGCGACGGGCGTACAATTGGTTTGGCTACCGGCCACGGTATAGAACGGCTGGACCACGGCAAAGACGGCGCTGCCGCCGAAGACGTTCCAGCCCGGCACCCAAACGAGCGCAGGCAGAATAGCTTCACCGGTCACGTTGAGGCCACGGCCGTTATTCGCACCTTCTGCGGCCGAATTCTGGCCGGTACCAACGGCATTGGGGCCGCCGATGAAGGTGCCCAGAGAGCCATAGAGCCCGGGAGGCGGAGCGGCGCCGAGCGGAATGCCGGTCGTGACGGCCGCCAGCGTCGCCTGAAAGTCACCCGGCTCGATCGCGAAGCTCGGGCTGCTCGCCATGAACAGCGCCCCCGCTGCAATCGAACCGTAAAGCGTCGTCCTTGCCAGTCGTTTCATTTACCCCTCCAAGCCCCGTTTATCTTCGTTAAACTTGTCTTCGCCGAACTTTTTGTTCGCGCTCCTGCACAAATGACAGCAGCTAAGCGCATTTAAGCGGCAGTGTAATGGAATCAATTCGAGCATTGCCACGTGCAAAACGTAATCCTCCCCCAATAAAAAGCATTTTTCGTTCAAGTGACGCAAAAATGCCACACAACTTAAGCGTTTTTTGCTCGCTTGCCGAACTGCCTCAAATCACAGGAAAATCAGGCGTTTTTGGAGTTGCTAAAACCTGCCGATTCACGGCTTTTTTCTCGTCGGGCGCAATAAAATGCGGCCAAAGGCAATCTTTGCCAAGACCCGGTTTCGCGCGTGCACTGCGAAACGCGGCTGCGCTTATGGGGAATCGATTCGCGCTCGGGCAAACAGGACCGATCACAGGCCGAGATAGGTTTCCGCCACAGCCTTGTCTTGCGCCAGCGCCTTGGCGGGGCCCTCTCCGACAATGCGGCCGAGCGAGAGGAGATAGGCGCGATCCGCCATCTTCAGCGCGCGCCGCGCGTTCTGCTCGACCATCAGGATGCTCATCTTGTTGTCGCGCGCGATGCGCTCCAGCGCCGCGAACAATTCCATGGCAATCACCGGGGCTAAGCCCAGCGACGGCTCGTCGAGGAGCAGCAAGGACGGCCGCGCCATCAAAGCGCGTCCGATCGCGACCATCTGCTGCTCGCCGCCGCTCATGGTGCGCACCGCCTGGCGCCGCCGCTCGGCAAGGCGCGGGAACAGTTCGAACACATAAGCCATGCTGGCCGGCGCCGCCCGGCGCGCGCTCTTGACGAAGCCGCCGAGCGACAGATTTTCCGTCACCGACAGCGGGCCGAACAGATGCCGCGCCTCGGTGACGGTGGCGATGCCCTGCTCGACGGTGCGGTGCGCCGCCATGCCGATCAGTTCCTTGCCGAGATAGCGGATCGAGCCGTCGGACGGGCGCAGCAGGCCGGCGACGGCATTGAGCAGCGTCGTCTTGCCGGCGCCGTTGGCGCCGAGAATGGCCACGACCTCGCCGGGATAAACGCGGATCGCCACGTCGCGCAGCGCGCTGTGGCGGCCATAGGCATGGGTGAGCCCGTCGATCTCAAGCATCGTCGTCACCGAGATAGGCGCGGATGACTTCGCCATCGCGCAGCACCGCGTCGGGCGGGCCTTCGGCGATCTTCGATCCGGCATTCATGACGATCACGCGATGGCATAGCGCGCGGACCGCGGTCATCACGTGCTCGACCAGAATGACCGCGATGCCCCGCGCGGCGAGGCTCCACACCACCGAAATGCCGCCTTCGAGTTCGCTCGGGCTCAGGCCCGACAGCCACTCGTCGAGCAACAGCACGCGCGGCCGCGTCGCCAGAGCCCGCGCCAGCTCGACGCGTTTCTGCTCGATATATGTGAGCTGATCGAACCGCCGATCCGCCTTGGTCAGCACGTTCATCTCGCCGAGCCAGCCGGCGGCCTCGTAGCCCGCGTCCTTGAAGCGGACGCGTTCGCCGGCGCCGTACAGCACGCCGGCCATCACCGTGGCGATCGCCGGCAGATTGGGCGGCGCGCGCACCAGCTGAAAGGTGCGGTTGATGCGCTTGCGCACCCGCAAATGATTGGGTAGCGCCGTCACGTCCTCGCCGTCCATCAGGATTCGGCCGCTGTCGCTGCGCAGGGTGCCGGCGATGAGATTGAGCAAGGTCGTCTTGCCCGACCCGTTGGGCCCGATCAGCCCCAGCACCTCGCCCGGCGCCACCGAGAGCGACATATTGTTGACGGCGACCAGGCCGCCGAACGCCTTGCGCAATGCCTCGACTTCCAGAAGCGCGGCCATGACTTTAGCGTTTCTCCACTCAGCGTTTCTCCGTCAGGCGCGGCATGATCTTGATCCAACGGTCCTCGATCGCGCCGGCGATGCCGCGCGGCAGCGAAATCGGCCGCGACAGCAAGGCCCAGGCATCGCGCAACGGACCGCTGAACCCGCGCGGCAGATCGAGCGGCCGGCCGAGCGCCGCCCAGCCGTCTTCCAGCAATCCGGTCAACCCGCGCGGCAGGAAATAGACGATCACCATGAACACGAGCCCAAGGAACACGCTGTACCAGAACGGAAACTCGGTCTGCAGTTGTTCCGACAGCACGATCAAGGGAATGACGCCGAGGACCGGTCCCCACAATTGCTGCAAGCCGCCGAGGATGGCCATGATGACCACCTGGAACGACACCAGCGGGTTGAAGGCGAAGTTGGGATTGATGAAGCCGAAGCGCGGCGCCATCAGCGCCCCCGACAAGGTCATGAACATCGCCGAGACGATGAAGATCGCGACCTTGGCGAACGGCACGTTGATGCCGACCTGACGCGCCACCGTCTCGTCCTCGCCGATCACCAACAGCGCAAGGCCGAAGCGGCTGCGGCGCAACAGCCAGCCGACCAGAAAGACGAGGACGCCGAGGCCGAGCATGTGCTCGTAGATCTTGGTGGTCGAGAAATCGACATAGACGTAGCGCCCCATGGTGTGGGTCTGGTTGATCTCCCACCACACCATCAGTTCGCGCATCATCTCGGACAGCCCGAAGCTGAAGATCACGAAGAACATGCCGGAGATCCGCAACGTCAGCACGCCGACGATCAACGCCAGCACGGCGCCGGCACCGATCGCGACCGCGAAAGCGGCATAGAGCGGCAGCACTTTGATCAGCATCGCCACCGTGTACATGCCGACGCCGTAGAACGCCGAGGTGGCGAGCGAAACGAGCCGCGTGGTGCCGGAAAACAGCGCCCAGGCGATGGTCAGCACCAGGTAACAGATCAGATTGAGCAAGAGCGACAGGCTGTAGTCCGAGACGAGCCACGGCAGCGCCGCGAGCATGGCGACGAGCATGGCGAGCGCGCCGACGGCGGCCGCGGCACGTTTGCGGCGGATGCGCTTGTCCTCGCTGGTCTCGGTCATGTCACGCCGTCCCGAACAAGCCGCGCGGCCTGACCACGAGCACGATCAGAAACAGCGCATAAGCGACCGCGAGCGTCAGGCCGGAATCGACATAATAGGAACACAGCGCTTCGGCGATGCCGAGCAACAGGCCCGCCACCAGGCTGCCGCCGATATTGCCGATGCCGCCCATGATGACCACAACGAGCGCCTTCATGGTGAATTCGATGCCGATGGCCGGATTGAAGGTGAGAAACGTGCTGACCAGCGTTCCGGCCACCGCGACCAAAGCGCCGCCGCCCGCGAAGGCGATGCCGGACAAGGCGCGAACGTCGATGCCGACGAGCTCCGCGCCGACCGGATCGATGGCGAGCGCGCGTAGCGCGGTGCCGAAACGGGTGCGGTTGAGAACAAGCAGGATCGCCGCGGTGAAAACGCAGGCCATCGCGAAGGCCAGCACCCGGTTGGCGGCGAAGGTGAAGCCGAAAATCTGCAACGGCTGGCCGAGGTAATCATAGTAGCGGTTGTCGGCGCTGAACGCCAAGGTCGCGAGCCCACGCAGCACGAACAACAATCCGAACGTGGCGAGGATGGTTTCGCCCTCGAGCTCCTGGCGGGTGCGGGCGCGCCGCACCAGCGGCATCATCAGCACGCGGTAGACGAGCCAGTTCGCACCGAACGTCACCGGCACCGACGCCAGCATCCCGAGGAGCGGGTTGATGCTCGCCAGCGTGAACATCCAGAATGCCGCGAAGGCAGCCCCCATCAAAAACTCGCCATAGGCGAGATTGACGATGCGCGCCATGCCGAATTGCAGGTTGAAGCCGATGGCGACGAGCGCGTAGAGCCCGCCCAGGATCATGCCGCCCAGGACAACTTCGATCGCAGGCATGTTCGTACCTTGTTGAACGCGGCCGCGGCGTGGCGCCCTCTCCCCTCGAGGAGACGACGCCACCGCGATCCGATAGCAAAACAGGGTGAGGGGTCGGACCGCAACCCCTCACCCCGACGCGCTTGTTGAAACCCCCGCGCTGCCCTCTCCCGCAAGGGGAGAAGGCGGATTCGCGAATGCCGGGATGCGGTGATCGCGCCTTACCACGCCGGCTTCGGGAAGATGACCGGCTGCGCGCCGGGCATGCTGGCCGGCGAAACGCCGACGAACTGGCCGTTCTGCCACTGGCCGGCGCCCCATTGATGCTCGCGGATGTGGGTTTTCAGGTCGATCGGACCGGTGACGGTGTCCCACGGGCCGCCATTGACTAAGGTGTCGAGCACCTTCTTGCGGTCGAGCGTGCCGGCCTTCTCGATCGCCTGCTGCAGAATTTGCAGACTGGAATAGGTGACCGGGCTCGCCCAACCGTCCGGCGCGTGACCGGTGACGGCGGTCTGGCGCTTATAATAGTCCTGGGCGCCCGGCAGATTCGGGTCCCAGCCGCCGATGCCCATGACGCCTTGGACCTTGTCCTTGAAGTTGCCGCCGTATTCGGCGAAGGCGGTGCCCACGGCGGTGTAGAACACTTTCGGATTATAGCCCTGGGTGATCGCGGTCCCCGTCAGCATGAAAGTGTCCGGCGGATAGCTCGCGGCGATGAAGGTGTCGGCGCCCGAGGCTTTGGCTTCCTTGATTTCGTTGGTCAGATCGGCGGCGCCGAGCGGATAGCTCTTCTGCAGCACGATGTCGTAGCCGTTGGCCTTGAGACCGGCGGCGAAGCCGGCCGACATTTCCGCGCCGAATTGATCGCCGACGCTGAGCATCGCGATCTTGTTGTTGAGCTGGCCTGCGCCCTTGTACTTGTTGAGCACGTCGATCAGGGCGCCGCCGAAATGCGCCGGCTGATTGAGGAAGAAGAACAGCGTCGGGAACTGCTTGACGAGGTCTTCCTCGTCATTGGCGTTGGCGGTCACGGCGAGCTGCGGATAGCCGTATTTGGCGAAGATCGGCGCCACCGCGAGGTTGAAGCCCGTGCTCCAGGGCGGCAGGACGAAGTCGACCTTGTCCTGGCTCATCAGCTTTTCTTCGAGCCGCAGCAGGTTCTCGGCGTTCGAGGTGTCGTCGTATTTCGCCACCACCTCGACCGGAATTCGTTTGCCGAATTCCTTGACCATGATGCCGCCTTTGTCGTTCACGTCCTTTACCCACAGATCGTATCCGGACAGCGTCGTGGTGGCGGCGCCTTGCGCGTTCACGCCCGACAACGAGATGGCGTAACCGATGCGGATGCTCGCCGGCGCGTCGGCCGCCTGGACCGACCAGGCCGTCATCGTCGCCGCCGCCGCGAGAGCCGCGGCCGAAACGGTTCGGCGCAATTTTCTATTCATATTCCCTCTCCCTGATGCGATGGCCGTCGGTGCATCGCGTGTTTTGATTTCTGCTCCGGCCGAGGCAGCCCCCCGGAGAACGTCATGTGAAGGTTCGATCTCCACATCTTTCGCATTCCGATGCCGCGGTCGCCGGCTTATGCCGGACGCGTTGGTCCGCTGCTCAGAACGGATAAGGATTAGGTTTCTGTTTGATCGTCATCCACTGCCATTGGGTGAATTCCTCCCAATTGGCCGGCCCGCCGATCCGGGTGCCGTTGCCGGAAGCGCCGGTGCCGCCGAACGGAACGTGCGGCTCGTCGGCGACCGTCTGGTCGTTGATATGCAAAAGCCCGGTGTTGAGGCGATTGCCGAGCGCGATCGCGCGCCCGACATCGGCGGAGAAGACGCCGGCCGCCAAGCCGTATTCGCTGGCATTGGCGAGCGTCACCGCCTCGTCGTCGGTCGCGACCGCGGTGATCGCGGCGACCGGGCCGAACACTTCCTCGTCGAAGGCGCGCATGCCGGGCTTCACGCCGGTCAGCACAGTCGGCCGATAGAACGGCCCGTCGAATGTGCCGCCGGCGGCGAGCGTCGCACCGGCCGCGACGGTGTCTTTGACGATGCCGTGGATGCGTTCGACCTGGGCGCGGTTGATCACCGGCCCGAGCGCGACCTGGCCGAGCGGATCGCCGACCGGAAGATGTTTCGCCTTGGCGACCAGCTTTTCGGTCAGCGAGGCGACGATCTGTTGCTTGGCCAGCACCCGGCCGGTGGTCATGCAGATCTGACCTTGGTGGAACCAAGCGCCGAACGCGATCGCGGACGCCGCCGCATCGAGATCGGCGTCCTCGAGCACGATCACGGCGTTCTTGCCGCCGAGTTCGAGCTGCACTTTCTTGAGATGCTTGCCGGCGAGTTCGCCGATGCGGCGCCCGACATGACTCGATCCGGTGAACGCCACCATGGCGATGTCCGGGTCGGTGCAGATGGCTTCGCCGGCCTCGACGCCGCCGGGCAATACCTGCAGCACGCCCTTCGGCAGCTCGGCCTCTTCGAAAATGCGGGCGATGATGAAACCGCCGGTCAAGGCGGTGCGCGGATCGGGCTTGAGCACCACCGCATTGCCGGTCGCCAGCGCCGGCGCCACCGCGCGGCACGACAGGATCAGCGGGAAGTTGAACGGCGAGATGACGCCGATGACGCCGCGCGGCAGGCGCCGCGCGATGCTGATGCGGCCGGGATCGGACGGCAGGACGAGGCCCTGCGGCTCCGTGCACATGGCGGCCGAGCGATAGAGAATTTCCGTCACCATGTGGATTTCGAAGCCGGCCTTGGCCGGGATGCCGCCGGTTTCCCGCGCGATCCAGGGGATCAGCTCGTCCTGATTCTCCTCCAGAACGCGCGCCGCCTTGCGCAGGATCGCGGCGCGCTTCTCGTACGGCGTCGCGGCCCAGCCCGGCTGCGCGGCGCGCGCCTCCGCGGCGGCCTGACGCACATCGCCGGCGGTGGCATTGCCGACCCGGGTGAGGGTGGCGCCGGTTGCCGGCTCGAGAACATCCAAAGATCCGCCGGCGGCACTGCGCCACTCGGCACCGAACAGACGGCCGCGCCATCGCGACTCGACCATGAATTGCGGCGTCGGTGCGTTCATGCCTTCCCCCCCGAAGCGTTACTTTATGCTTTATTCGTATCTTTATTCGATCCGAACCGGGACGCATCGTGCGTGCAGCATCCACGGTTTGGCGGAATTGAGGAAGTAATCATGCTACACATTAAGTGCAGCGTCCATACATTTAGATTGCAATATTATTCTCGGCGCTTTGCGGTCTTCGCCGTTCGAACACTTGGGGACGGCGGCCGCGGCAGCGGCGATTATTTCGAATTACGCTCCTCTCGATTGTGATAACATTTAAGTGAGTGTAGAGATGGGACCCACCGTGGGTGGTGATGCAATGGTCGGGCGAGACGGCGAGCAAACAACGGCGCGTGCGTGCGGAGCGGCGCGTGGGCCGGGCGCGGACCGCGCCAGGCGGCGGCTCTTTCCGGCGATGGTTGCACTGTGCCCGGCGCTCCTCGGCTGTTCGGCTTCGCCGTCGAGCGATAACGCGGCCGGCGTTTATCCATCGCAATCGGTTTTCAGTTTGTTCAAACACGCGCCGGACGCCGCGCCGGCCGTGCAGACGGCAACACCTGCGGTTGTGCCTGGCGCATCCGGCGTAGTCGCGGCGGCGCAGTTCCCGGCTCCGGCCGCAGGCGCTGCCGGCGGCGGCACGCCGCTTGTGGGCATATCCGCGTCGGGCAAGCCGCCTGTGGCGATGCCGGCCGTCAATCAAATCGCCCCGCCGCCGCCGTCGGGCGCGCCTGCCGTCGCCACAGCGTCACCGGCGCCCGACGAGGACGAACATTCCGCCGCCTCGGTTTACCCGTCGGTGGCGGTGTTCGATCTGTTCAGGGACAATGCCAGAGAGCAAGCCGCGGCCAGAGCGCCAGCTCCGCCGTTGCTGTCGGATTCCGCGGCGACCGCGACCAAGCCCGGCGCGCCGGGGCAACCCGCCGCGGCAACACCGAACCCACAGGCTGCTGCTTCGCCCGACGAAGACGAACACTCCGCCGCGTCGGTCTATCCGTCGGTGCCGCTGTTCGGCTCGAAGTGAATGAATGAAAGCTGCCGCCGCGCTGAGCATCCGGGATATCTGGACGCTGCAGCGCGGCGGGCGATCTCATAAGACTGCCGCTCACTCCGCGGGCGTCGCCGCCATGACCGCCTCGCCGGATCCGGTGAGCGCCGGCGCCAAAGCCGGGTAGCGGCTGAGCGCGTAGAGGAACGCCGCCACGATCGCATAAGCCGCGGCGACCGTCGGCGTCACCGCAATGCCCACCGCCTGACCGTGCATGAAGCCGAAGAAAGTGAGCACGGCGCCGGCAAGCGCGAAGGCGGAGGCTTCGGTGAACTTCTTGTCGATGACATTGGCGCCGATCGCGGCCAGCACCAGCCCGGTCAGGATGGCACCGCCGCCGAGCGTCTCCAGGCCCGGATAAAGCACGCCGACATTGGCGAGCTTGTCGAAGCCCACCGCCGCGGCGCTGGCGCCGGCGACGCCGAGCGCGCCGTCCATCAAGGTCTTGCACCAGGCGGCGAGATGCGGGGTGAGACCCAGCACGATCGCCGGCGCATGGCTCTGCGGCGTGGTCTGGAACGCCTGCGCGCCGATCAGCATGCCGATATAGAGAAGGATCGGCGAAATCGCGACCACCGGGACCAGCGCCAACAACAGGGAGATGATGCCGAACCACGACAGCACGATCACCATCAATCCGGTCGCGGCCGAATAGCCGATGCGGCCGCCCATGCCCTTCCAGCCGGGGTGGCCGATATAGACCGCGTTGATGAACGGGTTGCCCATCAGACAACCGATCAGGCTGACGATGCCGTCGGCGGTGAGCACGCGCGTGGTCGGATACGGATCGCCGGCCGCTTCCGCGCTCTCGACATTATCCATGGCCTCGACCAGGTCGTAGATGCCGAACGGTATCGCGGTGACCAGGATGACGCCGAGATAATGAAAGCCGGAGAACACGTGACTGAGCGCGGGGATCGGCACGTTGAAGCCGAAATTCGAAAAGGCATCGCCGACGCCCTTGACGCTCAACCCGCCGTAATTGAGACCGAACAGGTTCGAGCCCCAGGCGATCAGCATGCCGACCGCGATCGCGACCAGGCCCGCCGGAATGCCTTTCGGATATTTGAAGCCGCCGAGCCAGTTCACCATGATGATGGCGAAGCAGGTGAGCCCGATCACCGGCGTCTGATAGATTTCGAGCGCCGGCCGCATCGAGATGAAGGTGATCGAAACGCCGGCCAGCGTTCCGAGCAAGGCGGCGCGCGGCGTGATTTTACGCACGATCGGCGCGATGAAGCCGCCGATCATCAGGATGAAGCTCTGGAAAAACACCCAGACCAGGCCTGCTTCCCAGCCCTGGATCGGATCGCTCGTCTTCAGCGAGATCGGCAGCATGATCACGAAGGTGACGATGAACATGTGCGGCACGCTGATGCCCGACGGCAACGCGCAGACGTCGCTGCGCCCGGTCCGCTTCGCCAGCCGGTAGGCCAGATAAGCGTAGTAGAACGTCGACAGGCACATCATGAGGCCCATCGCCGGCAGGATGCGGCCGAACACGAGCGAGTCCGGCATTTTCAGCACGAACCGCAACAGGCCGGTGAGCACCAGCATGTTGACGAGAATATTGGTGCCGAAACCGAAGAAGGCATTCCAGTCGCCGGGGGTCCACAATGTTGGACGATAGCCGGGTGCCAAAGTCGTGCTGCTCATCGCGCCCTCCCTGTTGTTGGCCCGTTCAAGTCCCGAATTGCGCAGTCTTCCTGTTGACGATCGCCGCGATCGAATCGACCAGCGGCGCCGAAGCGGCGACCGAGCCGAAAATGCCGCCCTGGGCCTTGATCATGGCTAGGCCGGCTTGGTGGAATTCCGGGAAAT
>Ga0181527_1001553_pt1 | contig 23413 bp, 22 predicted proteins | sample PEATcosm2014_Bin_30_FD_119762 | JGI IMG/M metagenome (GOLD analysis project Ga0181527, IMG submission 119762) | Peatland microbial communities from MTU Mesocosm Facility, Houghton, MI, USA - PEATcosm2014_Bin06_60_metaG | ecosystem: Environmental > Terrestrial > Soil > Wetlands > Peat | place...
GTCACGGGATGGCAAGAATCCATCATAGGAAGAAAGGCTGAATCAAGTGAGGAAACGCGTTGTGCGGCTACTGGCGCTAAGTTCTGCATTTTCCATGTGTCATTCAAGGATTGAGCGCGTGAAAATGAGCCGATAGTTAACCGCTAAAACAATTTTCTCTTATGAGCTACTGAGTTAACGTTACCCAATCAAGGGTAACGTGAAGTCTGCGGTTGATGAGAAATCCTGCGAAAAGTCGGTTGATGGGTTAAGTCAGTTTAGGCGTGATCGTTTCGGGTTCTGCGCCTGATTAGGTCGTAAGCAATTATCGCAAGTATTGTGAGTATCGGTAATCCTAAGGGGTATTCAGGTATCGGCGGTGTAGATAGGGCTTGCACGGCGTTCTGAATCAGAGTCAACCACTTATTCCGGCTGAAAAGTTACGCTGGGTAGGAGACGGAAGTGGGTCGTGTGAAGTATCTCCTTCACCTGCGCTCGAAGCAGGAAATCCTCAGCCACATGAAGCAGCTCATGCAGACACAGAGGTTAGCCTTGTACTATGATCCGGACCTGATTCCTGAGATCAATGTTGAACGCTTTGAACTGACCAAATCCGGCCAAATCCAATTCTCACACCCAGAAGGATCTCACGACGACCGCCTATGGGCACTGGCACTTGCCGTCTATGCAACTCGTGTTCTCGATACAAGCTCCATGACCGTGGGGTATGGAGTGCCCAGCCAGTTCTAGCAGTTCACTACCACTAACCAAGCACTCCACAAAATAATGTCATTTTAACCTGCCTCACTCCAAACTCGTTTTCATTCATCAAGTCACGAAGCCTTATTCGATCGGGTCTAAACGAAACCCGATCCACTGCAGCAATTTGAATCCGAGTTGAATGGGAGAGGAAACAGGGTTATGGTTTTGAACGTTCGACGCCGTTACTCTCTCGCTTTCATCACATTAATCCTGACCGTATCGTTTCTCTCGCTGGTTTCCCTCACTCCCAGAGCTAGTGCACTTTCTCTCTATGATTCAGGCGATTCTACTCCGGCGGAGCAGTTAGTGCTGGAATACATCAACCGTGCCAGAGCAAATCCCGTCGCGGAGGGACAACGGTTGGGCATCGATATACACGAGGGCCTAGAGGATGATCCCCAGAATGGTTGCTATGGACCGGAGTATGTTGGGGTCCGTCCGCCGTTAGCCATGAGCTCTGCCCTCCTCGCAGTCGCACAAGCACATAGTGAGGACATGTACAACCAGAACTACTTCTCTCACACTGATCCGAATGGCACCACAGCCTTCCAACGCATCGAAAATGCTGGCTATGATTATGTCAGTGCGGGTGAAAACATAGGTGCTGGCACGGGAATGAGTGCTACCGACTTAGAGGATCTTTTGATGGTTGACTCAGGATACCCATGCCGCGTCCATAGGATGAATCTTCTCGATATCTTCCCCTACCCACCCCCCGCCTACTATGAGGTCGGAATTGGCTACTATGAAGGCTCTAGCAGCCAGGCATTCATTACACAAGATTTCGGCACGGCCGCCAACACCGTTCCCTTCTTAACGGGCGTGGTCTATAACGACGCGAACGGCAACAATTTCTACGACATCGGCGAAGGCATACCCGGCGTAACCATAACACCAAGCAGCGGCAACTACTACGCGATCTCCTCCTCAGCCGGCGGCTACGCTATTCCGATCGGAACATCCGGAACAATCACGGTCACAGCCTCAGGAGAGGCGTTCGGCCCAATCACCAAAACAATCACACTCACAGGCACCAATATTGAGCTAGATTTCACCCCTCAAGGCTCGTCGCTTCTGACCACCACTTCCCAATCTAATACGCAAACAACATCGCAATCAACAACCCAAACCCAGACAACAAGCCAGATAGTCACCCAAACTCAGACGACTTCCGCATCGACAACGCAAACGTCATTCCAGTTAACTCAGTTGATCACCCAAACCTCACCCTCTACTACAGCTCCGACGCTACTCGAGTCGGTTACCTTCCAGTCCTCACCCTCAAACTTCGCCGACGCAACCTCGCCAGGCACAATCACCGCCTGCGGAAACACATACGCGAATTCGCAATCAGCAGCCTGCGCGATGAGCTTTGGAGCCACGGCTAATCTGCCCACTCCTCCCACGGGTTGGCAATTCAATCACTGGACATGGGCGGGTGGAGTAGCTTGTTCAAGCAACACAGCGAACCCGGCAGAATGCTCGGCCTACAATTCAGGCGGGGTTTTGATAGCTGTCTACGCGGTGCAGGTTAACGTCATGACAAACCCGGCTTCCTCAGCATCCGTCAATTTGGGTACCTGTTCGGGCTCTAGTCAAGGAAACGGGGCTTCCTTCTACACAACCGCATTCGGTTCGACTGCCATGACCGCATGCAACATACCATCCGGCTACAGCTTCCTCAGCTGGACCTGTACGGGTGGACTGACTTGTTCAACAACAGCTAACCCCACCACTCTCATCATCAATGGCCCGGGAAGTATCGTATTGAATTTGCAAACTCAACCACTCAATCTTACCTCGACCTCAATGTCGTCAACATCATCAGCAACGTCGTCAACGGTTCCCGTCACCGCCACACCCCAATCTACGACGAGCACTTCTCAAGCAACGCAAACATCGACAGTCTCTCCACAGTTGACAATGGCTCCAATCCCAGGGTTCCCATGGGAATCTATCATTACGGGGCTTGTTCTGGGCTTGGCGGTCTTGGCACTGGCGAGGCGCAGCGGGAAATAGCAGGTAGAATAGTTACCGTCTCATTTAGTCATCGCTGGAAATCTCGCGGAAACCACAATCCATAGTGCATATATGCCGTTGATTCTTGGCTTCAGGATTAGGTGGCCTGATTGCGAATAGTCGATCTTAGGAGTGATACAGTGACTCTTCCCACTGCGGAAATGCTGGAAGCCATGAGAACCGCGCCCTTAGGCGACGATGTGTACAGAGAAGATCCAACCGTTAACCAACTAGAGGAACTTGCCGCCAAGAAGATGGGAAAAGAAGCGGCCCTGTTAACCACTAGCGGCACACAAGCCAACCTCGTGAGCGCCCTGAGTCAAACAAAGCGAGGCGAGGAAGTAATCTTGGAAACTGAGGCACACATGTACTACTACGAGGTAGGAGCATTCTCAGCTGTCGGTGGACTAATTCCGAGATTGGTGAAAGGCCAACGTGGCGTTTTGACCCCGAAGGATATCGAACCCGCCCTCAGACCGCCGAACATTCACTTTCCCCCAACCAGCTTGGTATGCATCGAAAACACACACAACCGCGCAGGAGGAACAGTATGGACACCTTCTCAAACCAAGGCTGTCTTCGACTTCGCCCACGCCAGGGGCCTGAAAGTCCACATGGACGGCGCCAGAATATTCAACGCCGCCATAGCGCAAAACATCGACGTAAAAGAACTGACACAGTTCACAGACAGCATGATGTTCTGCCTGTCCAAAGGCCTGAGCGCACCGATCGGATCAATCGCGGTAGGAAACCGAGAATTCGTAGACAATGCGAGGCGTTACAGGAAGATGCTTGGAGGAGGCATGCGACAGGCAGGAGTAATAGCTGCTGCAGGAATTATCGCAATCGAGAAAATGGTTGATCGCCTCAAAGATGACCATGCAAACGCCCAGATCCTTGCGAAAGGATTAATGTCGATTGAGGGAATTTCCATCGACCCAACGCAAGTTCAAACCAACATTGTCGCCTACGATGTTTCAGGCCTAGGGATAGACGGAGCGAGATGGGTTGCCAAACTAAATGAGTCTGGAGTAAAGGCGGGAACCCTCGAAGCCGGCCGAGTTAGGATGGTCACCCACCGGGGAATCGAAAGAGACGACATAGAATATGCATTGAGCGTGGCGGAGAAGACCGCTGAGGAAACGAGGAAAAAGAAGTAACTAACGACCGTTAGTTTCCCAACTGGAGGCATTCATCTCGAGTCGATGCTTCGGAGAGAATGGTTGCAAGTCTGGGCTCCGCTGAAGCCTAAACGGTAAATGGGCTTTCATCGCGGAACACAGAAGTCTGAATTCGAATCAAAAAATCAAAATCAAAAAAATTGGGTTAGGGGTTTAGGAGGTTATGGGGGTGCGCAGACAAACGGACGACGGTTGGAACGGGGATTTGCCCGTTGTCAGATGTCGTTCGAATTCCTGGTCCTGCGTTTGATTAGTCGATTGAGATGTCGGCTCTTAACGAGGCGACGTGAGTTCATGAAGTCGGAGAGTTGAGTGGATCAGGGCTGCCTAGTACCACACTTATTACAGAACCTCGAACCTAATGGTAGTTCCTTACCGCACTCGATGCAGAACGTCTTGCCTGAGACTGCTTTCCTTGTCGGTGAAGAATCAACTTTCTCTGCTCTTGTGGTCTTGGGCTTCTTTCTATATCTTGAGTACAGGAATAAGCTGACTAAAGCTACTGCTGCGATAGCGAGAGTGCTGGGAACACTGGTCGAGGTATTGGTCGGGGTCGTTGAAGTTGAAGAAGGCGATGTCGTGATTACGATTTGATGCCAAGCGTGTTCACGCGAATACAGGACTTATGCCGATTTAGTACGCATTTTCTTACGGGTAGTGGGACAGATGGCCGCAGTTCGAACGATAGCTGGAATCGTCGTGTCGATTGTCGGAATAGTTCTGTTAGTGTAAGCTGGACTCAATTTCAACAATTTCTTCTTCGTTCAGAGGTTGCTGACCAAGACTGACATTCCAGTTTACGGCCGGTCAACTGTCGTGCCTGCTTTTCAGGGTCTGTTGATCTTGCTGGACGGGTCGTTCGTATAGGGCTAGAGGGTCTTCAGTCTTAGCGCTCATATTCTAGGCAATTTCGTCTAGATTCTGGCGCTTGTCCAGTTGGGTCAGAACTTGATGGTCCCGATTACAGATGTCTCAGCTTACCAACAGGTCTTCGTTTTGGTTTTCGTCGGTGTTGTCTTCTTCATGGGGGTTATCATCGTGAATGATATTCCACAACGTAGGAACTAATGTGCGATGAGTCTCTCGGTAGCATGTTCGTCCAACAGCATGGATTTGAACCCACGCTGCAGTGTGTGTGGAGGTAGGAATCCAAACGTCTCGAGAAAGGTTGTCAAGCTTTTGGCGGAACTATCATGTACACTTCTGTAGGGTATTGAACATTCTTTAGGCTTTGTGGTCCGAGTGAAGTTATTTTATAATCGATCTTGTTCCAAACTTGGTCGTATACTTGGCGGGAAATAGCAACTCCGCCAGGCTCTGCGAGCGGTTCTATGCGTGCCGCGATATTGACGGCGTCTCCAAAAACATCGCCTTCACGGTGCACAACATCTCCGAGGTGGATTCCGATGTGCAGCTTTGTTTCGCGCCCAGCCAGCTTTTGAGTTTGAAGTGTCTTCTGGATTTCAACGCCGCAAGCTACTGCGTCAAGGGCATTGGTGAACTCTGCCAAGTGAGCATCTCCAATCGTTTTGATCTCTACCCCGCCATGTTTTGCGAAGATGGGGCGAAGAACTTCTTTCTGAGCCTCCAGTATCCGAAGTGCGAGAGCTTCACTCTCCTGCGTTATCGCAGTGTACCCGACAATGTCAGTGAACATTATGGCCGCGAGCTTTCTCTGCTGTCCCAATTTCTCCACTACTGCGGGCTCAAGGAACTTGTAAGCAGGTGGAATGATGACAGCAGCAACCAATGCAATTCCTATCTCCAATATGGGAGTTAGTGCGAAGACGACGGAAACGATAACTGCTGGCAGGACTCCGACTAATGCTGATGCAAAGTACTTGTTACCCTTCGTTCTTGACGCGAGGAAAGCTGTCAGATAACCGGCGATGGCCCATGCGGCGATTAGGATGTAGAGGCGAAAGTCGCCAAGGCTCGAGACTAGATGCGTGTAGTAGCTGGTCATCTGAGTCATACTGAATGCGTCGGCGTTCGGTATGAACGCTGTAAACAGCCAAGGGTCCGGAATTGCTTTCGCAACATAGTTGCTCGGAGATTGGACGAACATCAGGCCTGCCTGCATAATGTTCCTAGTCCAGCTTAACAGAAAGATCGAGAAACCTGAGATCACTCCGACCTTCACTGCATCCTGGCGGCTCCCATGAAGTCCAGCAAAGAGGGTTGGGACGATAGCAAGTGAGGGTACTGGTGTCAGGAAGGCTAAGATCCAACCTGCGACTACGCATGCCATATCCAACCAACTAGCGGTCAAAGCCAAGGTGATTATGAAGACGATCAGAACTGTTATTCCAGCTAGAGTGTCTTGATACATGGCACCAAAGACGGACAGCAAGATCGCAAGTATCAATCCGATGTTCGGAAACTCAAGGCCTATGGCCCCCAGTGCTAATGCTAAGATGATCGTGATGTAGGGTGGATAGTAAGGAAAGATCAACAATAGCAATCCCGAAAGAATCGCCACTGCCCCGAAAGTTGCGAGGCGATTAAGTAAGAACTTCTTTGCCATAAAACCACGACAGCTCCGAGACTCTCACCTTTACTACACTCTATATAGGTTTCTGCTGGCGCATTTCATAATTCCTCATCTGCCACCCGATTGGAAACCGATCCCCGACCATGTCATGAAAAAGAAATATCATGAAGTACTTTTGAAAACGGCGGAACAAACTTGCCTGAGCTGGAGATGAAGAATCAGCCTTAGGTTTCGCCTGCAAAGCCCTCGCAACTTTGTCTCCATGAACTCGCAGTACACGGCCAGCTCGCTGCCCGGTTCAAAACTCCGATCCCTCAACAGTCGGGGCTCATATAACCTGCCGAATACCCGCGAAAATGCCGAAATAACGATATTGCTTCCAGAACCAGACCCAGCCGCTTGGAAGTGCACGCGATTGAGTGGTTCCTTTCCGGTGATCTCGGCCTTGAACTTAAAGTCAGTTTTCACGTAACCAACTCCCACACGGACGACAGTCACAAACTTGTCCTCGCCTTCAACCTCGAAGCTCTTGACTTCTGACACGCATTCTGCCATTCGAACTGGGTCAACGAGAAAATCCCAACGCTTGTGCCGTGGCGCTCCGAATTCGCACCTTCGCTCGAAAATCACGCAATGCGCCTTTTTCGTTCAGAATCGCAAGTCGAGGCGTCAACAAATTTCTTGATGTTCTTCTATAGCCCGGGCAAGTACCTAAGGCACAAGAGTCAGAGTAGTTCATCAGGAAGAATTGGTCGGTGCTTGATTCTGCGGCTTGTTAGCCTCTCGCAGTCGCCTAACAAGTTCCTGAAGCATCTTCAGTGCTATCCTGGGATTCTCGGAAATCAACGCCTTGAATGACCATTCTGAAACTATGAAACATCTTGACGGTTCTGCAGCAATCACGTCCGCTGAGCGAGGCTGATTGTCGATTACAGACATCTCACCGAAGAACTGTCCGGGCCCAAGTTTAGCTAGGATCTTACTGTCTGTCTTGACCTCCACCGAGCCATCCATAATGAGATAAAAACCAACTCCACCCTCACCCTTGCCCAGGATGATGTCTCCAGTCTCAAACTTCCGCTCTTCTGATACCTTGATAATGGCTTGCAGATCCTTCGTGTTTAGACCTGCCCAGAGAGGATTCTTCTCCAACATGGTGATCACAGCCTCGCTCTCTTCACGACGTAACTTCATTATCTCATGTCCAAACAATTCTGGAAGCTCTTCGTCCTTTAACAATTGCGTCCACGGTAGTCATCGTTTTTCAATATCCTACTTGTGCTCACACATTAGCACGGGCTCACATGAGGTGAGAAATAGCGCGGGGAGATTAATCGGAACCGCTTTCCTTCCGTCGCCGCCGAACGAGTGAAATTGGCAATGTGATTAATCCGGCCACCGTAAGGCCGAAGTACGCGAGTGAGGCAAGATCTATGGCCATCGCTGAGCCCTCTGTTCCCTGAAGAATTCTTGATATCGCTGCCAGAGCATCAGATGCCATGTACTGCAGTATTGCCAAAGTGTTGTAGGCGAGCGCAAACATGAAAGCGAGAGATAGTAACGCGTACGCGGTCAGAAGGCCGTGTTTCTTCTGCGCCGCCTCATCCAGATCTGCTGAAGCGTTTCGAGATAACTTCGATTTCAGGTAGCTGAATGCTTGATTTCTAAGATTCGGGATACCCACGATGTCCATGAGCGCGTAGTACCCATCAGTTTCGATCAAGGGTATGAGATTCCAAAGCATCCAGTAGAAACAGAAGAAACTCATCATCCTCACCGTCTGATCAGGCCAAATCAGATTCGCAAAAACCAAGAGTGAACCTATTAGCAGAGTCGAGATAGGTCCAGAAAGCGATACCCAGATCCTCTCCTTCCTTGGGAGAGCCCACGAATCACTAGTGTCGACATAGAACATTGGACCGAAATAATACAGGCCCGTTCCAACTTCGCCTGGCGACCCCCCGAAGCGGGCCAGGGTTGCGCCATGGGCAATCTCATGAATAACGGCAAACGGGAAGAATAGTAGATAGTAGAAGAAGAAGCCGACAATTGACGAACCAAAGATCTCAAAGTTCGCTCTATTGAACAGGATCGACAGAAATGCGGGTGCGAAGATCAAGCCGCCCACAATAACGGGTTCGAGAATTGCGCCAACTCCCGCGCCGCTGAGGAATGGCCCAAACAACGATGCCAAGCGTTTGAAGAATCGAGTCCCTTGCAAAGTGATAGTGCAGTCTAATTCGAACGCTGAAACGAATCGTAATCGCTTCCAAGCAGTTACAGGTTCTGTTCCAGCCAGCAGACGTTCGCGCGCGAAGAAAAACAGTACATCGCGTATCGCTTGCTCGGGTAGCTCACTAGAGTAGATGTTCCGTATCTCTCGCCAATAGCTCTTCTTGGCGGCGTCGACTATTTGGTCGATCGTATGCTCGCCATCAATAAGCCTCCAAATTGCCACGGTAAGAAAGTCAACGTTGTAATACTCCCCCGTAGCTTCACTTCTCAAAGTGAAAGGCAAGTCGCTTCCAGGCGTTTCCCTGACAACAACCTGAGGAGATTGACTTGGTCTGTAACTGCCCTCTTCCTGAACTCTTCTCTGGATCTCTTTTGATTGCTCTGTGCTCACTTCACGGAACCCTCAAGTCGACACACAGCACTACGCGTATGTTTTTCCACCGGGTGGCAGGGGTTGCGGGTTAAGCTTGCTCTTCCTTTTCTTGAGCTTGGTTGCCTTCGGCTGATAGCCAGGCATTAACGACTCACCTCTTCAGCCCTTGTGTATCTCGCAAAGCTTAAGTTATTTTCGCTTCTCGTTTCCCTGACAGCTGCATGAGAAGATTGTCGAAGTAGGCAATTTTCTAAGTTGGGTTCTTGCATGATTGCAGCAATTACCGGGCATGATCGCCTTGCAAAACCTCCGCATAGACGCGCCTACGAGCGTTTTCGAGTGATCGGTGTCTCTAAGTGTGTAAATATGCTCCTGTGTCTCTGTTTGGGCTCGTTTTCTCTATCGAAAGGCTTGTAACGCCTCATTTTAGAATTATGGGAAGGGGCGGCTGGACGATTAAAGTACGAGTGTCCAGTATCCCTTCTCGTTCGATATTACGTCCACTACCATTCCAGGTTCAGGAGCTTTCTTGTATCGCTGAAGGAACTTCGCCATCTTCGACTTGGGGAACACCAACATGGAGGGAGGCTTCGGGATTGTACCGATCCTTCCTTCCCAGCCGTTGATGTTCGCGGTTATCTCGATGAGTTGCTGGTCGGGTTCCTTGGTTTTTTGGCCGTAGATCTCAGCGGCTTTCTTTGTTTTTGCGCCTGTGACTTTGGCCTTTTCCTTAACCCCGGTTTTTCTTATTTCGTACCCTTCCTTTCTCAAGTGTGATGCGATGAGAAAGGGGTAAGATGGCTAACGACCGTTAGTTTCCCAACCGGAGGCATTCATCTCAAGTCGATGTTTCGGAGAGAATGATTGCAACTCTGGCCTCCGCTGAAGCCTAAACGGTAAATGGATTTTATCGCGTAATACAGAAGTCTGAATTTGAATCAAATATGCAAAGATGGTTTGGTCGGCTAACAGTTTAGTATATGCCGCGATCCTACAGATCATGTGGCTCAAGATTCGGTGAGTGGTGGCTATGATTGGTCTACGCGAAATTCAGGACGCAAGGAGATTGATACGGAAGGAGGTAAACAAAACTCCGTTAGTGCGTTCGCAGTATCTCTCTGATCTCTGTGGTGGAGAAGTCTATCTCAAACTCGAGAACCAGCAGGTGACTAACTCCTTCAAGATCAGGGGCGCCCTCAATAGAATGATGAACCTCACACCTGAGGAAAAGGCTCGTGGCGTGATTGCCGCCTCTTCAGGGAACCACGCCCAAGCCGTAGCTATCGGCGCAGAAAAACTCAATTTGACCGCGACAGTCGTCGTCCCTGAAACCACTCCAAGAATAAAGGTCGAGAAAATCCGAAAGCACAAGGTCGAATTGATTCTGCACGGAGAAATGTACGATTATGCCGAGCAGTATGCCCACAAGTTGGCCAAAGAAAGGGGCGCAACGTTCGTCTCCTCATACAATGATCCACTTGTTGTAGCTGGACAGGGAACCGTTGGACTGGAAATCCTTGAAGAACTGCCCACTGTTGATTCAATCATCGTGCCAGTAAGTGGTGGGAGCGTGCTGTCGGGTGTTGCTGTCGCAGCCAAGAGTATTAAACCGGACATAGAAGTCTTGGGAGTACAGCCGGAGACCGTTGCTGCCATGTACTATTGTTTGAAGGCAGGCAAGATCATTAACATGGAAATGAAGCATACCATCGCTGATGGCTTGGATGGCAACATCGAACAAGGCTGCATAACGTTCGAACTAATCCAAAGATACGTGAATGAACTCTTGCTCTTCAATGAGGACACGATAAGAAAAATGATACGCCTCCTCTGGGAGAAGGAAAGACAAGTCGTCGAGGCTTCAGGAGCAATCGCCATCGCGCCGATTGTTGAAACACCAAAACGTTTCACTGGAAGACAAACGGTCGCAGTAATCACTGGCGGAAACATAGACGACGCGCTTTTCCGAGCGATATTGGCATCAGAAAAGTGAACAACTGCGTCTTGACGTAAAGTTTCCTGAATCTATCAAAAATTCCACAGTAACATCACTGGCATCTCTCTAAAAATATCTCATAAGATAAGTTTATGATCAATGTTTTCTGGCGTAACACGATACGGGTGTCAGTTCTTTGGTCGACTTTGTTGGAATGAGAAAGAAAGAGCTGATGACGCCAGCTCTTCTAATTGACCTAGACGCGTTAGAGAAGAACATACGGACGATGAGTGAATACTACAGGGGTAGAAAGAACGCTGGGATAATTCCTCACCAGAAAGGTCACCGGTTGCCGATAATAGCAAAGAAACAGTTAGAGGGAGGAGCCAGAGGTGTATCGATGACATCCTTAGGACTGGCTGAATACTACGTTCAATCGGGAATCGATAACATACTCATCACATCTGAAATCTACGGGAAGGGAAAAATCGACAAGTTATGTGGGTTGGCAAAACAAGCGAACATTACGATTAGCGTGGATAATCTCGAGAATGTACGTCAACTTTCCGAAATTGCACTGGAAAATCATATGGTGATCCAAGTAGCGCCCGAGCTATACGCAGGAAGAACCAGCTGCGGTGTCGAATTCTCAAAGATGAAAGACTTCGTGAAAGACTTGAGCGCGTACCGAGGCGTCCAATTTCAGGGATTCTGGCACCACGGTCATGAGTCCAGCATAGTCAAGTTTCCTGAGAGAAAAGTCGCGCATTTCAATACCCTTGATGAAATATCGAGAATAAAAGATGAGATCGAAGATGCAGGCACCGAGGTTCGATTTGTTAGCGCAGGTTATACCTGCACATGGAACATCACTCCAGAGCATAGCCTGAAGAATGTTCTAGTACAAGCGGGCAGCTACGTTTTCAGCGATTGGTGCTCCCATAATCACCTTGAAGGAATCGAGGCCTTCGATTGCGCTCTCACAGTTCTGACGAGATGCATCAGCAGACCGAAAACCGACGAAGCAATGTTTGATTTCGGAATGAATTCCTGCTCAGACGAATGCGGTGAGAATTACCATAAGGTAATCGGACCTGTTTTCAAGGATATCGCGGGAGTCGACTCCGTCAGCGAACGCGAGGAAGTATCTCTTGCTGTGTTCAAAGCTCCGAGAGATGACGTAAAGGTCGGAGACGTCTTTGAGGTTATTCCGGCGCACTCGGATACGACCGCCAAGCTTCACGCGCGTTACTATGGCATAAGAGACGGTGTTGTGGAAGTCGTATGGCCCAATTATGGCCAAAGCCTGTTCTGAGGAAAAATGAGTTGCAGGTAACTTCAACCATTTTGTCCCTATTCAATAGCATGAGGGTTCAGCAAAGTTTCCGGAAGCACAGGAGACCCCGGTAGCTCTCCTACGCGAACACGGCTCGATTAAAAAAGACGGTCCCTGAGAATACGTTGAATACGCCTGGCTTGGTCTTTCTCAGTCGCCTACCATTAACTGGTGTTCAAGGCCGCTCGGTGTCAAGGTCACCAGACAACCGTGCATTATACCTTTCACATACTCAGAACCCGGGTTGATGCATACCGTTCTCTTGATGTTGCATACAACCGTTGACTCATGAATGTGACCATGTAGCGCGAGCTTCGGCGGGTATTCCTCTAACACTTTTCTCATCGAAGTACTTTCCCCAACTGCGGGGAAGAACGTGTAGAACAAGATTCGGGAAAGTAACCGTCCTCATGACTGGAGGCACATTGGACGAGGCCTACGGAAGGAGAGAAGAGTACGTTCAATCATGGTCAAAACGAAATGCGTGAAAGCCTTCAAGAAGAAAACGACACTTCTAGACTACACCTGAGTCTCTTATCACCTGTGGGAACTATGGTACAGTTGGTCAATACGCAACGATGATGGTGTTTGTTGCCTTTCAATGGCGGTCTGCACTTCTCGGAGCCTGGGAAAACGAAGCGTCGCTCTGCCGCGTCTTGAAATTGCGATTGATGCGGTGGCGTTTCCTATCTTTGCGCTGATCTGGACACTTCTATTTCGAAGGATTCCGGCGATAAAACCGGCATCGAACGCGTCTCCTGCCCCGGTCGTATCAGCGACACGTGTGAGAAACGGTGGCTCAAATGTCACTTTACCTGATGGTTCAATTATCTTGCTGCCCTTCTTGCCAAGTTTCAAGGCGAGGACCCCACCGAACTTAGGTTCCACACGCCTGAGAGCTGCTTGAACAGTCGTTTGTCCTGTCAACTGCTTGAGCTCGGCATCGTTTGGCTCGTAGAAGGCGACATATGACAATAGTCTGTAGAATTCTTCTCGTTTGGCTTTGCTAAAACCTTCCGGGTTCCAGCCTGGGTCGAAGGAGATTCTTGTGTTCTCGTCATGGAGCCGTTTGAACAACGAGAGCAGTTCCCGTCGGAGCTTAGGCAACATATAAAGACCTGAAATGTGTACGATACTATCCGTCTCGATAATATTCAGAATCTCGTTCATGATAGGTTTGGTAGTGAATAACTTCTGATGCCCTAGAAAAGTAAGAAATGAACGTTCGCCATCACGACGCACCAAGGTAACGCTAAACCCTGTTTCAGATTTCTCGCGTTTGATCAAATGTTCGTCGATGCGCGTTGTTGCCGCAAGTTCACCGAGTATTCGATTACCCGCTTCATCTGTCCCAATACTGGTTGCTAAGACTGATTTCAACTCTAGATGTGAGGCGGCTATCGCAAAGTTGGCCCCTTGGCCGCCGAGTCGCCATTCAGTCTTGGGAAAAATTAGTTCCGAATTCCACTTAGGGAGCTGTGTGGTTTCGCTAAGGATAATATCAAGACAGGTGTTTCCTATGGAAATTACGTTCGGCACGTTCTTGGCCGTACCTGTCTATGATGAGAGAGATTTCATGTTTGCATACGGAATTGCTGAGCCCATATATCTCCGCGATGATGGCGCTTTGCCTTTCAGCAGAGCTAGGTGGTAAACGAACCAGTTGGCTGGAATTGAAAGATAGAAAGGCGCAAGGTATTCGTCTGTATTAGGGAAGTCTCTTGCATCCCACACTATCGTCTTAACTTTCAGTTTTCTACAGGTCTCCAGTTCGCGGCGAATATCTTTCTGGGAATCATCTGAGCCGATCAGAAAAACGACTGGCAGATCTGCCTCCATTTTCTCTACTATTCCATGTCTGAACTCAGTCGAATACTGTACCAACCCGTGAAGCCAAGCATTCTCAGTAAACTCAGTCATTGCCAACTTGTATGCCACGCCGTAAGTCGGCCCAGCACTAATAACGTAGAAGATGCTCTCGTTCCTGAAGTGTTGAGCCAGTTGTCTGGTTGTCGATTCCTCCTCTGAGATAACCGCAGGGAGATGCTTTATCAGAACGGTGAGACTTGCCCTCAGGTCGTCGACTTTCGTCGATTCTCCTCGGTATTTCGCCAGAGATCCTATTAGCAGGTATAGAAGCGCGACTTGGGTAAGGTGAGCTGCAATCATGGCCTTAGTATCTCTTGAGACAATCCGTAGGGCGTCATCCGCCTCCCTTGCCAAGGTGTTGTCCTCCGGGCCTGAAATGGACACAGTGTACGCTCCACGATTCTTAGCGAATCTTAGCGCCGAGACTACGTCCTCTGTTTCCCCGCTAAAGGAAATCAGAATGACGCATGAGGAGGTTGAGAGAGCGGCCGGGTTCTGAAATTCAAACTCGTAACCTCGGTAAACCTCCACAGGCATCGTTGTGATCCGATCGGCAAGAGTCTTACCCATAAGCGCTGCAGAGTATGATGATCCCATTCCTATTATGAAAATGCGATGACATTTCTTCTCTTCGATTTTCTCCGCTATTCTTTGCACCTTCTCAAGTTCATTTTCAATCGTCTTACGCAGCGAATCGGGCTGATCAAGAAGTTCAAGCCTCGTACGTTCATCTACAGGACTCATGTTCTGATTCCCTGGGTATGCACGTGAAAACTCAGATTTCAAGTATAATATCGTTATGTCTGAGCTTATCGGTCAATGTATCCTTAACGTCGTTCCAACCCAGCGATCAGAAGTTCTTCCACGCGACCGGCAGTAACATTCGAACTCGGTCAATTCCTTTCTGGACCATCCCCGACCTGTAGCTTCTTTGGAAGAAGTTCCCGCACGTCAGTGGTAGGTTTCATACGTCTCTTTGAACAATCGTAATTCAGTTCGTGCTGACTTGGATTTTCATGTAGAAATCCATTCAGCTTCAAATCAAACAAATGTATTTCTAAGGCCCACTCTATCATTGTTGCAGTACGCATATGCTGCAGGTGGATTAGGTTATCTACGTTGAGACCCTAAGAAAAGTGATGATTCAGACATGTTATTTTCTACGATAACGTCGAAAGACTACCTAGAGCGAATTGAGAAGACGAAACGCGCCATGGTAAACCAAGGAATCGATCTAATGCTAGTGTACGCCGATCCTTGGAAGAGCGGAAATTGCCGTTATCTAACCGGTGTAAAGCCTTCGCGTGCAATGATGGAGCATCCCGAGGTTGGGTATGGTCGGCAAATGCTCACACTACCAGTAAAAGGAGACCCTGCATTGTGGGTGACTGATTTTGAAGTAGCATGGCCTCGGCGAGAACTCGCGCTACAGACTGTCGAAGAGGAACCTTGGATGGAAGTGAAACGATGGAGTAAACTTGGCGACAATCTGAGAGAGATGGCTAGAGAAGCGAAGAAGGTAGGTTACGAGGGTAAATGGATTACTCCTTGGCCTGTCTACGAGATGGTTAGGCAAGCCGTTGGAGTCTCGAAAATGACTGATTGCAACGTTCTTGAGATTGAGAGGAGGGTGAAGAGTAAGAATGAAATCAAGCTGATGGAAGTGGCGTCCAACATCAATGACCGCCTATGTGAATGCCTCGTAAGAGACATCGTGCGTTATGGGATCACGGAGAAAGAAGTGGAGCGCAGGTTAGAAGCGTTAGGACATGAAATGGGCGCGGATAAAGTTGATGCGAACTTCATGGTTTCGAAAGATATGGCTTGGGGCCATTCCACCGACACAACTTTCGTCGACGGAGACCTTCTATCATTGCACTGTATCCTAGAGTATGAAGGCTACAACTCAGACAATGATAGGTTGTTTGGATTTGGCAGTGTCAGTTCGCAAGCGAAGGAGCTGTCAGCTCTCTGCGTCAAGAGCTCCGAGAACGGTCTCCGAGCAGCAACACCGGGCGTCAAGGGTTCAGAGGTCCTGCGCGCGGTCAGAAGCACTCATGACTTTGCCGCCGCATTCCCTTGGACCGGCGGCCATGGAATAGGAGTGGATGGAGAGGAAGGAACAGTTCAAGAAGCGACGGCAGCAGGAGAAGGTGGAGACTTCAACAACTGGACATTAGAGCCTGGGATGACTTTTTGTTTGCACGCAGGCGCAGCCGGCTATGGCCTGCAGTGGGGAACGGAAGACGTCATTCTCGTAACCAGAAGCGGTGCTCGTTCGCTTACAAAGTTTCCAAGAGACTACGTAATCCGATGAATATATCGTGGGAAAATGGAATGGAGTGACATGTAAGACATGAGTCAGGAATTTGACCCGCTATCGAAAGGCCATGTATGTGTAGTCACAGACAACATAGAACGGCTCCGCCGTAACTGGAAGGAATTCCTAGGGATTGATTTAACACCGAATTTCGTGTTGGAGGGCCCAGCGGTTGTTCGCGGAGAGGATAGGGGGGGGTCTAAGGTTCTTGTTGCTTTTGCCGACATCGGAGAACTGCGAGTTGAGTTCATTCAACCTGTTGAGGGTGGAACGCAGGAATGGGAATTCCTAAAGAAGACTTCCAATGGCCTTCATCACATCGATCCGATTCTTCCGCGCCGCAACACTCTTGAAGAGCACGTGAAAGAGTGGGAAAAGCGTGGCATCAAGGTCTTGCAGATCGACAAGAAGAACGGATGGGCATACATGGATACCCAAGAGCTTCTTGGCGCGATAATTGAATTGCACTGAATGATAAGAGCACAAGAAAGTCTATCGTGAAAGCGAACCCGAGAAATAAACCAGCAACTGTTGTGCGAGTCCAGAATATTCGGAGCGCCCGCAGGCTGATCTCATTCGGTCACCATTTGGTTTTGGATTCAAGCATGCGAACTTTCTATAAGAGGCACTTATGAAACTCAACTGAATTATGGAAAGCAACAGTATGGCGAAGCAATTACCAATTAACTGAGACTAGTGAAGTTCGGCAGCAACAATTATCAGTGACTTGCCGTCGAATTCGTGATCATGTCAGCACAATGCTGATGGAGATATGGTCATGTCAACCGAATTCATATTTATGCTTACACATCATGACGTTACTGTACCTAATGCATTTGATCTGTTCCGGAAAGTCAGCAAAACCGGACTCAAATGTGCTGGCTGCAAAGACATTGGCTTGGAAACCCACAAGCTAGGGCAACTCTTCTCAAGCATGAAAGCTAATCACACGAGATCTTTTCTCGAAGTCGTTACAATGAAAGAAGAAGAACACTTGAGAGGGGTCGACATTGCGGTCGATATACGCTCTGATTATCTCATTGGAGGAATGCCTCAATATACTGAAAAAACCATTCAGTATCTCAAAAGAAAGACAAACCCACCCAAATTCTTTCCATACATCGGGAAGATCGTAGGTCACCCTTGCATGTTGCGAGGAACTCTAGAAGAGATTGTCGAGGATGCAAGCCGAACACAGAAATTGGGAGCAGACGGAATCAATCTGCTAGCGTACCGATACGACGGCGATGCGCATAAGCTCATACAGAAAGTCATGGAGGCCGTCGAAATACCAATCATCGTAGCAGGTAACGTAGATAGTTTCGAGCGGATCAGGGAATTGAAAGAGTTAGGCGTATGGGCCTTTACTATAGGGGGAGCAATAATGGAAAGGAAGTTCCTGACAGCCGCCGACGAGCCAGAGCAAATAAAAGCAGTCCTTAAAGAACTATCAAGTTGATCGTAGGATTCAGGATCTACAATCAGGTCGACCTGAGTGCAAGGTAGCTCGGTGATACTGCCAGCGGCATATTGAAAATAGGGACTGAATAAAGTCAGTTACTCTTCCCCTCAAGATTATCAGAAGCTCTTTCGGTGATAGTGAAATGGAACCTAGGAAGATAAGAAAAGCAGAAGCGAAGGGGTTTATGGAAGAAGACGAACACTGTAGACTGTACTACAAGACTAGCCAACTTGTATTCGGAACATCTACACTGCAACCGGGCAAGAAAGGCGCTATTGATCTAGGCCACAAGATCGGATACGAGATCTTCTACGCGGCCAAGGGTCAGGTGATTTGCAGCTTTCCAAAAGCCAACAAACAGGTAGAACTCGACGAAGGAGACATCGTTATCATTCCACCCGGCGAACCTCATGAACTCATGAACAATGGCACGCAAGAAGCACTCGTAGTCTGGAGTCTAGCTCCACCAGACTAAAAGCACATTATTCTTTGAGGTGCGCAAGACATGAATTATATCCTCAGCGTAGACGCAGGTACAACCGCATCCAAAATCTGTCTCTTCAAAGAAAATGGAGACTTGGTCGCCATATCTACGCAAGAGTATTCCCTCTTAACGCCGACATCTCTTTCAGTAGAAATTGAACCAGAAACCCTATGGAACGCTTACCGTAAAGGAGTGTATGAGGTTCTCAAGAAATCTAGAGTTGATAGAGATGAAATCAAAGTCATAGGAATATCATCGCAGGGAGAAACACTGATTCTCGTAGACAAAGACGGAAAAGTACTGAGAAATGCTATCGTGTGGCTTGACAATCGGGCACAGGAAGAGGCTGAAACCCTATCAAAGGAATTTGACGCAGACTATCGATCGTTCAAGACCACGGGTCAAGTGAAAATTGTACCGACTTGGCCTGCGTCGAAGATTCTTTGGATCAGAAAGAACGAACCAGAGATATTCAGAAAGACTTCAAAATACCTCCTCGTAGAGGACTATCTCATTTACAGATTGACTGGCCGGTACGTCGCTGAAGGCTCACTACTGTGCTCGACATTATACTGGAACATTAACACTCGAAAGTGGTGGGATGAAATGCTCGAAAGACTTGAGATAACATCTGATCAGCTTCCGGAGATTAGAGAGTCAGGAGAAGCCGTATGCGAAATAGCCCCTCGAATGGCCTCCGAGTTGGGGCTCTCTCCGAAGACAATTGTTTCAACAGGTGCTTTGGATCAAGCGGCAGGAGCTACTGGCGTCGGAAATATCCGCCCAGGCATCTTCTCGGAGAATACGGGTGCAGCATTGGCCATTTGCGCTCCACTGGCAGAACCAATTTTCGATCCAAAGGGAAGAATGCCAATACACTACTTCGTCAAACCCGGCAGCTATATGTCGCACACATTCACGACAGGAGGAATGGTGCTGAGATGGTTCAGGGACAACTTCTGTCCGCAAGAGATGAACGTTGGTGCGGCAACAGGTGTAGATCCATATGACCTTCTAGGAAAGGAAGCTGAGAAAGTTGCTCCAGGATGCGACGGGCTGCTAATCCTTCCGCATCTCCAAGGCGCCATGGCACCTGAAATCAATCCGAAAGCAAAAGGAGTTTGCTACGGATTCACTCTTCAACACACGAAACCTCACTTCGTCCGCGCCATTATGGAGTCTGTAATATTCATTCTCAGGAGGAATATGGAGGCCTTGGAGGATATGGGAATCCACGTAAGTGAAATCAGATCCTTAGGCGGCGGAGCAAGAAGCAGAATATGGAAGCAAATAGAAGCTGACATCACGCAGAAACCTGTTTACACGATGAAGAGTGTGGAAGCAGCATGTCTGGGCGCTGCGATTCTAGCAGGAAACGCGGTGGGAATGTATAGGAGCATAGACGAAGCATGTGAGAGGATGATTGCGGTGAAAGAACGTTTCAATCCCAACCCAGCCAACTTTAACACCTACGAGAGATCCTACCGGAATTATGTGCAGCTATACAACGAGCTTTGCCCAATGTTCGAAAGAGAACAGTGAACTGAACATTATGTTCCTGTGATTCTGGTCAAAGCGAAGGAAATCATGGATGCTCCCTCATCGTCAGCTTAGTCTTAGTGCCGAGCCATCTTCGGTAGGATGAATCTGCCAGGCCTCGCTGTCAGTGTGTGTAGTATCGCTGGGGCGGCCATCCAAAAATGGACCGTCGTATCTCGAAAAGTGCGTGTGCGCGTATTGCTGGTGCGACCGACCAGATTTGAACCACCTGCGCCTCAAGATTCAAATGCAGAACTCTAGCAGTGAAACAGCGGATGCATTATGAAGATATTAGTATTGGGCATAGGCAAAATTGGAACAGTTCTTCTCAAAGACTTGGCAAATTGTGATGAAGTTTCTGAAGTGGTTGCGGCCGATATGGATGTCGGAGCGGTAAAGCGTACGTTGGAATATTTGAAAAGCCCGAAGATTAGAGCGGAGCGGGTTGATGTCAAGGACACGGCGAACCTCAAAAGCAAGTTGTCAGAAGGGTTTGACGTCGTTGCAAGCACCCTCCCATACTTACTAAACTACGATGTCATAAAGACCAGCATAGAAGCTGGAGTGAACTATACAGACGTGAATTCTGCTCCATGGGATCTTCATAAGTTGGCAGTAGATGCTGGAGTCACAGTATTGCCATGTATCGGCTTGGACCCAGGAATCGACCGAGTTATGGAAGGAGCCGGCGTTGCGCAACTCGACAAAGTGAAGAAGATACACATGTATTGCGGTGGTTTTCCTCAGAAAGGGACGGCTGCCTATAGCAACCCTATAAGGTACAAGATCTCGTGGGATTGGAACGCAGCTATTGACAGCTACCTAGGATCCCCTGACCTAAAGGGAGGAAAAAGAGGTAAGACGAAGATACTGCGCGGCGGAGAGCTTGTAGAGGTTGATGTGCTTTCAGGTCCGGGAAATCCTGAACCCATAAAGTTCCCCGAACCCTTAGGCGATCTTGAAGCCTTCTATACAGGTGCACCAATGGACACCATACGACAACTTGGACTCGGAGACGTTGAAGAAGCTTGGGAGAAGACAGTACGATGGCCCGGACATTGTCAGATATGGAGCCAATTGCGCGATCTACATCTCCTTGACCACGAGCCACTGACAGTAAATGGACAGAAGGTAGAACCAAGAGATATTTTGATAGAAATCGGAAAAGCATATCTCCAATACGAGAAAGGCGAAGGAGATGCTGCAGTCATTAGAGTAGAGGTTGTAGGTGAGAAAGACGGAAAGCCTGTACAATATACGTACGAACTAATGGACTTCTATGATCCGATTTCAGACATTACATCTATGGGTCGAACCACCGCCTTTCCATGCTCTATTGCAAGTCAGATGATTGCACGCGGCGACATAAAGGAAAGGGGCGTCTTTCATCCTGCTAAGATTGGACGGGACCCCTCGCTCCTAAAGAAATTCTTCGATCAGCTGACCAAAAGGAATATTCACATATACAAATCAGCGACGATAATGGTCGCATAGAATCGCGCTTGAGAAGACGGCATCGCATTCTTGAAGGTACGTTACTTGTAGAAACATATTGCCGGACAACTTTCCTACGAATTGAAATTACGATTAATGTTTGTAAATCAACGTCATATCATTGCCCTGAAGGCAGCGTGGATTCACGAAGTGTGTGAACATGTCAAAATTCATTCCAAGAACTGTACGCTATCTAGTTCCTTACGTACTCATTACCACGTTCCAGTATCCCGTGCTAAAGGATGGGTTGAATTATTCTTCGCTTTCACACAACCGCCTATAATGGCGCTGGTAGCCAAGCCTTCCCGTTTGCAGTAATCTCTACAAGGCTATGACTGAACTCGGCATGTTTCACCCTTGAGTTCTCCACTACCATTCGCACCTCGGTCGTTTCTGGACCGCCTAGGAACGGGCCTCCTCCTGAGTCAAATCGAAGCGTTACGGAGCCGTTCGCGATCCTTTTGGTTTCGGCTAGAGCAACGGCGACGGCAATGGTACCGGTCCCGCATGAGGGTTCAATGTGACCGATGGTGATATTATGCGGGAAGACAACACGACCATGAGTTGGGTCCTCAGGGTACATGTCGAAGAGAGAATAACCTGCATTTGGTTTCGGCAGCAAATGTTGCCTATCGAAATCTTTCTGCATCGACAACAGGATTCCTAGGGCTTGCGCATCCATTTTTTCGAAGTTGACACCGACATATTTTTCGCGTAGTTTCTGCACGTCTGCGACAAGGAATTGTCCAACCTTCAACGAGTCTACTCCTCCGACCTGGATTCGAGAAATTCCGTAATGATAACATTCTTCGACGAATTTCGTCATATCGGTGTAGGTTGTCATTTTGCCGTTTGTCTTTTTTACAGAAATCTTTACAGTGCCCAAATCGGTTTCAACTGCAAGTTCTTTGAAGGCCTTACCTATGCGGTATCGTTTTCCTAGATCAGTATCTCTGAATGCCCTTGGAAGAACTTGCGACAGTCCGCCGCACATCGTGATGAATGTTTTTTCTGACCTATCAACGATCCTTACCTTGACATCGGCCCCCTCATCCGGCTTCTCAAGGATTCCCACTTGATCTCCACGTACGCTGGGGGACTCCATCAGACACAAGGCGGCTTCGATGTAATGGTGTTTCGGAATTTGACCGCCATGAACAAGAATTATTTCGTTTCCGCCCATGTGGCCTTTGACAAAGTCCACTTTCAGAGTTGATCTCATAGTCGCTGGTCGCCGCGGCTCTGAAGAGGGGGGGTCTCTTTAAGAAAATAATCGACGTTTCTCAGGGATGAGAATAGTTGCAGATCAGGAATCCTCTTTGGCAACAACGCTGTTCCTGAATGGCGTATTTCTGATCGCTATAATGAGTTTTCATGACGCAGAAACTGAGAGTAGGGCATGCGTTAGTCTGCCATGTCGTCTGGCAGCATGTACCATGTCTTTTTCTCTCCCAACTTAGCGCGCATCTTCCAGTTCATGGTCTTCGGCTTGTTCTCGATCATTTGCCGAATCCGTTCCAGTCTCTCTTTCACGATTTGTTTGTCTTTGGGGGTCAAGTCGAACTTGTCGACCATGGCCGCTGTCTTGTCAAGTACGATTGTGAATGTTTTGTATATACCCCAGTCGTTCGCGCACAGCTCCGCCAAGCGCGCTCCGTTTATGGCATCTAACTTGTCTGAGTCAGTGACTTCGTGGTCGAGCAACATTGCAATTATGTCTTTGAAGTCTTTTCCATTTGTCTTGAAGATCTGTAATTTCGTTGCGAGTAGATCCGCCATGGGTATCGTCAGTGGGTCCAGTGCAAGTCTGTCCTTGAGGTCTATTTTGTGGCACATGTCGAATTGATCAAGGAATATGTCCACTCTTCTTTCATTTGGTAGGTCGAAGAACATTAGTCGGCTGCCACCGCGCAGAGCATTGAACATGTCA
>Ga0181527_1001554_pt1 | contig 23412 bp, 22 predicted proteins | sample PEATcosm2014_Bin_30_FD_119762 | JGI IMG/M metagenome (GOLD analysis project Ga0181527, IMG submission 119762) | Peatland microbial communities from MTU Mesocosm Facility, Houghton, MI, USA - PEATcosm2014_Bin06_60_metaG | ecosystem: Environmental > Terrestrial > Soil > Wetlands > Peat | place...
TCGGTTCAACCGCAGATACAAGCTCGAAGACATGATCCCTCGTCTCGCCTTCGTCGCGTTGAGAACCCCGCCAATGCCATACAAGCTCCTAAAATTGGCTGACGTATATGCGTAATCAGGAAGTAGGATGGTGTCCTTTTCAAAGCGATGTCGGTTGGGCGCGTAGCTTACCGAAACCGCGCCGCCTCCGCTAACGCAACAGAACCGATTGTTTTGGCAACCGCGTGTTCATGGCGCGATCTTCGTTCGCGAGCCATTCCGTCGCAACGACAAATATCCCTGGTTTTCAGCCAAGACCTTTCGCTCCAATCACGCACTAGAGATGAATGGAAGGGACTTTTCAAAGGGTTGCTTTTGGGCCCGGTTGTCCAACGAGCGCGTCGAAAACTGAGAGGTCCGCGCGGCCGGAAAGATTCCTGTCGCCGACGCCGTGCCTAACTTATTCCGCGGAAAGGCTGCATGGTCCATGCGTCGGCATTGCTTCAACGGCGCGCTGGAAACACCGGGCCCGAAAGTCTGCAATTGGCGGATATTTTTGAAAAACTCTTTTCGGAAGGCTGATCGAAATCTCTCGAAGCCGCTGGTCCGCCCATCGAGAAAAGAGCTGGGGACTACCGGCCAGCGTCAATTGGACAACGGCCTTCCGCTGATGCTTGATGATGGCGCTGAGCGGTAACGCTCGACTGAAACGCGCTTCGCGTCAATTTTGACGGGTGCAATTTTCCGGAGTTTTTCAACAATATCGGCGCATTGCCGACCTCGACATCTTCCTCGCTCAGAGCCTGCGGCAGGGTTCCAAGCGTCAGATTTTAACCACCAGCTTTATATGCCTTACGCTCGCGTTGCGACGCCCGCGCCGCGAGGCCGGCTTGGGATCAAACCAGACTTTAGCTCGTTCCACCACCACCTCTAATAAGAACTTCCTTTACAAAAATAGGCGATCCTGCCGTCGGAGCGGCGTTCCACGCCGCGTCCCCACGACATCAGCGTTTCGAGGCCGCGTCGGAATGAGCAGCGCCGTCCCTTCGACACTTTTCCGGACCGATCGTCGAACATCCGCGGCGAGGATGCGGGCGCCGGTCGTTCCGCCCGAGTCGCTCGTATCCCAGCCGACGATCATCGCCGCGGCGCTTTCGTATGACGCGCTGGCGATCTTCACGGCTGGCGCGGCGACCTTCGGCGTCGGGCGTTTCGGCGCCAGCGGCGACGATCCGGCCTTGCTGGTTCTGGCGCTGACCGGCGTCGTCGGCGGCGCTCTCGCCATTCTCGGCGCGCGTTGGGCCTATACGATTCCGGCGCTTGCCTCCGCGACGCGGCAGGCGTTCGAACTCGCGCTCGCCTTGCTGCTGTCGCTGGCTGGTTTCGTCGTCTGCGACGCCTTGTCGGGCGCCTATGCGCCGGAGCAGCGGGCTTGGCTGCTCCACTGGTTTCTCTATGCCTGGGCGCTTTGCGTCGCGGCGCGCTTCGTCTTCGCCGCGATGCTCGCGCGGTGGACGCGCGAGGGCCGGTTGGCGCGGCGGGCGGTGATCGTCGGCGGCGGCGAAGACGCTGGCGAACTGATCCAGCGCCTCGACCGCGCGGCGAATGGCGCGATCCAAATTCTCGGCCTTTTCGACGACCGCGACAAGCTGCGCTCGCCGGAGCAGGTCGGGGCCTATTGCAAGCTCGGGCGCTTCGACGATCTCGTCGAATTCTGCCGCGCGCAGCGCGTCGATCTCCTGATCGTCGCGCTGCCGCCGAGCGCCGAGGAGCGCATACTGCAGCTCCTTAAACAGCTTTGGGTTTTGCCGATGGACGTGCGCGTCGCGGCGCTCGGCGGCAAGCTGAAACTCGCCGCCAGAGCTTACAACTACATAGGCGACGCGCCGTTTCTGCCGGTGTTCGACAAGCCGATGTCCGATTGGAGCGTGGCGCTGAAGATCATCGAGGACCGCGTCATCGCGAGTATCGCCCTGGTATTGCTCTCGCCGCTGCTGGCGCTGATCGCTCTCGCGATAAAACTCGACTCGCGCGGACCCGTGTTGTTCAAGCAAATCCGCTATGGCTTCAACAACGAGGAGATCGAGGTCTATAAATTCCGCTCGATGTATGTCGAGCAAACGGACGCCGACGCGTCAAAACTCGTCACGCGCGGCGACCCCCGGGTCACGCGGGTCGGGCGCTTCATCCGAAGAACCTCGCTCGACGAATTGCCGCAGCTCTTCAACGTTGCTTTTAAAGGCAATCTGGCGCTGGTCGGGCCGCGCCCGCATGCGATGCAGGCCCGCGCCGAGGATCGCCTTTACGATGAGGTCGTCGACGGTTATTTCGCGCGCCATAAAGTAAAACCGGGGATCACCGGCTGGGCGCAGATCAACGGCTGGCGCGGCGAGACCGACACGGCGGAAAAAATCGAGCAGCGCGTCGCGCATGACTTGTTTTATATCGAAAACTGGTCGATGATATTTGATCTACGCATTCTCGCGCTAACGCCGCTGGCGCTGCTCACCACCAAAAACGCCTACTGAAAAACGCGCGCGTTTTCGCGCATGAATGTGCGTTCCGCGCGCATGGGCGGGCATATTCGGTCGCGCAATGGGCGTTCTGGCGCGGAGTTTTGGCGTGGCCGATATTTTCGTCAGTTGCACCTCGTCGGATCGCGAATGGGCCGAGTGGATCGGTCATGAACTGATCAAGCTCGGACACACGCCAAGGTTGCACGATTGGGAGATAAAATCCGGCGACGACATTATGGCCTGGATGGTCGAGCGCCATCATCTGGCCGATTTCGTCATTGGCCGGGCGGCGCGGCGCGCGCTTATCGCCTCCAACGCCCATGATCGGAGGCGCGGTCGCCGAGCCCATCGACATCAGCCCGTGGCCAAAAACATCTTCGCGCTGGCCATAGGGCAGGCTTTGAGGCTCCACCCAATGGCGGAGCCATTGGTTTTTCACGTGGCGCTGCTGGTGTCGGATCCGATCCCTCTGTTTTTGCGGGAGGAACTGTGGGGGCATTTGAAGCCGCGACCCGAGTCGTCATTGCGAGGAACGGAGTGACGAAGCAATGACGGGGGGAGAGGCGATGGACGCCCTGCGCCGCGGCGGGGAAGCCGCGGCTTCGCGGGCGGAGTTTGGGCTTTGAGGGCGCGCCAGCCAGCAATATTCCCCCGTCTTCTTCACCCTTTCCACCGAAAGCGGGTGCGCGATGGTTTCTCGGTTGCTAAAGAGAACGCGCGAACGCAAGGGGATTCTCGTGACGTGGACGGACCGCCCAAAAACCCAAGAACGGCTCGAGACGGTGCTGGCGCATTTTCTCGACGCGGGATTCGCCCGGCGCGAGCCCGCGCTGTTGCAGCCGGCCGGGGTGTTTCTCGACCGGCTCGGCGAGGATTTTCGCGGGCGGCTTTATCTCGTCAATGACGGCGGCGACGCGGAGCTCTGCCTGCGGCCGGAATACACCATTCCCGTCTCGCTCGATTATCTCGCTTCGCCCGACGCTGGCAAGCCGGCCGCGCTGGCCTATGGCGGCGCGATTTTTCGCGTCGGCGACGGGCAGCTCGCCCAGGCGGGGCTGGAGAGCTTCGGCCGCGAGGACCGCGAGGCCGCCGACGCGGAAATTTTAGGCGTCGCGCTCGACGCCGCCAAATCCGCCGGCGCCGCGCGGCTTGAGGTGCGGCTCGGCGACGCCGGGCTGGTGAAGACCTTTCTCGACCGTCTCGGCCTGCCGCCGGCCTGGCGCCGGCGCTTCGAGATCGGTTTTTCGCGCGGAACGCCGCTGTCCAAGATTTTCGCGACGCCCGCGCGGGTGAACGGCGAGGCCGGGGCCGGCATGCTCGCCGCGCTCTCCAATGTCGACGCAGCCGGCGCGAAGAAACTGGTCGAGGACATGCTGTCCATCGCCGGTATTTCGACGGTCGGCGGACGCAGCGCCGGCGAGATCGCCGAGCGCTTTCTGGAGCAGGCCTCGCTCGCCGACGGCGCCGGCGTCGGCTTGGAGAAGCGCGCGTTGATCGAGGCGTTTTTCGGCATCGAGGCCGCGCCCGACGCCGCCTCCGCCTCGTTGCGCAAACTCGCGAAATACGCTGGCGCGGACCTTGGCTTCACGCTGGATTCCTTCGACACGCGGTCGAGCTTCATCGCCGCCCGCGGCCTCAACCTCGAGGACATGGTGTTTTCGACGCGCTTTCCGCATTCCATAGACTATTACTCCGGCTTCATGTTCGAGGCGCGCGTCGCGGGCGCGCGGAACCTGGCCCCGGCGATCGGCGGCGGGCGCTACGACAGTCTTCTGAAAACGCTGGGCGCCGCGCGCGACATTCCAGCCGTCGGCGCCGCCATTTCGATCGACCGCCTTACGGGAGACGCCGCATGAGCGCTGTCGAGACATCGCGGCCGCGGTACGCGGGAAGCGCGGACCGGCTGATCGTCGCCGTGCCCTCCAAGGGCCGGCTGCAGGAAAACGCCTTCGCCTTTTTTGCAAGGGCCGGGCTCGAACTGCAACAGGGGCGCGGCGCGCGCGACTATCGCGGCGCGATCAACGGGGTCGATCATGTCGAGGCGGCGTTTTTGTCGGCGTCGGAAATCACGGCTCGACTCGCGCGCGGCGAGGCGCATTTCGGCGTCACCGGCGAGGATTTGGTGCGCGAGGAGATCGCCGACCCGAAGCGGCGCGTCGAACTTCTGGCGCCGCTCGGCTTTGGCGCCGCCAATGTCGTCGTCGCGGTTCCGGCGGCGTGGATCGACGTGCGCGGCATGGCCGATCTCGCCGATGTCGCCGGCGGTTTTCGGGCGCGTCATGGGCGCGGCCTGCGCGTCGCCACCAAATATGTGAACACCACGCGCCGCTATTTCAAAGAGCATGGAATTGTCGATTATCGCATTGTCGAAAGCTCTGGCGCCACCGAGGGCGCGCCGGCGGCGGGCTCGGCCGATCTCATCGTCGACATCACCACGACCGGCGCGACGCTGAAGGCCAATGCGCTCAAAACCCTCGACGACGGCGTGATCCTGCGCTCGCAAGCCAATCTCGTGGCGTCGCTGACGGCGCCCTGGGGCGAGGCGGCGCGCGAAGCCGCGCGGATTATTCTGTCGCGCATCGCCGCCGAGGAGGAAGCCCGGACGACGCGCGAAGTGCGGGCGAAGCTCGGCGATGTCAGCGACAAGCTCTTGCGCAAGGCGGAGACGAAATTCGGCGCGACGCCGCGCGAGCGCGGGACGAGCGGCCTGCTGGTCTTCGCCGCGCCGGCGGATAGGGTGGCGCCCTTCGCGGATTGGCTGATCGCGCATGGCGCGCAGACGGTGACGAGCGGCCGGCTCGATTATGTCTTTCGCGCGGATAACGAACTGTGGACGCGCCTTTCGGCGCGGCTCGGCGGCGAGTGACGGCAAACGCTACGTGGCCGGGCGGCTTCGGCGAGGCGTCGGCCCGTTTCGAGAGGCGCGGTCGGACCGCCCCGCGATCATGCTCCGGGCCAGCGCGCAAAAAAAAGCGCGCGGCCCGAGGGTCGCGCGCCTTTATCGTCTTGCTTCGATTAGAAGCCGGCGCGAATGATGAGCTTGGAGCCTTCGCAAGGCGCCTCGCCGATCAGGCCGTGAGTCTGCGTTCCCGGGCCGGTCGGCGCATGGCCCGTCCAAACGCAGCCCTTCTTGCCGTCGGAACGGTCCGACAGCGCGATGGTGTAGACGCCGTCCTTGACCGTGCCTTCGATCTTATAGGTGACGGCGCCGCCGTTGGTGGCGTCCAACTCGGCCTTGCCGGAAATTTTATCACCCTCGACGTTCACGGTCCACTTGCCCTGGGCGTTCTTGATGCCCACGGTGTTTTCCTCGGTGATGTTCCAGCTCTGAGTTTCTGCCATCGCCGAAGCGCCGAGCGAGAGTAGAGCCGCGACCGTCGCGAGAGTAAGCTTATGCATGGTTTCCTCCGATAGTTGTTTGCCCGCGCAATTTTGCGCGGGATACTTACGCACCCACCTATAGACTTAGTCTAAATCCATCCGAATGGACGCGAGGGTCCGATCAAACGAACTTATAGCAAGATAACGTAACGGATTTACGGCGACGGGCGCATTGCGACGCCGCCTATTCGTAAACCCATTTATTGACCGCCTCGGCTATGAGCGCGGCCGCCGCTTTTTGCAAAACCACGGGCCCCGCCGCGCCTTGCAAGACGCGCCGAACCGCCGTGACCATGGCTTCCCCCGCGCCGCCCCATTATTCGAGCGCGCCCGCACCGGCGGGCATTGGCGAGGAAGTCGATATTCCAGGAGATATGGTCGGTCCCCCCGAGCGGCAAGCCCGCGTCGACCACAAGCGCGTGAGGCGTATGAGACTCTGCAAGATCCCGGTTCGTCCCGACGTGTCTGCTGTGAAGGCTATCTCGATGCGAATACAGGAATCATTGGCCTTCGCGGCGGTTAAAGACGCGTTGCCCGCCGGGCCGCGGCCATCGCGCCGCAGCTGCCTGCGAACTTCTCTATCAGAGCGGCGCGCGTCTCGTCAAATTGTGCATCGAGCGGGTTGATCGAGTTCGTCGCGCCCGCGGGCGCGGCGGCGGGGTTCGCGCTTGCCGCGGCGGTTGGAAGCGGTAAATGTAAGCGGCGGCCGGCGCGGCGCCGGCGCCGACAATGGACCGTTTCATGACAAAATCTCTCGCCGGCAAAACGCTGTTCATCACCGGCGCCAGCCGGGGCATCGGGTTCGCCATCGGCCTTAGAGCCGCGCGGGACGGCGCCAATGTCGCGATCGCCGCGAAAAGCGTGGAGCCGCAAGCGAGACTCCCCGGCACCATTTTCACGGCGGCGAAGGAGATCGAGGCGGCGGGCGGACGCGCCCTGCCGTTCGCGTGCGACATTCGCTTCGAGGAACAGGTCGCGCTCGCGGTGGAGGCGACGGCCAAGCAATTTGGCGGGATCGACATTCTCGTCAACAACGCCAGCGCGATCGACCTGCGCGGAATCGAGGCTTTGGAGATGAAGCGCTACGATCTGATGCAGCAGATCAACGGCCGCGGCGCCTATCTTTGCGCGAAGCTGGCGCTGCCGCATCTCAAGAAGGCCGCCAATCCGCACATTCTTACGCTGTCGCCGCCGCTCGACATGAACCCCAAATGGTTCTCGCCCAATCTCGCCTACACCATCGCCAAATACGGCATGAGCCTGGTGACGCTGGGCCTCGCGCGCGATCTCGCCCGCGTGGGCGTAGCGGTCAATTCGCTGTGGCCGGAGACGGCCATCGCCACGGCGGCGGTCGGCAATCTCCTGGGCGGCGAGGCGGCGCTACGCCATGCGCGCAAGCCCGAGATCGTCGCCGACGCCGCTCACGCGATTTTTACGCGCGCGGCGAAGAGCTGCACCGGCAATTTCTTCATCGACGCGGCCGTGCTGCGCGAGGAGGGCGTCACGGATTTCAAGCCCTATGCGGTCGACCCGAGCGTCGACGCCTTGCTCGACTTTTTTCTCGACGCGCCGATCAGCGACGGCGTGAGCAAGTCGGGGTTCCATCCCGGCGGGTGACGCCTCACGCCAGCGACGTGACGCCCAGATACAGCGTATAAACCCCCACCAGCGCGACCAGCGCCCCCGAGACATAAGGCGCGCGCGCCGCGAAGGCGTCGAAGCCCTTCCAGCGCGTCTGGACATGGCGCAGGCTCAGCGCGGCGGCGACGCCGACGAGGACCATGGTGATCGCGAGGCCGAGGCTGAAACACAGCACCAGCAGCGCGCCAAGGCCGATCTTCCCGACCTGAAGACACAGCAGCAGCACGGTGATCGAGGCGGGGCAGGGGATCAGCCCGCCGGTGAGGCCGAACATGATGATCTGCCCGGTCGTCGCGTGGCGGTTGGCGAAACGCCGGTTGATGTCGATGGCGTGCTCGCGCTCGTGCTCGCTGGCGAAGACTTGCGGATCGACCAGCAGCAAATCCTGCTTGAACGCGGCGTCCTTATTCGCGCCGCGATGCGGGTGCGGATGTTCGTGGCGGTGAAGGCCGAAGTTGCGGTGATGATGGCTTTGATGCGCCTGATCGGCGTCGTGGTCGTGATCGTCGTGATGGTGGTCGTGGCCGTGATCGCCATGCGCATGGGGGTGGGCGTGGTCCGCCGCCCGATGATGTTCGCGCCAGTTGCGCCAGATCATCCACAGCGCGACTCCGAGGATGAGCGCTCCCGACGCGATTTGCAGATAGGGCTCGCTGGCCTCGGCGGTCCAGCGCGATCCGAAATAGAGCCCCGCGAGCGCGACCACCCAGACGACCGCCGTATGCGAAACCGTCGCCGCGACCCCGAGCATCACGGCCTGCGCCACGGTTCCGCGAATGGCGACGATAAAGGCCGCCATCATGGTCTTGGAGTGGCCGGGCTCCAGTCCGTGTAGGGCGCCGAGCAGAATGGCGCTCGGAACGAACAGATAGGCGTTGGCGGCGCCGGCGTTGAAAATCTCGGTCAGATTGGACATTGCGAGCCTGCGCTTCTTGCTGGAGCGTTTTCGGGCGAAGTGGTCGTCGGTCCGCGCCCTGATGGACGCGTCGACGCAAAGCTCTTGGTCTTGCTTAGATTCGTCAGCCGCCAGGGTCGGCGGCGGCGTTCCGCCCCCTCCGTCCGCCGCGCCGCGAGGCGACCACGCTTTCGCTATCCAGCCAAGGATCGCGCGCGCATCTCGACCCGAATACTCCCTTGGACCAGGGCAGGCAAGCCGTCGCCGCGCGCGCGTCGCCCTTGGCGAAAGGATGCGGGCGCGCTAAGTTCCCAGCCGAGCAAGGATTGGGAACCATGAGTCCGCGTCGGGCGCTAGCCGGGTTTGTTCTATTCGGCCTCGCCATGTCGGCGTGCGGAGCTGTCGCCGCGCCGAAGCAGCGGGCGCCGCGGCCGGAGACGCCGACCGCCGTGACCTTGGAGAACAAGAGGCGCGTCGCTTTGCAAAGTTTCGAGATCGTGATGGCGGGTAAAGCCTCCTCGGCGGAAATAATCGTGGGCAAGCTCGACAAGCCGCTTCAAGCCGGCGAAACCGTGAGCCTGCCGCTCGACAAGCCCAAGGGGTGCCTGTTCCAGGCGCGCTGGAAATTCGAGGACGCCGCTGACGGCGGCGCGGTGGATTTATGCAACGACGCGCATATTGTATTGGTGGATTGACGGCGTGACGATGGCCCACTTCGCTCGGCGATCGCTCGGGCGCGCGACGTAAAAGCAAAAAAAACGATCGGGAAACGCAGCATGTCGAATGGCACGAGCAAGGCGAAAGGCGCACCCGGACGCGGCGCGAAGCAAAGCGTGAAGGGCGCCGCCAAACAGGGCGCCGTCGTCCGACCCACCAAACAAAGCGCCAAGGGCGCCGCGAAGACGCCGGCCATCGGCGCGAAAACCTTGGTCGGCATTGGCGTCGCCTGCGCGCTGCTGTTCGCGGCCTTCGTCGTCTTCGCCAACAAGCAGGCGACGCCGCCATCGATCGGCGGGCCGTTCCAACTGACGACGCAATTCGAGAAGCCCTTCACCGACAAGGATATGTTGGGGCGCCCCTATCTCGTGTTCTTCGGCTACACAAATTGTCCCGACATTTGCCATACGACGCTGTTCGAACTGTCGGAGATCATGCGCGCGCTCGGACCCGACGCCAATATCGGCGGATTGTTCGTGACCGTCGATCCCGAACGCGACACGGCGCCAATATTGAAGGACTATCTGTCGAGTTTCGATCCGCGCATCATCGGCCTCACCGGCGCGCACGAGGCGCTCGATCCGATGCTCAAGGAGTTTCGCATTTACGCCAAGCGCGCGCCCGGCGAAGACGCCAATTACGGCGTGGATCACACGACGGTCGTCTATCTGATGGATAAGAACGGCCACTTCGTGAACAGCTTCAACGTCACGCGCAAGCCCGCTGACGCCGCGCGCGAATTGCAGCGCTATCTGTGACGAGGGGCGCCGCGCCGATGTTTTTTCGGCGCGATTGATTAAGTATGTCGCGATGGAGCCATGTTTTGCGTTAGCATGGCGCCATGCTTCGCTTCTTGCGCAAAGAGCCCGCGACCGACGTGGGCTCGTCCCAGCTCATTTTGAATCACGCCGGCGAATCAATCGTCGTCGCGTTGAGGCGCATGCCGAGCGCCCGACGCTTCACCTTGCGCGTGCGTTTCGCGGCGCGCGACGCGGTGCTGACGATGCCGCGGGGCGCGTCGCTGCGCGAGGCGCGGGTCTTCGCCGAACGGCACTCCGCCTGGATCGTCGCGCGGCTCGGCCGGCTGCCGGCGGTGATTCCCTTCGAGGACGGCGCCGTCGCTCCCTTGCGCGGCGTCGATCATCTGCTCGTGCATCTGCCGGGCGCGCGCGGCGTCGTCTGGAGCGCGCGGCTCGATCAATCCGGGCTCGGCGACGGCCCGACCCACGCCCTCTATGTCGCGGGCGCCGCCGAACATATGCCGCGCCGCGTGTGCGATTTCCTGAAGCGCGAGGCGCGGCGCGATCTCGAAGCGGCCGTGGCGAGCCACGCGCGAACACTGGGGCTGCCAGCGCGCGGCGTTGGCCTGCGCGATCCCGTCAGCCGCTGGGGCTCGTGCTCCGCCACGGGCTCCCTGAATTTTTCCTGGCGCCTCGTCATGGCGCCGCCATTCGTGCTGAACTATCTCGCCGCGCATGAGGTGGCGCATCTCGTTCATCTCGATCATTCGCCGCGCTTCTGGGCGCTCGCGCATAGGCTATGCGGCGATGTCGATCGCGCTGAAAGCTGGCTCACGGCGCAGGGGTCGCAGCTACATAAATATGGAGCTCGGCCGTAACCGGTGTTGCGCCCGCGAAGAGCATGGCGCGAAAAAATGCTTGGCGCCGGTTTCTACGGCGGCGTGCTTGTCGCACAATCGCAATAAAGCTCGGATATTGGGCGGCGCGGCCTTCTTTTAAACAAATTAGTTACGAGGCGTATCGCGCCGCACCAAAGTGAGCTAGGCTGTGGGGAATGTCGACCTTGGTCGTCGTCACGAACCAAAGCGAGCACCCAATGGCCCAAGTGATCTTCTATGAAAATCCTGCTTGCGCCGAACATGCGCGGCAGAAGGCTTTGCTGCGCGCCGCCGGCCATGAGATCGACGCGCGCGATCTGCTCGGCGAGCCCTGGAGCGTATCGAGCCTGCGTCCCTTCTTCGCGGAGAAGAAAATCAAGGACTGGTTCGACCCGAGCGCGCCGCGCGTCGCCTCCGGCGAGATCAATCCCGAAACCATCACGCCGCAAGCCGCCCTGGTCGCGATGATTTTGGATCCCAGCCTCATTCGCGGGCCGCTGATGCGGATTGGCGAGCATTGCGAGGCGGGTTTCGATCCCGAACGCGTGCACGGTTGGATCGGCCTCGCCCCCGCGCCGGCGCCGCGGCGGGTCGCGCAGCCCGCGGTCGCCGCCACGCCGCCGGGCGCCGAGCCGCGCGTCGAGGTCGCCAAATAGGCGAGGCGATTCATGGCGCATGTGTTGTTTTACGAGAAGCCCGGCTGCGGCGGAAACGCCAAGCAAAAGGTGCTGCTGCGCGCCTCAGGGCATGAGATCGAGGCCAAGAGCCTGTTGTCGGAGCCCTGGACGAGCGCGAGCCTGCGCCCCTATTTTGGCGATAGACCGGTGCGCGATTGGTTCAATCTCGCGTCGCCGCGGGTAAAATCCGGCGAAATCGCCATCGACCGGCTGGGGGAGCAAGAGGCTCTCGCCTTGATGCTCGCCGATCCGCTGCTGATCCGGCGTCCGCTCATGCTCGTGGCGGGGCGGCGCGAATGCGGCTTCGACTCGGAACTCGTCGACGCCTGGATCGGGCTCAAGCCGGACTCGGAAAAAGTCTCGGATGTTTGTATCAAGGAGCAAGCGCGGGACAAGGACGTTGCTCGGTAGCGTGTAATGGTCTCGCGCGCAAAAGCCTGGAGAGCATCATGCCGCCGTTGCACGCCCCCGCGGAGCCCGCCGCCAGCGGGCGGTTTTTCGAGGCGCTGATCGCGCGCGCCGCGCTTTTGCCGCCGGTCAAGATGGGCGTCGTTCATCCTTGCGACGGCCTCTCGCTGGAAGGCGCGCTCACGGCGCGCGACAGGGGATTGATCGTCCCCATTCTCATCGGCCCGCGCGCGAAAATCGAGGCGGCGGCGCGGGACGCGGGGCTCTCGCTGGCCGGCGTCGAGATCGTCGATACGCCGCACAGCCACGCCGCCGCCGAAAAAGCCGTTTCGCTGGCGAGACATTGCAAGCTCGACGCGCTGATGAAGGGCTCGCTGCACACCGACGAATTGATGGCCGCCGTCGTGAGCAAGGAGTTGGGCCTGCGCACCGACCGGCGCATGAGCCATGTGTTCGTGCTCGACGTGAAAGGCCATCACAAGCCGCTGCTGGTCACCGACGCCGCGATCAATATCGCGCCGACGCTCGACGAAAAGCGCGACATCGTGCGCAACGCCATCGATCTCGCGCATGCGCTGAGCATCGCGCGCCCGAAGGTGGCGCTGCTGTCCGCCGTGGAAAATGTCGAAGCCAAAATCCCTTCGACCATCGACGCGGCGGCGCTATGCAAAATGGCGGATCGCGGCCAGATCGCCGACGCCGATCTCGACGGGCCGCTGGCCTTCGACAACGCCATATCGCCGCAAGCCGCCGCCGCCAAGGGCATCGTTTCCCTGGTCGCCGGCGACGCCGATATTCTGGTGGCGCCCGATCTCGACGCCGGCAATATTCTGGCCAAGCAATTGGTGTTTCTGGCGGAGGCCGAGACCGCCGGCATAGCGCTCGGGGCGCGTGTTCCGATCGTGCTGACCAGCCGCGCCGACGACGTGAGGGCGCGGGTCGCGTCATCAGCGCTCGCACAGATTTTCGCGCATTGGCGCGGCGTCCCGACTGAAAGCGCCGGCGAGAGCGGGTTGCTGAAAAAGTTGTCGGAGTTTTTCGAGGAGAGCAAGGCGTAGCGGGGTAAGTCCGGCGCTTGGGGCGCTGTCTTCAGGGGTTGAGCGGGGGTGTGTCTGGGTCGGCGACGCGCCAAGGAGCGGCCGTGAGCGGAGGAAGGGTGATGCTTCGTCGGGTCCGTTGGGCGTGACTTTTGGTGCAAAATTTCAAATTTTTGAACACGCGGAAACGCCCGCGATATACGGAGAAGAAGCGCATTTTCAAGCTCGCGCGAGAGGCAAGCGCCTTGTTCCATAAAACGAGGCTATGGTCGTCTGCGTTCGTCAACGAGCCGCAAGAGTCGGCTTGCGAACATAAGCTCTTCCATCGCCTCCAAAACATCGGCAAAGGTACGCCTGGTATGAGCGCCTGGATTTCTGAAGCGGTTGAGGGCGCCAACAAACAATCCAACCAAGGCTTCGCAATCCGCCTTGGTGTCCCCCGACGCTGACAACTTCCCGCCGAGCGCAAACGCTTTGCACATCATAGTTTTTCCGTGCTCATTGTCGGAAAGGCCCGCCGCATTGCGCACTTCGATCTCGACGGTTTTGAAAGCTTCGAGAATGGCTGAATCGAGCTCGTCTGCCGCAAAGTCGCTGTAGACTTTGCCGCGCAGCGTTGGATGAAGCATCTCTTGTCTGAGCAAGCCTCTAACCCGGACACGCTCGAAATCAACCAACTCGGTGGTCGACCTTCCCTTTGGAGTGAGCAACATGTAACCGTTCATTCCGTTAACGCCTTGGTGCGCTTCGATGAGGCCACATCGCTCAAGCGAGGCGTAGGCATCGCGCCCCACTTTATCCAGCCGGGTTTGCAGTTCGCGCGGGTTCTGACGGATGGAATTGAAAAACGTGGGCGTGACGAGCGCCGCGCCGAGCGAGTTTCGCATAGCCATGCCGCCATTCTGATCCTGTTCGCGAGCCTGCATATCCTCCAACAGAGCATATGCAAGTTCTGCCGGCGTTAGCGCCAATATCTGCTCGGGCGTGGGGACGATTTGCAGCAAGCGGCGTGGCATAGTTGTTCTCCGATTCGCTTACTGCCAAGACCACTGCATATCGAGCACACTGTCGGACAGCTCCTCGCCGCTGGTTTTGATATCTTCCAACGTGATATCTATGCGTCTAAGCGTTGACCCGGAACGAGCATAAGGTCGATGTTCTCCCCGCTCGTATTTTGCGGAGATAATTCGGGCGAAAGCCTCAATATTTCGGTCTACAAGAAGATTGGCTGCTTTGCCCTTCACGCCGCTACGGTGGAAATGATCTTCCAATGCCTCTCGCGAAATGAACGCCAGCACCATTTCGTGGTTATCCCAAGCTTGAACGACCACACAATGTGAATCTGGTTGAGCGTGGATAACGGTAAAGTTGGTAAGCGACATCGCGGTTTCCTGTACCAGCAACGTTGAGATGCGACGAACCGACGCGCTGTCCCCGTTGTCAACGGCCTTTCGAAGCTGCTGGATTAAGGGGGCAACCTTTGTCCAGCGACGCGCGAGCTGGCCTTGACGTTCCCGCGTGGCACGGGCGCGCTCTGAACTGGTCATCGATTGGTCCCCGCTCTGGGGCCTGCCGGGACCGCGAGCGATTGGCTCGACGAGTTCTTCCCAACGCGCATACGCAAGGTCGTACGCCGCCTTGGTTTCATTGTTGGGATGATCGGCCAATTTCCGAAATGCCTCGTTCACCGCCTTGGCTGCAGCATCAAGGCGCACCGAATTGTCCATAGGGCTGCTCATATTCGTTGCCATCTGAACGAACCTAATACGCTGCCATCCAAATATCAAGAGTTTTGCTGGCAGCAGTAATTGGAGGGCCGAGTAGCCTGATGCAGCGGAGGTTCCGCAGGGAGTCGAGAGCCGTCCTCGTCGATTTGCAAATCTCGACGATTTCATTGCAAATCCAGACGCTTGAAAAATAGGACCATTCTTGGCGCCTGACTCCGACGCGAAACAGATCGCTGATTTCGCGGCTTGGATCGAGCCAAAGGGGACAGCCACCGGCTGAGCCCACGCAACTCGACATCGCCCCGCGCGCATGGCAGAACCCGGCCAAGATTCCGCGCGCCAGGCCAAAATCCCATGACCGACCTAGAAAAACTCGAATCCGAAACGCTTGACCAGATCGCCGCCGCCGACAGCGAGGCGGCGCTGGAGGCCGTGCGCGTCGGCGCGCTCGGCAAGAAGGGGGCGATCTCCGCGCTCTTGGCGACGCTGGGGCGCATGTCGCCCGACGAGCGCAAGACGCAAGGCGCCAGGATCAACGCGCTGAAGGACGTGGTGACCGAGCGGCTCGCCGGCCGCCGCGCCGCGCTGGAGCAGGCGGCGCTGGAGGCGCGGCTGAAGTCGGAGGCGCTCGACGTGACGCTGCCGGCCCCGCCGAGCGCGCTGGAGCGGGGACGGCTGCATCCGCTCTCGCAGGTGATGGACGAACTCGCGGCGATCTTCGCCGACATGGGTTTTTCGGTCGCCGAAGGGCCGGACATCGAGTCCGACGACTACAACTTCACCAAGCTGAATTTCCCGGAAGGGCATCCGGCGCGGGAGATGCACGACACGTTCTTCTTCTCGCCCGGCGCGGACGGCAAGCGCAAGCTGCTGCGCACGCACACGAGCCCCGTGCAGGTGCGCACGATGCTGACGCAAAAGCCGCCGATCCGGGTGATTTGCCCCGGCCGCACCTACCGCTGCGACAGCGACCAGACGCATACGCCGATGTTCCATCAGGTCGAGGGCCTCGTCATCGACGAGACCACCCATATCGGCCATTTGAAATGGGTGCTGGAGGAATTCCTGAAGGCGTTCTTCGAGGTGAAGTCGGTGAATCTGCGCTTTCGCCCGTCCTTCTTCCCCTTCACCGAGCCGTCGATGGAGGTCGATGTCCAATGCCGGCGCCAGGGCGGCGAAATCCGTTTCGGCGAGGGCGAGGACTTCATGGAGATTCTCGGCTGCGGCATGGTGCACGCCAATGTGCTGCGCAACTGCGGCCTCGATCCCGACACATATCAGGGCTTCGCGTTCGGCGTCGGCATCGACCGCCTCGCCATGCTGAAATACGGCATGCCGGATCTGCGCGATCTGTTCGAGGGCGATCTGCGCTGGCTGCGGCACTATGGCTTCAGGCCGCTGGACTTCCCGACGCTGGCGGGGGGATTGAGCGGGTGAATTATGGCGACTGTCCTGAGATGGCAGGGTTATCGCTTTTTCTTTTATTCCGCGGACGGCTGGGAGCCGCCGCATGTCCATGTGACGAAGGACGGCAAGGAAGCCAAGATCTGGCTGAATGACCTCAGTCTCGCGATCAATATGGGGTATTCGGCCAGAGAGTTGAGCATTATCATCAAGAAGACGCGCGACGAACGAGAGGTCTTCCTGGAGGCGTGGCATGACTATTTTGCAAATTGAGATCGAGGACAGCCGCCCGGTGGAAGCCCATTGCGACGACAGTTTCCTGAACGTCGCGCTCGCCGATGGCCGCGTGCTGCGCACGCCCCTGTGGTGGTATCCGCGCTTGGCGAAGGCTTCCGATGCGGCGCGCGGCGTCGTCGAACTCTCGCCGCTGGGCGTGCATTGGCCGCAAATCGACGAGGACATTAGCGTCGCCAGCATGTTGCGCGGGCAGAAGGCGCCAGGGGCGGCCGCGGACAAGATCGGATGCGTCTCGGGTTGAACGGGCTGCGCTTCGGATTTTTTGGTTGATGGCGCCTTGAAGCGCCGCTTATTCGCACGGGAAAAAGCAAAGCCCCAATGAAACTCACCCTCTCCTGGCTCAAGACCCATCTCGACACCGCGGCCTCGTTGACCGAGATCGTCGACACCCTCACGCGCGTCGGCCTCGAGGTCGAGGATGTCCATGATCCCGCCGCGCTGCTTGAAGACTTTGTCGTCGCGCAAGTGATCGAGGCCGCGCCGCATCCCAACGCCGACCGCTTGCAGGTCTGCTCGGTCGACACCGGCGCCGGGGCGCTTTTGCAGGTCGTCTGCGGCGCGCCCAATGCGCGCAAGGGTCTCAAGACCGTGTTCGCGGCGCCGGGAACTTATATCCCGGCCAAGAAATTCACGCTCGGCAAGGGCGTCATTCGCGGCGTCGAATCGCTGGGGATGCTCTGTTCCGCCAGCGAGCTGGAACTCCCCGGCGATTCCGAGGGCATCATGGAGCTGCCCGAGGACGCGCCGGTCGGCGCCGTTTACGCGCAATGGGCGCGGCTGGGCGATCCCGTCATCGACATTAATCTGACGCCGAACCGTCCCGACGCCGCTGGCGTCGCCGGCGCCGCGCGCGACCTCGCCGCCGCCGGACTCGGCGTGTTGACGACGCCGGAGCCCACGCCCATTCCCGGCGGCTTCCCGTGCCCCGTCGGAGTAAAGCTCGATTTCGCCCCCGGCGACGCGCATCTCGCGCCGCTGTTCGCTTTGCGGTTGGTTCGCGGCGTCAAGAACGGCCCGAGCCCCGCCTGGCTGCAAGATCGCCTGCGCTCCGTGGGTCTGCGCCCGATCAACGCGCTGGTCGACATCACCAATTTTCTGACCCTCGACCGCGCGCGGCCGCTGCATGTGTTCGACGCGAAGAAGGTCAAGGGCGATCTCGTCGTGCGCCACGCGCGCGCCGGCGAGGAGCTGCTGGCGCTCGACGGCAAGACATATAGGCTGGACGAGGACATCGTCGTGATCGCCGACGATTCCGGCGTCGAATCGCTCGCCGGCGTCATGGGGGGCGAGGCCTCCGGCTGCGACGATTCCACGACCGACGTGCTGATCGAATCGGCGCTGTGGGATCCGCATAACATCGCGCGGACCGGCCGCAATCTCGGCATTGTTTCCGACGCGCGCTACCGCTTCGAGCGCGGCGTCGATCCGGCTTTCGCGCTGCCGGGGCTGGAGCTGGCGACCAAACTCGTGCAGGAGCTTTGCGGCGGCGAGGCGTCGACGATCAATGTCGCCGGCGCGGCGCCGAGCGCGACGCGCGTTGTCGATTTTCCGTTCGGCGAAACGAAGCGCCTCACCGGCCTCGACATCGCGCCTGACGAAGCGACCGCGATACTGATGCGGCTCGGCTTTTCGGTCGCGGCCTCCGCCGAGGGCCGCGCGAAAATAACCGCGCCGACATGGCGGCCGGACATCGAGGGCAAGGCCGATATTGTCGAGGAAATCCTGCGCATACACGGCGTCGACAACATCGTCTCGACGCCGCTCGCGCGCGCCGAGGGCGTCGCGGCGCCGGTGCTCACGCTTCAGCAAAAACGCGCGCGCGCGGCGCGGCGGGCGTTGGCGGCGCAGGGGCTGGTCGAGGCCGTCACATGGTCCTTCGTCTCGGCCAGGCAGGCGCGCGGCTTTGGCGGCGGCGATCCTTCGCTGGCGCTCGCCAACCCAATCGCCGCCGAACTCTCGGACATGCGCCCAAGCCTGTTGCCGGGCCTGATCGCCGCGGTTGGCCGCAACGCCGCGCGCGGCTTTGGCGATTGCGCTCTGTTCGAGGTCGGGCAAATCTTCGCCAGCGACGATGAAAAGGGCCAGAGAACCGCCGCCGCGGGCGTGAGGCGCGGCCTCGCCACGACGCTGGCCTCGGGCCGCATCTGGGCGGCGCCCGCGAAAAAAGCCGGCGTCTTCGACGCCAAGGCCGACGCCTTGGCTTTGTTGCAGGCGCTGGGCGTCGCGGTCGGCGGCTTGCAGATCGTCGCGGGAGGGCCGGACTGGCTGCATCCCGGGCGCTCGGGAACGCTGCAATTTGGCCCCAAGGCGGTCATCGGCCATTTCGGCGAGCTGCATCCGCGCCTGCTGGGCGAACTCGACGTGGAGGGGCCGCTGGCGGCGTTCGAGATTTGTCTCGACGCTCTGCCCGCGCAAAAGGCCAAGGCTACCAAGGCCAAGCCGCGGCTGGAGCTTTCCGACTTGCAGCCGCTGTCGCGCGATTTCGCTTTTCTGGTCGATCGCGCGGCGCCGGCGGGCGAACTGCTGCGCGCGGTGCTCGGCGCCGACAAGGCGCTGATCGCGGGCGCCGATATTTTCGACGTCTATGAAGGCGTGGGCCTGCCGGAGGGCAAAAAATCCATCGGCGTCGCGGTGACGCTGCAACCGAAGGACAAAACCCTGACCGACGCGGAGATCGAAGCGCTGGCGCAAAAGATCGTCGCCGAGGCGGAGAAGAAAACCGGAGCGACGCTGCGCGGATGAAGTCTTGGCGCAACATCGTCCTTCTCGGGCTGCTGGCCGCGACAGGCGCGCGCGCCGCGCCAAGCGCGATCGACGATTGCGAGAAGATCAAGGAGCCCATGGCCTATAACGAATGCCTCGCGTCCTTCGGCCCGGCGGTGGGACATGTGGGCTCGGGGCAGTCCTATGGCCCGGCCAGCGAGGGCGAGTCGCGCGCGGAGCAAATCGGCCGAAAGGCGGGCGCCTACCACGCGCCGGCGCGGCGCCGGCCCGGCGGGATGGCGACGCGTGGGGCCAATGGGCGGGTGCGCATGGAGTTCACGCCGAGGTATAGGTGAACGCCCGTCTTCCTTCCCCGCGAGTGGGAGAAGGTCGACGCCCCCAAAACGGGCCCCGCGCGCGAAATGACCCCCATATGCGCTTTTTTGTTAATTTTCCCCTTGGCAAACGCCGCGAGGGTCGTTAGATAGGCCCTTCCGGGGTCCGCCAGCTATGGCGGCCCCTTTTTTGAGTTTTGAGCTTCCGTTTGATTCTCGCGCCAAGACGCCCGAGGGAAAAACGGTGGACAGGCCGGCGAAACCTTGGGCTTACGCCTTTCGTGTCGTTCGGTCGAATTCTGTCCGAGACTGCCGGCGCCGCCGAGGGGTTTCCCCGAGGCGGCTTAATCGGTTCGCCAAGCAAAAGCGGTTCGCCGCTCTCGCTGGCGGGCGGCCTGCACAGACGGGGAAAGCCAGAAATTGCCGGACGGCGGGGCTCCAAAAAGCCGCGCGCGTCCTTCGAATTTGGTTTGACGCCCCTTCAACCTAGGCGAGTTCTTCGCCTTGGGGACAGGATCTACGGCGCCGTTCCTCTCGCCCGTTATGGGAGAGGGTGGACGGCATGTCGCAAACCGGCGGGGCTCCGTTGCCCCGCTTGAGGAGAGAGCACCGTGGAAAGAGCGGAGAAAGCAACAGCCGTCGCGACGCTGCACGAGGTTTTTAGCAAGGCCTCGGTCGTCGTCGTCGCGCAATACTCCGGCCTGACCGTCGCCCAGATGCAGCGCCTGCGCAAGCAGGCCCGCGAACAGGGCGCCAGCGTGCAGGTCGCCAAGAACCGCCTCGCCAAGATCGCTCTCGATGGCACGAGCGTCGCCTCCATCGGCCCCTTGCTCAAGGGGCCGACCCTGATCGCCTATTCGGACGATCCGGTGGCGGCGCCCAAAGTCGCCGCGGCTTTCGCCAAGGACCACGAGAAATTCGTGATTCTCGGCGGCGCCATGGGCGCGACGGCCCTTAATCCCGATGGCGTGAAGTCGCTCGCGACCATGCCTTCGCTCGACGAATTGCGCGCAAAGCTCGTGGGCCTCGTTCAGGCTCCCGCGACCAAGCTCGCGCAGCTGTCGACCGCGCCAGCCGCCAAGCTCGCGCGCGTTTTCGGGGCCTACGCCAAACGAGACGCGGCCTAAGTCAAGGCTTGCACCCACCAGACCAAAGAACCAAATTCGAAGGACGTAACTAAAATGGCCAATCTGGAAAAGATCGTCGACGAACTCTCCTCCCTCACCGTGTTGGAGGCCGCCGAGCTCGCCAAGCTGCTCGAAGAGAAGTGGGGCGTTTCCGCCGCCGCCGCGGTGGCTGTCGCCGCCGCTCCGGCCGCCGCCGCCGCTCCGGTCGAGGAGAAGACCGAGTTCAACGTGATTCTCGCCGCCGCCGGCGAGAAGAAGATCGAAGTGATTAAGGAAGTGCGCGCCGTGACGGGCCTTGGCCTCAAGGAAGCCAAGGATCTGGTCGAGGGCGCTCCCAAGGCGGTCAAGGAAGGCGTTGGCAAGGAAGAGGCCGAGAAGATCAAGGCCGCTCTCGAAAAGGTCGGCGCCAAGGTCGAACTCAAGTAAGACGGCGGGGCCGCCTCGGCGGTCCGTCGATCTCTATCGCGGTCCCGGCTCGCGCCGGGGCCGCGCGCGGTTTAGTAAATATGATATTCGCGATACATGCGTGACGGGGCTTTAAGAGCTTGGCTCGGGCGTCGTCGGCGCGACGGACGGCGGGACGCGCGAGGCGTTCCTCAAGTCTCGCGGCTAGCGAGGGTCGACCGTTAGGGAGAAGAGGTTCGAGAGGCGACATGGCTCAGACGTCGGCGCGGAAGTTTACCGGTCGCAAGCGGATTCGCAAATTTTTCGGACACATCCGCGAAGCCGCGGTAATGCCCAATCTCATCGAGGTCCAAAAAGCCTCCTACGACCAGTTTCTTCTGGTCGCCGAGCCCAAGGGCGGGCGTCCCGACGAGGGATTGCAGTCGGTTTTCAAATCGGTGTTTCCGATTTCCGACTTCTCGCAGGTCTCGCTGCTGGAATTCGTGCGCTACGAATTCGAGGCGCCCAAATTCGACGTCGACGAGTGCCGCCAGCGCGGCATGACCTACGCCGCGCCGCTGAAGGTGACGCTGCGGCTGATCGTGTTCGACGTCGATCCCGACACGCAGGCGAAGTCCGTCAAGGACATCAAGGAGCAGGACGTCTACATGGGCGACATGCCCTTCATGACGTCGAACGGCACCTTCGTCGTCAACGGCACCGAGCGCGTGATCGTCTCGCAGATGCACCGCTCGCCGGGCGTCTTCTTCGACCACGACAAGGGCAAGAGCCATTCCTCCGGCAAGCTCCTGTTCGCGGCCCGCATCATTCCCTATCGCGGCTCCTGGCTCGACATCGAGTTCGACGCCAAAGACATCGTCTATGCGCGCATCGACCGCCGCCGCAAGATTCCGGTGACGTCGCTGCTGTTCGCGCTTGGTCTCGACGGCGAGGAGATTCTCTCCACCTTCTATAAGACGATCATCTACACGGCGGACGGCGACAGCTGGCGCATGCCCTTCGACGCCGAGCGCCTTAAGGGCGTGAAGGCGGTCGCCGACATCATCGACGCAGACACCGGCGAGGTCATTCTCGAAGTCGGCAAGAAGCTCGCCGTGCGCGCCGCGCGCCAACTCGCCGAGAAGGGCGTGAAGGCGATCAAGGTGCCCGCCGAGGAGCTTTACGGCCAATATCTGGCGCAGGATCTGTTCGATCCGTCGACGGGCGAAATCTTCGCCGAGGCCGGCGAAGAGATCACCGTCAAGACCTTGCCGCTGCTGCTTGAGAAGGGCTTTGACGAGCTGCCCATTCTCGACATCGACCATATCAATATCGGCCCCTATATCCGCAACACGCTCAACGTGGACAAGAACAGCCAACGCGAGGAAGCGCTGTTCGACATCTATCGCGTGATGCGTCCGGGCGAGCCGCCGACGGTCGAGACGGCCGAGGCGATGTTCCATTCGCTGTTCTTCGACCCGGAGCGCTATGATCTCTCCGCGGTCGGCCGCGTGAAGATGAACATGCGGCTCGATCTCGACGCGCCGGACACGATGCGCGTGCTGCGCCGCGAGGACATTATCGCGGTCGTGCGCGCGCTGGTGGATCTGCGCGACGGACGCGGCGAAATCGACGACATCGATCATCTCGGCAACCGCCGCGTGCGCTCGGTCGGCGAGCTGATGGAGAATCAGTATCGCCTCGGCCTGTTGCGCATGGAGCGCGCGATCAAGGAGCGCATGTCCTCGGTCGACATCGACACGGTGATGCCGCAGGATCTCATCAACGCCAAGCCGGCGGCGGCGGCGGTGCGCGAGTTCTTCGGCTCGTCGCAGCTGTCGCAGTTCATGGATCAGACCAATCCGCTCTCGGAGATCACCCATAAGCGCCGTCTCTCGGCGCTGGGTCCGGGCGGCCTGACGCGCGAACGCGCGGGCTTCGAGGTGCGCGACGTGCATCCGACGCATTACGGCCGCATCTGCCCGATCGAGACGCCGGAAGGTCCGAACATCGGCCTCATCAACTCGCTCGCGACTTTCGCGCGCGTCAATAAATACGGCTTCATCGAGGCGCCATACCGCCGCGTGCGCGAGAGCAAGGTGACCGGCGAGGTCTCCTATCTCTCCGCGATGGAGGAGCAGAAGTTCCATGTCGCCCAGGCCAACGCGCCGGTCGACAACGACGGCATGCTGACGGAAGACCTGGTGTTGTGCCGTCACGCCGGCGACGTCGTGCTGGTCCCGCGCGAGCGCGTCGACGCGATGGACGTGTCGCCCAAGCAATTGGTGTCGGTGGCGGCGGCGCTGATCCCGTTCCTCGAGAACGACGACGCCAATCGCGCGCTGATGGGCTCGAACATGCAGCGCCAGGCGGTGCCGCTGATCAAGGCCGACGCGCCGCTCGTCGGCACGGGCATGGAGGCGATCGTCGCCGCGGATTCCGGCGCGGCCATTTCGGCGCGGCGCACCGGCGTCGTCGATCAAATCGACGCGACCCGCATCGTCATCCGCGCGACGGAAGAGCAAGACCCGGCCAAGCCCGGCGTCGACATCTACCGGCTGATGAA
>Ga0181527_1001555_pt1 | contig 23407 bp, 17 predicted proteins | sample PEATcosm2014_Bin_30_FD_119762 | JGI IMG/M metagenome (GOLD analysis project Ga0181527, IMG submission 119762) | Peatland microbial communities from MTU Mesocosm Facility, Houghton, MI, USA - PEATcosm2014_Bin06_60_metaG | ecosystem: Environmental > Terrestrial > Soil > Wetlands > Peat | place...
ACAACACGATGAGACCAGATATGATTCCACGCATAGTTCTCTCCGCATTTCTTCTCCCTCTCCCCGTTGGGGAGAGGGAGTTTGGGCCTCTCGGTCGGAGCCCCCTCACCCCAACCCTCTCCCCGCCGGGGAGAGGGAGCAGCGAGCGGCAAGCTGCGTTCCTTCTCCCCGGAGGGGAGAAGGACAGGATGAGGGGGTACTGAGTCTGAGTATTTGCTCACCGCTCCGCGCCCCCTCACCCCGACCCTCTCCCCGCCGGGGAGAGGGAGTTCGCTCCAGCTTGCATTCCCTCGGAGTTTCACAACACCATCACTCCGCGGTCCAGCCGCCGTCTAGGACGAGCGCCGCGCCGGTCATCAGCGACGAGGCGTCGGAGGCGAGGAACACGATGGCGCCGGTCAGTTCGCCGAGCTGGCCGAGGCGGCCGAGTTTTATCTTCGACAGCACCTCGTCGCGGAATTGCTTGTTCTCGAAGAACGGCCGCGTCATCGGTGTCTCGAGAAAGGTCGGGCCGAGGCTGTTGACGCGGATATTGTGCGGCGCAAGCTCGATCGCCATGGCCTTGGTGAAGCCCTCCATGGCGTGCTTCGAGGCGCAATAGACGGTGCGGCGTGCGGCGCCGACATGGCCCATCTGCGACGAGATATTGATGATCGAGCCGGGCAGCTTCGTTTCGAGAAGCCGCAGCGCCACCGCCTGCGCCACGAAGAACGCCGCGCGCACATTAAGCGCAAAGATCGCGTCGAAATCCTCAGGCCTCACGTCGGGCAGAAGCGCCGGCCGATTCATGCCGGCATTGTTGACGAGAATCTGAAACGGCTCGGCGGCGCCGATCGCCCGACGCACAGCCTCGACATCGGTGACGTCGAGCACCAGCGCCTCGGCCTGCTCACCGCGCGCCCGGATCGCTGCCGCAGCCGCCTCGATCTCGCTCTGCGTCCGCGCCGCGAGCGTCACCTGCGCGCCAGCTTCGGCCAGCGCCGACGCCGCCGCAAGCCCGATACCGCGCCCGCCGCCGGTCACCAGCGCGCGCTTGCCGTCGAGGCGGAAGGAGGGAGTTTTGGCGAGATCGATCGACATAACACCTTTCCGTCATTCCGGGGCCCGAGCGGAGCGAGGGAGCCCGGAATCCATACTCCCGGCACCGGGGTTATGGATTCCGGGCCCGCGGCCTTCGGCCGCGTCCCGGAATGACAGTCTCATTACTCCGCCGCTTCGCCGTAAGGCACATTCCTGCCGCCGTAGCGGCGCACGCGCACATTGGCCTGCTCGGCATGAGCGACAAAACCCTCCAGCATGCACAGCCGCGAGCAGGCTTCGCCTATTTTTGCGCTCGCCTCGTCGGTGAGCACTTTCTGATAGGTGCAGGTCTTCAAGAACTTGCCGACCCACAGCCCGCCGGTATAGCGCGCCGCCTTCTTGGTCGGCAGCGTGTGGTTGGTGCCGATCACTTTATCTCCGTAGGCGACATTGGTGCGCGGGCCGAGGAATAGCGAGCCGTAATTCTTCATGTTGACGAGGAAATAATCCGGGTCGCGGGTCATCACCTGGACGTGCTCCGACGCGATGCGATCGGCCTCGCGCACCATTTCCGCTTCGTCGTCGCAGACGATGACCTCGCCGAAATCCTGCCATGCCTTTCCCGCGGCGTCGGCGGTCGGCAGGATTTTGAGGAGCCGCTCGACCTCTTTCATGGTGTCGCGCGCGAGCTTTTCCGAATTGGTGAGAAGAATGGCCGGCGAGGTCGGGCCGTGCTCGGCCTGGCCGAGCAGATCGGTGGCGCAGATTTCGCCGTCGACCGAGTCGTCGGCGATGACGAGCGTCTCGGTCGGCCCGGCCAGGAGATCGATGCCGACGCGGCCGAACAATCGGCGCTTGGCCTCCGCGACATAGGCATTGCCCGGGCCGACGATCATGTCGACCGCGGCGATCGTTTCGGTGCCGAGCGCCATGGCGGCGACCGCTTGCACGCCGCCGAGCACGAAAATCTCGTCGGCGCCGCCGAAATGCATGGCCGCCACGATCGCCGGATGCGGCCCGCCCTTGAACGGCGGCGCGCAGGCGATGATGTGCTTCACGCCGGCGACGCGCGCCGTCACGATCGACATATGCGCCGACGCCACCATCGGATAGCGCCCGCCCGGCACATAGCAGCCGATCGAATTGACCGGGATATGCCGGTGCCCGAGCACGACGCCGGGCAGCGTCTCGACGTCGAGATCGCGCAGCGTCTCCCTCTGCTTTTGCGCGAAGTTGCGGACCTGCGCCTGCGCGAATTTGATGTCGTCGAGATCGCGCTTCTTCACCGCCCCGATGGCGCGTTCGATCTCGTCCGGTGCAAGCTTGAACGAAGCCGGCGCCCAATTGTCGAATTTCTGCGACAGCTCGCGCACCGCCGCGTCCTTGCGCGCCTCGATGTCGGCGAGAATCTGTTCGACCGTCTCGCGAACCTTGGCGTCGGCCGCTTTGATCGCGCTTACGTCCATTCCGTGCTTGAGATGGCGGGACATTAGATTCTCCTTACTCTCAGCCGTCATGGCCGGACTTGTTCCGGCCATCCACGACTTCACTTTATCGACGCCGCGATCCCGGATCGGGCTTCGCCCGTCCGGGATGACGCCTGCGGCGTCACTTGATCGCCTGCGGATTGATCGGCGAACCGGTGCCGCCAGAGATGATCAGCGGCGGGCCGCAGAAGAAGAATTCGTAGACCTTGTCTTTCGCGCAATCCTCGGCCAGTTCCTTGAGATAGAAGATTTCGCCCATGCACAGCCCCATGGACGGGATCACCACCCAGTGCCACGGCTGGTTCGCCTCGGTGGTTTCGTTCGGCCGCACTTCGACGCCCCAGGTATCGCTGCAGATCGCGGCGATTTCCTTGTCCTGGCACCAGTAGCAGTTCTCGAACTTCACCCCGGGCGCATCGCCGCCGGCATAGCCGCCCCAGACCTTCTCTTCCATGCAGCGTTCCATCTGGCCGGTGCGGATGATGACGAAATCGCCGCGGCCGATCGACACGTTCTGCGCCTTGGCGCATTGTTCCAGTTCGTCGTTGGCGATGCTCTCGCCGTCCTGCAGCCATTTCACGCCGCGAAAGCGCGCGATGTCCAACAGCACGCCGCGGCCGACCATCTTGTTCTTGGAGTGCTCGATGCCGAGCACGTTCAGCCCCTTGGAATCGATCAGCTTGGCGTCGTGGCCGTTATAGGCCTTGTCCTCGTAGAAGACGTGGCCGAGCGCGTCCCAATGGGTGGCGCCCTGCACGCACAGCATCAGCGTGTCGTCGGCATAGCGGATCTTGTTCCAGTCCTGGCGTTCCGCGATCGCGTCGGTGCCGGTCGCCAGCATCTGGTGGATCGGATTGAAACGGCCGCCGAACAGTCCGTTCTGCGGTCCGTTGGCGTCGAGCGGAATGCCGAGCGCGAACACCCTGCCGGTGCGGATGAGGCTCGCCGCCTTGACGATATCGGCCGGCGTGACTTGATTGAGCGTGCCGATCTGATCGTCCTTGCCCCAGCGGCCCCAATTCCGCAGCTTGACCGACGCCTCGGCGATCGCCTGCTTACCGACCTTGATGTCCATCGCGACGCTTCCTTTCCCTGAAGACGATGTAGCTTGTTGGCTTGGAACGTTGTTGGCTTAATTTGGAGTTTGGCACAACTGTCCCTGGTTTGCGTAGAATTATCCGCGTCCCAGCTATGCGGCCAAGAGCTCGCTTAACCGAGGCACGCTGAAGTTGACGGGAGGACGACCATGAAGCTTCTGAGTTTTGCCGCCCAAGGCAGGGAATTATTCGGAGCGGTAAGCGGCGACGGCGTCGTCACCCTGAACGATAAAATCGGCGAGCCCGATCTTCGCTCCGCGCTCGCCGCCGGGGCATTCGAAGCGATGCGCCTTGCGGCCGAAGGGGCAAGGCCCGACCGCAGCCTCGGCGAGATCGCATTCCTCCCGGTGATCCCGCGCCCGGGCAAGATCCTCTGCGCCGGCATCAATTACCGCTCGCACGCCGCCGAGACCGGCCGCGAATTGCCGAAACAGCCGAGCATGTTCGTCCGCTTCGCCGATACGCTCCTCGGCCACGGCGGCGCCATGATCCGGCCGAGCGTGTCCGACAATTTCGATTTCGAGGGCGAACTCGCGGTCGTCGTCGGCACAGGCGGTCGGCATATCAAAGCCGAGCACGCCCTCGACCACGTCGCCGGCTACACTTGCTTCGTCGACGGCAGCGTGCGCGATTTCCAGAAATTCTCGGTAACCTCGGGCAAGAACTTCCCGTCAACCGGCCCGCTCGGGCCATGGCTCGTCACCACCGACGAAATTCCCGATCCCAGCCGGCTCACTTTGACGACGCGGCTCAACGGTCAAGAGGTTCAGCATGCAGCGACCGACCAACTGATCTACTCGATCCCGCAGATCATCGCGTTCTGCTCCGATTTCACGGCACTGTCACCTGGCGACATCATCGCCACCGGCACGCCCGAAGGCGTCGGCCATCACAGGAAGCCGCCGCTATGGATGAAGCCCGGCGACACGCTCGAAGTCGAGATCGCCAGCATCGGCACATTGCGGGTGCACATTGTCGACGAACGGGGTTAATCTCCGTCGCACCGCGCAGCCGATCGTTGCCGAGAGCACGGCACCAGAGGACGCCTCATGCACGAAATCGCCGGACAAACGCATTGGCACGAACCGACCGGCTTTCGGCGCGCCGGCTTCGGCAAGTTCGGCCGGCCGAAGACGCCGTACGATCTGTTCATGGAGGCCGATGGCATTCCGGTCTACCGCGATATCGGCATCGGCAAGGTGCAGAATCTGCCGCTCCAACCCTGGCCACGCTTGGGCGGGCGCGGCAGTTATATCCAACTGTTCGGCACCGAGGGCAAATGGGGCGCCTATGTCGTCGAAGTGCCGGGCGCCGGCGCGCTCAACGCCGAAAAACATCTCTACGAGGAAATCTATCTGGTCGTCGAAGGCCGCGGCTCGACCGAGGTCTGGCTCGAAGGCGACGCCAAACGCCACGTGTTCGAATGGCAGACGGGATCGCTGTTCTCGATCCCCGTCAACGCCATGCACCGCATCGTCAATGCCAGTTCGGCGCCGGCGCTGCTCCTTGCCGGCACCACGGCGCCCAATCTGATGAATCTCATCAACAGCACCGACGCAATCTTCAATTGCCCCTATGTGTTCCGCGACCGTTTCGGCGGCGCCGACGACTTCTACAAATACAGAGACGACATCGAGCCCGATCCGGTGCGCGGGCTCGCCATGCGGCGGACCAATTTCATCCCCGACATCGTCAATTGCGATCTGCCGCTCGACAATCGCCGCTCGCCCGGCTCGCGCCGGGTCGAGCCGTTCATGACCGGCAATACCTTTTATCTGTGGATCGCCCAGCACGAGACCGGGCATTATTCCAAGGCCCACGCCCACACCTCGGCCGCGGTGCTGATCTGCGTGAAAGGCAAGGGCTACACCTATAGCTGGCCGGAGCATCTCGGCATCACGCCGTGGCGGGACGGCAAGGCGGCCGAGGTCAAGCGCGTCGACTACGAGCCGGTCGGCATGGTGTCGGCGGCGCCCGGCGGGGCGCGCTGGTACCATCAGCATTTCGGCGCCTCGAAGGAGCCGTTCCGCCTCACCGCCTGGTTCGGCCCGCACAATCCCGGCCGCGAGCCGGGCCCGCCCGGCGAGAAGCATATCGATTACACGGCGATGGATATCCCCGAAGGCGGCACCGCTATCCCCTATTACATGGAGGATCCGTTCCTGCGCCGGGAATATGCCGAGCGCCTGGCGCGCGAAGGCGCCGAGAACCGCATGCGGGCGGAATATTACGAGCGCGATTACCGGGGGCTGCTGCCGAAGGAATGAGTGTCCGCTCGTCATTCCGGGGCGCCGCGCAGCGGCGAGCCCGGAATCCATGTTCGCTGACCTGTGGTTATGGATTCCGGGCTCCTCGCGGAGCTTGTCATCGGGCCGGCCGAAGGCCGGACCCGTTGGCTCGGCCCCGGAATGACGGATAGAGAACCCGTATGAGTGATAAGATAGGCGGCCGCATCTTCTTCTCCAGCACCGGACGCAGCTTCGGCGAGGAAGACGAGCTGTGCGTCCTCTCGGTCGGCGTCGATATCGGCTCCTCGACCTCGCATTTGGTGTTCTCGCGCATCGTGCTGGAACGGCTGGACAGCCGCTATGTCGTCACCGAACGCGAAAGCTTTTATCAATCCGACATTCTGTTCACGCCCTATGCCGATGCCGAGACGATCGACGCCGAAGCGCTGGGCGCTTTCATCGCGCGGCAATACCGCGACGCCAAGATCGATCCCGACGAGATCGACACCGGCGCGCTGATCCTCACGGGCGTCGCGGTGCGACGGAAGAACGCGCGGCGCATCGGTGAACTGTTCGCCGGCCAGGCCGGGCGGATGGTCGCGGTCTCGGCCGGCGACAGTCTGGAATCCGTGATGGCGGCCTACGGCTCGGGCGCCGCCGCGCGCTCGATCAGGAACGGCGCGGCGGTCATGAATGTCGATGTCGGCGGCGGCACCGCGAAGATCGCGGTCTGCGCCGACGGCAAGGTGGTCGACGTGACCGCGCTCGATGTCGGCGCGCGGCTTGTCGTGCTCGACGAGGCGCGGCGCATCGTTCGGGTGGAAGAAGGTGGTCGGCGGTTCGGCGCGGAACTGTCGCTGCCGCTCGAACCCGGCGCGACACTCGCCGCAGCGGACGCCCGCGCGCTCGCAGCATGCATGGCCGACCGCCTGTTCGAGGCGCTGCGCGGCGGCGCCCCGCGCGCCGGCGGCGCCGAGCTGTTGCGGCTCGATCCCTTGAAATTTCGCGGCCCAATATCCGACGTGAGCTTTTCCGGCGGCGTGGCCGAATATATTTACGGCGGCGAGGCCAAGGGTTTCGGCGATCTCGGCCCGGAGCTCGCCACGGAGCTTCGCGCCCGAGTGCGGGACGCCGGCCTGCAATTGGCGCGGCCCGACGCGCGCATCCGCGCCACCGTGATCGGCGCCTCGCAATATACCATGCAGGTTTCCGGCTCGACGATCTTCGTGTCGCCGCTCGAGGCGCTGCCGTTGCGCAATGTGCCGGTGATCGCGCCGCACCTGCCGCTCGATGAGGACGATATCGATGCCACGGCCGTTGCCGCTGCGATCAAGGGCGCGCTAAAGCGACTCGATCTCGGTTCCGGCGCCAATCCGGTCGCCGTTTTCGTCTCCTGGCGCGGCTCGGCGACATTCCGGCGGCTCGACGATTTCTGCAGAGGCGTCGCCGACGGATTACGCACCGTCCTTGCCCAGGGCCATCCCATCGTGCTCGCCGGCGACGGCGACGTCGGCGGTCTGATCGGCCTGCACTATCGCGAGGAAATGAAATTCGACACGCCGATCGTGTCGATCGACGGGCTCGAACTCAAGGAGTTCGACTATATCGACATCGGCGCCATCCTCGACACCTCGGGCGCGGTGCCGGTCGTGATCAAATCGCTGGTGTTTCCGTCGAGCGAAGGCCTCGGCAAGGATTGGCAGGCGGCGCCGGCGGTGGCCGGTGCTTCGACTGCGACTTGAGACGTGGATTCAAAACAAGCAGGCAGATATTTGCTTTCAGAGGTAAAGCGGACACGGCGAATTAAGGGCGCCATTTCAGCTATGGCCTGATGCGCACACTCCGGGCAACGACTATCATTGACTCAGATCAATGAACACCTCCCCAGAGGCTACATATAAATTCAATGCCGCTCATCGGTGGGCGGTCCTGGTGGCCCAGAGCGATTGCGCGGCAGAATGCGGGAGCCGGTCCATTAGGAATCCGAAATATGTCGCTTGTTTTCACCCTCGCATCACGAAATCTTTTCCAGGATCGGCTTCGCTTTGTCGCCTCGCTGATCGGCATCGTACTTTCGGTGGTCCTGGTGATGGTGCAGATGGGCCTTTATTTCGGCTTCGGCCGCATGATCACAACGATGATCGACCACGTGTCGACCGATCTCTGGATCGTTTCGAATGGAGCGAAATGTTTCGAAGACCTCTCGCTCCTCAGCACGGCAATGCAGAAGCGCTTGCTGGCGATCGATGGAGTAGCCGAAGTTGTGCCGGTGGTGGTCGGGTTTTCTGTTTGGAGTTTGCCGGATGGCGCCATGACCCCGGTGTTCGTTATCGGATCCGACATCGCCGCCGGCGGATTGTCACCTTGGAACGTCGTGGAAGGGTCGGTCCAGAGTTTGACCGCGCCTGGAACAGTGGCGGTCGACCGGTCCTACTACGATCGGCTGGGGGTGTCCGGCATCGGCGCGACCTCGCAAATTCGCGGTCTGCCAGTAACGGTCGGTGCGGTCACCGACGGCATTCGGTCTTTCACGACGACGCCCTATGTATTCACCGATCTCGGCGGCGCTCGGTCCTACGTCGGATTGCCGGCAAGCTTCACCAGTCATTTTCTCGTTCGGCTCAAGGCAAAAGCCGATGTCGAGGGGATTCGTCGGAATATTCTTTCGAACATCTCCGGCATTCAGGCGCTCACTCCAGATCAGTTCCGGGAGCAAAGCCGGTCGTTCTGGCTTTTCGGAACAGGCGCCGGTGCGGCGCTCCTTGCAGGCGTTCTGCTCAGCGCCATTGTCGGCACTGCGATCGTCGCCCAGACACTTTTTTCCAGCACCAAAGACCACCTTTACGAGTTCGCCACGCTACGCGCGATTGGCGCCTCCAATGGCTATATTTACAAAGTCATTATCTGTCAGGCGGTGCTCAGCGCCATCATCGGATTTGCCGTTGCGGCATTGATCGGGACCGCCGTCGTCCATTTCACCGCGAAAAGCGCGTTGCAGATCGTGATCACGCCCAATTTGATGATCGAACTGTTCCTGGTCACTGTCGTCATGTGCGTCGTCTCGGCGATTGCCGCGATTCTTCGCGTCATTCGCGTCGATCCTGCGATTGTGCTGACCCGATGACCGAGCTCATCATAGAGGCTGCGAATATCGGGAAGATTCTCGGCACCGGGCCGGCGCGGGTGCAGGCGCTGAAGGACGTCAGTCTGACCCTTAGCAGCGGCAAACTGACGATCTTGATGGGGCCGTCCGGCAGCGGCAAAACCACGCTCCTGTCGATTCTCGGCTGCATGCTCGCACCGACAGACGGGACCGTACGAATTTGCGGCACCTCCACCACCGGGGCGCATCCGGAACAGCTTGCGAAGATCCGGCGCCAGCATATCGGCTTCGTGTTCCAGTCCTATCACTTGTTTTCCACCCTCACGGCCGCGGAAAATGTACAGTTGGCGCTCGACGTGCGCGGCGAGCAGGGACACAAAGCGATCGCGAAAACCGCGGAGGTGCTGGCCAGCGTCGGCTTGACCTCCAAAATGGCATCTTTCCCGCGCCAGCTCAGCGGCGGCGAGCAACAGCGCGTCGCGATCGCCCGCGCTATCGTAGCGGAGCCTTCGGCCATTCTCGCTGACGAGCCGACCGCCGCGCTCGACTCCGCCAATGGGCAGGCGACCATGGCGATTCTCTCAAGGATCGCCAAGGAGCGAAACCGTGCCGTGCTGGTGGTGACTCACGATCCGCGGCTGTTCGGATTTGCCGACAGGATCCTGTACATCGAGGACGGTTCGCTCACGCGTGAAGAGTTGACCGATTCCAAGTCAATTAAAGCGCAGCAGCAAGCTTAACCGAGCCCTCTCGAATACAGTTTACAAAAGTAGCCGCCTGACATCACACCCTCGATTTATGAGTCCACGTCCTCGTCAGCCTATTTAGGCGGGCACGGCGGCCGGGACCTGCGAGCTGTTCAGGATCGCCTGAAGTTCGGGGATACAGGAGCCGCAGTTCGATCCGGCGCGCAGCGCGGCTCCGATCTCGGCGACGCTGGTTAGCCGTCGGCTCGCAATCGCGCTGTGGAGCGTATTCACACCGACGCCAAAGCAGGCACAAATGGTGCGGCCGGCTGCATTCTGGGCGGCGGGTCCGGTGGCGCCGGCGAGAACCGAGGCGCGCATTTCGGGCTCGATCCGCGTGCCCAACAGCGCCGCCAAGGCATCGCGCGACGGCAGCGCGGACGGCTTGCCGGCGATGAACAGGCAGGCGTCCAGCCGTCGTCCGACGACGCTCGCGTAGCGGAACGTGCCGCGGGCCGGATCGGCATAGATCACGAGTTCTGCCGCCGGCTCCGCATCGAGCAGCGCCGCGATCCACAACTCGGTGCCGCGGTCGCTCGGCAACGGCTCGCAGCCGGCGAGCGTGAAGGCATGTCCCCGCTCCACCGGCACCCGCGCCCAATAATAGGGGCCGTGCGGCACCTGTTCGGAGCCGCGCAGCAACAGGCCGTGCCAGTGCGACGCCACCGCAGTGACGCGGACCGGCGTCGCCTTCAGCTCGGGCTGTCCGGAAACCGGATCGGTCGCGCCGCCGACCACGGCGTCGATCGGGCCTGCGGACGTGAACCGATCGGTCCAATGCATCGGGGCGAACACCTCGCCTTGCCGCAGATCGCTCGACAGGCGGACCGGCATCACGCTCGCGCCATGCGGGCTTTCGATCCGGGCAAGACCGCCGTCAGCGAGATACAGCCGCGCGGCATCGGCGGGATGGATGTCGAGCGCGGGCTCGCGCTGATGCGCCATCAGCCGTGGCAATCGCCCGGTCCGCGTCATGGTATGCCACTGGTCGCGCACTCGTCCGGTATTGAGAACGAGCGGCCACTGATCGTCGACTGCTACCGCCGGCGGCCGGTACGGCGTCGGCACGAAGCGCGCGCGGCCATCCGGAGTGGCAAAGCCCTTGCCGTCGCCGAACAGCCGCTTGGTGTTCGACCATGGTTCCGTGGAGCCTCGCGGCAGCGGCCAGCGCACCGGCGGCAAGCGGTCGTAGTCTTCGTCGCTCAAGTCGGAGAGCGCACCGATATCGAAAACGCGTCGCCTCGGCGCTTCGTTCTCGAAACCCGACAAGGCAGCGTGCTCGCGGAAAATCTCGGCTGGCGTACGAAAGCCGAACGCATTCCGCCAACCCATGCGCCGCGCCACCTCGTTCAACATCCACCAATCCGGCCGCGCTTCGCCCGGCGGCGGGCGCAACGCGCGTTGCCGGGAAATGCAGCGTTCCGAATTGGTGACCGTGCCGTCTTTCTCGCCCCACGCCGCGGCCGGCAGAACGATATCGGCGAAGCACGTCGTATCGGTCGGCCAGCAGTCGCTGACGACGACAAACGGGCAGGCGCCGAGCGCCAAGCGCACGCGCTCGGCGCGCGGCATGCTGGCGGCCGGATTGGTACCGAGAATCCACAACGCTTTGATCTTGCCGTCGAGCACCGCATCGAACAGCTCGACCGCCTTGAGACCGGGCCGTGTCGCAATGCGAGGCGCGTTCCAGAAGCGGCCTACGCTGTCGACATCGGCCGGGTCGGCAAAGTCCCTATGCGCCGCGAGCTGATTGGCCAGGCCCCCGACCTCGCGGCCACCCATCGCATTCGGCTGGCCGGTCAAGGAAAATGGCCCCATGCCGAGCCGCCCGACACGGCCGGTGGCAAGATGGCAATTGATGATCGCATTGACCTTGTCGGTCCCGGACGAGGACTGGTTGGTGCCTTGGGAGTACAAGGTCACGCTGCGCTCGGTGCCGGCGAACCAGTCGTAGAAGCGGGCGAGATCGGCTGCCGCCACGTCGGCGGTTGCCGCAACAGCGGCGAGCGACGGCGCCGACCGCCGCGCCGCCGCGGTCGCGGCGGCAAAACCTGACGCGAGCTCCTGCGTCCACGCTTTGTCGCAAACTCCGCCGTCCACGATATGCGCCAGCAGACCCGCAAACACCGCCACGTCGGATCCGGCGCGGATCGCCAAATGAAGGTCGGCGATGTCGCAGGTCGAGGTATGACGCGGATCGATCGCCACCACCTTCGTCCCGCGCTTTTGCCGCGCGGCGACGAGGCGCTGGTAGAGCACCGGGTGGCACCACGCCATATTGCTGCCGACCAGAACAACAAGATCGGCAGCTTCGATATCGTCGTAGCAGCCGGGCACGATATCCTCGCCGAAGGCCCGGATGTGTCCGGCGACCGACGAGGCCATGCACAGCCGGGAATTGGTGTCGATATTGGCGCTGCCGATGAAGCCCTTCATCAGCTTGTTGGCGACATAGTAATCCTCCGTCAGGAACTGGCCGGAAACGTAAAGCGCCACCGCGTCGGGCCCGTGATCGGCCACGGTCTGCGTCAAACCGGCAGCGACCCGGTCGAGCGCTTCGTCCCAGCTGGTATTGCGGCCGCCGATCTGCGGGTAAAGCAATCGCCCATCGGTGGCGAGCGTGTCGCCGAGCGCCGCGCCTTTCGAGCAGAGCCGGCCGTAATTGGCGGGATGGTTCACGTCGCCGGACAGAGATCCGTCGGTCGCGACGACCAATCCGCAACCGACGCCGCAATAGGGACAGGTGGTGCGCTTCACGCCGCCTTGCATCGCAGCCCCGCAGCAGCCTTGGCGGCCTCGGCATCCGCGCTTGCCGCAATGCCGGCCGGCGACGGCGTGGCGCCGGCCTGTTCGGCGAAGTCTCGGCCGAAGACGATTAGATCGCGAAATGCAGACACGTCGACCTTGTCGCGCATCAATTGCACGTACCACGGGCCGTCGGCCACGCTGCCGTAGAGAACGCTGCCCACGACCCGGTCGTCGCGCAGGACAACCTTTTTATAGAGGCCGCGCTTGGCGTCGTGCAGCGTGATCTCCTCGTCGGCCGGGTCGGCGGCGGCGAGCGCGCCGGCGGAGAACACATCGACGCCGGTTATCTTGAGACTGGTGAATACGGGCGGCGGGACATAGACCGCGGTCGCGTCCCCCGAGAGCCGCGCACCGCAGACTTTCGCCTGATCCCAGATCGGCCCGACCAGCCCGAACACCTGACCGTTATGTTCGATGCATTCGCCGACCGCGTAAATATCTGGATCGCTCGTCGCCATATCGTCGCCGACCAGGATGCCGCGATTGACGTCGAGCTTGGCGTCACGGGCGAGATCGATATTGGGCCTGATGCCGACCGCCAGCACGACGAGGTCGGCGGCAATCGTGCGGCCATCGGCGAGCAAGACGCCCTCCGCCCGGTCGGTGCCGAGAATCTCTTCGGTCTGGCTGTTCATGAAGAAGGCGATGCCGCGGGCGTCGAGGTCGCGATGCAACAGCATACCCGCCGCCACGTCGAGCTGGCGTTCCATCAGCGTCGGCATCAGATGCACGAGCGCGACCGACATGCCGCGCCGTTTCAATCCCCACGCCGCTTCGAGGCCGAGGAGGCCGCCGCCGATGACCACCGCGCGCCGTCCAGTCTTTGTCGCGTCGATCATCGCCTCGACATCGGCGATGTCGCGGAAGGCACGCACATTGGGCAGGCCGAGGCCGGGGATCGGCGGCGCCATCGGCTTCGATCCCGTGGCCAGCAGCAATTTGTCGTAGGCGACGACAGTGCCGTCGGCGAGCGCGACTTTGCGCGCGACGCCGTCGATCGCCGTCGCACGGTTTCCGGCAATCAAGCGGATCCCATGCGCGTCGTACCAGCTCCGCGGATTGACGACGATCTCGTCGAGCGTCTTGTCGCCCGCCAACACCGAGGACAGCAGGATGCGGTTGTAGTTGGTGTGGAGTTCGGCACCGACAACGGTGATGTCGTAGCGGTCGGGAGCGCGTGACAAGAGCTCCTCGACCGCTCGCATCCCCGCCATGCCGTTGCCTACGACCACGAGCTGAGCGCGCCGGCGGATGCTCACGATGGCGCCCTCATTCCGCCGCGGCGCTGCGGCCGTAGGCTTCGCCGATCATGAACTCGGACAGCATGCTATAGGCGGCTGTCCAGGCGGCTGCGAGTTCCGTCGTCCATTGCGCACCAAGGCCGCGTTCCAGCGTCCACAGCAGCGCCTCGCCGACCGGCGCGTAGTGATCGGCCTTGACGCCGTATGTCACGTGACGTTTGGCGAGCGCGCTGGCCGCAGGCAGGATGGGTTCGAGATTGCGAAGCCCGTTGACGACGACCGCGAGCGTCGCCATCAGCTTGCGCCCTTGCCCCTTCATGTCGCCGCGAAAAAGCGGCTTCACCGATGGAGCGAGATCGAACAGCCGCTGGTAAAAAAGCGCAGCGGCTTCTTCGGATATGGGCGCTATTCTCGCGAAACTGTCCTGGATCGCCTTTATCTGGTCCGGTGTCATGGTTCGGCTCCTCGGCTGCCCGGCCCGCTCTTCGCATCGCCTTCGCGTTGCCCGCAATCTTTGCTCACGGCCGCCTCACACGCGCGCCTGGGCGAGACCCGTTGCCGCCGACGAGACGGAACTCTTGCGCAGGTAGTACCACCAGGTCAGCGCCAGGCACGTCGCGTAGAACACCAAATAGATTTCCAGCGCCAGATGCGGACCGCCGGTGGCGGCGATCGACGCGCCGAAGCCGCGCGGGATAAGGTAGCCGCCGCAAGCGCCTATGGCGCCGATAAATCCGAGCGCCGCCGCGCTCTCGATACTCGCCGCCTTCACCGCGGCAAGGCGGCCGGACTCGCCGGTGCCCTTCGCCTCCCGAAGTTTCTCCTCGCGGAAGATCGATGGGATCATGCGATAGGTCGAGCCGTTGCCGACCCCGGTCGTGACGAAAAGGATCAGGAACATCGCGAGGAAGCCGGAAAATTCCTTGACGTTGACGAAATACATGACGCCGATCGTCGCGGCGCCCATGGCGATGAAATTCCAGAAGGTCACGATCGCGCCGCCGACCTTGTCGGCGAGCAGGCCGCCGAGCGGGCGCGACAGCGAGCCGACAAGGGGCCCGAGGAAGGCGACGGCCACCGTGACCGCCGGGAACTGGGTCTTGATCAAGAGCGGAAACGCGGCCGAGTAGCCGATGAAAGAGCCGAACGTCCCGATATAGATGTAGGACATGATCCAGGTGTGCTTCTTCCCGATGATGGCGAGCTGATCCTTGAACGTCGAGCGCGCCGAAGTCAGGTTGTTCATGAAGAAAATCGCGCCGAACACCGCGACCGCAAGCGGCAGAAGCCACATCAGCCCGGCGTTCTGAAGATAGACGCCGCCCGGTCCCGGCGCGGCCTGATAGAGGCTGATAATTCCCGCCCCCATCAGGATCGGAGCGAGCAGTTGGACGCTGCTGACGCCGATATTGCCGCCGGCCGCGTTCAGACCGAGCGCCCAGCCCTTCATGCGGTCCGGATAGAAAAACGAGATATTGGCCATGCTGGAGGCGAAATTGCCGCCGCCGAGGCCTGCCGTCGCCGACACCAGCAGCATCAACCAGAACGGCGTGTCGGGCTGCGCGACGAAATAGGCGAGCGCGATGGTCGGAATGAACAGCACCGACGCGCTGAAGATCGTCCAGTTCCGGCCGCCGAACATCGTCACCGCAAAGGTGTAGGGAAACCGCATCAGCGAGCCGATCAATCCCGGCAGCGCGACGAGCTGAAAGAGCTGGTCGGTCGTGTAGTGAAAGCCGGCCTGCGGCAGCTTGGTGGCGACGATGCTCCAGATCAGCCAGATCGAAAACCCGATATGCTCGGCGACGATCGACCAGATCAGATTGCGGCGGGCGACGGCTTTGCCCTTGCTATTCCAGAACTTTTCATCCTCTGGGTTCCATTCTGAAATCCAAGTCTTTGAATTCCAGGTCGTGTTCGGCTTATTCATCGGAGATTTCCCTTTTGCAGTCCGCTTGTTCCCGGTCTGGCTGTTATCGACCAAAAAAAACGCCGCCCCGGGTAGGAGGCGACTTAGCCCTCCCCCAGGACAGCGTCATTGCTGTCGGCCCGTCTTTGGACCTTGCAGCGGCGCACAAAAGCGCCGCCATATAGGAATCTGAGTTCCTTCTAATTCAAGGTTCGTGCCAACATGCCCGTTGCAGGAAAGACGGCCATTTCCAGCGTTTTGCTGAAACAGCCGTAGCGTCGGTGGAGCTTGATTTGCTTACTAGAGCCGCAGCATGAGGAATTTTTGCGCACCGCAATATGAGCGCCTAGCGATTATGCATTCTCGATGCCTCGACATAACCGGCGATGTCGTCGGGATCGAACGGCGGCCCGGCGAAGCCGCCCACGCTGTCTAAAAGCTTATGCGGTGCCTTTGCGCTCGCCGCGGGTCCGAGAGCCGCATCATAAAGGTCGGGGCGGAAGCATGCCTTGGCGGCGGCGAGCAGAGCCGGCGACAAAGCGGTCTGCTTCCAACGCACCATTTGCGCATAAAGCCAAGCGGCATGCGCCGGCTCCGGACGCGCAGCGCCATCGCGGCCGATCAAGATGTAGTCGGTAGAACTGCGCGAACTGCCGTCGAGCGCCATCGGCATCCGGCCGTTGAGCGCGCCGCGAATGATCTCCGGAGCGACATCGACCCGATTCGGCGCGGCCAGCAGCAAAACGACCTCGTCTTCGCGCGCCGGATCGTTGATGAAGTCCGCCGCGCGGCCAAGCGCGCGCAACAGCCGTTGCAGCACATCGGCGCGGTCGGCGGTGCGATCAGCCGCCCATGCGGCGCGCACGGCCAACACCTTCTCCGGCGCGCGCGCTATGATATCGCAGCCGAAATGGACGATCCGGCCGATGCCCAATTTGACCGCAACCGAATTCCACGGCGCGCCGACGCAGAAGCCGTCGACGTGATGGCTGGCCAGGCTATCCACCATGTAGGGCGGCGGCAGCACGACCAGCCGCACGTCCTCGTCCGGATCGACGCCGCCCACCGCCAGCCAAAATCGGAGCTGATAATTATGCGTCGAGAACGGAAAGGTCATGCCGAAGGTGAGCGGCTCGGCACCCTTCCCGCGCCGCTCGGCAACGACGCGGCCCAACGCCAGCGCCGAGACCTTGGGATTACGGAGATCGCCGTCCGCGGCGGCCAAAAGCGCATCGTAAAGCCCCGGCGACAGCGTGATCGCATTGCCATTGAGCCCGAGCATGTAAGGCGCCAGGAGCGGAACCTTGACGTGTCCGATGCCGAGACTGGAGGCAATCGCCAGCGGCGCCAGAAGGTGCGCCGCATCGAACACGCCGATATTGAGCTTGTCACGGACATTCGACCACGAGACTTCGCGCGCGAGCTCGATCGCCACGCCTTCCTCGGCGGCGAAGCCCTTGTCGACGGCAACGATCAGAGCCGCCGCGTCGACCAGCGGTATGAAGCCGATGCGCATGCTATCTTGCGTCATTTCAAGAGCTCCGCGGCGGTCACCACCGATTGTGCGACTTCGGCGATCTTTTTGTTTTCGTTCATGGCCGTCTTGCGTAAGAGCGCGTAGGCGTCGGCCTCGCTGATATTCTTCAGTTTCATGAGGATACCCTTGGCGCGATCGATCACCTTGCGCTCGCCGAGCGCGGTCTGGGCGCGCTCGAGCTCGTCCTTCAAGCGCGCGAAAGCGTTGAAGCGGGAAATGCAGAGGTCGAGAATCCCCTTGATCCGCCCTTTCTTGAGACCGTCGACAATGTAGGCGGAGACGCCGGCATCGACGGCGGCCTCGATGGCGGCGGCATCGCTCTGGTCGACGAACATCGCGATCGGCCGCTTCACGGCGCGGCTGACCTGGAACATCTGGGCGAGCACGTCGCGGCTGGGATTTTCCAGATCGATCAGGATGACGTCGGGATCGAGGCTGTAGATACGCGCCAACAGCCTGGTCGTCTCCGCGATCCACGTGACGTCGATATAACCGGCCTCGCGCAGACCGTCGACGAGGATCGCGGCGCGAACCGGATTTTCGTCAACGATGACGATCTTGAGCGCGGGGTCCATGCGGAGCGGTGCGTCGGCCTTTGCTGCGGAGGGGGGAACGGCTCTCTTGATGCAATAATCTCTTGAAGCAAGAACCATTCCCGCCTCATGCGGCGAGCTTTGCCGTAGCACAATAGTAGGGCTCGTTGCAGCAAAAACAGGCAGGCGACGGCGCTGCTCGCCGAATCCGCATCGGCCCTAAGCGATTGAATTAATGATATCTTTCGGCGGCCATGGCGCTGGCACGCGTCTTGCGACGAAACCATGGCGCCGTCAACGACGATGGCCGAACACTTCAGCAGCGCGGCTGAGCAATACCAATAACGACCGGAAGCCTTCGTTGCTTCTGCGCCAGCGCGAAAAGTGTCGCATCTGCAGCCGCAGCAAGTACCGAAGCCGCGCCCAAGCCCAAGCACGATAGCGTCGCCCGCGTCACGCGCGGCGAACGATGATCGATCTGATTTCGATGACCGCGATCAAAGGCGAACGGAACCAAGGAAATGTCGGGAGATTTCGAACCGGAGCAGAAGCGCTATCTCGAAGGCTTCGTCGCCGGTCTGCAGATCGCCAAGAATGCGAGGAGCGCAACCGGCGCCGTCCCGCCCTCCCCGTCCCCGCAAGCGGAAGCAGGCGCGGAGCCGAGCGGCCCCGACGCCGCGGCGTTGCGCGCGCAAGACCGCGTCATCAAGTCAGGCGGCAAGCTGTCGGACCCGGAAAAATTCAAGCGCGAGCTCAATCCGTTCGACGCTTATCCGCGGCTGAAGGAACAGGCCGCCAACAACGAGCCGCCGAAGGCGGACGATAATTTCCGTTGGCGCTTCTTCGGCCTGTTCTACTGCGCGCCGACGCAGAAGGCCTATATGTGTCGGTTGCGCATTGCGAACGGCATTCTGACGCATTGGCAGTTGGCCGGTCTCGCGGACCTCGCCGAGCGCTACGCCTGTGGCTACGCCCACGTCACCACCCGCGCCAATCTGCAGATGCGCGAAGTCGAGCCGAAAAACGCGGTCGCCATGGTCGAGGCGATCCAGGATCTGGGTCTCGGCTCGCGCGGCTCGGGCGCCGACAATATCAGGAACGTCACCGGCACGCCGACCGCGGGCATCGATCCGCAGGAGCTGATCGACACCAGGCCGTATGCGCGCGAATGGCATTTCCACATCCTCAACGACCGCTCGCTCTACGGCCTGCCGCGCAAATTCAACGTCGGCTTCGACGGCGCCGGCGCGATTCCGGTGCTCGAAGATACCAACGACATCGGCTTCCAGGCCATCGAGGTCAAAGACGGCTTCGGCATCGAGCCGGGCATCTGGTTCCGCCTCATGCTCGGCGGCATCACCGGCCACAAGGACTTCGCCCGCGATAGCGGCGTGATCGTCAAGCCCGCCGAGACGACCAAGGTGGCCGACGCCGTGGTGCGCGTCTTTATCGACAATGGCGACCGCACCAATCGCGCCAAGGCGCGCCTCAAATACGTGCTCGACGCCTGGGGTTTCGAAAAATTCCTGGCCGCGATGGAGGACAAGCTCGGCCGCAAGCTTAAGCGCGCGCCGGCCGAAGCGATGCTGCCGCGGCCGGCCTTCGATCGGCTCGCTCACATCGGCGCGCATCCGCAGAAACAGAGCGGTCTTTGCTGGATCGGCGTGGTGCTGCCGGTCGGCAAGCTCACGGCCGAGCAGATGCGCGGCCTGGCCAGGATCGCCGCCGAATTCGGCGACGGCGACATCCGCCTCACCGTTTGGCAAAATCTTCTGCTTTCGGGCGTGCCGGCGGAGCGCGTCGATCAGGCCGCCGCCGCCGTCGAAGCGCTCGGGCTTTCGACCAAGGCCACATCGATCCGCGCCGGACTGATCGCCTGCACCGGCAATGCCGGCTGCCGCCTCGCCATGTCCGAGACCAAGCGCCATGCCGAAGAGATCGCGCAATGGTGCGAAGCCCGCGTTCAGCTCGATAGCCCGATCAACATCCACCTCACCGGCTGTCCCAATTCCTGCGCCCAGCATTACATCGGCGACATCGGGCTGCTCGGCACCAAAGTGCAGGTCTCCGAGGACGGCGATCAGGTCGAGGGCTATCACATCTGCGTCGGCGGCGGCTTCGGTCCGGATGCCGCCTGCGGCCGCGAGCTTTACCGCGACGTCAAGGCCGCGGACGCCCCGCTGACGATCGAGCGCATGCTCAAGGCCTATCTCGCCCACCGCGCCTCCGCGCAGGAAAATTTCCTCACCTTCACGCGCCGGCACGAGGTCGAGGCGCTTAAATCCCTGTTCGCGCAACAGCGGAGCGAATGATGCAGACCACGCCGCCGCCGATCCCGAGCTTGATCCCGGACAGCGCGCCCTTCACCGCGGAGCAGCGCACTTGGCTCAACGGCTTCTTCTCAGGGCTGCTGTCGCTCGACGGCGGCGTCGACCCGCTTTCGGCCGAGGAAACCGCGGCGCTGATGCGCGGCGTTACCAGCACGCCAGCGGCGCGCGGCCCGCTCGACGACGGCGACGACGGCCACGCGCCCTGGCACGATACGGCGATAGCGCTCTCCGAGCGCATGGAGCTTGCCGCCGGCCGGCCGCTGCGGCGGCGGATGATGGCGGCCATGGGCCAGCAGGACTGCGGCCAATGCGGCTTCAATTGCGAGGACTACGCCGACGCCATCGTTCTGAAAAAGGAGGAGCGGCTCAATCTCTGCGTACCGGGCGGCAAAGAAACCACCCGCATGCTCAAAGCGCTCTACGCCGAATTCGGCGCCATCCCGACCGAGGCCAAAGCGCCGGCAAGTCCGGCCGTGCCGTCGCAGCCTGCCGCGGCCGACAGGGCCACCGTGAGCGCCACGCCCGTGCCGTCACGCGATCAACCAGCCGAGATCGCCTTCATGTCGCGCACCCGGCTCAACAAGCCCGGCTCGAACAAAGAGACCTGGCACATCGAGCTCGATCTCGCTCACTCCGGCATCGACTATGTCGCCGGCGACTCGCTCGGCGTTTTTCCGCGCAACGATTCAGCTCTGGTCGACGCCGTGATCGCGGCGCTCGATGCGCCGCCCGACTTCCCCATCGCCGACCGGACCTTGCGCAACGTGCTGACCGACGGCGTCTCGCTCGGGCTTGCCCCCGACATGCTGTTCCAGTTGATTTCCTACATCACCGGCGGCGAACGGCGGCAGAAGGCGAAGCAGCTTGCGTCCGGCGGCGATCCGGACGGCGATGCCCAAACCCTCGACGTGCTCGCCGCGCTCGAAAAATTCCCCGGTATCCGGCCCGACCCGGAGGCCTTCGTCGAGGCGCTCGATCCGTTGCAGCCGCGGCTTTATTCCATCGCCTCGTCGCCCAAGATCGCAGCCGGCCGCATCGCGCTCACCATCGACACGGTCCGCTACACGCTCGGCCAGCGCCCTCGGCTCGGCGTCGCCTCCACCTTCCTTGCCGACCGCGTCGCGCCGGGCGACAGGTTCAAGGCCTATGTGCAGAAGGCGCACGCCTTCGGGCTCCCGGCCGATCCGGCGGTGCCGGTCATCATGATCGGCCCGGGCACCGGCATCGCGCCGTTCCGGGCGTTTTTGTACGACCGCATGGCGACCAAGGCGCCCGGCCGCAACTGGCTGTTCTTCGGCCATCAGCGCCGCGACTGCGATTTCTTCTACGAGGACGAATTGAGCGGCATGAAGGCCGCCGGCGTGCTCACCCGGCTGTCGCTCGCCTGGTCGCGCGACGATCAGCAGAAATTCTACGTGCAGGACCGCATGCGCGAAGTCGGCCGCGAGCTATGGAGCTGGCTCGCCGACGGCGCCCACGTCTACGTCTGCGGCGCGATCGGCATGAGCAAGGACGTCGAGCGGGCGCTGGTCGACGTCATCTCAGCCCACGGCGCCCGCACCGCCGACCAGGCCGTCGCGTTCCTCGCCGAGCTGAAGAAAAACGGCCGCTTCCAGGCTGATGTTTATTAGATCGGGAAGCGTCATTCCGGGGCGCGCAAAGCGCGAGCCCGGAATCCATAAACACGGGCCGGCCGGCACGAGCACCGCGCGTGTACTGCAAATTCTGTGGCTATGGATTCCGGGCTCCGAGCTTCGCTCGGCCCCGGAATGACAACATCACTGCAGCTTCGCGCCCGACGCTTCGATCACTCCCGCCCATTTCGGAATCTCCGCCTTGATATAGGCTCCGAATTCATCGGGCGAACTGCCGACGAGATCGATGCCGAGCGCGCCGAGCTTTTGCTGCACGTCGGGATCTTTCAGCGCTTCGACCGTCGCGCGGTGCAGCGTCTCGACGATTGCCTTCGGCGTCCCCGCCGGCGCCACCAGGCCGTGCCAGGTCGTGGCTTCGAAGCCGGGAAGCCCCGCCTCGTCCATGGTTGGAATGTCCGGCAGAATAGCGGTGCGCTTGAGCGTGGTCACGGCGAGCGGCCGGACCTGTTTATTGGTGAGAAAACCCATGACGCCCGAGGTCGTCGCGAACATCATCTGGTCGTCGCCGGCGATGACGTCCTGCAGCGCCCCCGCCGAGCCTTTATAGGGGACATGGACGATGTCGATATGCGCCTCGGTCTTGAACAATTCGCCGGCAAGATGCGCCGCCAGCCCATAGCCCGACGAAGCGAAATTGAGCTTGCCCGGATTGGCCTTGGCGAGCGCGATCAGTTGCTCGAGCGAATGCGCCGGCACGTCGAGATTGACGACGAGCACATTGGCCTGGGTGCCAATGAGGCTGATCGGCGCGAAATCCTTCACCGGATCGAACCCGATCTTGGCGTAAAGAGTGACATTGGTGGCGAGGATCGCGTTGTTGCCCAACAGCACCGTGTAGCCGTCGGGCGCCGCATGCGCCACGACCTCGCCCGCGACATTGCCGCCGGCGCCCGGACGATTGTCGACGACAAAGGGCTGGCCGAGCAGGCTGCCGAGCTTGGCGGTCAGGATGCGCGCCATGATGTCGCTGGCGCCGCCCGGCGGAAAGCCGACCACGATGGTGATCGGCCGTTCCGGATAGTCGGCGGCAGCGGCAACACCCGTCGCGCCCAACAACGCGACAAATCCCGAAAGCGCTGCGCAGATTAGTCTTCCGAGCATTTCCATCCTCCCCGGCGCAAACGTTAAAGCGCCGGAAAGCTGAGTTGGCAAGCGGGCGCGACCCCGCAGCTCGTAGGATGGGTAGAGCCCTTGCGAAACCCATCACTCGTCCTCGACGCCCTATGATGGGTATCGCTTCGCTCCACCCATCCTACGCGCTCACCATTAAATACGTCCTCACCAGACGGCAGGAATTCCATCCACCCGCTCATTTGTTCTGCCTGCGCCCGCTCTATTTCTTTTCGTCTTCGCCGCGCATCGAGTGTAGGCAATGCTATTGCGACGATCACAACCAACAAAGTTGCAATAGCAGTTGCCGCGTCCGCGTATACTAAGGCCCAATCAGCAGTCATTGAAGCCAAGCCCTACCCCTCAGCCATTCGGCTCCATCAATGTACGCCAGACATCTGATACACCCATTTAATTACCGAAGGCGATCCGGCAGATCAGCATGGATACGCGGGTCAAGCCCGCGTATGACGACATCGGCAGCCGTCCCGATCACGGAGACGTGATCTTGACATTAGTCCCTGGTACGGTTACATATTGCGAATCATCTCGCCCCGTAAAGGACGCTCTCCCGGAGGCATACCGGGTGGGCGGGGCGAGGGC